>Ga0247818_10001799_pt1 | contig 13738 bp, 7 predicted proteins | sample 13C_Glucose_Day1_FD_192424 | JGI IMG/M metagenome (GOLD analysis project Ga0247818, IMG submission 192424) | Soil microbial communities from agricultural site in Penn Yan, New York, United States - 13C_Glucose_Day1 | ecosystem: Environmental > Terrestrial > Soil > Agricultural land | place: USA...
AGGCACTCCTGGAAGCTGCGAACATCTCGACGACGGGTTTCGCAAAGTTCTGGGGCACGGAAGCCCAAAATGTCCACAACTGGTACACCCGGGGCGTCCCGGCGTATCGCATGGAAGAAGTCTCACGCCTGCTGTCCGTCAACAGCGAATGGCTGAAAACCGGCCAAGGCACAAAAGAGCTGCCAAGCCTGACTCCGCCGGCCAGCAACGGCGACAGCTTTGACGCCCACGATCCACAGGGCGCCTACCGATTCATCCATCCCAATGACATCGAGCTGGCCTTCTTCAAAGAAACACCACAGACCAACGGCTCCGACAAAAACCACGTCATCCAGGACCCGGACCTGTCCATCCGCCTGCTGCGTGCACAGCTTGATCAACTGGAAATCCGCCCTGCCGACGCCATCTGCGCACACATGATCGGCAACAGCATGGCCGAGCGCATCGAGGACGGCTCCGTCGTCGCCATCGATCGCGGCCTGACCCAAGTGGTGGACGGTGAAATCTACGCCATCGAACACGACGGCATGCTGCGCATCAAATATCTGCACCGCATGCCCGGCAACGGCCTGCGCCTGCGCAGCCACAACAGCGCCGAATACCCGGACGAAGTGTTCCGCCCGGCGCAGATTGACGAGCAACGGATTCATATATTGGGTTGGGTATTCTGGTGGTCGACGCTGAGCAAACGGCGGCCGGTGGTGCCGTTTCTATGACTTGATGCAGTTTTTCGAGTTCGCACTGAACCTGTGGGAGCGAGCCTGCTCGCGAAGAGGCCCGGACAATCGGTACAAATCCCGGATTTCTGGCGTAGAAGTCGCTCTAAACCGCACTTCAGGCTGGGCATCCCAAGCAAAACTCAGTATCCTGCGCCCCACATTTGCGCATCGACCCGCCCAACGGCTCAGACAGCGCCCGACGCGGCAGACCAACGTCTGACCAAGTCCCACAGCCGGACGCAGATCCGGATGTACGTTTTGAAGGCTGGCAAGGCTTACCAAAAATAGGCCAAGCCAGTCCCCGAGAAGCCGGCCACAAGCCGGCTTTTTAATGCCTGTCTGAAAGACACTCGCATCTACTGCAAACTTCGATAGCCTTGCTAGATTATGGGTTTCAGCCTATTTTCGTTCCTGCAGCTTCCGGTTTGATCCGAGGCGTTACGCACGTAAGTAGGGAACAGAGGGCGAAAAATACCGCCGTAGGTGCCAATGAGTAAGCAATTGGACATGACCCTCCAATTTATCAATTGCCGGGAAGGCTTGCGACTTCAGTAGCTGCCACCTCATCGAAACGTGGAAATCGCTGCTTTAATCGCTCAATCGTCCATCGCCATTTCGGAGTAGTCGGACGGCAAACCGTATTCTGATTCCCAAACATCCCAATCTCTCGCACTGCCTGACTAACCGGCACGCTTTGCAACCATTGGATCGGAACAAAATAGTCGCAACGCTCTGGATCGTTGGCAAATTCAGCGTGGTAGTTGGCGCGCGTCGCGACCTGAAGCACCGGCCGCTCCTCGCCGTCTTGCATCACTGTGAACTCGTTCGCAGGTGTGGACGAGCCAAGAACGCGTCCTACGCCGACATAGCCTTGCTGCGGAATGTTTACCCAGATCCGATCTCCCGGAGACAGGAGCTGCAGCGTCTTGCTGTACCACGCGCCTCCACCGCCGGAAATAAAACCGAACTCCACAGCATCGGCCCATGAGCGCGAGGCAGAATCGCCGAACGAACAGTAGAACTCGCCGTTCCAAGGCTCGCTATGCCCTTCGCTCGTCGACGCGGCGTTCACTTGAGTCTGAACAGGATCGAGTAACCAGGATCGACTCAGTAGCTGTTGATCGCCCACCTGGAAAATTTGAAAACAGAGCACGTTGATCGGAATATCTCGCTTGCTGAGGTACTCAACGATTCGCTCGCTGCTGACATCCAACTCCGTTGCGACGATGATCAGTTGGTGGCTTTTATTCAAATCATCGTCGTCTAGCACACGACCAAAGCGCGCTAGAAAATCTGCATACAAGCTGCTTCCGGGGCGGAACCGTTGGTAAATCGCCGCGATTTCGTTCTCACGCAGACTCTCGACCCACACGGCGTAATCGAGGGTCTGAGCAACGACTTCACGGGGCGTGCGGTCTCGTTTGAGCTCAATTAGTACCAGATTTCCATCAGGAGCAATGGCCAATAGATCAATGCGCCCCCCCATACCAGTGCTTTCTTGCCTACCTATCAGCATCCACTCATCCGAGAGAATGCTTGGGGAGCTGATGATCATTTCTTCCAGTAGCTGCTCACTAGCCAATCGGCTCTGGCGAAGCTTATTGGGTGTAAGGCCGACGGTCCAGACGTCCGTTTTGATAGGCAAGCTGTGAGTCCTTGATGAAATTTTTAAGATAAAACTGGATTTCGCCGTCGAAACTCCGACCACGCAACAATCGCTGGCAGATGCTGAATTAGTTAGCTACTGACCAAATCAACACTCCATACATGCGTGAAACTCGGGTACGAATACGGGGAACTAGGTTGCCTCAGCTTACCCGCTCAGAAGGCATAATCCGTGCAAGGTCGAGAATCGCCTTGGCAAAAGCCTCTCCCACACCATTTCGTGAGATTTGTACGACCTCATTCAGACCCGTGGTACTAGACAACTTCAATTCATCGTAAAGACAAACAGGGAGTTCACGATTGTTTTTGAATCTACGATCAGGGCCGCCCTTCTTGTTTACAAATTGCCACGTCCTGTCGACTACCGTGGCATCCTTGGGAAGCGAAGCACTTTCAATAAACCGCTTCGCATTGACCTGCAACAGCAGCCCTCGATAGCTAACCGCGCCCACACTTTTCTCGTCATAAATCAATACACGATCAGGGAAGAAATGCAGTGTTTGGCGCCCAACAACCATGGAGATGGTTTCTATATTGGTTTTTACATAAGGTGGTGAAGACCGAGCAATAGTCGTTTTTTTCCGACGTACAAGATTGCTCGCACCAGCGTGATACTTACGATCTTGAACGGCGCCTTCGGCCTCGATATGCCAGGCCGCATCTGCTGCCGAAACCTGCTGGCCACTGCTGTGCAGTGCTTCGTAAGCTTCTTCCATCTCGGCGTCAAAATCGTAAAACAATACAACCGTCTTAGCCATCGTATCGCGTACTGCAGAGGCAATTGTTAGGACTGAACCGAGGATAAGCGCTCCCCACATCGTCCCAATGGACCAATCATTACGTAGGCCAAGAAATACTACGAGGATTTCTAGGACACCAACCCATGGCCAAAGCCGCCATCTTGCCTGCTTCGCATTCATTTCATCGAGCAAATCACGTGAGGATGAATCCACGATTTGCGAAGCATCCGCGGACTCGATCTCGACTAAAGGGGCGTGAGTGCCCTCAGGTATTACCGTAGTTTCAACGTGAGGCAAAAAAGGCGGCTTATCGTTGGTCCTTGGTACGGTAGCCCGGTAGTACAGGCCTCCCCGCCCCATATGAACGTAATTGCCTCGAGGTCCGGTCCCGATGCGTAGGCCTTTCAATCCCACCGAAACGCCCACACCCTGCTGGGACAGATTGAAACGAAACAGCCCTACTCTGACGCTCTTACGAATATAGAATCCCATTAACATTCCTTGATACAGCTTGAACATCCACTGTTAGGCGCTGATTCACTGCTCGCCAATCACAAGCAATACATCGTCGATATACCGCCCTTCCGCACCATGGGTACCATTACGCAAATACCCAGGAATCATCTGCTGAAATTCGATACGGTCTGCAGGAAGAAACTCAAGCAATGCTTCCAACATCGCTGGCCTCAATAGCCGCTGGTTAACAGGAACCTCTGGCAAATTCGGCCGGATCACATTCTCTTCAAGCCAGACCAACTTCTCTCGCAGGCTGTAGTTACCCTCAAGGGTAATACGCTCAGCGTGCTCGCTCTGCTCATCTGCCACTTGCTGGATCGAAACCTCTTCAGATTCCGTACTCCCCCCCTCGACCTCAACAGCTGGCTCGGTTCGCAACCGCGCAAGCTCCTGAAGGATGGGTTCGATTTGCACACGGGCATTACGGAACCAGTCCACCGACCAAATGCGGCGAATATTCCAGCCCAATTGCTCCAACACGCTTTGACGCAGACGATCACGGTCACGCGCTGACTTGGCCGAATGATATGCCGCACCGTCGCATTCAATCCCCATCAGGTAGCGACCGGGCTGCCCTGGATCACGTACCGCCAGATCAATGAAGAAACCAGCAACACCAACCTGGGGCTCGCATTGATAGCCATGACGAGACAGCATCTCAATGACAGCCACCTCGAAATCACTGTCGGGAGCACGTTCAGACTCTTTGATGTGCGGCATGCGACCGGACTCAGCGAAATGCAAAAAGTCACGCAGTGCCTGCACGCCTCTGCTGGAAGTACCGGTCACCACTACATCGGTCGAGCTAAACGAGGAGAACACCTGCATGCGCTTTTTGGAGCGGGTATACAGCACGTTCAAACGTCGCCATCCGCTGGCACCGTTAATCGGGCCAAAACGCTGAGGGACGGTACCGCCTACCTCCATAGGCCCGTAGGTACCGGAGATGTAAATAACATCTCGCTCATCGCCCTGGACGTTCTCCAGGTTCTTGATGAACAGTGGCTCATCCTGACTTTGATTACGGTCCAATGCGACTTGCAGTTGCGGGCTTTGTTTGGCCAGCTGTTCAAGCATCCGCTCGATCTGATCAGCCTGTTTGACGTTCATAGCCACCACGCCCAGCGACTCGTTAGGGCGGTGAATTACGTGGTGCTCAATGGCCTTGGCGACAACCTCGGCCTCTTCAATGTTGCGTTGTTCGACAAAACGCCCGCGGGGCACTCTGACAAACTTGACGCCGAACTCTGCGGACTCACGGTGCGGTGATGGGTACACCACCAGATTGCTTTCATAGAACGCTTTGTTGGAGAAGGCAATCAGGCTCTCGTGACGGGAACGGTAGTGCCAACGCAAACGTCGCAGTTTGAACAGCGGCATGGCGGCTTCCAAAATGCTTTCCGAGTCTTCGGCCAATGAAAGATCAGCTTCATCGGTATCCGAATCGCCACCATTGCGGGAAAAGAAGTTCGTCGGCGGCAGCTGTTTCGGGTCACCCACGACCACTAGCTGTCTACCCCTTGCGATGCTACCCAATGCTTCTTCCGGGCGCATTTGGGATGCTTCATCCATTACGACCAAATCGAACTCGACGTGCCCTGCCGGCAAGTATTGAGCGACAGCCATTGGCGACATCATGAAGCAGGGTTTGAGGCCTTGCAGCGCTTCAGCTGCACGGTTCATCAGGCTACGGATCGGGACATGCCTTGTCTTTTTCTCAGCCTCGCGCTGCAGCAAGGCCAATTGCGTAAAGTCTCTGACCGCACCTTGACTATTTCCGACAGGAATTTTGTTCTGACTGATACGTGACGAAACTTGTTCACGTTGAAGATGCTTGAGCTGCTCATCGATATCAGCGAACCGAGCGCGAATGGCCTCCTGCTCTTTGCCCGAGAACTGCCCCAGCGCAGGATCAAACTCAAGGATTTGCACGGCCCAGCTGTCAAGAAGCCCGAGCAGACAGGCATCGATGCAGCGCTCAGAAACCAGGTTCTGCGTTTCGATTGCTTCGACGACAGTCTCAAACCCCAGCTCAACCAAGTGCGAACGCAAACGGCGGTACTCGAACCAATGGTCGAGCAGATCGGGGTTCTGAGCGGCCCAGGCCAGACGACTGGCCATGGGCTCGAAATCTGCTTTCTCAATTGACTGCCACCACTGTCCGGTAATAACCGCAGCACCTTGGAAAAACGCTTCCAATGACTGCTCCCAGGCCTTTACAGCAAGCGCGAGCGACGCACCTTGTTGATGCCAATGAAGAATTAGTGCCTCGGCTTCTTCGGGCGTGCACGCGGTCAACTGCGGAATGAGAATATCCCGAATCGGCAACGCCAAAATGGGCTGAACGAAGGCAACGGTATGCCGCCAAGTCGCCAAGCGAGGTCGGGCAGCTGAAAGATTGTCTATCCGAGGAAGCTCCTCACCCAGCAAACAGGTTTGTAGCACCGAGTCACTTTGCAGTGCTGCCGAGCGGTTCTGCCAGCTTTCCACCGCCTGAATCAGCTGCAGCAATTGCCCCATCGTGGGCTTCTCTTCGCTGATTACGGGCAACAAAGAACGTAGCGCGGTTCCGATGTCGTTGATAAGGCGAGCATACAGGCCCTCTGGGGCGAGCAAATCTTCCGAACGCAAATCATGACTGTCAAAAGGCAACAGTTCTTCCAAGTCCAGTCGATGTTCCAGAACATCCAACAGATAGGGCTCGAGCTCTGCGCTATCGCTCGAAATGCCGGCCAGTAGCGCCCCATCTACCTTAAGCAGGTACTCCGCAACCCATACCTTTGCACCGAATCCACGTCCGCATTCTGTACGTAGGAACTTGTACCAACCCCGCAAGCGCTTAAGTGCGTCGATCGGAGTATCAAGCCCTTGGAAGTGCTCACCCAGCTTTTCGGTGAGAACTTTGCTTTCATTGAGTTGACTGTGTTTTTTCAAATAAGTGATGACATCTGGCAAGACCACCAGAAGCTGGTTCAACTTGAGCCCTGGTCGCGCCATAGCCAAGATCTCGGCTTTAGCAGAGCGCCATTGCCCCTTGAACCAGCGAAATAGTGATTTATCTGCAAGAACCCGATTCAAGTCTTCGAGTCGTGTATGACCAGGCAATCGATCCAGAGAGAAATGGTGCGCAGCCTGCTCCTGCAACTGCCTGATGACCGGAATTTCGTTGTCCAACTCTACGAGCAATCCGTCCAAGGTCTCGTCTTCGAAGCGTTTATGGCGAAGAAATGCCAAATCCTCAGGCATCGCCGCGAGCATTTGCAGAAAGAGCACCACTTGCTCAATACCGATAAAATCGCTTCGCAAGCCTTGAACCGCAGCCCCTTCCGCTAACAGCCGAATTAGCATTTGAACGCGTGGGGCCAGTTCCAGTAACTCCTCAGCCTCTTCGATCACATCCAGCAAGGCATTGAGGGATAGGGCCTCATCTCCGTTATGCAGACGTATGGCCGCGCAGGCTTTTTTGATAGAGGCTATCGCTTGCCCAGAGCCAATAACATCCACGCGCAACGATCGAGCTAATACGCCTTGCTCGTCCAACAAGGAGTCCATACCTTGCAGCCACAGTTTCAGTGCCTCACAGGACTCGATATCCAGTCGTCCCAACAGATCCCAGTCCTCATCACCTTTAGGTAATGCAAGTACCGGAATTGAAGCTGCTAAACCTCGCAGCTGATCTGGGCTGTAGGTTTCCAGAACAGATACCTGCAGCTGTTCTGCTAATTGAGGACGAAGAGCAGCGAGACGATTCAGCGCCTGCTGAGCCAGAGAGAGACTTTCTAGAAGTGCAGAGCGCTCAGCACCAGTCACGCGAGTTTTTGTGCTACCAAACCACGGATGCGTTTCAAGCTTGCCAGTGTGACCAGCTTCCTCAGCCGTCTTGCGATAGATGTGTGCATAAAAGCCGGCCTGCTCCTGCAAATGCGTTTTATCGATTCGCGCCTCCGACTGCGGATGCAGATCGGCAGGTTTGATCGACAATGCCTCACGCAAACGGGTTGCCTGCATTAGCACATCGTGAACACTCATCCCCGACTCTTCGAACTGGGCATGCAAGTGATACACGTGCTTGTTGAGTTGCTGCTTCAATCGCTCATAGTTGGCAATCAGATCCGTAAGTTGCTTGGGCGAGCGAAAGCCACCGCTGTTCTGAATCCGCTGCCGGATGCTGTCGATAACAGCGCTCTTTTGACTCTTATGGCTATGCAACTCCAGACAAAAATCGCCCAAACCTGCTCTTGTCAGTCGAGTCTTGACCACCTCAAGCGCTGCGCGCTTCTCCGCAACGAACAACACTTTTTTGCCTTGGGCCAGCGCCGCAGCAATCATGTTGGTGATGGTCTGAGACTTACCGGTACCGGGCGGCCCCTCGATCACAAGGTCATCCCCGCGAATCACGTCTATCAATGCGCTGTGCTGAGAACTGTCAGCGTCATCTATTAGAGGAAACTGAAGGTGAACCTGATCAATGTCGTCGATTGAATGCTCGACACAAAATGCGCCTTGTTTTCCTGACGAATCGGCCGGCAAACCGTCCATTCCCGTAAGCCGATTAACCAGACCATGATCCAGCAATGATTGGTCTTTCCAACGGCCTGGATCAAGGTCGAGATACATCATCAACTTGCCAAACTCGAACAAGCCAAGCGATGCGTAACGATGAACCTTCCAGTCAGGTTTAACCTTCAGCACCGTTTCAACAATGCGCTCGAAGTATTCCTCGGGCGTGCTGTCGTCGGTTATCCGCGGTAACGCGATACCAAAATCGACGCGAAGCTTTTCCCGTAATGAAAGGTTGGTAAGAATGTCTTCGCCAGTAGGATGTACGCGGTATTCGAACGTCGCGGTTTGAGGATTGAGCTTGCCTTTCTCCAGATTCACTGGCACCAGCATCAGCGGCGCTAGGCGGGTGCTGTCTTTACCTGCGACTGAGTCATCCCACTCCAGGAACCCGAGCGCAAGATAAAGAATGTTCGCACCCGTTTCCTCGAGAGCCGATCGCGACTGGGTATACAGAATCTGTAGTCGCGACTCCATCTCCGCGGGGTAATAGAGCGTCTGAATCGCGTCGTCAGAATGCTTACCGGTTTGCCCGCTTTCAGGAGGCAGTGGTAGCTCATAGCTGGTCGCCATACCCAGGATCTGCGCCCAGACTTCTGCCGTAGGCTGTTTCTTTAACTCAACAACAGCGCCTGTTTTTTCGTCCAGTTTTAAAAAGCCATGGGTAAGAAGCTGCCTTTCCGTTGGTTCAGGCACAGCAGCAAATCGCATGGATTTTTCATCTGCCAAGGTATCGAACAGGTGATCCGGCAACTCATCAATAATCCGTACGAAACGTTTGGACCGCGCATGTGAAAAGTTCAGCAGCCGGTTGCGGGCGCTGAGGTCGAGAAGCCTGCTTCTCAGCTTCTCCAGGCTCTCCGGTATCTCGCTTGGGGGTGTATCAAGGTCATCCCAATCGGTAAGAGGCGCTGGATCAATGGACTTTGAACGCCCCTTGGACTCGGTATCGAACCGATAAACCGACCCTCCCCGGCCGCCGCCTTTATTGAGCAGTCCCTTGGTAATGAGCTCGTCGCGCAGGCTCCAGTACTCTTCCTCAGAGACGGCAAAATTCTGAAGCTCAGCTCGCCGATCGATCCGGTCCCTGAGTGACTTGTTGCCAACGGCCGTCCCGTCTGCGGGGACCAGTTCTAGTATCCATTGCAGAACAAGTTCATAACGTTGGATAGCCAATGATTCAGGGCCTGAGTTCACGTCGATCACCGCTAATTTTTCGGGGTAACTGCCTAATGATTTTTTCTGGGCATGGCAATGCCGATGCTCAGCTTCAGCTGGCCGCGATAACAAGAGAGGCTTTGTAGGGGCGCTGCCGATTTCTCGGTGCGCTCGATATGCCATCCTTGGGAAACAGCGGCCTGCTTGGAATTTGATGGATGTCACAATATCCAGCACAAGGAGCAAGGTAAAGGCAAAGTGCCTTGACGCCGCACAAATCCCCGCCTACTCGACGATTGGTCAGCAAATCCACCTACACTATTGAAAAGCTCTAGCTCAGGTTGATTCCCAATTTCCAAAAATCTGATATTGCCGCGTCGTCAGAGGAGATGCGCAAAGCTGAAGTTGAGCACGAAAATACGTCACGCCATTGAACCTACTCGACAGTTTTAACGACACACGACGAAGGCTCAATTCAACTAGCAAAAACCGACCAAAAAGCCGGCTTTTTTATGCCTGTGAGAATACCCGAGGTACTTTCCATCGCCTTTCGTAACCATCTTCTACGACAAAGAGATAACTCTGCTTCTAACGTTACAAGGCAAAAGCCTCGGCACGATGAATCTGCGATTGCGATTGAAAGGATGGTCAGGGAGCGACCGGCGTAACCGCAACGCGTCAAAGTCAGTCTGTATGACCTTTAGCTTTTCAGAGGCATCTGCCCAACACTTGCAAAACCCAACCCCCACAGTGCTAAATCCCGCCTTATAACCACCCCCTCTGTCTTTACCCGCATTCCCGCCACCGGCCGGATTCCGGTATTGAGCCTCACGGGAATCCACGGAATGGCCCTGCATATCCCGACCCTGCTGGTCGTTTCAGTCTTCGTCTTCTTTTTGATGGGGCTTTTGACGCTGCACGCCTGGTATCGCGAAACCCGTGAGCCGCCGCTGGCGTACCTCGGCAGCATGATGCTGCTGGGCGCCTTGGGCGTGGTATTGGTCAGTTGGCGTGATCGAGGGGTCGACTTCATTCCCATTGTGTTCGGCAATGTTGTTCTGTTACTCAGTGCAGCGATGAACTGGACGGCCATGCGCACGCTGGTCGGGCGCAGACCGTCAGTGTCCGGCATTCTGGCAGGCGCGTTCGCCTGGCTGACCTTGTGTCTGATTCCCGCCTTCTACGAGTCGATGCCAAATCGGGTTCTGATCTACTCCTTGCTGGCATTCGGTTACGGCGTGCTGACAACGCTGGAGCTCTGGCGCAGCCGCCACACTCTGGACGTCGCGTTTATGCCGGCGCTGGTGCTGACCGTTCTGCACACTGTGTTCTACGCCGTTCGCAGTGCGACCGATGAAGGGCTGCCGGTGACAAAGGCGCTGCTGGGCACTGGCGAGGGTGTGCCGTTTTTCTCGTTCATGCTGTTCGAGTCGATGCTGTATGTCATCGGCATTGCCTACATCACCCTGGCGATGGTCAAGGAACGTGCAGAGCTCAAGCTCAAAGCGGCGGCGTTCAGCGATCCGCTGACGGGCATTGGCAATCGTCGCGCGTTCATGATGAACGCCGGCCAGTTGCTTACTGAAAGCCAGCAACACGCAGAACCGGCGGCGTTGCTGCTTTGTGATCTGGATAACTTCAAGCGTCTGAATGACACCTATGGCCATCCCGTTGGGGATCAGGCGTTGATCGCGTTCGGCCGGATCGTGGCCGAGAGCCTGCGTAAGGAAGATGTTTGCGGGCGGATTGGCGGTGAGGAGTTTGCCTGCCTGCTCAACAATTGCGATGAGCAGACTGCACTGGAAATTGCCGAACGGATCCGCCGTTCGTTCTCGCAATTGTCGATTCTTGAGCCGGGTTTGCTCAGCGTCAGCATCGGCGTGGTGACCACCCGTGAATCCGGCTACGACTTGTCACGCCTGCTATCGGAAGCGGATCAGGCGCTGTACGGCGCCAAAGACAAGGGGCGTAATCGTGTACAGACTTTGCGTTCGCTGTACTTGAGCCTTGCCGATAATTAATGCCCAACAAACGGCCATTTCAATAAGCCATTAGCACATCCGCCCTAATTGCCCCAGCCGGCACCCGCCACTAAATTTCCATTCTGTTTTTGTGCATTACAAAAGCGCCAAGGAATGGAGCAACACCATGTCATCATTTTTCAGATTGAGTAAATCCCTCGCTCTACTGACTGCACTCTTGACTGCCACCTCAGCGTCAGCGGAAGAGCCGAACCCCGTCGGCGACTGGTGGATCATTTACGGCAACGGCGTTCCGCACAAGAACATCATGTATGTCGCCGACAGCACATCAGTTGTGCCGTCGACGCGTACCAAGGGTGCGCAAATGCTGGCGGTGACGCTGGTGTATGAAGAGCCGGGCAAGCCAATGATCGATGCCTACAACCTGGAAGTTCAGTGCAAGACCAACAAGGTGCGGTTTGTTAATGGCCAGTCGGTGGATCGAATTGCCTACATGCTGCGGCACCTGAAAGTAAACGAGCAATGGCAACAGCCGAAAGAATTCTGGGTCCAGCGCGCTTTGGCTTTCGTTTGCACTCCAGAGAAAAAAGACATGATCGCAGTGGGCAAGATGGAGCACTTGCAGATGATTCAGGGCATGCAGCAGATGTTCTTCAAACTTGCACCGATTCAAGAGAAAGGCCAGATGATGGACAACCTCGACTCGATACTGGGCAACAAGTAACAGCCTGATTTCTGGGCGCTGCAGCGCGCTATTTCGTCTCGCACATGACACCGGGAGTCATGATGAATCAATGGACTAAAACGTTTTCGGTGCTGCTGATAACAGCCACAGTATCAATGGTGAATGGCTGCCACCTGATTGCACAGTCGCGCTGGGAAGGACGGGATGTTCAGGAAGCACTCGATCTGTTCGGCAAACCTGACTCGATGAAAAAACAGACCGGTGCGAACGGCGAAAATCTGGCCGTCCTGACCTGGTTCAAATCCTCCAGCTGGACAACTACTGAAGCGGCCGGCACTTCCATGAATCACACCGGCAACGGCATGGTGTACACCGAGTACTACGAGACGGTCGGGCATAGCTCTGACTGCAAACTGGAAGCCACCGTCAACAAAGCCAAAAAGATCGTACTGTTTCGGATCGAGGACGGAAAGATCATTCATGGCAAATGCATCAACGTTCCGTTCGTACCCGGTTACATCCCGCCTGGACTCTAGCGCTGTCCCTGAGCAACTAACTGCTCAGGGATAACTGAACGACTTCACCAACGTCAGCTCACCCACCGCGCGCATCGGGATCAGAAACGTCTCCATTTTCTCGCTCGGCGTGCCTTCTTCAGTAATCACCGTCACCTGCGCCGTGGTCAGCGCCTGCACCGCCTCATCGCCGCCCTCGTCGTCCCCGCGATAGCCACCGCCGTAATAATTCACATACACCAGATACTGCCCCTTGATCGGCGCCGGCATGGCGAAGATTTCCGGGCCATAACCGGTGGTGACGTCGACGTCGAGCGCGGCGCCGTTGGCGGCGCTGCGGTTGCCGTACCAGATGTGCGCGCCGTCGGGGGTGACGAGGTGCAGGTCGAGGTCGGTGCCGTCACTGTCCCACGCCAACAGTACGCGCAGCTTGGCCGGGGTCGCGCCGCCGCTGGTGTTGAGGAACTGTGTGCGGTGGCGCTGCTGGCCATCGGGACTGCGCACTTCCACGCTGTTGCTGCCGTTGGGGAAGGAAAACGGGCGGTCAAAGCGGCCGCTGTCGTCGATTTTCAGCGGCATGCTGACGCCGTTGACGATCAAGCGACCGGGTTCGTTGCCCTTCTGCGTAGCTTTGATTTCGCCGCTGATGCGGGCGGTATTGGCCTGGCCAATCGGGGTGTTGACCGAGGAGGCCGGGTAGTTGACGGTCTGGCGGAAGCTTTCGCCCTCGCCTTCCGGGGCGCCGCTGCGCCAGCCGCCGACCGGGGTGTCGAGTTTGACGCTGTCGGCGGCCATCGCTGGCGATAGCGCGGTCAAGGTGCAGAGCAACAGCAAGACCTGTGGATAACGGAGTGTCATGGTCTATTCCAGCAAAAGATGACGGGCGAGCCCTTCGATGTAGGTTTCATCCTGGCCGTTGGGGTGAGCTTCAAAGGCCAGGTGCAGATATTCGTGGGTCAGGTCTAGGCGATCCTGCAAAGTCAGTACGCCGCGTACGTAGATGCGTTGGCGTTCGCGATCAACAAAGGGGCGACCGAAAGCGAGTTTGCACACGGCGAAGGTGCTGACTTCGTTGTAGCCGGTTTCGCTTTCCAGCTTTGGGCGCCAGCCGCGTCGCTGTTTCTGCAGCCAGTCTTGTGCGGCGGGCAGCGCTTCGCAGGAAGCGACCGGGTTGTCCCAGCGGCTGAGGCTGGCGCCC
>Ga0247818_10001802_pt1 | contig 13724 bp, 5 predicted proteins | sample 13C_Glucose_Day1_FD_192424 | JGI IMG/M metagenome (GOLD analysis project Ga0247818, IMG submission 192424) | Soil microbial communities from agricultural site in Penn Yan, New York, United States - 13C_Glucose_Day1 | ecosystem: Environmental > Terrestrial > Soil > Agricultural land | place: USA...
AGTCCGATCAATCTGCGTGAATGGATCAATCGACTATGGGCGCTTTGTGGCAAACCGATTCGAGTAAAGCCGTGGTTCCGACTGAACGAGTGGATGAAGCGCCTGTCCCTGAAAAACCCCGCCGCAATCGGCACGGGTGGAAGGCTTTCTGGTTGTTGCTGTTGATTATCGCGATCGTGGTAGGGCTGGCCGCATCCAAGGAAATGCGCACTTCGCGCTTTCAGTCGCGCGAGCTCAGCCAGTACGCCGCTTCGCTGACTTACCATCTCGAACCCGGCCCCAGCGAAGCGATTCGCTATCCGGGCAACGGGCCGTTCGATCTGCGCCTGGGTTACAGCTCCCTCGATGAGTTCCTGCCACGCCTGCTCAAACGCAACTATGTCGTCACCGAGCAGACGCGGTTTTCCCCGGCGCTGCTCAGCTACACCGACAAAGGCCTGTTCGTGCCGTATTCGGAAAAGATCCAGGCCGGGCTGTCGATCACCGATTGCCGGGCTGCGCCGCTGTACAAGTACAACTATCCGCAACAGCTGTACGCAAGCTTCGCGGCGATCCCGCCCGTGGTAGTCAGCAGCCTGTTGTTTATCGAAAACCGTTTTCTGCTCGACCCGAAACAACCGCTGGCCAATCCTGCAGTGGATTGGCCGCGCTTCGGCATGGCGGCGTGGTCGCAAGTCGCCAAATTGCTGCGTCTGCCGGGACAATCGGCGGGCGGCAGTACGTTGGCGACGCAATTGGAAAAGTACCGGCATTCACCGGAAGGCCTGACGGTGTCCGGTGCCGAGAAACTGCGGCAGATGATGTCCGCCAGCGTGCGCGCCTATCAGCCCGGCCCGCAAACCCTGGGGGCACGGCAGAACATCGTGCGCGATTACCTCAACAGCGTGCCGCTGTCGGCGGTACCGGGGCATGGTGAAGTGCATGGCATGGCGGAAGGTTTGCGTGTCTGGTACGGCAGCGACTTCAACAAGGCCAATGAACAACTCAACAACCCGGCCACAGATCCAAAGGCCATGGCCGACAAAGGCTTGGCCCTGCGCGAGATGCTCTCGCTGATGATCGCCCAGCGTCGCCCTTCGTATTATCTGACCAAGGGCCGCGAGGAACTCGCTGATCTCACCGACAGCCATTTGCGTTTGCTCAAACAGAACGCGGTGATCGATGGTGCATTGGCCGATGCCGCCCTCGCGAGCAAGGTCAGCTACCGCGACTGGCAGACCCAGCCGACCATGCAGCCCATCGAAACCAACAAGGGCATCAGCGCCGCCCGCAGTCGTCTGGCGAGCATGCTCAACCGGCCGCTGTACGATCTCGACCGCCTCGACCTCTCGGCCACCAGCACCCTGCAAGGCGAGCTGCAAACCCAGGCCACCGCGTACCTGAAAAAACTGGCCGACCCGGCCTATGCCGCTGAAATCGGCCTGCTCGGCGAACGCTTGCTGACGCCGACCAGCACCACGCAAGTGCGCTACAGCTTCACCCTCTTTGAACTGACCCCGGACGGCTCCCGCGTGCGGGTGCAGACCGACAGCACCGACCAGCCGTTCGACATCAACGAAGGCAGCAAGCTCGAACTCGGCTCAACGGCGAAAATGCGTGTGCTGACCACGTACCTGCAAATCATCGCCGAGCTGCACGACAAGTACGGCGCCATGAGCGTGCCGGAACTGAAGAAAGTCGAAGTCCCCGATCAGGACCGCTTGAGTCAGTGGGTCATCGATTACCTGATGCAGAACAAGGATCACGATCTGTCGAAGCTGCTCGGCGCAGCCCTCGATCGCAAATATTCGGCCAGCCCCGGCGAGGCATTTTTCACCGGCGGCGGCTTGCACACGTTCCACAACTTTCGCAAGGAAGACAACGGCCGCCTACCGACCCTGCGCGATGCCCTGCGCGAGTCGATCAACCTGCCGTTCATTCGGCTGATGCGCGATCTGGTGCGTTACACCACCTATTCCGGCCCCAACAACAGTGCCGAATTGCTCAAGGATGATCGCGACCCGCGTCGCCAGGAATACCTGGCGAATTTCGCCGACCGCGAAGGCACCTCGTTCCAGCTCAAGTTCTGGAAAAAGTACAAAAACAAAGACACTCAAGCGCGTCTGGATACTTTCCTCGACAGCATGCGCCCGACACCGATCCGCATGGCCGCCGTGCATCGCTACCTGCTGCCGGATGCCAGTCAGGCAGACTTCAACACGTTCGTCCGTTCCCACCTGAAAGGCGCCAAGCTCAACGAAAAACTCACCGATGATCGCCTGATCCGCCTCTACGATTCCTACGGTCCCGGCAGTTACGATTTGCCCGATCAGGGCTTTATCGCCAAGGTGCATCCGCTGGACCTGTGGATGATGGGTTACCTGCTGAACCACCCGGACGCGACCTTCAGCGAGATCGTCAAGGCCAGCCATTTCGAACGTCAGGAAGTCTACAGCTGGCTGTTCAAGAGCAAGCACAAGGGCGCGCGCGACAGCCGTATTCGCACCATGCTCGAGATCGAAGCGTTCCTCGATATTCACCAGCGCTGGCAGAAAGTCGGTTATCCGTTCGATCACCTGGTGCCGTCGCTGGCCACCGCGATTGGCAGCTCCGGCGACCGCCCCGCCGCCCTCGCAGAATTGATCGGCACCATCCTCAATGACGGTGTGCGCATGCCGACGCTACGCATCGACAGTCTGCACTTTGCCGCCGACACGCCGTACGAAACGCAACTGGTCAACGACCCGCATGTCGGCAAACGAGTGATGCCATCCGAGGTCGCCACGGCCATGCGCGAGGCACTGTCGCAAGTGGTCGATGCCGGTACGGCAAAACGTGTTTCCGGCAGTTTCAAACTGGCTGATGGCAGCCCACTGGCCATGGGTGGCAAAACCGGGACCGGCGACAACCGCATCGAGGCCATCGGTTCGGGCGGACGCATCCTCAGTTCGAAGTCGATCAACCGTACCGCAACCTTCGTGTTCTACATCGGTGATCACCATTTCGGCACCCTCACCGCGTTCGTTCCGGGGCGCTCGGCGGAGAACTTCAAGTTCACCTCGGCCCTGCCAGTGCAGGTGCTCAAGGGCATGGCGCCGATTCTCACGCCGTATCTGCAACCGGGCAGCGACTCGCAATGCAAGCCGGCGCAAACCGCCAGCGTGGCGATGCTTGAACCGCAACCTCCTACAGCGAGGTAACAATTCGTGTCAGGTATTTCTGCATCAGGGTGACGTTTTTTCGCTGTAGCGGGTGGTACTTATGTATTTTTCAGATTCGAATTTTCGTCGGGTTCGCCAGTCGCCGCGCTGTTTGCCTCCCGATCTTTGAGCTTTTGTTTTGCCCTGCCGTGGGTAGGCTGATCACTCCTCAACAATCAAGGATGATTGGCCATGTCTCTCTCCCCCCAGCCTGCGGACAACGCGGACAACGCGGACAACGCGGACAAAGGACGGCACTACGCGTTCATCAAGTCCGCCGTCAACGACAATTTCAAAACCGCCACCGTCAGCCGGGGCCTCGCCTTGGCAGCCTCGCCACTGAAGATTCAATCCTGGTACACCAGCGCACCCAGCGCGTACCTGAACAAACTCGCCGCCGCCAATCTCAAGGCCTGGAGTTCGCAGAACCGCGTTGATCAGCTGTTGGCCAAAACCGATCTGTATGCCTTCGCCGAGCCGCTGCTCAAGGCGAAAATCAAGGAGCGTCACGGCATCGAGCCGGACATCAAAAGTACCTTTCTGCGCCTGTACCTGCCGAAAGACAAACCGTGGTACGCCATTGAGGTTTCCAGGGGCGTCGTTACCCGCACGGTCTCGCTACTGGATGCCGCCCTGCACAACTTCGCCAGCAGTGAAACCATCGGGCATGGCTCGGACTACATCAGCCAACCCGATGCGCGAGGCTTGTTCGATGTCGTGCCGATCAAAGGTGCAATGCCCATCAGCCAGTTCCAGACGCTGTGCCGCGATCTGGACATCGGTGCGCAGTATAAAAAACATCTGGAAAGCTACCTGTTGCCCGGCGAACCGCTGGCCGAAAGCGTGCTGCAATACAAGGTAAACGAGAGTCAGAAAGACGCCCTCGCCGTCGCTGCGCATCTGGCCTTGATCAAGGAAGATATCCAGTACGACGCCTACAAGATGCTGCTGACCTTGGCCGAAGACAAACCGCAGTTGCTGCTCAACGGTCGCTCAATGCAGTGCTCTGACCTGTCGTTGCTCGGCACCCGACTGACCGGCATCCTGCTGTTGACGCATACGGTTTCGGACAGTCGCGGCGTTCGACGCCTGATCGTCTACATCCCCCACGACCCGGATCATCCGCTCAAGGAGTACGACTCTCTGAAGGCGTTCCGCGATGAATTGGTGCGCCAGTTTCGTGAAGACCGATTCAGCGAGTCGACCGGACAGACCTACCGTCAGTTCTTCAGCCAGTTCGTTGATCAGCAGCAGCGCGGGCACTTCTTTGCCGAACTGGAACAACGGCTGTTTATCGTCAGGTATCACCCGCGTCAGGATCCGATCGATCAGCGACCGGCGTGGCGCAAGGATCCGCTGGACAACCCGAACCTGCAATTCAGCCGGGTGAAATTATCGGGCGATTACTGGCGCCACGCCTACCAGCAAAAGCTCAACAAGATCCTCAACGACGCGCGGGAAATCGCCGTCTCCACTGCCGATACCGACAGCAAGGCACGCTGGGCCTGGTGGGACAACTTCAAGAAAATCCTCTCGGACATTTTCAATGTCGCACTGTTGATCGCCACACCGTTCGTGCCCGGGCTGGGCGAATTGATGATGGCCTACACCGCTTACCAACTGACCAGCGACGTTATCGAAGGCATCGTCGATCTGGCCGAAGGCCTGTGGCAGGAAGCCGCCGGGCATGTCATCAGCGTGGTGACCGACATCATTCAGCTGGCCGCCTTCACCGCCGGCGCGCAGATCGGCGAAGTCTTTCGCGTCAAGCTTTCAGCTTTGGTCGATGGGATGAAACCGGTCAGGTTGCCCAATGGCCAAGAGAGTTTATGGCACCCGGATCTGACCCCGTACGAACGCAACGACCTGATGCTCTCGCCAGACGCCAAACCCGACCGCCATGGCCTGCATCAGCACGGCAACGAAAACATCCTGCCGCTGGAGGGCAAGCTGTACTTCGTCGAAAAAGCCTCGACTGACGCGACGTCCAACACCCACCGCATCAAACACCCGACCCGCGCCAACGCCTACAAACCCAAGATCGAACACAACGGCCACGGCGCCTGGGTGCATGAAGTGGAAACGCCGCAAGACTGGCCGGATCAAGCGCTGATGCGGCGACTGGGCCACAGCGTCGAACGCTTCTCCCCTACCGAGCTGGAACAGATCCGCGTTGGCAGCGGCACCGATCACAACACGCTGCGCCAAATGCATATCGACAACAGCCCGCCCCCGCCGCTACTGGCCGATACGGTCAAGCGTTTCAGCGCTTACGACGAAGTGCTGACGGCCAGTGCCGACATACGTAGCGGTCGCCCGATCGATGCGCAGGCGGTCTGGCTGGAACCGATGTTGACCGCTTTGCCGGGCTGGCCGGACCGCAAAGCAATGGAGGTGTTTGCCGATGCCAGCCTGAGCGGCTATTCGCGCAAATACGGCAACCCGCAGGCGGCGCCGACCGATACGTTGAGCATCAGTCAGGGCGATCTCAACGCGGGCCGGTTGGTGGATCGGGTGGTGGACTTTCTCGGTGACGAGGACTTGAATCATCTGACCGGCCACGCCGCCACCCGCGACGACCGTATCGCCTTCTTGCGCAATCGGCTCGCGGACGCGGTCGATGAGCGTCGCAGCGCCGTCGCGCGTCACGTTTATCAGGCCGGTGAACGCTCTGGCAACGCCGACATCCGCGTGGTCAAACAGACCTTTCCCGAGCTTCCACTAGTGCTGGCGGAGAAAGTCGTGGCCCAGGCCAGCCCGGCCGAATTGCAAAGAGTCGTCGACGAACAACGCCTGTCTCTGCGCCTGAAGAACCAGGCCCGAGAGCTGAATTTCGAAGCCTGCGCCGCCCGCGCCTACGACGGTTTTTTTCGCGATGAGCTGATCACCGCCGACACCGAAAGACTGGCCCTCAACACCTTGAAATTTTACATCGACAGCTTCAGCGACCAGCGCATCGAAGTCCGCGACGGAACCTGGGACGGCCCGTTGCGCTGCAGCGCCGGACCACAGGATGCGACCAGCGTGCGGCGCCTGATCCGCGATGAACAGGGCCGCTATGCGGTGCTCGACGGCAGCAACCGCACGCTGCATGACGCCGACGATTTCTATGCATCGCTGCTGCGCGTGGTACCCGAACAGACCCAGTCGGTATTCGGGCATCAACACGGCCGCAGTCATGCACTGAAACGCTGGATCATGGCAAAAGCCGAGCCGCCTGCCGAGCGCCGGACCGTGCTGGCCGAACCGCCCATTCGCCCGGTGGTGAGCATGGAAACAGAGGCCCTGGTGCGCGGCTTACCGCGGTTCCTCCGTCGATCGACACTGGAGGAAAAAGTCAGGGACATGTATCCAAAAATGAGTGAAAGGGAAGCAGGCGCGTTCATTGAGGCATTGGCACGCAAGGGCGAGCCGGCAGACGCGATCATGCGCCTTGAAAACGATCGCAAGGAACTGCACGAAGAACTGGCGAATTGGGCTAACAGGTATCGCGAACCGGACCCCGAATCAGAATACATTTCCCTTTCATGGGACTACTTGCACGAAGGCGGTCAATTTATCGAAACACGGCTGATCGATTGCTTTGATCGCCAAAGCGAATTTTCAGGTGAGCGCAACGTGCATCCTGAGCAAGGCTATACGCTGGACTTGTCTTTTGAGTTTCCGGGTCACGACCTTGAGCGCTGGTGGAATGACCTGCGCAGGCGGCCAAAGATGAAAAAATACTTTGATCGCATCACGGCATTGAAACTTGACCGGGCGCGCCTTTCTTCAGACCCCAGCGCTCTGCTGAGTACCTTCCCTGACCTTCGCCAATTGAGCGCCCGCCACTGCGAGTTGAAAGAAATACCGTCCATCCTCGGGTTGATGCGCCAGCTCAAAGATCTGGATCTGGCCGATAACCACATCACACTGACCAACGAATCCAGCCAGCAACTGGCCGGGCTGGATCAACTCCGAACGCTGAATCTGAATGGCAATCCCCTGCATCAGCCACCCGATGTCGGGCGGATGGATCATTTGACTGAACTGCGCCTGGCCAAGACGAAAATCCAGACCTGGCCTGAAGGTTTGTTTGGCGTCGACGCAGTCGACAAACAGCGGCCACAAAGCTTCTTTCTGGATCTGCGCGGTGCGCCAATCAACACCTTGCCCGAGGTCGTTTCCGGACCCGCTCAGGCAAAAATGCTGAACCGGGCGCGCTTCGATACGGAGCGATTGTCCAACGAAGATCTCGTGCGGTATGGCCAATACCGTGAATCCATAGGCCTCCCTTTCGTGCAGGATGACTTTCCGGCCGCCAAAAACGAGATCAGCTATTGGCAATTGTTTCCCAAGGATTCCATTGACTTCAGTCCGTCAGGATCGCTCAGCAAGTATCGCAAGGAGTCCTGGCATGACCTGATGGCCGAACCCTATTCGGAAGGTTTTTTCAGCGTGATTCGCAAGCAGCGAGAGAGCGCCGACTACCAAACGGATCATGGCCGCAGACGCTTGACCCAGCGGGTCTGGGAAATGGTCGATGCTGCCGCGCTTGATGACCGGCTGCGGGAAAAACTGTTCAAGCAGATTGTGTCACCCAAAGACTGCGGAGATCTCGGCGCGCAGTTGTTCAACTCATTGGGAATGAAAGTGCTGGTATCGAAGGCATACGCCGGGTCGACCTCAGCCAGCGAGCTGGACGCCAGGCTGGTGCGCCTGGCGCGCAGTGCAGCCCGGTTGGACCGGGTTGCCGATGAAGCCCGGGTCGAGTACAAAAACCAGATTGAACAAAACCTCATGGATCCCGGTGTACCCGCGCCAGACGAGGCGGAAATTCATCTGGCATTCGAGATAGGTCTGGCCGAGAGACTGGAGCTGCCCTGGCAGTCCGAGAGCATGCTTTATCCCTTGCGTTCCGGTGTCTTCAAAGAACAAATCGAAACTGCCTTCAGGATGATCACCAAACTCGAACAGGGCGACGGACTGGTCAACGGGATGATCGATCTCACCTCCGAAAACTTCTGGGAAGAACATTTACGCCGTACCCACCCGAAAGACTACGAAGCCAATGACCGTTTGTTCGACGACAAATCAGGGCAGCTCGAAGAGCTGCGCAGCGCGCAGGCTGAATGGGCCAACGCCACCCGCCAGACACCTCTGAATGAGCTGGCGCGAAAACTGGAAAGACTCGCCGATCTCTTGGGTGTTTCCCAGGCTGAGGTGTTCAGCGGCGACGCCATGAGCGATAAGACCTACACACGACTGTTCGACAAAATCGCTTACGCTCGCAAAGAGCTTTCCAGAAAACTGACTCGTAAAGCCATGATCACGGCCGGTCTCTGACGACGAACGTTAACACCCGGCCAGCCCAGACAAGGACTGGCCGGAATGCACGCCGACTAACGTTGCCAGCAACACCAGCCAATCAAACCTTTTCATCTACACCTCTGCCTCTGTCGGGCATTTTCAGTGTTCTTCACTCCGCACCCGGCGCCTTGGCGTTGAACATCAGCACCACATTGCCGTAGTAATCGCCTGAGCGATAACCCCCAGCAGGCTCGATCGGGTCGATCTTCAACGCCACACGCTTGCCCCCGGAAGCTTCTTCCTCGGACAACACCTGACGCGGGATGATGTGCGAACTCAGCTCGACATCATTGAATGACACACGCAAATCGATCACTTCACCGGGCCGACCGTTCGCCAGGTATGGGTCGAAGGCCAGGCGCGCTTCAATCGCGCTGCTGTCATGGCGCACATCGAAATTGCGCATCAGCCCGTTCAGGGTCGAGCGCGGGTAATCCCACTCAAGCCGCTGCGGCCGGTGAATCCAGCCAGGCTCCGCCGGGATGATGTAGAACGGCCGGCTGGGAATGGTCAGGGACACTTCGAAGGTGTGCTCTTCGCGCGCGGCCCACGCCCCGGTGCCGGCCAGCGCCGTGGCGGCCAGCAGCGCGGCGGCAGTGCATTGCTTGATCATGTTGGGTACCCGATGCGTCAATGGAAAACAAACCTAGCGACTGGCGGTCTTCATGGTTTTCTTCTCGCTGCCCTCGACCAGGAAGAAGCTGTACTGACGGCCCTTTTCCTTGTCGAAGGCGAAGGTCTTGCCCGCCAGCACATGGTGTTTGGTGGTCGCGCCGCAGTCGCTTTCCTTGCTCAGTGAACAGCTCTTGAACTCATCGACAATCAGCACGGTGTTACCGTCGTTGCGCAGTTCATAGCGGCTGTCGGTGTCATTGATGACGGTGGCGAAGCGCGCATTCTTGGGCCGCACAAAGAAGATCGTGCCGAAGCCGGTCATCACGTTGACCCCGGCCGAGAGCGAGTTTTTATAGTCTTCGCGCTCCTCGTTGCCGACCACAAATTCGTCTTCCTTTTCCGGCACAACCGGGACAAAGCGCACGCGAAAGTATCGCTCGCGATCACGCTCGCCCATGTACAGCAAACGCGTCCCTTGCATACCCTGAGCCGGCACGATCAGCCGCGCCGGGCTGGCCATCACACCATTGCGCGAAGCGCCATCGGCGGCATTTGCCACGGGCACTTCCTTGGGCAGTCCATCAGCGCCATAGATGATTTCCAGCACGTTGATCTTGACGAACGCCGTGGCATCGCCGCTATTGAACACCCGTTTCAGGTAGGTACTTTTATCGGCATCGAGATAGTCGTAGACAGTGCCGACATTGATCTGCGGACCGGCCTGCGCCGTCAGGCAAAACACACTGAGCACGCCCAGCAGAAAACCACGTTTCATCGCGTTCAACTCCATGAAATTCGAAAAGGGCCGGACTGGGGCACTCACACATCCGAGTCCCAGATAATGGTGATGTTGCCGCGCAGCCGGTCGTTCAGACCGGGGCGCAGGAGGAAATCGATCGCTGAGGGTTCCAGCTCGAAATGCATCGCGCCGGGTTTGCGATCCACATAGAGACTGGGCTGGAACGAGCTGGACCAATCATTGACGTTCAATGGAATCCTGTTGACGGGAACACCGGGACCACCGGGGCCGTCGATTCCCGCCGGTAAACTCATCGAGACCCTGACCCGAACGGAGTTGCCCAAAGGGCTGCCGAGGTTGCAGTACGGCCCGCCCTGGGAATCGCACAGCATCATGACTTTGAAGCGCGATGACGCAGAAATGTAGAAGGGTTGATCGCGAAAGATCCGCTTCGGCTTGCGCCCGCTGTCGATCCATGGCGCCCAGCCACCTTCAGGTTCCAGCGATACTTTGTTGCCACCCGGTGGCAGATCGACTTTGAGGGTGTGCTGCACGTCCAGTACAAAGTCCAGGGTCAGGTTGCCGTCGTTCGGTTGAAACGTCGCGCCCATATCGAAATCGCCGTTGGGACCCATGCTGTAGGAGATGGATCCGGTATACAGACCGCTCGACATGCTCAACGGGCTTGGGGTTTTCAACTCATAAGCAAAATCAATCTTCTCGAAGTACATCGAGGGGATGCGGAAAGCGGCGGTCTTGGTGCAGGGCGCTTGCACAGGCGTCTGCCAGAAAAAGCGATAGGTGCGAGCGCCGTACCCGGCCACATTAGTGCCTTGGCAAGGCGCGGGGGGATAAACCCAACCGCTAAGGGACGTCCAGAGGATGTCATGGCCTGTGGGGTGCTTTACTCCGGTCAGTGTTTCCACGCTATCACTCAGGACATAGTTGGAGCCTATGCCGGTGATACGCACCTCTACGGTCTCCGTTTCCTGAGTTTCCTGATTGATAACCGTCAAGCGTTTCCAGCCAGCCGGAACCTGCAGTGAGATATCGTCACCCGGCCTAAGCTCGCCTGAGCTGAAGATGACAGGCAACTCAATGCTGAACATGTTGTTGCTGGCGCATTGCGCGGGGAAGTTCACGCAATAACCACTATTGGGTGTCTGATTGATGAACAGATTCTTGCCCGGCTGCGAGGGGTCAGGCTGAAACAACGCGCGGATTTCCTGATTGATCGCTTGTGCCGTGGACATACTCAGCGCCAGCGCCAATGCACAACCACCTGTAAATATCTTCATAAGATCAACCTGCCTTCTGTTCGGTGGAGGTGACGTCGGCCAGGGTGTCCGGCGTGCAACGCAGGTCGCCGATCATCAACACGTTGTTCTCGCTGCGATGGTCGGACTCGTTGAGGCGGAACTGGCACAGCAACTGATTGCCCTGGCGCACTTCCAGGGTCGGCGAACCGGCATTCATTTCCATCGAGAAGAACCCATCGACTTCGGTTACCCCACGGCTGGCGTGGTTGATCACGTGATGGCCCTTGAGCGGCCGCCCTTGCTCGTCGATGAGTCGGCCGAGCACGGTCAGGGTTTTCATCACGCGGATCTTGCGGTACTCGACGCCGCCCTTGTTCAGGTGATAGCGGGTACGCGCCGGTTCGATGGTGGCGGCCGGCACGTTGTTGCCTTCGAAGTCGAAACTCACCGAGCTGTTCTGATAGGCGGTAATCGGGATGAAGTTGCGCCCCGGCTTCAACGCCGCTCCGCCACCGCTGTAATCGTCAGCGCGCAGGACGATGTCGTCGATGTCCGACTCGACATCGACGATCATCCCGGCGCCGCGTACCTCGCTCTGGCTGGTCATGAGCATCTGCTGGCCGCCGACCACCAAGGTGCTGTCGACGTTGAGGCCGCCAGTGAAGTTGCCGTTGTAGGAGGAGCGCTGAATGAAGCCATCACCATTGACCGCGTCGGTGCGGAAGTTGGCAAGGCTGGCGACGCCCACCCCGTAAGTGTCGGTGAGTGCCGTGAGCGACACGTTTTGCAGGACGTGATCCTGAAAATCCTTGCGCCAGCCGAGGGAGGCGTTGTTGTCACGCGTGCCGTCGCGGGCCGTGCGCGTTCCGATACTGCCGGTGATCTGCTGGCCGGGTGCGCCGAGCGCCATGTTGATGCTCAGGTCGACCCCGCGATTGCGTGCATCGCCGCTGCTGAAACTGCCCGGCCGATCAAAAATCGACAGGCGCCAACTGGCATCGCTGCCCAGCACCACCGTGCGCTGGGTCCAGCCCAGATCCACGCCCATGCCTTCGACGTTACCTTCGCTGTGCGAGACCCGCGCGTTGACCGAACTCTTGCTGCTGAGGCGATGGTTGAGCGCCAGCGATGAATTGCTGGTCTGGCCGATAAACACATTGCGCGGACGCACCCGAGTGCCATCGGGCAGGGTGTCGTAGGTGTTGGTGGTGTCGAGCCAACTGCGGTTGTGGCTGACAACAATGCTGCCGGCGCCATAGTTGTAGAGGCTTTGCAGGTCGAGACCGGTGCCGTAATCCTCGGTTTTATAAACGTTGGCGTACAGGCTGATGTGGTTGGCCAGCGTCCAGTCGATGGACGTGCCGTATTGCAGCTTTTCACGAATCTGCCGCGCCGACAGCCCGAGAATCACCCGTGGATGCAGCAAGTAGTTCAGCGAGGCACCTGCGGTCGGGCTGCCGCTGGCCTGGGTGTCCCAGTTGCTCAGCAGTTTCTGTTCTTCACCGGCGAACACGTTGTAGCGCCAGCGTTCGTCGAGGTTGCGCCAGTTGTTGGGCTTGTACACCAACTCCTGGGTGGTGGAGGTGATCTGGCCGTCTTCGATCAGACGCACTTCCACTTCATAAATACCGCCGGGCAACGGTCGGGTATCGAGGGTCTGCAAACCGGCGGGCACCGATTGCGTATTGATCAGCAAACCATCGCGCCAGATCTCCACCGAGCCTTGCCGGTTGGCGGTGACATAGATCGGATAAACGCTTGGCATCGGGCTGTTGATGGCCAGGCTGTCGGAGCTGCCGTACATCACACCGACGGCGGTGTCGGGGCTGGTGCCGAACGTGCGCGGTTGGCGCGTCAGCCCTTCGGAATTGGGGGTGAAATAACCCAGACGGAAGAAACTGCCTTGCAGTTCGCGCTGGGTGTGCAGCTCTTGAATCGCGTGATAGAGCTTGTCGTCCGGACCGCCGAGACGGGCCAATTGCAGGTTGAGCGTCTGGCTCCAGTTGCCCAGGCTTGAACTGGCCTCGAGGCCGAAGCGTCCGCCGAGATCCTGGTCCTGACCGCCATTGAGATTGAGCTGGTTGCGCACCATCAAGCCATGGCTTCCGCCATCAGGCTGTTCGTAGTAACGCTTGGCCTCAACATCGCGCTCGGCGTTTTCAGTGAGGATCGAGACCAGCGAATTTTCCAGGTTGTAGTGCACCGCCAGAAACTGGTCCGGGCAGGAACCGCTGCACGCCCCTAGCGGCACGCCGGGCTTGAGATAACTCGCCCACTTTTCACGTTCGGCGGGGCCAAAGCGGTTTTCGCTGGTGTCGGTGAATTCGAGCAGGGTGATGCGGTCATCGCGGGACAACACCACCATGGCCTCACCCAGCGGTTGCTGGTCGACTTCGACCCGTACCGCGAGCGGCACATCAAAGAAATGCTCCTCGAAATCCGCCGGCAAACCCTTCGCCTGCGCCAGCAGACTGCGGGGTGTGGTACCGGTGGAGTTGGAAGCCACGGCTGCGCTGGCACAAAACAACAGCGCAAGCGCAGCCGCGATGGGTGTCATCGGGAACATGAACTCGTACTCTGATT
>Ga0247818_10001803_pt1 | contig 13721 bp, 10 predicted proteins | sample 13C_Glucose_Day1_FD_192424 | JGI IMG/M metagenome (GOLD analysis project Ga0247818, IMG submission 192424) | Soil microbial communities from agricultural site in Penn Yan, New York, United States - 13C_Glucose_Day1 | ecosystem: Environmental > Terrestrial > Soil > Agricultural land | place...
GGTGCCCTCGAGCAGGATGCCGAGCTTGAAGCACGCCAGGACCCGATACCACTCGAGGTTCGTCAAGTCTCGACTCGACAGGCGGGCGTAGTGCTCGATGAGCTCGTCCGTCGTCGCGAGCTCGCCGGCCGCTGCGAGCTTGCTGCCACTGAGGTCCGTACCGTCGGGCTGCTGCCACGTCGCGAGGAGCCAGCCCAGGTCGAGCAGCGGATCCCCGACCGTGCACATCTCCCAGTCGACGATCGCAGCGATTCCCGGACCGTCGGGTGCGATCATCACGTTCCCGAGATGGAAGTCGCCGTGCATGAGTCCCGGCTCGTTGGTCAGGGGCTGGTGCGCACGTAGCCAACTCGCGACCTCCTCGAGGTCGGGGATGTCACGCACGTAGCCCTCGACGGACTCGTAACGGTCCACCTCGCTCAGCCACTGGTCGACCTGCCGCTCCAGGAAGCCGTCCGGGCGTCCCAGGTGGCCGAGTCCGACCGCTTCTGGGTCCACCTCGCCGAGAGACACCAAGGCCTCGACCAGTTCGAAGCCGATCTGGCGACGCACGACTGGGTCGTCGCGATGAAGATCACTGATCTCGATGAAGGCGTTCACGCCCTCGATGGGTTCCATGAGGTAGAACACCGAATCGCCGAGGATGCTCACGTCGGTGCAGCTGGCGACGAGATGCGGGTGCGGCACCTCGGTGCGCGCCAGCGCTTCGAGGATCTCGATCTCTCGTGTCAGGGCCGCGTTCGTGGTCTCCCGGAGGTGGCGAGGACCGCGCCTCATCACGTAGGACCGGTCATCACTGGTGAACCGGATCATCACGTTCTGCGTCCCGCCACCGACGGGTGCGGCGGCACGCAGCTCGCCGGGGGCGAGTCCTTCTCGCGCCATCCAGCCGAGGACCCGCGTGAGGTCTTGCCGGCTCTCGGGGGACAGGTCGGTTCCACCGTCGAGCAGCGAGGGTTCGTCGGTCACAGCGCACCACCGTCGACGCGGAGAACGGCGCCCGTGGTGAATGAGGATGCGTCAGAGGCGAAATGGAGGACGGCGCCGACGATCTCCTCGGGCTGGCCGCACCGCTCAAGCGCGAGGTCTGACTCGAAGTCTGCTCGCATTTCCTCTGTCCAGGCTTCGGAGATGTCGGTGAGGAAGGGGCCGCACTGGATCGTGTTGACCCTCACTGACGGTCCGTAGGCCTTCGCAAATCCTTCGGTCAGGACGTGCAGTCCAGCCTTGGCTGCCGCGTAGGGGAGTGCCTGGGCTGACGGTTTGACCGCCTCGATCGACCCGATGTTGATGATGGACCCTCCCGCGTGAGTGGCCATGTGCTCACCGGCGAGCGCCGTTAGCCGGAACGGGCCCTTGAGGTTGACGCCGATCACCTTGTCGAAGAGAGACTCGCTGACCTCGGTGAGGCTGGAGTAGAGCGGAGAGAGACCGGCGTTGTTGACAAGAATGTCGATCGTGCCGAACTCGGCGAGGGTGCGTTCGAGCAACTCGTCGGAGTCCGTCCAACTGCTGGCGTTGAAGCGCACGGCTAAGGCTTTTGTGCCGTAACGCTGCTCGATCTCGGTCTTGAGTGTCTCGCAGTTCTCCACCTTGCGACTCGCGATGACCACGTGGGCGCCCTGGCTGGCGAGAGCGTCGACCATGGCCTTCCCCATGCCGCGACTTCCGCCCGTGACGACGGCGACCTTGTTCTGGAGTGTCATGGAGCTGTGGGTCCTTTCGGTGTCAGAGGGGCCGTTCCCCTGCTGGAGCCCGGCGCGACCGGTCCGGACGGACGGGTGGCGCGGGGCGTCACAAATTTCGATGAGAATGAATTCATTGTCATGTAGTGTGCTCCCATGGTCAACTTTCACCCCTCGTCCGCTTCGGCGGAGATCACCGCAAAGGCACAGAGGTTCATCGCCAGTCGCGTCGCGCCGGCCGAGGCCGTGCATGCCGAGCAACGACGAGCCGCCATCGCCGCCGCAGACCCGCACGCGGTGCCACCTGTCATCGAATTGCTGAAGGAGGAGGCGCGCCGACACGGCCTGTGGAACCTCTTCCTGCCCGCAGAATCCGGTCTGACGACGGTCGACTACGCGCCTATCGCGGAGGCCACCGGCTGGTACCCCGAGATCGCGCCGGAGGTCTTCAACTGCTCGGCCCCGGACACGGGCAACATGGAGCTGCTACACATGTTCGGGAGCGAGGAGCAACGACGGCTGTATCTCGAGCCGCTGCTCGCCGGCAATGCCCGAAGCGCGTTCGCCATGACCGAACCCGACGTCGCCAGCAGTGACGCCTCCAACATCCAGACTTCGATCGACATCGATCCCGACGGGATCACGGTCAATGGCCGGAAGTGGTGGATCACCGGTGCCCTGGACCCCAGGTGCAGCTTCTTCCTCGTGATGGGCCTCAGTGACCCGGAGGCGGACGGCTTCCGCCGCCAGTCCTTCGTCATCGTGCCGCGGGACGCTCCGGGCGTGACCGTCGAACGCGACCTCGACTTCTACGGCTACCACGACGCGGGCGGCCACGGAGAGATCATCTTCAAGGACGTCCGGGTTCCGCGGTCCCATCTCCTCGGCGAGCCCGGCGGCGGCTTCGAGATGGCCCAGGCGCGGCTCGGTCCCGGCCGAATCCATCACTGCATGCGCGCCATCGGAATGGCGGAGCGCGCAATCACGCTGATGAAGGAGCGCGCCCGGCAGCGCGTTGCCTTCGGCGAGCCCCTGGCGAAGAACGCGGTCGTCCGGGAATGGGTCGCCGAGGCACGGATCAGCATCGAGCAGCTGCGCCTCCTGGTAATGAAGTGCGCGTGGATCATCGACGACGCCGGCGCCTCCGCAGCACGAGGCGAGATCGCGGCGATCAAGGTCGCCGTGCCCCGGGGCGTTGCAGCCATCATCGATGACGCCATCCAGCTACACGGCGCAATGGGAGTGAGCACCGACACGCCGCTGGCGCGCCTGTGGGCTATCGCACGCACGATGCGGTTCGGGGACGGTCCCGACCAGGTCCATCTGCGCACACTCGGGCGCAACGAGCTGCGGATGCCGGGGGTGAAGCCGTGAACCGCGAGAGCCCTCGAGGCCACAACTTGCCGGGCCTAGACACCGACCGCGTCGTCTCCTGGTTCGCCCGGCACGTCGGCGACGATTGCGGGCTGACATTCTCCCTGGTCGCCAATGGCCGCTCCAACCTCACCTACACGGCGACAGCGGAATCGGGTCGGCGGTGGATCCTTCGCCGTCCACCAGTCGGCGCGGTGCACACCAGTGCCCATGACGTCGGCCGCGAGCACCGCATCATGGCAGCCCTGTACAACACCGGCGTGCCGGTGCCGAGGATGGTCGGCTACTGCGCCGGCGACGACGTGACAGGAGCCCCGTTCTACGTGATGGAGTTCGTCGACGGGGTCGTGATGGATGAGGACGCCGCCATCGAGGCCCTCGCCGGGCCGGCACGGGAGAGATTCCTCCAGGAACTCGGTTCGACGCTGGCACGGATCCACTCGGTCGACCTCGCCGAAGTCGGTCTGGGCGACCTGGTGAAGCCCTACCCCCTCGTGCGGCGCCAGTTGCGGCGCTGGAACTCACAGCTCCAGGACCGCACCGACCCGACGGGAATGCTTCTCCGTGAGCTCCACGACCGCCTCAAAACCGACGCACCGGACCAGGACGAGCCGGTCTTGGTGCACGGCGACTACCGTCCCGGCAACGTCATCGTCGCCCCGGACGGATCGATCGCTGCCGTGCTCGACTGGGAACTGACCGCTGCCGGTGACGGCCTGGCCGACCTCGGCTGGCTCGCGGCCTGGTGGTCGGGGAGACTGGAGTGGACCCCCGCCCCCCACCTGGCTTCCCCGAGCCTGCCGCGTCTCCTGGACGCCTATGCCGCTGCCGGCGGCCTCGACATCGAGCGACTCCCCTACTACCAGGCGTTCGCGTACTGGCGCCTGGCCTGCATCGGTCTCGGTGTGTACGAGCGCTACGCATCGGGAGCGATGGGGGAGCAGACGCAGGAGCTCGACGAACTCCTCAACAAGCCAGAGCGCTTCGCGCAGATGGCCCTGTCGCTGCTTCAGTAGGATCTGCTTAGGTACGATCTGACGACATGCGCGCGCCGTTACCAACACCCTCGAGGAGCTTGTTTGACTACTGAGGCCGGTACCCCACAAGCACCAGCGGCGACGGCTCCGGCCGGTGGGGTCCCTGCGCGCAAGCAGCGCACGCGGAAGAGGCTGATCGATGCCGCGCGAGAGTTGTTCAACGAGCAAGGGTTTTACGACTCCAAGCTCTCCGACATCGCCCCTCGCGCAGGCTTGGCAACCGGGACGTTCTACATCCACTTCTCCTCCAAGGAGGAGGTGTTCCACGCCGTCATGATCGAGGTGCTCGCTGAGCTGCAGAACAGTCGTCCCGGGGTCTCCACCTCGGGCGAGCGGCGTCCGATCGACTCCATCCGTGAGGCGAACGCCAGCTACCTCCGTGGTTACCAGCGCAACGCCCGTCTGATGACCGACTGCTCGGCCCTGGCCAGGACGCTCCCGGACATGCGACTGATCAAGACGGAGATTGACACGGTCTTCGAGAACCGCCTAGTCGGGGCCATCCGACACTGGCAGGAGACTGGCGTGGCCTTCGACGACGTCGACCCCGTCTACGCAGCGAACGCGCTGGCCTACATGGTGGACCGTTTCGCCGACGAGTTCTACGTCTTCGGCAAGCCCTACGACGAGGACAAAGCCATCGAGACACTAACCCTGCTCTGGGCGCGATCGCTCGGCATCGCCACCGATCGGTGAACTGGCGCCACCCAGCTTCCGAGTGCCCGCATCGGCGAAACAGCCCGCTCGAGTCCACTGCGATGTGGCGTTTGCGCCCGTTCGGTTTCCCCGCATCGTATCCACGCCTCGACCCGGGCACGGTGTCGGAACCCTGCACCGATTGGGAGCGATGATCGCCGCCGACGGCTGCGCATCGCGGCCGCCTCGCACACGGTCGCGATCACGTAATGAGTCGTGGATCCGCCGCCATACTCCCGCGCGGACCCAGCGGATGAAGATCGCGTACCCATGGTGGCGGGCGGGAACTCCGCCGGTATCGGCCGCCACGCGATACCCCACACGACGTAGAAGATGGCATCGAGCACCAGAGTGCGACAATGTTTTATGGGTCGACCACCACGGCCTCCGGTGTTACCGGAGGGGTTCGAGGAGGGCCCATTGTGCATCGTGCACCGACGAAGAGGGATACACCGCGCAGCGGTGCCCGCTCGACTTTGATCGGGGTCGGGCGTGACGGGGCGCAGTTCGATGAGCGTTGATGGCAAGTGATCCTGGTAGCTCGAGGATGTAAGCACTCACTGACTTACCAGGAGTTCACTTGTTTCCCATCCGTCGCACGCCAACAATCACCGAGTTTTCACCTCGGGCACTAATTTCGATGATGACCGTCATCATCGCCCATGCACCGGATGCGCCGACTTCAAGTAGCGCAGCAAGAACATTGGCCTGCTTGCGGAACCAGAACCGCTGCTCCCGTGCTTCCGGGAGCCCTTCCGCCATGCCCTCCAGAACCCCAGCGCCGTCACCGACGGTGAGGAACACGATCATCACCCGCAGGCATAGTCTGTCCTGCTTGAGCCGCACCTTGAGGTCGATGCCGTCGACCCATAGATAGAGGAAGTCGGTGCGCGAGACGTCCCGATCCTGACAGGCCTTGGCCTCGTCCTGCCACTGGGTTGTCAACCGGGTGATCGATGTCGCCGACAGCCCGGCACCGGATCCGGGGAACTGCTCAAGTGCCGGCCCGAAGTTGCTGGTGGAGATCCCGTGCAGATACAGCAGCGGGTACCTCCTTCATCTGCGGGGACTTGCGCACCCGGGCCGGCAGGATCGCGGACGAGAACCGCTGTCGCTCGCCGGTGGCCGGGTCGATGCGCTGGTCGTTGGCTCGGGGACTTTACGCAGACCGCGCCCGCGGCGGCCAGCACGGCGCGTTCGTGGTGGCCGCCGTTTCGCACCACCAGGCGTCGACCGTGCTCGTTGACCTGATCAGCGAACTGTGCGATATAGGCGGCAACCTCCGCCTGTAGCGCGGCCGCCAGCATCTGTCGGGCACCGGCACGGACGATCTCGTCGAACAACCAAATCCCGCCGTCGTCGTTGGAGCGGTCGTTGCCGTGTACTACCTGGAGCACGGGCGTACGTTCCCAGCCAGCGTTGCCTCGCTGGTCATGATCGAATACATGGTTTCTTGCAGATCATCATCCTGGAAGGTACGCCCTCCCGATCCGCAGGTATTGATCATTTCTCTCCCGGCGAGGAGAGCGGCCTGATGATTAACGGAACGGGTCGACCTAGTCTCTTTGTTAGATCGGCACATCCTCCGCCAGTGGCTGGCGCTCCCGACGTGGCAGCAGATCATGTCCAGCTAGGTCTTAGGGACCAAGAGTGGGTGGTTGTCGCGCCACTCGGATCTGACCTGATCCGCGGACAATGAGTGATGAGATACCGTTGGAGTCCTTGTCTGTTTTTATTGCCGCGACGGCCGAGCGGTTCATAGCCGACCTGGACGAGCTTATCGAGGAGACGTCGGCGGCGGCGCTCACCGCGGCACCGGCACTGGGGCAGGACGTGGCGCTCGAGCAGAGCGTGAAGGCGAGTATCCGCGCGATGACCGTGCGTTGGGCAGGAGCTCAGCGCAGCCGACCTGGTCAGACGGTTCCCGTCGATGTGCCCCTGGAAGCCAACGATGTCGCCCGCGAAATGACCCGACACGGGATTGATTTTAAGAAGTTCCTGGCCGCGTACCGATGCTCCGAGAACGTTAGCAGTAGGCGTTGGCTTCGCGCGACAGGAGAAGTGGTCCCGCCGCCGAAGGTTGCCCTGGTTGCCGAGTACGGCTTGTCGTCTATGAACACGTGGGTCGACACCATTTTGACATCGATCAGCGCCCAGATTGAGCGCGAACACGACGAGTTGACGGGCAGTGCCCTAGCCCGCCGACTAGAGACCGCCAAACTGATCATCGACGGCTCACCTATCCGAGAGAACGTGGCCCAGGATCGCCTTGGGTATGAGCTCTCGGCCTGGCACGTTGGAATTGTGCTGTGGTCGTCCTCTGCAGAGCAGGGGACAGGGATACGTGAGAAGACCGCGCACCTCCTCGCACTAGCAACAGGCCGACGCCCACCGTTGATCCTGTCAGTCACTGCGGCTACTACATGGGTATGGCTGGGCGACGAGCGCCCGATTGACATCCGGCTATTACGCGACGCGATGACTCAGGCATCTGAGGGTGTTCTAGGAGCCGCCGGTTCTCCCGCGCCCCATCTGGCGGGATTTCGCCGAACTCATCGAGAAGCAGTCGCCGCGCGACGCCTTGCGGAGCGAAATCCTGGTCGAGAACGATTCGTGGTCTACGACGATGCTCGTCTCGCGGTGTTGGCCTCTCAAGACGAAGAAGGGGCCAACCAGTTTGTCATCGACACCCTTGGTGGCCTTATCGGCGCGGATGCCGACTTAAGCGAAACGCTGCGGGTCTATTTGCGGGAGGACGCTAATGCCACTCGTGCTGCTGCGCAACTGTTCACGCATCGCAACACCGTATTGAATCGTCTGGATCGAGCTGAGCAGCTTCTACCACAACCATTGTCCGGCAACCATCTCAGGGTGGGGTTGGCGTTAGAAATTCTCCACTGGTCAGGAGGGATGTTGTCAATACCTGTGGATGAGTGAGTCTCCGGCGGCCTGCGCCCCAAGCCAATCATCGCGTCCGACATCGCCGACTGGGGTCGCGCCCGATGCCGACGGCGAGATTGTCAAGCGCGAACTGCGTCGCGCAAGAACCGGCGCCTCAGAATCCGTAACCCGGCGACTGGTTGGGGTCAGCCAGCGTTCGTGTCGCTTGACGACCGCCGCACGGGATCCGGGACCCTGGTGACCTTCGTCCGGGGCCGCACCGTCGCGAAAGTAGATTGCCATAGCCTACAAGCCTATCGACGCCGCCCAAGCGTGCTGGTGTGTGGTCAACGCACCATATCTGGTCTCGCCCGTCCGTGCCGACGTGGTGTTCCACAAAGGCGAGCTGCTCGAACGACCCACCGACATCATCCCCAACATCGAGGCGGTCGAGCCCGCAAGCACGGGGCAGAGGTCGCCTGAAACTCACTCCTCCACAGTTGTTGACAACATCTCCCGCGACGGATCCAGAAGAACCAACTGTTAAAATTCGAATGCGCAGACACCATCACTAGTGTTGTACCCCGAGAAATATCGAACTGGTATGACACATAAGGTGTGGTGGCCCGACTTCGCCTATGGGACTCCACCATCAAGTCGTAGGATGGAGCCAGTGCAAAACGACGACTCATCTCCGGTGAGATATATTGCTGCACCGATGATCTCGTTTGGGTGGCCGCAACGGCGCAGCGCCAGTGTGCTGGCAAACCCGTCACGTAGGTCGGGATCCCAAGCTGCCGCTATGTCGGTGAGGAACGGACCGCATTGTATTGCGTTCACACGCACGTGTGGTCCGAACGCTTTCGCCATGCCCTCGGTCAACGTGTTGAGACCAGCTTTTGCTGCTGCATAAGGCAGTGAATTCGGTGAGGGTCGGATCGCCTCAATCGAGCTGATATTGAGGATCACACCACCGCCGTCATCTGCCATCCGAGTGCCGGTGAGGGCAGAAAGCCGGAACGGTCCCTTGAGGTTCACTCCGATGATTTTGTCGAACAGATCTTCACCGACTTGGTCCAGACTCCCATACAGCGGGGAGAGCCCGGCGTTGTTGACCAGAACGTCGATGCGTCCGAACTCCGCGTACACGGTATTAATGAGTTCGTCGCAGCTGTTCCAGTTACTGACGTTGCACTCCACGGCAAGCGTACGCACGCCATGGTGCGACCGTATGGCGTCGGCGACCGTTACGCAGTTGTCCAGCTTCCGACTCGCTATGACCACGTCGGCGCCTCTCTGAGCGTATGCCTCAGCCATCTTTTTGCCCATTCCGCGACTGCCTCCGGTGACAAGGACCACCTTCCCGTCGAAGTTCATTGGTGCCTCCGTAACTCAGCGCGAGCGAGTGAGTTCTCGTGTACCTCGTCGGGACCGTCGGCGATGCGCAGGGCGCGAGCTTGCGCGTACAGCTCCGCCAGCGGGAAGTCCTGGCTCAGGCCGCCGGCTCCGTGGATCTGGATCGCCCGGTCGATGATCTGTCCGACAGCGGACGGGACGGCGATCTTGATCGCCTGGATCTCGCTGTGTGCTTCGCGGTTTCCGGCGGTGTCCATGAGCCACGCGGTCTTGAGTACGAGCAGGCGCAGCTGCTCGACGGTCACCCGTGCCTGGGCGATCCAGTTTCGGATCACGCCCTGTGTGGCCAGTGGCTGTCCGAATGCGATGCGAGAGTTTGCTCGTCGGCACATCAGTTCGATCGCGCGCTCGGCCATACCGATCAGGCGCATACAGTGGTGGATACGGCCGGGCCCAAGGCGAGCTTGCGCGATGGCGAAGCCGGAGCCCTCAGCACCGATCAGGTTCTCCACGGGCACCCGGGCATCCTCGAATGAGAGTTCGGCGTGTCCACCGTGCCAGCCATCCGAGTAACCGAAGATGTGCAACCCCCTGGTCACGGTCAACCCGGGTGTATCACGTGGAACGAGAATCATGCTTTGCTGCCGATGTGGATCTGCGTCCGGGTCCGTGCGTCCCATCACGATGAAGACCTCGCAGTGCGGGTTCATGCCTCCCGAGCAGAACCACTTGTGCCCGTTGATGACATACGAGTCACGATCGCGTGTGATGCTCGTCGAGATGTTGCGTGCGTCGCAGGACGCGACGTCCGGCTCGGTCATCGCGAAGCCGGACCGGATCTCGCCCTCGAGCAGCGGACGCAACCATCGCTGTCGCTGTCTGTCGTCACCGAACATGGATAGAACCTCCATATTGCCGGTATCGGGTGCCGAGCAGTTCAACGCTGCCGGCGCGATGCTGGGGCTTCTGCCGGTAATCTCAGCCAAGGGCGCGTATTGAAGGTTGGTCAGTCCCGCACCGTGTTCACCGGGCAGAAACAGGTTCCACAACCCGCGGTCGCGCGCCTCGCGTTTCAGTTCGTCGATGACCGGTGGTATGAGCCACGGATCGTCACCGTCATCGACCTGGTCGGCGAATATCTGTTCGGCAGGATAGATGTGAGAGTCCATAAAGTCGAAGAGCCCGGACGTGAGTCGCTTGGTTTCGACATCGAAGGAAAAATCCATGGTCACTCTTTCAGTGCATCGGTGCCCAGTTGGGCGAGAGGTGTGACGGCCGAACCGATATCGGCGAAGCCGCCGCCGACTGTGTGTCCGCGCGTGAATCGGTTGTGAATCCCCTCGGCAATGACGGCGAGTTTGAAATAGGAGAGTCCCAAGTACCACGGAATCGCGGAGACGTCTCGACTGGTCGCTCTGGCGTACCGGTCGCCGATCTCACGGGCGGATGGGTAGCCGGGGGCGGTGCCGACAGCTCCGACCCCAATTCGGGCAGCTTCGCCGTAGGCGATCATCAACGCCACATCGGTCAGTGGATCTCCGACTGTGGCCATTTCCCAATCGAGCACGGCCACGATCTGACCTTCGTCGACCAGTGTATTATCTAGTGGTGTGTCTCGCAAATAAATATGGATTAATTCGATAGAATCCGTGCATGAGGAATCCGGTACCCGCTTTGCAGATTTCCGATGGGCAGCGTGTTGTGCTCGAGTCGTTGGCGCGGTCGCAGACGGGTGCGCACCGGGAGGTGGTGCGGGCCAAGGCGCTGTTGATGGCGTCCGAGGGTGTGGCCAACACGGCTATCGCGCAGGCGTTGTCGGTATCGCCGGGATCGGTGGCGAACTGGCGGACACGGTTCGCCGAGGATGGCATGGCGCGGTTGGGCGAGGTGCGCAAGGGTCGAGGTCGCAAGCCCTCGATCCCGCAGGAGAAGATCGACGAGATCGTGGACCTGACGCAGAACTACCGCCCGAAAGGCGAGACTCATTGGAGTTGCCGGACGATGGCCGAGTATGTCGGAGTCTCGAAGGACACGGTCCAGCGCGTGTGGTCCGCTCGTGGACTCAAGCCGCACCGGGTCGAGACGTTCAAGCTGTCGAATGATCCGCGATTCGAGGACAAGCTCGTCGACGTCGTCGGTCTGTATCTGAACCCGCCCGAGCGGGCGATCGTGTTGTGCGCGGACGAGAAGTCGTCGGTGCAGGCCCTCGACCGGACGCAGGCCTCGCTCCCGATGATCAAGGGCCGCGGCGAGACGATGACCCACGACTACAAGCGTCACGGCACCACCACCTTGTTCGCCGCGCTCGACGTCCTCACCGGCACCGTGATCGGCCAGTGCCTGCCGCGCCACCGCCATCAGGAGTTCCTGCGATTTCTGCGCACCATCGACCGTGAGGTGCCCAAGGACCTGGAAATCCACCTGATCCTGGACAACTACGCCACCCACAAACACGAGAAGGTCCGGGCCTGGCTCGACAAGCATCCACGGTTCCACCTGCACTTCACTCCCACCTCCTCCTCATGGCTCAACCTCGTCGAACGTTGGTTCCGAGAGCTGACCGATAAAGCTCTGCGACGCGGGGTCTTTCACTCCGTACCGCACCTCATCGCCTCGATCGAGGAATACCTCGACGCCCACAACGAAAACCCCCGACCCTACGAATGGACCGCGACCGCCGAATCCATCCTCGCCAAGGTCGCCCGCGGCCGCGTCGCACTCGAAAAGATCAGCTAAATCAGAGACACACCACTAGGCGATAGTCTCCGTGGACGATCGATGGAGCGCCGGATGCAGGAAGGCGGCGGCCCAGCTGCTCGGCGAGTGTATCCAGGACAGGCAGATCGCGGTTGCGAGAGCGATCGAGTTGGGTTGTCCATCGTTCAAGCTGTCGTTGTAAGAATCCCTCAGGGCGGCCCCCGACGGCGGTGAGGACGTCGGCAGGGTTCACGTGGTGGATCTCGACGAGGGTATCGATGAGAGCATTGGTGACCGTGCGGGTGCGCTGGGGCCCGATCGCGGTGAGCTGTGCGTCGGATCGGTAGACCGTTCCTTCCACATACTCCATCACGTAAAATGGTGCGTCTGACTCGGTTTCGGTGGTACAGAGTGCGAGCGGCCGGGGCACCGGGACGGTCGTGTCTACGAGCGTGTCCAGGATCAAGTACTCGCGGACCACGTCGTGCGCTGTTGGAAGGATATCTCCGAGGGGCGGCCTCCGTACCACCCAGTTCGTGGTGCCGTCGCCGACCAGATAGGTGAGGTTTGATCGCCCGCCCTCGAGGACCGTGCCGGTCAGGCTTCCGGATACCAATCCGGGATGGCGCGTGTCCATGAAGTGCCGCAGGTTTTTCAGATCGAGGCCGACGGGATCGTGGGGAGACCTGGTGGTGGTTGCCATCACTGTGTCCTGACCCGGGAGGATGCTGAGCGGTAGAGCTCGGTGAGGGCGGCGCGATGCCGATCCTCGATAACTGCTCGGCGCATTTTGTGTGTCGGCGTCAGCGTGCCGTCCTCGGGGCTCCATGGTCGTGGTAACAGCTGCCAGCGTTTGACCTGCTCGGAGCGGGCTAGTTCCGCATTGGCCTCGTCGACTGCTCGCGCGACCTCCGCCTGCACCGTGGGCTCCTCGACGAGCGAGTCGGCGGACAACTCATCGGTAGCGACACCGTGCTCTCGTTCCATCCATGCCTTCGCACCTTCCAGGTCAACAGTCATCAAGGCAACGATGTAAGGGTGATCATTGCCGAACGTTGCCGCCTGCGCTATGAGGGGCGAACGTACGAGCAATGATTCGACTGCCACGGGGCTGACGTTCTTTCCGCCGCTGGTGACGATGATTTCCTTCTTCCGGGCGGTGATGTGGACGTAACCATCCGCGTCGAGGCCGCCGATGTCGCCTGTGGGAAGCCAGCCTTCCGCATCCGTGATGGACTTAGTGGTTCCGTCCGGCCGTAGGTAACCGGGCGTGATCTGCGGTCCGCGCAAGATGAGTTCGCCGTCGGCAGCGAGCCGTATCTCGGAACCCGGTAGGGGCCGGCCGACAGTGTGGGGGCGAGCGTCGGAGGCGCTCGAGGCCGTGATCGCTCCGGCAGCTTCGGTAAGTCCCCACATATCCACCAGTGGCAGGCCGTGGCGTCGCAACCGCTCGGCGAGAACCGTCGGCATCGGAGCGCCGGCCGTGGTCGCGAGTGCGACATCATCGAGACCGGCGAGACGCAAAGCATCAAGGGATCGGTCCTGCGGAACGCTTTCGATGAGCGTAAGCAATCTTTCCCAGATGCGCGGTACGCCAGCGAAGGATGTCGGTCGAGAACGTGCCACCACGCGATGAAGTGCATCTGCATTCGGACTGAATGCGATCTCACCACCGAGAAGCAGGACAACGTAGATATTGCACAGCCGGTCAAGGATGTGCGCAGTGGGCAAGTAGCTGACAGATCGGTATGGCACGGGTGGTTTGCCGGCTGCCTGCAACCCGGACGCGGCTGCCAGCACATTGCGATGGGTCAACGGAACTGCCTTCGGGTCTGCCGTTGTGCCCGACGTGAAGATAATTGTCGCGAGGTCCTCAGGACGGATCCCTTGAACCCGTTCCTCGATGACGGAAGGTTCCCGGGACAATCGTGCCTTCCCTCGTTCGAGGGCCTCCGCATACGTCTGCCACTCGACGGTCGCGGAGGTAGGTGTCACG
>Ga0247818_10001806_pt1 | contig 13716 bp, 8 predicted proteins | sample 13C_Glucose_Day1_FD_192424 | JGI IMG/M metagenome (GOLD analysis project Ga0247818, IMG submission 192424) | Soil microbial communities from agricultural site in Penn Yan, New York, United States - 13C_Glucose_Day1 | ecosystem: Environmental > Terrestrial > Soil > Agricultural land | place: USA...
GGCGTACGGCTGGACATGCCGTCGTATCCGCCGGGGCCGGTCGGGGTCTTCGGGCCCGACGGGGCGTTCCTGGTGCTCGTCGAGGAGCAGAAGGGCAAGGCCAGGAGCCTCGCCGTCTTCGCCTGAGCCTCGTCGGCCCCGCCGACGCGAGCTCTGTGGTTCCGGGCCCCTCGTGGAGCCGGCGGCCCCCCCCGAGGTGCCGGCTCCACGATCCCCCTCCCGCGACCATTCCTGTCCACCCGAACCCGCTGATTCACCCCAACGGGCGGGCGCTCGGAGTGACGGAGGGGTGTGAGGGGGGCGCTTCGGCCATACGGGTTTCCGCTGTGGATCACCTGGGATCTACCGTCGGACCATGGGCAGCGGGGACCGGTCGACACTTGTGCGGATCTGCGATCAGGCCGGCCGGCCGCGGGGGACCGGGTTCGTCGCGGACGACCGGGGCACGGTCGTCACCAGTCATCAGACGGTCGCGCGCTCGCCGCACCTGACGCTGCACACCGCCGACGGCCGCAGCCGGGTGATCGGCCCCGAGGACATCACCGCACTTCCCGGCGTGGGCCTCGCCCTGCTGAGCACCGGCGGCGCCGGGACCCTGGGCGTCGAGCCGCTCCCCATCGCCGTACGCGAGGAGATCGCAGCGGGCACCTACGTCCGGATCGCCGCCCACGGCTGGCGAGAGGCACGGGTGCTCGGGACGACCCCGGCCACCTACTCCGAGGGCGGACGCGAGCACGCCGTCGACGGCGCGCTGGAGCTCGCCCTCGGGACGGACGGCCGTGACGCGCTGCGTTCCGGCGGAGCCGCCGTCGGCGGGCCCGTGACGGACCCGTGTACCGGGGCCGTTCTCGGTGTGCTCTCGACGGCGCTCGGCGCGGGGCGTGAGACCGCGGGGCTCGCCGTCCCCCTGGCCCTCCAGGAGGCTCCCGGGCCGCTCGCCGAGGTGCTCGGGCGCAACGCGAGCGCCGTCCCCGGTTTCGGCTGCGACCTCAACCTCGCGGGGGCCCTGCAGCTGACCGCCACCTCCCTCGGTCAGGCGGACGGGCGGCCCTGCGGTCCGGAGGCCGTCGAACGCCCCGGGACCATCGCGGAGTTCACCGCGTTCGAGACGGGCACGGAACCCGTGCTGGGCCTGGTCGGAGCCCCGGGCAGCGGCCGCACCACGGAACTCGCCGCCCTGGCCGCCCGCCGGGCCCGCGGCCCGGTCCCCGCCCTGACGCTCTGGCTGCGCGGAGCCGATCTGCTCGCCGACGACAGCTCGGTCGCCGACGCGATGACCCGGACCCTGGGGCGCTCCGGCCGGATCCTCACCGCCGCGGGGGCCCGCGGCGACATGGAGGCGGCCACCCCGGAACGGGTGGCGCGCCTCGCCTCGGCGTCCGGAAGGGCGCTGCTCGTCGTCGTGGACGGCCCGGAGGAGATGCCGCCCCTGCTGGCCCACCGCTTCGCCGGCTGGGCCGCGGCGAGCGCGGAGTGGCTCCGGGCCCATGAGGTGCGCCTGCTCGTCGCCTGCCGCCCCGAACACTGGGAGACCGCGGGCGCCCTGTACCCGCCCGGTGCCCTGCACCGCCCGGAGCGGCCGGCCAGGGGCATGCCGCCGGCCGTCCGGCTCGGCGACCTCACGGCGGAACAGGCCGAGCTGGCGCGGGAGCGGTACGGCATCCCGCCCGGCGCGATCGAACCCGGCCACGACCGGCATCCCCTCACCCTGCGCCTGCTGGCCGAGGTGCGGGCTGCGCTGCCCCCCGACGTCCCCGGGCGTCCCGGCACGGAGGAGGTCTTCGCCGCGCACCTGGACCTCGCCTGCGTCCGCATCGCCGTCCGCATCGGGGCGCAGGCGGAGCCCGCGCTCCGGGGCACGGCCGTCCGCCGGCTGGCGGCGAAGGTGGCCGGCCAGGTCCACGAGGCGGCCAGGCGCTGCCTCGGCCCGGGACAGGGCGAGCTGGACCGGGCGTCCTTCGAGGAGATCTTCCCCTGGCGCACCGGGTGGGCCTCGGCGGTCCTCACCGAGGGGCTGCTGGTCCCGGCGGGAGCGGGCTACCGGTTCGCCCACGAGGAGCTGGGCGACTGGGTGCAGGGCGCGCACCTCGACCTGGACGCGGCGCTGTACTCGCTGGTCCACCGCTGGCACACGGACGGCGCGCCGGTGGTGCCCGAGCCTCCGCAGGACCCGGCCGAGCCCCGGAACCTCCCCGTGCCGCGTCACCGCACCGGCCCCGTGCTCCAGGCGATGCTCCTGCTGGAGCGGCGCCAGGGGCACGCGGCGCTGGCCCACCGGATGGCCGACCTGATCGAGGCGATGGACCGCCTGGCGCCCGGCACGCGGCAGCGGCACACCGACGCCGCGTGGTGGGCTGCCCATCTGCTTCGCGAGAGCCTCCTGAGGGTTCCGGACGCCCGGCCCTGCCTCGGGGTGCTCCGGGTGCTGGCAGGGCGGATCACCCGGCGTTCCCAGTCCGGTGGCGGGCCCGACGCCCTCGGCCCCTACGCGGAGTTCGGGCCGTGGTTCTGGCGCCGTGTCCGGCTGCCCGAGGAGGACCGGATCGACCTGCTGCGACGCCTCCTGCCGGCCGACGGAGCCCCCCGCCCGGACGGCGGGGAACGCTACCTCGACGCGGTGGCCCGGCGGCTGGCCGCCCGCCCCGGGACCGTCCAGCCGCTGCTGTGCCGCTGGTTCACGGACGACAGTCCGCTGCCCGCCGAGGAGGGCGTGCCGATGCGGCTCACCGTGGCCGCCGCCGCCCAGGCCCTCCTGTACGCCAGGCGGGACCTCGCCGTGGACGACCTCACCGAGGCGCTCGTCGACACCCCCCATCCGCGGGCCGCCGAACTGCTCGCCACCCTCGCCGAGGACGAGCCGGCGGCGCTGTGCAGAGCTCTGGACCGCTGGGCGCGCGACGAGGAGCGGCCCGCGCGGCGCGCCACCGCGGCCGTGCACCTCCCGCTCACCGCCGCCCGCACCCTCCACGACTCCGACCGCGCCCTGCTGCGCCGTGCCGCGCTCACCCTGCTGGCCCGGCCGGACGACGCCGTCCTGCACGCCCAGGCGCTCACCGTCCTCGTACGCGATCCGGGGACAGGAGGCCGTCACCTCCCGCAGGCCCTGAGGGTCTTCGCCGCTGGCGACCCCCGGCTGCCGGTGGCCCTGCTCACCGAGGTCTTCCCCGAGCACCCCGAGCCGGTGCTCGCCGCGCTGCGGGCCCGCCTGTCGCTGCCCGGGGAGGCCGCCGACGGGGTGCTGCGGGACATGGCCGCCCTGGACACCCCCGCCCTCGCACTCCACGCCCCAGGGCTCGTGCGCTGCTTCATCGACAGCCGGCCGGGCCCGGACGCCGCGGCGCAGGCCGCCTCCTACGTGGACCTCAGGCTGGAGCACAGCCCCGCCGCCCGGGCGCTGCTCCTGCCCCTGATGACGGGCCTGCTGCGCGACAACCCGGCGCCGCCGCCCGTGCGCGCCGCGCTCGCCCGGGTGCTCGCCGCTCCGGGAACCTCCGCTTCGCGGCCGCTGCGGGCCGAGCTGCTGGAGGTCCTGCTGGACTTCGAGCAGGACACCGGAAGGGACCCCGAGGTCCTCGACGCCCTGCTGCGGGCAGCCGCCGCGGGCTGCGGACTCCGTCCCGAAGCCCGCACCCGGGCCCTGGTGCACCGCACCGGGACGCTCCTCGCCCGGACGGCGGAGGGCGCGGGCCGTTTCGACCGGGGGCTGGCCGAACTCGCCCGGGACCTTCCCGGATTCGCCGCCCTCGTCTCCCGGTGGCTGACGGACGCCCCCCAGGAATGGGCCACCGTGGTGGGGCCCGCAGCCCGGCTCGCCCTCGAGGCACCCGGCGGACCACGGGCCGCGATCCCCATGCCGATGCAGGCCGCGGGACGTGAGCATGGCAGTCTTAGACCTGCGTAATGGACATACACACGTACACAGGTTCGGGCGAGGAGCGGTCAGAGTGCACTGCTGGCGTGGCTTGGAGGACATCCCTGAGGACTGGGGACGCAGCGTCGTCACCATCGGGTCCTACGACGGGGTGCACCGCGGACACCAGCTGATCATCGGCCGTGCCGTGGAGCGGGCGCGGGAGCTCGGCGTCCCCTCGGTCGTCGTCACCTTCGACCCGCACCCCAGCGAGGTCGTCCGCCCCGGCACGCACCCGCCGCTGCTCGCACCGCACCAGCGCCGTGCCGAGCTGATGGCCGGGCTCGGGGTGGACGCGGTGCTGATCCTGCCGTTCACCGCCGCGTTCTCGCAGCTCTCGCCCGCCGACTTCATCGTGAAGGTCCTCGTCGACAAGCTCCACGCGAAGCTGGTCATCGAAGGCCCCAACTTCCGGTTCGGACACCGCGCGGCCGGCGACGTCACGTTCCTCACCGAACTCGGTGCGACGTACGACTACGGCACCGAGGTCATCGACCTCTACGTCAGCGGCGAAGCGGGCGGCGGCGAGCCGTTCTCCTCGACGCTCACCCGCCGCCTGATCGCCGAGGGCGACGTCGCGGGGGCCGCGGAGATCCTCGGCCGCCCGCACCGCGTCGAGGGCGTCGTGGTGCGGGGTGCCCAGCGCGGGCGTGAGCTCGGCTTCCCCACGGCGAACGTGGAGACCCTTCCGCACACCGCCATCCCCGCCGACGGCGTCTACGCCGGCTGGCTCACGGTGAACGGCGAGGCGATGCCCGCCGCGATCTCCGTCGGCACGAACCCGCAGTTCGACGGCACGGAGCGGACCGTCGAGGCGTACGCCATCGATCGCGTCGGTCTCGACCTGTACGGACTTCACGTGGCCGTGGACTTCCTGGCCTACGTGCGCGGCATGCTGAAGTTCGAGTCGATCGACGACCTGCTCGTGGCGATGGCCGCCGACGTCAAGCGGTCGAGCGAGCTGATCGAGGCGTACGAACGGTCCTGACGCCGCCCTGTGGTGCGCGGGCCGGCGCCGGGGCATCCTCGTGGGCAGGAGCCGTCGGCCCAGGAGGAGTCCGCACGTGCGTGAGCTGCTGCCGGAACTGAGCGACTGGCTGACCGCCGGTACGCCCTTCGCCCTCGCCACCGTCGTCGCGGTGCGGGGCAGCGCGCCCCGGGCCCCGGGCGCCACGATGGCGGTGACCGCCTCGGGCGCGGTGGCGGGCAGCGTCTCCGGGGGGTGCGTGGAGAGCGATGTCTACGAGGTCGCCACGGAGACCCTCACCACGGGCCGGACGGAGCTGCGGACCTACGGCATCAGCGACGACGAGGCCTTCGGCGCCGGGCTGACCTGCGGTGGCACGATCGACGTCCTGGTGCGGCCCTGCGTCGCGCCTGCGGACCGGGAAGGACTGCGGATACTCGTCGGCACCGTCGCCGCCGGGGAGCCCGTCGCGCTCGCCACCGTGGTGTCCGGAGCCGCGCGCCGGGGTGCCCGGCTGCTGGTCCGCGACGGCCGGGCGGACGGTTCCCTCGGCGACGAGGGGCTCGACGCCGCCGTCACCGCCGACGCGCGCGGACTGCTCGCCCAGGGAGCCACCGGCTCCATCCGGTACGGCGCGCACGGTGAACGCCGGATGCAGGACGTCACCGTCTTCGTCCAGACCTACGCCCCCGCACCCCGCATGCTCGTCTTCGGCGCCATCGACCACGCCGCGGCCACCGCGAGGATCGGGTCCTTCCTCGGCTACCGCGTGACCGTGTGCGACGCCCGTCCGGCCTTCGCCACCCGGGAACGCTTCCCCACGGCGGACGAGGTCGTCTGCGCCTGGCCGCACACCTACCTGGCCTCGACCCCGGTGGACGCGCGCACGGTCGTCTGCGTCCTGACCCACGACCCGAAGTTCGACGTGCCGCTGCTCGCCGCGGCGCTGCGGACCCCCGCCGCGTACATCGGGGTGATGGGCAGCCGCCGGACCCACGCCGACCGGCTCGCCCGGCTGCGGGAGGCCGGGGTGGACGAGGCGGGGCTCGCCCGCCTCGCCTCACCCGTCGGCCTCGATCTCGGAGCCCGTACACCCGAGGAGACGGCCGTGTCCATCGCCGCCGAGATCATCCAGCACCGCTGGGGCGGCACGGGCCGGCCCCTGGCCGAACTGTCCGGAGCGATCCACCACGCCCCGCTCTAGACCGCCCGGGCCGTCTCCGCCGCCACCCAGTGGCAGGCGACCTGGGTACGGCCGCCCCCCTCCAGCACCGGCAGGTCCTTCGTGCGGCACGCGTCCGCCACGCCCGCCCGCTCCGCCTCACCCGAGGCGAGCACCTGGCAGCGGGCGTGGAAGCGACAGCCGGACGGGACCTTCGAGGGGTCCGGCGGCTCGCCCGTCAGGATCACCGGCTCCCCGTCCGCCTCCGGCAGCACGGACAGCAGGGCCTGGGTGTACGGGTGCCGGGGAGCCGTCAGGATCTGCTCCACGTCACCCGTCTCCACGATCCGGCCCAGGTACATCACCGCGACCCGGTCCGCGATGTTCCACGCCAGCCCCAGATCGTGCGTCACCACCAGGGCCGACAGGCCCAGTTCGTCACGCAGCTTCAGCAGCAGCGCCAGGATCTCGCCGCGGACGGACGCGTCCAGCGAGGCCACGGGCTCGTCCGCGACGATCAGCTCGGGTTCCAGGACCAGGGCGCCCGCGATCACGACGCGCTGACGCTGCCCGCCGGACAGCTCGTGCGGATACCGCAGGAGGAAGCGCTCCGGAGGCCGCAGCCCCGCGCGCGCCAGCGCCCCGGACACGGCCGCCCCCTCGTCCCCCGTGTACCCGTGGATGCGCAGGCCCTCCGCCACCGCGTCGTACACCGTGTGACGGGGGTTGAGGGAACCACTGGGGTCCTGGAGCACCAGCTGCACCCGCTTGCGGTACGCCTTCAGCGCCCGGCCCGCGTAGTCCAGCGGCTCGCCGCCGAAGGTGACCCGGCCGGCCGTGGGAGGCACCAGGCCGAGCAGGGACCGGGCCAGCGTCGTCTTCCCGCAGCCCGACTCGCCGACCAGGGCGACGATCTCGCCGGGACGGATGTCGAGGTCGACGCCGTCGACCGCACGCGCGGTCGCCGCCCCCCGACGGCCCGGGAAGGCGACCTCCAGCGCCTGGGCGCTGAGCAGGGGTGCCGGGGGAGTGGTCGTCATGAGGTGCTCCTTGCTTCCTCGGCGCCGTCGGGCGGAACGGGCGCGGCCGTGGCCTCCGGCTCCACCAGCACACAGGCGGCACGCCGGGACGGGCCGGCCGGCCGCAGCACCTGGTCCTCGGTGGCGCAGGAGTCCAGCGCCGCCGTGCAGCGCGGATGGAACGTACAGCCCGAGGGCAGCGCGGACGGGTCCGGCGGATCCCCGGGCAGACCCCGTGGCGCGTGCCGGGACGCGGGGTCCCCGATACGGGGGAAGGCGGCCGACAGGGCGCTGCCGTAGGGGTGCCTGGCGTTCTCGTAGACCTGGTCGGCCGGGCCCTCCTCGACGACCCGTCCGGCGTACATCACCGCCAGCCGGTCACAGGTGTCGGAGAGCACCGCCAGGTCGTGGCTGATCATGATCAGACCGAGGTCCTGGTCACTGACGAGCTGTTCGATGAGCCGCAGGATCTGCGCCTGGATCATCACGTCGAGGGCGGTCGTGGGCTCGTCGGCGATGATCAGCCGGGGGTCGCAGGCCAGTGCCATCGCGATCATCACACGCTGGCGCTGCCCGCCGGACAGCTCGTGCGGATAGGCGTCCGCGCGCGCGGCCGGCAGCCCCACCTGCTCCAGCAGCTCACCGGCGCGCCGACGGGCGGCGGCCGGGGACGCCTTGCTGTGCAGCAGGATCGGTTCGGCGATCTGGTCCCCGATGCGGTGCACGGCGTTCAGCGAGTGCATCGCGCCCTGGAAGACGATCGACGCCCCCGCCCAGCGCACGGCCCGCAGCCGCCCCCACTTCATGGTGAGGACGTCCTCACCGTCGAGCAGGATCTCGCCGCTCAGGGTCGCGGACGCGGGCAGGAGGCGCAACAGGGCGAGCGCCAGCGTCGACTTCCCGCAGCCGGACTCCCCGGCGATGCCGAGCTTCCGGCCCGCCTCCACCCGCAGGTCGACACCCCGGACGGCAGGGACGGCCGACGCCCCGGAACCGTAGGTGACGTGCAGGTTCCGGACGTCGAGCAACGGCTGCCCGGTCTCCGGCTTCGGAACGCTCTCGGTCTTGACGGCGGTCAACGGGACACCCCCAGCTTGGGGTTGAGCACGGACTCGATGGTGCGGCCGCACAGCGTGAACGCGAGGGCGACGACCGCGATGGCGAGTCCGGGCGGGGCGAGGTACCACCAGTTGCCGGAGCTGACGGCCCCGGCCTCACGGGCGTCCTGGAGCAGCCCGCCCCAGGAGACGATCGTGGGATCGCCCAGCCCGAGGAAGGCGAGGGTCGCCTCGGTGAGGATGGCGGTGGAGATCACCAGCGTGGTCTGCGCGAGCACCAGCGGCATCACATTGGGCAGGACGTGACGGGACATGATGTGGCCGTGCCCGCCGCCGAGCGCCTTGGAGCGCTCGATGTACGGACGGGACTCCACGGACAGCGTCTGCGCCCGCACGAGCCGCGCGGTCGTCGGCCAGGTCGTCACCCCGATGGCGAGGATCGTCGTCCAGAGCGAACGCGAGAGCACGGTGGCCAGCGCGATGGCGAGCACCAGCGTCGGCATCACCAGGAACCAGTCGGTGATCCGCATGACGACGTTGCCGTACCAGCCTTTGAAGTGGCCGGCCGTGATGCCCACCAGGGTCCCGATGGCCACCGAGAGGAACGCGGCCAGCAGACCGACGGTCAGCGAGACCCGCGTCCCCCACACCAGCAGGGCGAGCAGACTGCGGCCGAACTGGTCGGTGCCCAGGGGGAACTCGGCGCTCGGAGATTCCAGCGGACCGCCCGGAGCGGCGGTGACGCTCTGCGAGCCCGCGCCGACCAGCAGCGGCGCCGAGAGCGCCGTCAGGGCGATCACCGCGAGGACGACGAGGCCGGCCACGCCCGTGCGGTGGCCGCGGTACTGCTGCCAGAAGCGGGCCGCGGCCTGGCGGCGGCGGGCCCAGGCAAGCGCGCGCGGGCCGGCGATCCGTGCGGCGTCTGTCGTGGTCGTCATCGGCCCACCCGGGGATCGAGGAGCGGATAGATCACATCGGCGAGCGTGTTCATCAGGATCACCGCGGCGGCGAAGATGAAGAACAGCGCCTGCACCAGTGGCAGGTCGGGCACGCTCAGGGCCTGGTAGAACAGTCCGCCCAGACCCGGCCAGGAGAACACCGTCTCGACCAGGATGGCGCCCGCCACGGTGTTGCCCAGGTTGACGAAGAGCAGGGTCACCGTCGGGAGCATCGCGTTCGGGACGGCGTGACGCCGACGCACCAGGTCGTCCCGGAGCCCCTTCGCGCGTGCCGTCGTGAGGTAGTCGCTGCCCATCTCGTCGAGCAGCGAGGAGCGCATCACCAGCAGGGTGCGCGCGTACTCGACGGCGACGAGGGTGACGACCGGCAGGACGAGGTGGTGGGCCACGTCCAGGACGTAGGCGAAGCCGCTCTCGTCGCCGGACTCCATGCCGCCGGTCGGGAACATACCGGGGACGGGTCCGATGCCGACCGACAGGGTGACGATCAGCAGCAGGCCGAGCCAGAACGAGGGCACCGAGTACAGCGTCAGGGCGAAGGCGGTGTGGAAGCGGTCGCCGGCCGAGCCGTTGCGCCACGCCGACCTGGCACCCAGCCAGATGCCGATCGCCGTGTAGATCACGAACGCCGTGCCGGTCAGCAGCAGCGTCGCGGGCAGCGCCTCGGTGATCTTGTCCATGACCGGCGCGCGGAACTGGTACGACGTACCGAAGTCCCCGGTCAGGGCCTTGCCGCAGTAGTCGGTGAACTGCTGCCAGAGGGGCAGGTCCAGGCCGAACTCCTCGCGCATCGCGGCGATCTGTTCGGTCGAGACCTGCCGGCCACCGGTCATCTGCTTGACCGGGTCGCCGGGGATCAGACGGAAGAGGAAGAAGCTGGTGACGAGCACGGCGAACAGCGAGACGGCCGCACCGGCCAGCTTGCCCGCCGTGTAGCGGAGATAAGCGGTCGTGCTGCGGGCGCGAGGACTGCGGGCCGACGGCCCGGCCGGAGCCGGGCCGTCGGTCCCCACAGCGTCCACGCCCGCCGCGCCCTTCACGAGCGCGGGAGTGCTTTCTGTGCTCATGGACTATTCACGGTCTTCCGCGGTGGAACGACGACGCATGGCGAACAGCAGTCCGCCACCGGCGAGGACGACTACGGCGACACCGACACCGATGAGGACTCCCGTGGAGCCGCCGCCGTCGGACGAGTCGCCCGACGCACCGGCTGCCGGGACCGCCGACCACCAGCTCCAGTAACCGTCCTGGCCGTAGATGTTGCCCGCGGCCGAGGGCATGGTCGTGATGGACTTGATCTGGTCGGTGCGGTAGGCCTCGACGGCATTGGGGTACGCCATGACATTCATGTACCCCAGGTCGTACAGCCGCGACTCCATCTGCTTCACGAGGTCGGCCCGTTTGGCGGGGTCGTACTCCGCCAGCTGCTTCGCGTAGAGCGCGTCGTACTGCTTGTCGCAGATGAAGTTGTCGGTCGCCGCGGACTCCTTCGCCTTGGCCGGCAGCGCGGCGCAGGTGTGGATCGACATGACGAAGTCCGGGTCCGGGTTGACGGACCAGCCGTCGAAGGCGAGGTCGTACTCACCGGCGTACCAGGGGTCGGAGACGTTGTCGAGGCAGTCGACCTTCAGACCGATGCCGAGCTCGCCCCACCACTCCTGGAGGTACTTGCCGATGGCCTTGTCGTTCGGGTCGGTGGCGTGGCACAGGATGCGGAAGTCGAGCGGCTTGCCGTCCTTCCCGGTCCGCTTGCCGGCGCCGTTCTTCCTGTAGCCGGCCTCGTCGAGGAGGGCCGCGGCCTTCGCCGGGTCGTAGGCGAGCTTCTGCTCGGCCGACGGCTTCCAGAAGTACGAGTCGTAGCGCGGCGGGATGTAGCCCTCGCCCTCTATGGCGTGGCCCTGGAAGACCTTGTCGATGATGGCCGTGCGGTCCACGGCCATGAAGAGCGCCTGACGGACCTTCTGGTCCTGCAGCGCCACGTGGCCGTCGCCGAACTTCTTGCCGTCCTTGGTCTGCGCGCCCGGGTTGGTGGCCAGTGCGTAGAAGCGGCGGCCGGGGGCGTCGTTCACCTTGATGTTGTCGGCGCTCTTCAGCGAGTCCGCCTGGGCCGGGGTCAGGCTGGGGCTGCCGGCGACGAAGGAAACTTCACCCTTTCGGAGGGCGGCGACTGCTGCGTCCTGGTCCTTGTAGTACCGGAACACGAGCTCGTCGAACTTGGGCGCACCCCGCCAGAAGTCCTTGTTGGCCTTGAGCTTCACATAGCTGTCGACCTTGTAGTCCGTCAGGATGAACGGCCCGTTGCCGACGATCGGGAACTTCGTGTCGTTGTTGAACTTCGAGAAGTCGCCGACCTTCTCCCACACGTGCTTGGGGACGATGGGCACGTCCAGCGCCGTCATGGTGGCCTGAGGCTGCTTCAGCTCCACGACCAGCTTGTCCGGGCCGGTGGCGGTCACCTTCTTGAAGTTGCTGACGAAGCTTCCGTTCGAGGTGGCCGCGCCCTCGTCGGTCATCATCGTGTTGAACGTCCACGCCGCGTCCTCGGCGGTGGCCTTCTCGCCGTCGGACCACTTCGAGTCCGACCGGATGGTGTACGTCCACGTCAGCTTGTCCGCGGAGGTCTCCCACTTCGTGGCGAGTCCGGGGATCGTGCGGTTGTCCTTGGCGTCGTAGTTGGTGAGGTAGTCGTACATCAGCCGGTGGACGCTCGTGGAGACCAGCCGCTGGGCGAGGAACGGGCTCAGGGAGTCGACGCTCTGCGCGACCGCGACCGTGAGGGTCGACCCCCCGCCGTCGGCGTGTGCCTCCTGCGGCGCGGGGGCGAGCGGGTTTCCGGGGACGACCGATCCGGCGGCCAGCGCCAGGGAGGCGGCTCCGGAGGCGAGAAGGATGCGCAGACGGCCGCGTGGGCGGGAGGAACGTGGAGGGAATCTTGTGACCATGGACGGGGACCTCGCGTCATGACTCGCACGGTTAAGGCGGGCAGATCTCTGGTTCGCCAGCTGGTGAAGCGAAGGTTTATCAGCGGCGGTCGAGTCGCGTCAACGGTCCGCCAAACCGCGTGTGGTCTGCGGGAATGCGATGAGGGCCCGCACCGTGTGAACGGTGCGGGCCCTCATTGGTTTAGACCTCTACTGCCTTACTGCTGAGGCGCCGGCGGCGGCTGCGGAGGGTACTGCTGCCAGCCCGCGGGCGGAACCGGGCCTTGCGTTTCGGGCCGGGCGGACTGATGTGCCTGGCCATCGGGTTGCGCGGGCGGCTGGGGCGGTCCGGCCGGGTTGCCCCCGGGGTGCGCCTGGGCGGGCTGCGCCTGCTGCCAGCTGTTGTTCTGCGCACCCTGACCAGGGTGCGGCGGGTAGGGCTGCTGCGGTGCGGCGGGCTGCTGGTGCGGCGGCTGCTGGCCTCCATAAGGCTGCTGGCCGCCGTAGGGCTGCTGGGGCGGATACGGCTGCTGCGGCTGCGCGGGATACGGCTGTCCGGGGTGCGGCCCGCCCGGATACGGCTGACCGGGCTGCGGCGCGTACTGCTGCTGACCGGGCGCCTGCTGACCGGGCGTCTGCTGTCCCGGCATCGGCGGGGCGAACTGCGGCGGCGGGTTGCTGCCGTCCGCTGTCCACAGCCCCTGCTGCTGCTGGGCCCGCTGGAAGTCCTCCGCCACGAGTGCGGAGAGGTGGAAGTACGCCTCGCGGGTCTTCGGGCGCATCATGTCGAGGTCGACCTCCGCGCCGGCGGCCAGGTGCTCGTCGAACGGCACGACCACCACACCGCGGCAGCGGGTCTCGAAGTGCTGCACGATGTCGTCGACCTTGATCATCTTGCCGGTCTCGCGGACACCGGAGATGACCGTCAGGGAACGCTGGACCAGTTCGGCGTAGCCGTGCGCCGACAGCCAGTCCAGGGTGGTGGAAGCACTGGACGCGCCGTCGACGGACGGCGTCGAGATGATGATCAGCTGGTCGGCGAGGTCCAGTACACCGCGCATCGCGCTGTAGAGCAGACCGGTGCCCGAGTCGGTGAGGATGATCGGATACTGCTTGCCGAGGACGTCGATCGCCCGGCGGTAGTCCTCGTCGTTGAAGGTCGTGGAGACCGCGGGGTCCACGTCGTTGGCGAGGATCTCCAGGCCTGAGGGCGCCTGCGAGGTGAAGCGCCGGATGTCCATGTACGAGTTGAGGTACGGGATCGCCTGGACCAGGTCCCTGATGGTCGCCCCGGTCTCCCGGCGCACACGACGGCCGAGCGTTCCGGCGTCCGGATTGGCGTCGATGGCGAGGATCTTGTCCTGCCGCTCGGTGGCCAGCGTGGAGCCCAGCGCGGTGGTCGTCGTGGTCTTGCCGACCCCGCCCTTGAGGCTGATGACCGCGATCCGGTAGCAGGACAGCACCGGCGTGCGGATCAGGTCCAGTTTCCGCTGCCGCTCGAGCTCCTCCTTCTTGCCGCCCAGCTTGAAGCGGGATGCGGCGGACGGGGTGCGGCTGCTCTTGGCCTTCTGCTTGCCCCGGACCAGCCGGTCCGAGGACAGCTCGACGGCGGCGGTGTAACCGAGCGGGGCACCCGGCACGGAGCGCTCGCGCTGGTCGTGGGTGACCGGCGTCGGCCAGGCGGCCCCGGTGCGCGGGTCGACGGGCGGGGCCTGGGGGC
>Ga0247818_10001809_pt1 | contig 13712 bp, 14 predicted proteins | sample 13C_Glucose_Day1_FD_192424 | JGI IMG/M metagenome (GOLD analysis project Ga0247818, IMG submission 192424) | Soil microbial communities from agricultural site in Penn Yan, New York, United States - 13C_Glucose_Day1 | ecosystem: Environmental > Terrestrial > Soil > Agricultural land | place...
CTCGCGCACCTCGATCGCGAGATCTCGAGCAGCTGCCGCGTCGCGCACGCGGGCGGTCGGGTCAGGCGCGCTCATGCGTACAGGCTACCCACGACGAAGAGCCCCGCGGGTCGGCGGGGCTCTTCGGTGTCTCGATGGTCGCCGGCGCTCTGCGATCAGGCGTCGGGCGCGCGCAGCGGGTCGTCGGCGACCCAGAGCTCGTCGTCCGCCCGCAATGTCTGCCAGGCGGCGTAGAGAACGCCGACCGCGGCGGCGACCCCGAGTACGATCGCGATCACGCCACCGGCGCCGATGCCCTGCTTGGGTGGGTCGAGCACGACCAGCTTGGCGGCGAGCTTCTTGGAAGCCTGTGCGCCGTACTTGTCTGCCCTCTTCGCGTAGGTGGCGGCATCCGGTAGCACGAAGCCCTTGCCGGAAGCGAGCCGCGAGCGGGTGTCGTTGGCGGCGTCCCAGACCGACAGTGCGGAGCCGACCACCGCGCCCGCTGTGGGCACGACCCGATCGGACAGCACCTGCTTGGAGAACTGCTTGCTCTTGTCGACGTACGGCGCTGCGTAGCGGCCATAGCCGTCCTTCACGCCGGGCACGACCTGCTCACGGCCGAAGTTGCCGAGCTGGCGGCCCGCTTCGCGCGCGATGTTCGCGGCTTCGCCGACGAGCACCTGCTGCGACTCCCACAGGTTGTTCGCCTGCGACTGGAGCTTGCGGAGTTCCTTCTTGCGCTTGCGGTTGAGGCTCACGTTGCCCTCCCAAAGGCCGGGGGATGTAGTTGTCCCATCTTGCCAGACCGCACCGCAGACGGGAGGGTTCCCACCGAACTCTGAGAGAATGGACGACATGCCTCAGCACACTGCCGTAGCCACACTGCACACCAACTACGGGGACATCGTCGTCGATCTCTACGGAGACCACGCTCCCCAGACCGTCCAGAACTTCATCGGACTCGCCGACGGAACCAAGGACTGGACCCACCCCGCCACCGGCAAGCCCGGTGAGGGAGCGCTGTACAAGGACGTGGTCTTCCACCGCATCATCTCGGGATTCATGATCCAGGGCGGCGACCCGCTCGGCGTCGGCACCGGCGGCCCCGGCTACAACTTCAACGACGAGATCAACGGGGAGCTGACCTTCACGGCTCCGTACAAGCTCGCGATGGCCAACGCGGGACTGCGCCGCAACGCGATCACCGGCCGGCCCGAGGGCACGAATGGTTCTCAGTTCTTCATCACGGTTCCGGGCCAGGGCGGTCGCGGCCCCGAGTGGCTGCAGGGCAAGCACACGATCTTCGGTGAAGTCGCCGATGACGCCTCCAAGGCGGTCGTCGACACGATCAGCGAGTTGCCCACCGCGGCAGGCGATCGTCCGATCGAGCCTGTCGTCATCCAGTCCATCGACGTCGTCACCGTCTAGGACGCCCGTTCGTCCGTGACCACCCCCGACCTCAGCCGCAACACCGACAATTTCTGCTACCGGCATCCGGACCGGCAGAGCTTCGTGCTGTGTCAGCGCTGCCTGCGAACGATCTGTCCGCAGTGCCAGACACAGGCTGCGGTCGGGGTCATCTGTCCGGAGTGCCTCGGTCAGCAGCAGCAGACGCAGACCCCCGCCCAGCGCAAGGCGGAGCGGCGGTGGGCGCGACCGCGAGCGGTCACCGCGACCGATTCTCGACCGCTCGTCACGTACGCGATCATCGCGATCACGGCGCTCGCGTTCCTCATCGGGCTCATTCCCGGAGTCGGGCCCACGGTTCAGAGCGCGCTGCTGTTCTGGGCGCCGTCGCTGTATCCGGAGCTCACCGGCACGTTCGAACCATGGCGTCTGTTCACCGCGGCTCTGGTGCACGACGGCTTCTGGCACGTGGGGCTCAACATGCTGGCGCTGTGGATGATCGGGCGCAGCCTGGAGCCCCTGCTCGGGCGCGGTCGATTCCTGACGCTGTACCTGCTGAGCGCACTGGGCGGCTCAGTCGCGGTCGCCCTCCTCTCGTTCACCACTCCCGTGGTCGGCGCCTCGGGAGCGATCTTCGGACTGTTCGGTGCACTCATCGTGATCGGGCGTCACATCGGAGCGAACATCGCCGGCATCGCGATCATCCTCGGGGTGAACCTCGTGATCGGATTCATCCCCGGCTTCAACGTGTCGTGGCAAGCGCACGTCGGCGGGCTGGTCGTGGGCGCACTCGTCGGCCTGATCTACGCGCGGACGAGATCGGTCCGACGTCGCGCCCTGCAGATCTGGCTGCTCGTGGCGCTCGCACTGGTGCTCCTCGCGCTGCTGCTGATACCGCCGCTGTTGTACTACTGAGCAGTGCGGGCTCGCATTGATCCGGATCGCGTCAGACTTATCCACAGGTTCATCCACAGCTGGGGATGAATGACAGCCGTGTAATTCACAGGTGTTAAGAACTCTGTTGACAACTCGCGGACATGCGAAAGCCCCGGTCGCGCCGGGGCTTTCGGGAGGATGTCGGCGCTATCGCCAGCGGGTCGTCATGAGGAAACCGACGAAGGCGATGCCGAAGCCGATCACGAGATTCCAGGCGTCGATGCCGGGGATCGGGTACTGCATGCCGCTCAGGTAGAACACCAGCACCCAGACGAGTCCGACCAGCATGAGGCCGATCATGATCGGCTTGAACCACACCGGGTTCGGTGCGGCCTCGCCTTCGCTGCGCTCCACCAGGGAGTCGTCTTCTTTGCCGGGTCGTGCCATACGGATATCCTACCCTCCCTCTGTCTGCGCACCTGGTCGGGCCCCCGGAGCCCGCTCACGCGGGACGGAGGCTCAGCATCCGCTGGTTAGAATCCACGTGTGGATGAGACCAGGAGTGAGACTGCGGGCGAGACATCCACGCCTCGATCCCGTCGGCGCCGCCGGCCCTTCTCGGTGGCCGGTGTCCTGGGCGAGCTCCTCCTCACCGCCGGCGTGCTCACGCTCCTCTATGTGGGGTGGCAGCTCTGGATCGGCGACCTGATCTTCGGGGCCCAGCGCAACGCCGTCGGCCAGGACCTCTCCCAGCAATGGGAGCAGGAGTACGCCGCGCCGTCGCCGACAGCGCCCCCGACGCCGAGCGAGACCCCGTCCGCGGACGCGACACCGGCGCCGGTCGAGCCGGTGATCATGCCCGAGGCGGCGGACGGTGAGACGTTCGCTGTGATGCGGATCCCGCGCTTCGGGGCGGACTACGCCTGGCAGGTCGCGGGCGGTGTCACGCGGGCGCGCACCCTCGACCCGATCGGCATCGGGCACTACCCCGGCACCCCGATGCCCGGCGACGTCGGCAATTTCGCGGTGGCCGCCCACCGCACGACTTGGGGAGCACCGTTCAACCGCATCGCCGAACTCCACGTCAACGACGCGATCGTGGTCGAGACCGAGGGGGGTTGGTACACCTATCGCTTCCGCACTCTCGAGTACGTCACCCCGAGTGAGGTCGAGGTGCTCCTGCCCGTGCCGCAGGTGGAGGGCGCACCCGCAGGGTCGCGTTACATCACGCTGACCAGCTGCAGTCCGATGTACTCGATGACGGAGCGCATCGTGGCGTACGGGGTTTTCGAGTCGTTCACGCCGCGCACGTCCGGACCGCCGGCCGCGCTGACCGAGGGAGTGACCGCCTGATGTACGCGGCGTTGTGGGGAGTGCTTCCCGGACCGTGGTGGGTGCGGCTGCTCATCGTGCTGGTCCTGCTGGTCGCAGTTCTGTACGGCCTGTTCTTCTACGTCTTTCCGTGGATCAGCGAGATGGTGAACCCTCAGGAAGTCACCGTTGAGTGAGAGCCCGTGATGACCGGCCATTCGCCGATCCTCGTGGTCGACAACCACGACAGCTTCGTGCACACCCTCGTCGGCTATCTTCACGAGCTCGGCGCCGACACCGACCTCATCGAGGCTGACGCGATCGAGTCGGATGCCGCAGCATCCGTCGTCTCGACATATCGCGGCGTGCTCATCTCACCCGGCCCGGGAACGCCCGCCGCAGCCGGCGCGTCCATCGCGGTCGTCCGCGCTGCGGAGGCGGCAGGCATCCCGCTCCTCGGTGTGTGCCTCGGGCACCAGGCCATCGCGGAGGCATTCGGCGCGAGCGTCTCGCACGCGCCCGAGCTCATGCACGGCATGACTTCGCTCGTCGAGCACGACGACAGTGCGCTCTACGCCGGCCTGCCGAATCCGTTCACCGCCACTCGCTATCACTCGCTCGCGATCGTGCCCGACACACTCCCCGCGGAACTGGTCGTCACGAGCCGCACGGAGGGTGGCGTGATCATGGGGATCGCACATCGATCGGCGCGGATCCTCGGGGTGCAGTTCCATCCCGAGGCCGTGCTGACCGAGGGGGGTCACCGGCTGCTGGGCAACTGGCTCGAGACGGTCGGATTCGCGGATGCCGGCCTCCGCGGCGCCGCGCTCCACCCCCGCCGCCAGGCGATTCGCTGATCAGCGACCGGCGCGATCAGCGATCGACGTGGGTCACGGACCCGAGCAGTAGGTGAGGGTCACCTCGGAGTGCACCGGCGCCTCGCCCGGTGCGATCGACTGCGTCGTCACGACGGGCGGATCTGTCGCGGTGCACGCCGGATCCTCCTGCGTGACGACGACCAGCTGCGACTCGGGGCCCTCCAGCTCTCGCTTTGCGGCGTCGACGGTGTAGCCGGTCACATCGATGATCACGACGCGCCCGGTCGCCGCGACGACATTGACCGTCGCTCCGAGCGGAAGCGTCGCTCCGGCCGGCTGATCCGAGGAGATCACGGTTCCTGCGGCGAGAGCCGGGTCGTTGCGCGGCGTGACGGTGCCGAGCACGAGCCCGACCGACTGCAGCGCCGCGGCCGCGGCATCCTGCCCCAGCCCTTCGAGCGTCGGAACGGTCGTGGTCTCCTGACCCGACGAGACGTATACGCGCACTTCCTGCCCGGGACTCACCGCGACGCCGGCCTCGGGGTCGGTGCGGATGACGTTGCCGACCGCGACGTCGGAGTTGGGTTCGTCGACGCGGAACGAGATGAGATCTGCCGCGCCGATCTCGGTGTTGGCACGTTGGTAGGTCATGCCGGTGACATCGGGCACGAGCCGTGCACTGGAAGGAACCTCGCTGCCGGGACGGATCGTCATCACCCAGAAGAACACCGAGATCAGCAGAACGGCGATGATCGCCACGCCCGCCCAGATCCAGGCGACCGGCGGGCCGGCCTGGGTGCGCTTCATCGTCGTGTCGGTACTGAGCTGTCGGAGGGAACGCGCCGTCTCGGCGGCCTGCTTCGGGTTCGGGCCGTACAGCTCGCTCGTCAGCGCCCCGACCGCTCGCTTGGAGGGGACCTTGCCGCCCACCGTCGCGTCGAGCGACTCGCGGAAGGCCGCGGCGTCCTGATATCGCTGGAACGGATCCTTCGCGAGGGCGCGCAGGACGACGGCGTCGAGCGAGCGCGGCACGCTCTCGTTGACCTCGGACGGCGGCACGGGCGCTTCGCTGACGTGCTGATAGGCGACGGCGACCGGCGACTCCCCGCGGAAGGGCGGCCGCCCGACCAGCAGCTCGTAGAGGACGACGCCCGATGAGTAGACGTCCGCGCGCGCGTCGACCGGCTCGCCCTTGGCCTGCTCGGGCGAGAAGTACGCGGCGGTGCCGAGAATGGCCGTCGTCTCGGCGACCGTCGAGGACGAGTCCGACACCGCACGGGCGATGCCGAAGTCCATGACCTTGACCTGACCTGCTTCGGTGACCATCACGTTGCCGGGTTTGATGTCGCGGTGGACGACCCCGGCTCGGTGGGAGTACTCCAGGGCCTCGAGGATGCCGTCGACGTAGCGCACCGCGTCTTCGATCGGCACGGGGCCCGCGTCGATCACATCTTTGAGGAGAGCGCCGTGGACGAGTTCCATCACGATGTACGGAACGGGACGCACGGTGCCGTCAGGGCTCATCTCGGTGTCTTCGCCCGCGTCGTAGACACGCACGATCGTCGGGTGCGCCATGCGGGAGGCCGCCTGCGCCTCGAGACGGAATCGGGTGCGGAACGAGTTGTCGTTCGCGAGGTCGCGATTGAGGAGCTTGATCGCGACCTGACGACCCAGAGTGAGGTCGTAGCCGCGGAAGACGGTGGCCATGCCGCCGCGGCCGATCAATTCGTCGACGCGGTAGCGCCCCGAAAGCACGCGCGGCTCAGCTGTCACGGTCACTCCCTGGGTGGAACGACTCTCAGCCTAACGGACGGGGACCGACGACACCGCCGTGACCGCACCGCGCCGACGCACTACGGCGTCGGCGTCGGCGTCGGGGTCGGGGCCGGGGGAGCCGGCGCGGCCTGGATCGAGGAGGTCGCCTCACCGGACGGGCCGGACTCGCGCTGACCGGCCGTTCCCCCGGAGCAGGTCACCGTGTACGTGGCGATGATCGTGTCGCCCGCGTTGCCGTCCGCCTGAACCGTCGCGTTGCGTACGTTGGGACCGAACGACGGGCCGTCACCGACGAAGGATCCACCTGTGATCGTGAAGTTGTAGGCGCTGACCGAACCGGTGCCCGACGGGCAGGTGTAGCCGCCCCACGAGAGCTGGGTCTCCTCCCCGGCGATCACAGTTGCCGCCATCGTGGGGGCGGCCGGAGCCGGCATCGCCACCTGATCGACGTAGAAGGTCAGCGTGAGCAGCTGGGAGGGCGGAATGTTGCCGGTCGGGCTGACCCGATAGACCGTGTTCACCTGGTCGGCGCTGGGGGCGGGGTCGCCGCCGACGCAGTCGACCGCCTCGACGCCGGCCGCCCGCGCCGTCTCGGACGCCGCTGCGCAGTCCATGCCGCTCAGGCCGAGGCCGTCGACGGCGATCGTCGACACGGTCGGCGTCGGGGTCGGGGTCGACGCACTCGGAGAGGGGGCCGTCGACGATCCGGTGGGATCGGGCGCGGGCTCCTGGTTCGCCAGGAAAGCCCAGATCGTTCCGCCGAGCACGAGCAGCAGCAGAACGATCAGCGCGATGAGAGGCCAGGTCCAGGGGCTGCGCTTCTTCTTCTCGGGCTCTTCCTCGATGACATCACCCGCGGGCAGAAGCGCGGTCGCTCCGGCGGAGGTCAGCAGCTGGGTCGCATCGTCGTCGGCGGCGGCGGCGCCGGTGGCGACCGCGGGCACGGCTGCTGCTGCAGCGGCGACATCTCCGCGGCGCAGAGCGGTGGCCGCACGTGCCACGGCGGCAGATGACGCAGGACGCTCCTCGGGCTTCTTGGCGATCATCGCCATGACGAGGTTCTGCACCGGGACGGCGACCGTCGGCGGCAGCGGCGGCGCCTGTTCGTTGATCTGCGCCATGGCGATCGCGACCTGCGACTCGCCCGTGAACGGTCGCTTGCCGGCCAGGCTCTCGTAGGCGACGATCCCCAGCGAGTACGTGTCGGTCGCGGGGGATGCCGGATGCCCGGACGCCTGCTCGGGCGAGAGGTACTGCACGGTGCCCATGACCTGCCCGGTCGCCGTCAGAGGAACCTGGTCGGCGATGCGGGCGATGCCGAAGTCGGTGATCTTGACCCGGCCGTCGGGGGTGATCAGGAGGTTTCCGGGCTTGATGTCACGGTGCACGAGTCCGGCCGCGTGGGCGGCCTGCAGCGCGGCGGAGGTCTGCGCCACGATGTCGAGCGTCTTGTCGGTGGAGAGGGAGCCGTCGCGCTCGAGGATCGTCGAGAGGGCTTCACCGGGCACGAGCTCCATCACGAGGAAGGCGCTGCCGGCCTCCTCGCCGTAGTCGAAGACGCTCGCGATGCCCTCGTGGTTGACGAGTGCGGCGTGGCGGGCCTCGGCGCGGAAGCGCTCGAGGAAGCCCGGGTCGCCCATGTACTCGTCTTTGAGGATCTTGATGGCGACGGTTCGGCCGATGACGTGGTCGGTCGCCTCCCACACCTCGCCCATGCCGCCGATGGCGATCCGCGAGTCCAGCTCGTAGCGGCCGCCGAAGGTCACTCCCTGCGTCGGTCTCATCGTCCCAGCACCGCCTCCATGACCTTTTTCGCAATGGGGGCTGCGAGCGTGTTGCCGCTCCCCGACTGGCCCTGACCGCCGCCGTCTTCGACAACGACCGCCACCGCCACCTCCGGGTTCTCCGCCGGCGCGAAACCGGTGAACCACAGTGTGTACGGCTGGTCTGATCCGTTCTCCGCAGTGCCGGTCTTACCGCCCACATCGACCCCGTCTATTGTTGCACCCGAGGCCGCGCCGTCATTGACATTGGCGACCATCATCGCGACCAGTTCAGCGGCGATGTCGGCGTCGAGCGCCCGCCCGAACTCGGTGTCGTCGAATGTCTGCTCCACCGAGAGATCGGCGCCGATCACCTGATCGACCATGCGTGGATTCATGACCACTCCTTCGTTCGCGATTCCCGCGGACACCATGGCCATCTGCAGGGGGGTCGCCGTGACCTGCCCCTGCCCGAAGCCGGTGAGCGCGGTCTGCGGATCGTCGAGCCCGCGCGGATAGCTGGATGCCGTCGAGTCGACCGGCATCGCGAATGACGTGTTGAAGCCGTACTTCTCGGCCTCCTCGCGGATCGCGGTGTCACCGAGTTGCACCGCCAGTTCGGCGAAGGGGATGTTGCAGCTCAGGCGCAGAGCATCGGCGATCGTCACGGTGTCGCCGGGCCCGCAGGCACCGCCGCTCGCATTGGAGACGACGCTGCTGGACTGGGGCAGCTGGTACGACGCGGGGTTGGGCAGTGTCGACGAGGGCGTGTAGTCACCCGAAGCGAGTGCGGCCGACGCGACGACGAGCTTGAAGGTCGAGCCGGGCGGGTTGAGGTCGCCGCCGATCGCGCGGTTGAAGAGCGGGTGCGTCGGGTCGGCATCGAGCGCGTCGTACACGTCGTTCACCTCGCCGGTGTTGTGGGAGGCGAGCAGGTTCGTGTCGTAGCTGGGGCTCGTGACCATCGCGAGAACACGCCCGGTGGCCGGTTCGATCGCGATGACCGCCCCCTGGAGGTCGCCGAGTGCGTCGTATGCGGCACGCTGCACCGCGGCATCCAGCGTCAGCTCGACATTGGACCCGCGCGGCGGCTGGCCGGTGAGGATGCGATCGATGCGCGCGAGGAACTGCGCGCCGGCGGTTCCACTGAGCTCCTGGTTCATCGCCTGCTCGATGCCGGTCGCGGCGCCCAGAGCGGGGTTGATATAGCCGGTGACCGGAGCCCACATGTCGCCGTCGACATAGACGCGCTGCCAGCTGTAGACGTCGTCGGAGGCGACCGAACTCGCGATGGCCGCACCGCTCGCGATGATCGATCCGCGCTGGACTTCATAGGAGTCGTAGAGCGCGCGGGTGTTGCGCGAGTTCTCGGCGAGGGTCTCGGCCTGCACGACCTGGATCACACTGGTCGAGGCGAACAGCGCGAGGAACATGAGCAGCATCAGGATGCTGAGACGCCTGAGTTCTTTGGTCATGACTAGCCGATCACCACCCGCGGGCGGCTGCGGACGGCATCCGAGATCCTGAGCAGGATCGCGACGATGAGCCAGTTGGCCACGAGCGACGAACCGCCGGCGGCGAGGAACGGCGTGGTCAGACCCGTGAGCGGGATGAGTCGGGTGACACCGCCCACCATGATGAACACCTGCAGCGCGATCGTGAACGAGAGGCCGGTGGCGAGGAGCTTGCCGAAGTCGTCCTGACCAGCCAGGCCGATGCGGATGCCCCGGCTCGTGAAGACCATGTAGAGGCACAGGATCGCGAAGACTCCGATGAGCCCGAGTTCCTCGCCGAGGCTGGGGAGGATGTAGTCGCTCTGCGACAGGGGCGTGATGTACGGCCGGCCCTGGCCGAGTCCGGTGCCGACGAGACCGCCCTGGGCGAGTCCGAAGATCCCCTGCACCAGCTGGTAGCTGCCGCCACCCCGATCTATGACCTCCGGGTTGAAGGCGTCGAGCCAGTTGGCGAAGCGGCCGTAGACGTACGGAAGCACGCGCGAGGCCAGGAACGCGCCGGCCGCGGCGAGCACGACGCCGATGACCACCCAGCTGGTCTTGCCGGTCGCGACGTAGAGCATCGCGACGAACATGCCGAAGATCAGAAGGCCGGTGCCGAGGTCGCGCTGGAGCACGATGATCCCCAGCGAGATGAACCAGATCACCAGGAGCGGGCCCAGTTCACGGGCCCGGGGCCAGGTCAGCCCGAGGAAGCGCGTTCCCACCGAGGTCAGACTCTCGCGCGTGCGCACGAGGTAACCGGCGAAGAAGATCGCGAGGCAGATCTTGGCGAGCTCACCGGGCTGGAACGAGAAGAAGCCGAGCGACACCCAGACATCGGCGTTCGCGTCGGTGCCCAGGCCCGGGACGATCGGGAGGATCAGCAGCAGCACGCCGGCGAGGCCGAAGATGTACGTGTAGCGGAAGAGCACCCGGTAGTTGCGCAGCAGCACGACGATGGCGATCGCCCCGACGATCGCGATCGCCGCCCAGGCGAGCTGCTTGGTGGAGTATGCGTCCCACCCGTGCAGCTCGACAGCGATGTCGATGCGATAGATCATCGCGATGCCGAGCCCGGTCAGGATGGTGGCGATCGGCAGCACGAACGGATCCGCGGCGCGGGCACGCAGCCGCAGCACGATGTGCATGGCCATCACGAGCGCGGTCAAGCCCCCGCAGTAGAACAGGAACGTCGCGTCGATCGCCCCGGTCGCGCCGAGCTGCACCAGGGCGATCGCCGACCCGTTGACCAGGAAGGCGAAGACGAGCAGGAACAGCTCGCGGTTGCGCTGGGTCTGCGGCACCCTGATCCGGCGCAGCGCGCGGATCACGGCCGTGTCGGCGGCGATCGCCTCGGTGTTCTGAGGCTTGCTGTTCAGCGGCTTGTTGTTCGCGGGCGCGGTCATCGTGTCGCCTCCGAGGCATCCCTCAGGCGGTCGACGATCGCCTCGGCGTCGGCCAGCGAGCGGGCCGAGATCGTGCGCTCGACCGTCGCCCGGCTGAACGACGGCAGATCGGCGAGCAGGATCTCGGTGTCTTCGTACGCCGTCGACAGCGAGATCGGACCGATGTTCTGCTGGATCCCCTGGTAGATCACCACGGTGTCGTCGTCCGCTCCCACGTAGTACCGGGTCTGGGTCCAGTTGTAGGCGAGCAGCAGCAGCGAGGCGATCATCGCCAGCACGACCACGAGCCCGACGATCCAGCCGACGCGGCGGCGCCTGGCGCGGCGGCGGTCCTCTTCGATGAGCTCTTCGAGGAACTCCGCGGCGGGCTCGAAGTGGCTGGGCTCGTTGGCGGCCTGCCGGTTGGGGTGCAGCCAGTTGCCGCGGCCGGAACGCGCGGCCGGAACTTCGACGCCCAGCGGGTTCGAGGCCGATCCCACGATCGTGGGGGTGCCGGAGAAGATCGGATGCTGGCCGCCGACGTCCACCAGGACGATGGTGACGTTGTCGGGAGCCCCGGCATCCAGCGCCTGCTTGAGAAGGTTGTCGGCCGTGCGGCCCGGCGCGAGGCCGAGGCCCAGTGCCTTCGCGGTGTGCGCGTCGTCGACCACCCCCGACAGACCGTCGGAGCACAGCAGCCATCGGTCGCCCGGCTGGGTCGGCATGATGAAGGTGTCGAGCTCGGGGTCCGGGTCCATGTCGCCGAGCACGCGCATCAGCACGGAGCGGCGCGGGTGGAAGCGCGCCTCCTCGGGTGTGATGCGTCCCGAGTCGACGAGGCGCTGCACGAACGTGTGATCCGTCGTGATCTGGGTCAGGGCCTCGTCGCGGTAGAGGTAGATGCGCGAGTCGCCGATGTGCGCGATCACCGCGTAGTCGTCCACCATGACGAGCGCGCTGACCGTGGTTCCCATGCCGGCCAGCTCGGGCTTGACGTGCACGGTGTCGATGAGTTCGGCGGCCGAGTCGGCGATCGCGTCGCGCAGCTCCCGTTCGGCCGCGGAGGTGGACTCGAACGGGTGGTCGAGCCGCTCGAGCCGGGCGATCGCGAGGCTGGAGGCCACATCTCCTCCGGCGTGCCCGCCCATCCCGTCCGCGACCGCGAACAGGTTGGAACCGCAATAGCCGGAGTCCTGGTTGTTGGAGCGCACCTTGCCGGTGTGCGAGATCGCGACGCTCGAGCCCTGGAAGACCATATGTCCCGGGTCCGCTACTTCCGCAGCTCGAAGGTCGTCGCCCCGACCTTGATCGGCGCTCCGACCGTGATGGGCATGGGTGCGCTCACCCGCGCGCCGTCGTGCCACGTGCCGTTGGTCGAGTCGAGGTCCTGGATCATCCACTGGTCGCCCCACAGCACGAGGCGGGCGTGGTGACTGGACGTGTAGTCGTCGCGGATCACGAGGCCGGACTCGCTGGATCGTCCGATCGTGAGCGGCTCGGAGCCCAGCGGCAGTTCGAGGCCGGCTTTCGGGCCGCTCGTGATCACGATCCGCGACACCGTGTCGGTCGTGGCCGCGCCGCCCTTCGCGCCGGACGACGTGGGCCGCGACGATGCCACGGGGGCGGTCGCCGATGCCCGGGCGGCGGGAGCCGCCGCCGCTGCGGGCGCGGGTTCCGGCATCCGTCGCACCTTGACGCCGAAGAGGTCGGCACGCAGTGAGTAGACGACTGCGAAGACGAAGAACCACAGCAGGACGAGGAACCCGATGCGCAGCAGCAGGAGGGTCAGTTCACTCAACGCAGCGGCCCACCTTCACGGACGTTGTACGCCCGCGTGGCGTCTGTCGGCATCGGAGGCTTGGGCGGGGCGGCCTGAGCGACGACCCGGAACACGATGTCGGTGCGTCCGATCGTCACGGTGGAATCCGGCGTCAGTGCGGCCTCCGTGACCTTGCGCCCGTTCAGCATGGTGCCGTTCGTCGACTGCATGTCGCGCACCATCGCGCGCTCGCCGTCCCACAGGATCTCGACGTGCTTGCGGCTCGTGCCGGCATCGGAGATCGTGATGTCGGCGTCGCTGCCGCGTCCGATCACCGTGCGTGACTTCACGATCGGATGCCGCTTGCCCTCGACATCGAGCACGCCGCGCCACGCGACGCGGCCCTCGGCGGTGGCCGACTCCACGCGGAGCGTGCCGGTCGCGAGCTGATCGTCGCGCACCAGGGTGATCGAGACCGGGCCGGCGAAGGTGTAGCCCTGCGCCTTGGCGTGGGCCTGTACGAGGGTGTCGAGCTCTTCACCGAGCGTGCCGCCGAGAGTGCGCATGCGCTCGTCGTCGGCCGTCGACAGATGCACCGTGAACGCATTCGGCGTCAGAATGCGGTCGCGGCTCACGATGGCGGCCTTCTTGTCGAGCTCGCTCCGCAGGGCGGATGCGATCTCGACGGGTTGGATGCCGCTGCGGAAGGTCTTGGCGAACGCGCTGTTGACGGCGCGCTCGAGACCCTTCTCGAAGCTGTCAAGTAGTCCCACGCGACTCCTCAGGCAGGTGGTGCCGGTCGGTACATGCTAATTGCTTAGTCTGTGTTGCCCGTGGATCACCGGTGTACGCGGATCCGAGGGGCTGGGCGCGGCCGCGGGTGTGCATCGCGGAGGAGATGTGCGATGTGGAGGATCGATCGGTGCGCATCGCGCCTCCGGTTTGCGATTCTCCTCCGGTTCGGACCGATTCGAGCGGCGGGATGCTGCGTGATATCCTCGGGAAGTTGAGTCGGCGTCCTCGGATGCCGCATCTCGCGCGAGTGGCGGAATAGGCAGACGCGCTGGCTTCAGGTGCCAGTGTCCGAAAGGACGTGGGGGTTCAACTCCCCCCTCGCGCACGTGAGATGACGCTGGGTC
>Ga0247818_10001810_pt1 | contig 13705 bp, 8 predicted proteins | sample 13C_Glucose_Day1_FD_192424 | JGI IMG/M metagenome (GOLD analysis project Ga0247818, IMG submission 192424) | Soil microbial communities from agricultural site in Penn Yan, New York, United States - 13C_Glucose_Day1 | ecosystem: Environmental > Terrestrial > Soil > Agricultural land | place: USA...
GCTCGGCGGCACCGCCGAGCAGGGAGAAGGGCACGTCGGCGCCAAGTTCCGCGGCCAGGTGCGCGAGTTCCTCGCGCGACAGCCCGCTGTTCCACAACGCGTCACAGGCCAGCAGGGTGGCTGCCGCGTCCGCCGAGCCGCCGCCCATGCCTCCCGCCACGGGCACCCGCTTGGTGATTTCAAGGTGGACGCCGGTGGAGTGTTCCGAGACGTCAGCCATGATCGCGGCGGCCTTGTAGGCCAGATTGCGCTCATCCAGGGGGATGTCGACGCCGTCGAGGTCGAGGGTGCTGGCAGTGCTGAGGCTGACGGTGATGTCCCCGGTGTCCGTGCTGGTGGCGGCGACTTCTTCGTAGAGGGACACCGCGAGGTAGACGCTGGCCACCGAGTGGTAGCCGTCGGAGCGCAGGGGCCCGACGTCCAGTGAGACGTTAACCTTGCCGGGGGCCTTGACCCGGACAGTCCTCGCGGCAAAGCGCCCTCTCACTGCGTTCATGGCTCCACGCTATGGCATGGCGGGGTCAGGCTCCAAGCACGGGACCGGACGGGCGGCACCGTCCGGGACTGCCGCCGGGGTCAGGGAGCCGGCAGCGCGTGCGCTTCTGCGATCCGGGAAAACGCCGCGATGTCGATGACCTCGCCGCGGGCGGTGGGATCAACGCCGGCCGCCCGCAGGCACCGTTCGGCCTCCGCTGCACTGCCGGCCCATCCGGCCAGGGCCGCGCGGAGGGTCTTGCGGCGCTGGGCGAAAGCGGCATCGATGACGGCGAAAACCTGTTCGCGGGTGGCCGTGGTGACGGGCGGTTCCCGGCGGGTGAACGCCACGAGGCCGGAGTGGATCTTGGGCGCGGGCCAGAAAACGTTCATTCCGATGACCCCGGCCTTGCGCATGCTGCTGTACCAGGCGGCCTTGACCGAGGGAACGCCGTAGGTCTTGGACCCCGGCCCGGCGGCCAGCCGGTCGGCCACCTCGTCCTGGACCATGACCAGGCCGTGGCGGAGGCTCGGGAAGTGCTGCAGCAGGTGCAGGACCACCGGCACGGCGACGTTGTACGGGAGATTCGCCACGAGCGCGGTCGGCTCCACCGGGAGCTCGGTGACGCGCATGGCGTCGGCGAGGACCAGGTGGAAGTTTTCGACGGCGTCCGGCCGCCACTCGGCGACGGTGGCCGGTAGTTTGCCGGCGAGGACCGGATCGATCTCGACGGCGACCACCGAGCGGGCCGCGTCCAGCAGGCCCAGGGTGAGGGACCCCAGCCCGGGTCCGACTTCCAGGACCGTCTCGTCCGGGTGGATGTCCGCCGCGGCGACGATCCTGCGGATGGTGTTCCCGTCGATGACGAAGTTCTGGCCGAGGGTCTTGGTGGGACGGACGCCGATCTCCTCGGCCAGCCTGCGGATGTCGGAGGCCCCCATGAGGGGTGCGGGCGCGCCCGCCGGCGTACTGCTGGGAGCACTGCCTGGCGCGGAGGGGGTCGGTTCAGTCACCTAGGTATCCTATCCCGGGGGCATGCCCGGGCATGGCGAAGGCCGGGTCCGAGAAACCGGACCCGGCCTGGGCCGGGCATCCGCTGCCGTGGTCAGCCGCTGCGGAAACCCTGCGAATTCACTGCCTTGTCACATCACCCGCAGCCGGAGCTGGGGGCCCGGCGTGGCTCCCCTAGCTGGAGGCTGCCCAGCCGCAGCCCCAGGGCTGCAGGCCGCGCTGTGCGTAGACGCGGTTGGCGATGTCAATCTGCTGGGCCTTGGTGGCCAGGCTGGCGTTCGGGGCGTACGCGCCGCCGCCGGCTCCGAGCCAGGTCCGGATGTCGAACTGCAGCCCGCCGTAGTAGCCGTTGCCGTTGTTGATGAACCAGTTGCCGGTGGACTCGCACTGGGCGATCTTGTCCCACATGGCTTCGTTCATCATGGCGGGGGCTGCGGCGCCGGTGTTGGCGGCCGGCTTGGGCTTTTCCTTGGTGCCGACCGTGACCTTTTCGGTGACCGGCTGGGCGCTGACGGACTGGGACACCAGGGTGCGGGAGGCTTCGCGTCCGTCGACGAGGACCAGCTTGAAGCTCTTGCTGATGCTGCCGGCCACTCCGGCCTGGGTCACCTTCTTTTCGCCCTTGGTCAGGCCGGCGTCCTCCGTGGTGAGGGTTTCGTACGGCACGGGTTCGGTTGCTTCGGCCGTCTGGCTGACGTCCACGCGGGACACCTTGATCGCCATGTCGTTGACGACCGGCGCGTTGCCGGGCTGCGAGACGCGGTCGCTGGCGCCGAGCGTGATGCCGGCGTCGGCGAGGAGCTGGCCGACGGTCGCGGCCGTTGTGGTGGTCTTCTCGGCCTTGCCGTCGGCGACGATGCTCACGGACTTCGGTGTCGAGATGGACACGAAGGACCCGGAGACGGCGAGCTGCGCGTCTTTCGGAACGGACAGCTCGGAGGCGCTGGCGACGCCGAGTTCGGTCACGAGGCCCTCAACCGTGGGCGAGGTGGTGCTGATGGTCCGCTCCGCGCCGTCCAGGCTGACCTTGACGGCCTTGGCGAGGTTGACGTTGATGACGGACCCGTCCCGGACGTGGGAGTCAGCAGCCGGGGTGATCCGGTCGGAGGGCTGGAGTTCGAGGTTGGCGCCCTTCACGACCTGGCCGACAGTGCCGCCGAAGGTCTGGACGGAACTCACTTTGCCGTCGACGTTCAGGGTGACTGTCTTGTTGTTGCCGACGAAGGCCACGAGCCCGAGCACGAGGGCCACGAGGACCACGAGCTGCGTGCCGACCTTGACGAAGCTGAACTTGCCATCCGATGTAAAGAACTTGACCACGATTGCCCGTATCTTTTGGACCATCCGGGCACGGGGAAAAGTGCACACGTCCACCCGCCGCGGACAGCCCGGAGGCCGCACCGCAAGGGTGCGTTGTGTCAGCGGAAGCTGTGTGCACTGCCACACTCACAAACGAGAGCGCGCATATGGTTCGTTCGCCACGATGCGCGCCCTGCAGGAGTGAAATTTTCCGAAGGCCTTCCCCGACCCCGGCTAATAGTTGACCACTGTAACCGGAGCGTTATAAAGCAGACAACAATTCGTGCATACCCGGTATCCATGCCGGCGGCGGATATTTCGGTCCTTCAGTCCCAGGATCCGTATGCCTGCACGGTATTTCCGGCGATCCGTGAACACATTTCCGAGAGTTCCCATCCAGTCAATTGGGCCATGGCCCGGACGGTATAGGGGACCATGTAGCTCGCGTTGGGGCGGCCCCGGTGCGGGTGCGGGGTGAGGAACGGGGCGTCGGTTTCGACCAGGATCCGCTCCGGCTCCGCGATGGCCAGGGCCGCCCGCAGATTGTCGGCGTTCTTGAAGGTCAGCGTCCCGGCGAACGACATGTACCAGCCCTCGCTGTTGCAGATCCGGGCCAGTTCCTCCCCGCCGGAAAAGCAATGGAACACCACCCGCTCGGGGGCGCCCTCCTCCCGCAGGACCTGGACGACGTCGTCGTGGGCGTCACGGTCATGGATCTGCAGTGTCAGCCCCAGGCGCTTGGCAATATCGATGTGGCGCCGGAAGGAATAGCGCTGGTGGGCCAGCCCCTCACCCTCGGTGCGGAAGAAGTCCAGGCCGGTCTCGCCGATGGCCCGGATCCGCGGGTGCGCCGCGAGGGCTTCAATCTCTGCCAGTGCCTCTTCCAGTTCGCCGCGGGCGGCGTAGGCCGGCGCGTCATTGGGGTGGAGGGCGACGGCGCCCAGCAGCCGCCGGTCCAGCTCCACCGCCTGCACGGTGAACCGGGACGAAGCCAGGTCGCACCCGACCTGCACGGCCCCCTGCACGCCCGCGGCTTCGGCGGCATCCAGGGCGTCGGCGATGCTGACCGTCAGCTCGTTGCTGGGGAAATCCAGGTGGGTGTGGTTGTCCATGACCGGCACCGGAAGCGGCTCCGGCGCCGGCGGGTATCCCTGCCGGCCGGTGCCATCGCTGCCGGGCGCACGGAACGGGAGGGGCGTCAGGGGGGTGATCATCTTCCCACCTTATCGGCGGGGCCGCAGCCGCGAGAACCTGCCAGGCCCGGGAGTTAACCTGGCCGCGCTATCTCCGGGCCGGGCGCCGGGCGGAGATTTCCCCGGAACTCTCTGTCAGGCCCGGCAGTTGTGTTAGTACTCTGTTGTAAAGACCGGCTTTACGACAACGAAATCATCACGGACGTGGACAGACGGCCAGAAACATAGGGCCAGGAACAAACGCTAGGAATAAACGGTCAGGAACACAGGCAAACACCCGATGAGTGGCCCGGCAGGCTCCATGCCGATCCGTCCCGGGAAACCACCAGGGCTGAGAGGCTACCGATGGACTACCACCGCATCTCCCTAGACGAGCCTCTTCCCGAGGGGCGGGACCGCAGGGAAGATTCCGCCGTGGCCGCGCCCCCGGTGACCCGGCGCCCGGCCCAGCCGCCGTCGGCGATGGATGCGGAGGCGTTCCGTTCCGCCAGCGAGCGCATCCTGGCCGCGATCAACACCGTGATCGACGGCAAGGCGGAAGCGGCCAAGCTGGCCCTGACGGTTCTCCTGGCCCAGGGCCACCTGCTCCTGGAGGACGTCCCCGGGGTGGGCAAGACCCTGCTCGCGAAGACCCTGGCCCGCACCATCGACTGTTCGGTGAGCCGCATCCAGTTCACGCCCGATCTGCTCCCCTCCGATGTCACCGGCGTGTCCATTTACAACCAGGCGTCGAGGTCCTTCGAGTTCCGGCCCGGGGCGGTGTTCGCCAACATCGTCATCGGGGACGAAATCAACCGTGCGTCGGCCAAGACCCAGTCGGCCCTGCTGGAATGCATGGAGGAACACCAGGTCACCGTGGACGGCACGTCCTACCGGCTCGACGAGCCGTTTATGGTGGTGGCCACGCAGAATCCGATCGAAATGGAGGGGACCTATCCGCTGCCGGAGGCGCAGCGGGACCGTTTTATGGCGCGGATCTCCATGGGCTACCCGGACAAGGACGCCGAGATGGAAATGCTGGAAACCCATCAGGCCACATCGCCGCTGGCCAAGGTCACCGCCGTTGTCACCGCAGGCGAGGTCGCGTCCATGATCGCCACGGTGCGGCAGGTGTACGTCTCCCAGTCGATCAAGGAATACACCGTGTCGCTGGGGCGCGCCACGAGGGAAAGCGGGATGCTCCGGCTCGGTGCGAGCCCCCGGTCCATGCTCCAGCTGCTGCGCGCCGCCAAAGCCACGGCGGCCCTGGACGGCCGGGACTTTGTGCTGCCGGATGACGTCGTCGCCGTGGCCGAATCCGTCCTGGCCCACCGGATCATCCTGGACCGCAAAGCCGCGAGCGCCGGCGAGACCGCACAGAGTGTGGTCCGTGCCGTCCTGGCGAAGATCCCGGTCAGCCCGGACCTGGCGTCCGTCCCGCGGCCGAACCGCCGCTAGGGGTGTCCCCGGCGTGGCGCTGACTGATCGGTTCCCGAAGCACATTTTCACGACCCGCGGCTGGGGCCTGCTGGGCGCCGGCGTGGTGTTCCTGCTGGCAGCGCAGGTGATGGGGCGCCGGGACCTGCTGGCGCTGGCCATCCTGCTGGTCGTCCTGCCAGTGCTCTCGCTGGCCGGGACCCGCGTGCTCAAGCCGAACTTCAGCGTGTACCGGGAGTTCAGCCCTGCCAGCGTCGAAACGGGGGCGACGACGACGGTCCGGCTGGCTGTCGCCCGGACGGGAACCGGCTCCGGCCACGCGCTGATGGAGGAGCGCCTGCCGGCCCGGTTCGGCGAATCCCCGGCGTTCCGGTTCCCGTCGCGGTCGGCCGTGGCGGGAACCAGCCGTTACGAATACCATCTGCGCTCCGGGAAACGCGGCCAGTTCCTGATCGGACCGGTCACGGCGGAGTTCAGCGACCCCTTCGGATTGTCCCTGCACCGCCACGCCATCGACGGCGGCGACATCCTCACCGTGACGCCCGCCGCCGTCGAACTTCCCGTCACCGGGCTGGCCGGCGCCAGGGGGCACGACGGCGTCACCGCCACGCGCATCCGGGCCAACCCGAGCGATGACGATGTCATGACGCGGGAATACCGCCACGGTGACCCGATGCGCCGGGTCCACTGGGCCGCGACGGCGCGGCATGGGGAACTGATGGTCCGCCAGGAGGAATCCGTGACCACTCCGGAGGCGACCATCATCCTGGACCAGCGGTTCTCGGCCTTCACCCGCGGCGGCTTTTCCGCCGGCTCCGATCACGGCGGCGCCCCCGCGGCGGACGGCCACGATCTCCTGACCAGCGACACGTTTGAATGGGCCGTGACGGCGGCGATGTCCATCGGCGTGCATCTTGGCGAACGCAACTACGCGCTGCGCTTCCTCGACGCAGCCGGCGAGCCCGCGTTCCGGCATTCGCCGTCGGCGCCCGAGCCGGAAGTCGAGGAGTACACCGGCGCGTCCGGGCTGCAGTCCGTCGCCGAAAGCCTGGCAGCGATACAGCTCAGCGGGCCCCACCACAACCGCAGGGACGCAAGGGACGCCGACGCGGCGGGGAGTCCTGGGCGCCGGCACCCCTCGGGCGCGGAGGCCGGCCCGCAGCCGTTCGACGACCGGCTGATGGACAAGCTGGCCGCCCACCGGATGCGGGGGCCCGTGCTGGCGATCCTGGGCAATCTCACCCGGGCCGAGGCCCGGGCGCTCGCCCCGGCCGCCGGCTTTGCCGCAAACGCGTTTGCCCTGGTGGTCACGGAGCGGACCGGGGAACCCGACGAGGTGTTCGCGGCCCTCCGGCTCGGCGGCTGGCGGGCCGTAGCCGTGTCCCCCTCGACGCCGCTTCCCGCGGCGTGGACGGCCTTCGACGACGGCGTGGCAGCACCTCTGGCCGCCCCCGACGACGTGCGGCGCGGATCGGGGGTCCGGCGATGACACTGGCACCGCAGCGAAGTGCGGGCGCGCACGCCGACCCGTCCGGAAAACGCGGCCGGGGCTCCCCTGGTCCGGAATCCCCGGGGACGCCGAAAGCCCGGACGACGGCCGGCGCGCAGCCGTGGCTGATGGCCCTCGCGGTGGCGGTCGCCGTTGCCGGTGCAGCGCTGGGCCTCAACGGTGTGCTGCGGGGGTGGGCGTGGTACTCCCCCGTCCTCACGACGGTCCTCACGGTGGCCTTCACCATGGCAGGCCTTCGTGCGCTCCGGTGGCGCAGCGTCTTCGTGACGGCCGGCGCGCTGGCGTCGCTGGCGCTGATCCTGACCTTCACGTTTTTCCGATCGAACAGCATCCTGGGCTTCATTCCGTCCGGCGCGACGATGACGCAGGTGGGCCGGTACCTGCGCCGGGCCAGCGAGACCGTCCTCGGGGAGAGCGCCCCGGTGGCGCCCAACGCGGGCATTGTCCTGCTGGTCTGCGCGGCCCTGGGGCTGCTCGTGATCCTGGTTGATGCCCTCGCCTATCCCCTGGCGCTGCCGGCGACGAGCGGACTCGGCATCCTCGCCGTCCTCATCGTTCCCGCGATGATCAAGCCGCAGAGCGTCGGTGTGCTGGGCTTCGCGGCGGCCACCGCGGGCTACCTCCTGATCCTCGGCTGCAGCCACTGGTTTGCGCCGGACCCGCGGACCGGAGCTGACACCGCACGCAACCCGGGCCAGTTCCGGCGCGGCGCCCTGACCGGCGCCGTCGCGCTGACCGTTACCCTATTGCTCCAGCTTGTGGTCCCGGGCTTCGAGCAGGGAGCTTTCCCGCAGGGCTCGCGGCTCAATCCCTTCGGCTCGGCCTCGGGGCTCAACCCGATGATCAGCCTCGGAAACAGCCTGCGCAGCCCCACCGGTGACGGCAGGATCACCTTTGCCACCAACGCGCCCAGTACCCCGTACCTGCGCTCCGTCACCGTGGACAGTTTCGACGGCGACAACTGGACTCCGGATGACCGCGACGTCACCCGCCGGCTGGGTACGGGGAGGATGGATTCAGGCTTCGAGCCCGCCGCCACCGAAATCCGCGTGGTCACCGCGGTCAACACCGGCCAGTTCACCAGTCCCTACCTGCCGGCACCGTACGCCCCGGAGGCGGTCAACGGCCTCACCGGCCGCTGGAGCTGGGACCCTGCCACGCTGAGCATCAAGGGGGTCGACACCACCTCCCGCGACCAGCAGTATGTGGTGCTCTCGGCCGCACCCCAGCTCACCCCGGAGGTGCTGGCACAGGCCACGGGACCGGTGCAGGGTGTCCCCGAGCTTTTCATCCGGCCGCCGGACAACGTCCCGGAGATTGTGCGGACCACCGCCGAGGCCGTGACCGCGGGAAGCACCAGCCCCTACGCTCAGGCCATGGCCATCCAGCGGTACCTGCGTTCCGCCGACTTCACCTACTCGCTGCAGTCCCCGGTGCAGGGAGGCTATGACGGCAACGGCTTGTCCGTCCTGGCGGACTTCCTGAACCAGAAGAGCGGCTACTGCATCCATTTCGCCTCCGCCATGGCGGTGATGGCAAGGCTGGAAGGTATCCCCAGCCGCATTGCCGTCGGCTACGCCCCGGGCCGGCCCACCGGCGCGACGGTCTCGATCGGGGGCCAGGGTGCCCTGCCGGAGTACGAGGTCGATGCCCGGGACGCCCACGCATGGCCGGAACTGTATTTCCAGGGCCTGGGCTGGGTCCCCTTCGAGCCGACCCCCTCGCGCGGCCTCGTCCCGTCCTATGCCACGGAGGGCCAGGCTCCCAGCGGGGCCAGCACGAACGAGAACAACGACGGACTCATTCCGAGCAACAGCCCCCTCCCCACACCGCTGCCCAGCCCGGCGCCGCTGCCGCTCCCGGGCGCTTCCGCCCGGCCGGACGCGCTCAGCGTGCTGCTGCCCGTGCTGTACGGCGCCGGCGCCGTGGTGCTCGTCGGGCTGCTGCTGGCGTCCCCGCACCTGGCACGCCGCGCGCGGCGCCGCCGCCGGCTGGACGGTTCCGGGGTCGACGGCACGGCAGCGGCGCAGGCCTGGGCGGAACTGCGCGACTTGGCCACGGACTACGGCGTCGCACCGCAGACCAGTGAGACGCCACGGCATTTCTCCGCCAGGCTGCGCCACGCGGGCGCCCTCGGGGAACCGGAGGGCCTGGACGCCGGCGGCCACCGGGCCGTGAGGACCCTGACCGCGGACTTCGAACGCCGGCAGTACGGCCGGCCGCCGTCCGTGCCCGGGGCCGGCGGCGACCGGTCCGGGGCCGGCGGGAATGCGGCCGGTGCCGGCATCTCCGGAGCACCCGCCGCGCCGCTGATCGCGGCGGTCCGCAGTTCGCTGCGGGCCCATGCCGGTCCGCTCGTGCGGTTCCGGGCGGAGTGGCTGCCGCCCTCCGTCCTGGCCGTCTGGCGGCGTGCGGCCGGGGCGCCGTTCCGCGCCGCCCGCCGCGCAACACAACGCACCGGGCGCGGCCTCGCCGGGGCCCGGTTACGGGCCCGCGGGTCGCTGCGCCGGATGCGGGGGCTGCGCCGGGGCTGAGCCGGCTCCGGCCGGTTGCTCCTAGCCGGCGTACGGGTCGGCGATGCCGATGTACTGGGTGTAGAGGTACTCCTCGATGCCTTCGAGGCCGCCTTCACGGCCCAGGCCGGACTGCTTGACCCCGCCGAAGGGGGCTGCGGCGTTGGAGACCACGCCGGCGTTCAGGCCCAGCATGCCCGTCTCGAGGCGTTCGCCCATCCGGATGCCCCGGTTGAGGTCGCGGGTGAAGACGTAGGCCACCAGCCCGTACTCGGTGTTGTTCGCCAGCCGGATGGCCTCGTCCTCGGTGCCGAAAGTGATGATCGGGGCGACGGGCCCGAAGATTTCCTCGGACAGGATCCGGGTGCCCTCGGTGACGCCCTTGAGGATGGTGGGCTGGTAGAAGTAGCCCGGGCCCTCGACGGCGGCGCCGCCGATCACCGCGACCGCACCGGCGGACACGGCATCGGAGACCAGCTCGTGGACCTTGTCGCGGCTCTTCGCATCGATCAGCGGGCCGACCTTGGAGTCCGCCTCGGTGCCCCGCGCGGTGGTCATGTCCGCCATTTTCGCGGCGAACTTCTCCGCGAATTCATCCGCGACGGACTCGTGCACGATGAACCGGTTCGCGGCCGTGCAGGCCTCGCCCATGTTCCGCAGCTTGGCCAGCATCGCCCCGGCGACGGCGGCGTCGACGTCGGCGTCCTCGAAGACCACGAACGGGGCGTTGCCGCCGAGCTCCATCGAGGTCCGCAGCACGTTCTCCGACGCGTCCGAGAGCAGCCGGCGGCCCACCTCGGTGGAGCCGGTGAAGGAAAGCTTGCGCAAACGCGAGTCCTTGATCAGCGGACCCGTGGTGGCACCGGCCGTGGACGTCGGGATAACATTCAGCACGCCGGCCGGCAGCCCGGCCTCCATCATCACGGCGGCGAACAGCTGCGAGGTCAGCGGCGTCAGGTTCGCGGACTTCAGCACCATGGTGCAGCCCGCGGCGACGGCGGGGGCGACCTTGCGGGTCGCCATGGCCAGCGGGAAGTTCCACGGCGTGATCAGCAGGCACGGGCCCACGGGCTTCTTCGTCACCAGCAGCCGGGACTTGCCGTCCGGGGACACCGAATACCGGCCGAAGGCGCGGACGGCTTCCTCGGAGAACCAGCGCAGGAACTCCGCGCCGTAGGTGACCTCGCCGCGGGCCTCGGCCAGCGGCTTGCCCATTTCCAGCGTCATCAGCAGCGCGAAGTCCTCGGCCCGGGCCGTGACCATCTCGAACGCCCGGCGCAGGATCTCCCCGCGCTCACGGGCCGGGACCTTCGCCCAGGACTCCTGCGCGGCAGCCGCCGCGTCCAGGGCGGCGGCGCCGTCCTCGGGTCCGGCATCGGCCAGGCTCAGCAGGACCTTGCCGGTCGAGGGGTCCTCCACCTCGAAAGTCTTCCCGGACGCGGCCGGGCGCCATTGGCCGCCGATCAGCAGACCGGTGGGAACAGAGGCCAGCAGGGCGCTCTCGCGCTCCGCGGTAACAATGGGCTGGGCAGTTGCAGTCACGGTTGACTCCCTCGTCAGCGATTCGGGGTGGATGGGATCGGATTCAGCGCGGTTCCGCAGGCCGTGGACAGTGCCGGTGGGAGGACGGCCGGCGGGAGCGCGCTGGATTTACTGCCACCGTACTGCCGGGCTCTCCGGACTGTCTACGCATGTCCGCACTACGACGGGCCGGGTTCGCTGTGCAGCTGCACAGCGTCGGCACGGCCCGGACGCTGCCCGCCTACCGGGCGGCGAGTACCGCGGAATACAGTTCGCGCTTGCTGACCCTGGCGTCCTCCGCCACGGCCGCGACAGCTTCCTTGAGCCGGATACCCTGCGCAATGAGCGCGTTAACGTCGGCCACGTGGTCTTCCGGCGTGCCCGGCTCCCGCTCCGGGGCGCCGCCCACGACGACGGCGATCTCGCCCCGCACCTCGTTGGACTCGGCCCATTCGAGTAGTTCCCGCAAGGTGCCGCGGATAACTTCCTCATACGTCTTCGTCAGTTCGCGGCAGACGGCGGCGCGGCGGTCGGCGCCGAACCGCTCCCGCAGCGCACGGAGCATCGGTTCCAGCCGGTGCGGGGCCTCGAAGAAGACCATGGTGCGCCGCTCGGCGTCGAGGTCCGCGAGCCGGGAGGCGCGCTCTCCGGCCTTGCGCGGCAGGAAGCCCTCGAAGCAGAAACGGTCGGTGGGCAGGCCGGAGAGCGCCAGCGCGGTGAGGACCGCGGACGGTCCGGGGGCGGCAGTGACGGTCAGTCCGGCGGCCACGGCCCCTTCGACCAGGCGGAAGCCGGGGTCCGAGACGGACGGCATGCCGGCGTCGGTCACCATCACGAGGGTCTTGCCGGAGCGGACCTGGTCCAGGAGCTCGCCGGTCTTGGCGGCCTCGTTGTGCTCGTGGTAGCTGATGATCCGGCCGGCGACGGTGATTCCCAGGTTCTGGACGAGCCGGTGCAGCCGCCGGGTGTCCTCGGCGGCGACGATGTCCGCCGTCGTCAGCAGCTCGACGAGCCGGTAGCTGGCGTCTCCGGCGTTGCCGATCGGGGTGGCCGCGAGCACGATCCGTCCCGGTCCGCCGTTTTGCGGAACCGGCTCCGGTTCCGCGACCGGCTCAGTCTCCGGCTCCGTTCCGGGGATACCGCCGGGGCCGCGACGAGCGCCGTCCCCGGGGTTATCCGCCAGGTCCGGGTCGTCGCCGGGAAGATTCGGGGAGGTGCTGAGTTTAGGGTCCACAGGACCAGCCTACTGCTGGCACGGGGCGCAGGCCGCGGGCCGACGGACCGGGCGGTGGCACGGCCGGGACCGGACCGGGCGGCCCGGCCGGGGACCACAGCCGCAAAAGGTAGCATGGGCATCGTGACGCAGACCCCCACGCGGCCCGCCGACGCCGGTTCCACCGGATCGGCGCCCCCGGCCCCCCGCACCGGACGCAGCCTGGAGGGGCACCGCTGGGTCAGCCGCCCGGCGGAGGCGTTCACCCCCGACGCGCTCAAGGACCGCCTGATCGGCAGCATCCGGAGCTGGCGCGACTATCCGCCCTCGCTCCGGCTGTGGTTCTGGCTCATTCCGGCCATCACCGCTGCCCTGGGCGGCGTCCTGCGCTTTGTCCGGCTGGACACCCCCCGCAACCTGGTCTTCGACGAGACCTACTACGTCAAGGACGGCTACTCGTACCTGGTCAGCGGCTACGAGCGGGCGTGGCCGGACAGGGCCAATGACGCCTTCATCGCCGGCAATCCCGGGGTGCTGCTGGACACCCCCGAGTACGTCGTCCACCCGCCGGTCGGCAAGTGGATGATCGCCGGCGGGATGTGGCTCTTCGGCCCGGACAACGCCTTCGGCTGGCGGTTCGGCGCGGCCCTGACGGGAACACTGTCCATTTTCCTGCTGGCCCTCATCGCCCAGAAGCTCTTCCGCTCGCTGACCCTCGGGGCCGTGGCCGGTGTGCTGCTGGCCGTGGACGGGCACCATCTGGTGATGTCCCGGACCTCCCTGCTGGATATCTTCCTGATGTTCTGGGTCCTGGCCGCGTTCGGCGCCCTGCTGATGGACCGCGACGACGGCCGCCGCCGGCTGGCCGGGCGGCTCGGCCGGCAGGCCGCCGCCTCCCCGGACGGGCGGCCCAGCCTGTTCCAGCTGGCGTCCGGCCCCTGGCTGGGAATCCGCTGGTGGCGGCTCGCGGCCGGGGTGTGCCTGGGACTGGCGGTCGGCACGAAATGGTCCGCCCTGTTCTTCCTGGCCGGCTTCGGGCTGCTGACGGTCTTCTGGGACCTGAGCGCGCGCCGGATCGCCGGAATCCATGGCTGGATCAGCGGCGGGATCCTCAAGGACGGGATTCCCGCGTTCCTCAGCATCGTCCCGGTGGCCGTCCTGGTGTATGCCGCCACCTGGACCGGCTGGTTCCGGTCCACGGACGCGTACTTCCGGAACTGGGCCGCGACGGTCCCGTCGGCGGAGTGGGGCTGGCTGCCGGACGCCGTCCGGTCCCTGGCGCACTACCATCTGGAGGCCTACAAGTTCCACCAGGGTCTGAGCGCGGAGCACCCGTACGAGGCCAGCGCCTGGAGCTGGCTGGTGCTCGGCCGGCCGACGTCGTTCTTCTATGAATCCCCCAAGCAGGGCAGCCCGGGGTGCGACACCGCCACCTGCACCACGGCGATCCTCTCCGTGGGCAACCCGCTGATCTGGTGGGGTGCCGCCGTGTGCCTGGGCGTGCTGCTCTTCTGGTGGGCCGGTCGGCGCGACTGGCGCGCCGGGGCCATTCTC
>Ga0247818_10001811_pt1 | contig 13702 bp, 11 predicted proteins | sample 13C_Glucose_Day1_FD_192424 | JGI IMG/M metagenome (GOLD analysis project Ga0247818, IMG submission 192424) | Soil microbial communities from agricultural site in Penn Yan, New York, United States - 13C_Glucose_Day1 | ecosystem: Environmental > Terrestrial > Soil > Agricultural land | place...
TCCGTGTAGACCACATCCGGATCGTCTTCGAAGCGGAGGAAGTTGAACGAGCCCGCGAGGCTGGAGTGTTCACCGGCCTGGTTCGGCAGCACTTGCACATGCAGCCATCGATGACCGGTGAACTTCAACAGGTGGGCCAGTTGGCGTCGCATGACTCCGGTACCGCCGATCGGCCGGTGCAGTACCGCCTCGTCCAGGACCACCCAGACCAGCGGCGCCTGTTCCCGCTCCAGGATGCGCTGGCGTTCCATCCGGGCGGTCACCAGACCTTCCAGGTCATCCGGAGCTCCGGTGGCGAGTACCGCCCGGGCGTACTCCTCGGTCTGCAACAGCCCGTACACCACCTGCGCCTGATACGTCGAGATGTACGCCGCCTTCGCCTCCATCTCCGCGTACGGCTGGAACCACGTGGGGAGTTGGCTTCGCAGGACCAGGCCGATCAGGCGCGAGAACAGGCCGTCCGTGCCGAGTGCCGCGTCCACGCGCTCGGAGAAGTCGCGGGTGGGGACCTTCTTCGTGGTCTCGATCTGGCCGATCAACGACCCCGTACAGAAGATGATCTCGCCGAGCTGCCCCTGCTTGAGGCCGTGCGCCTCGCGCTGGCGGCGCAGTTCCCAGCCGTAGTAGTCGAGCGGGGAAGCGGTGGGGTCGAGCGACTGGATGTTGACCACGGCGGCACCTCACTTCAACGCCTCACGGCGTTCGTTTCTTTCCGTAGCCGAGCGTAAGCGCAGCGTCGCAGCATTGTGGCGTGAATCACGTAACTGGTCCGCAGGCGGCGGACATCTCCAGCGAGTACCACGCCGAGTTCGCCGTGGGGGAGCACTCGGCCCGGCATCTGCGCCGCATCCTGCGGCTGTACCTCGTCGGCTCGGGGCTGGCCGTGGTGGCCGACGCCGCCGAACTGGCGCTCACCGAGCTGGTCGCCAACGTCGTGCGGCACGTGCCCGGCCGGCGCTGTCGCATCTGTTTCCTGCTCGAGCAGGGTGGTGTGCGGGTGGAGGTCTCCGACGACCGTCCGGAACCACCTGTGCGGGGCGATGGTGACGGGCTTGGTGAGGGCGGACGCGGGCTGGTGATCGTGGACGCGGTCACCGACCGGTGGGGGGTCGCCGTGCGGCCCGATGGGCGGGGCAAGACGGTGTGGTTCGAGTGCCGGGCGGACGGGTGACCGGTGGGACAGGGCTTCGCCCCGGCGCGGTGGACCGTGCCGGGGCGGAGCGGGCGGAAGGGCCGGGCGTCAGGACGTCAGAAGGTCAGGCCCCAGCTGTTGATGTAACCCGTGTCGCCGTAGTAGCCGTCCGTCACCCGGAGCTTCCAGGTGCCGTTGGCCGCCTCGGAGGAGGCGTTCACGGTGTACGTGGTGTTGATGTTGTCGGCGGAGCCGCCGGTGCCGGACGCCTTCAGGGTGTAGACCGAGCCGTCGGGCGCGACCAGCTGGACCGTCAGGTCGCCTATGTAGGTGTGGACGATGTTCACCGGCACCTGGAGGGCCGACGGCGCGTTGCCGGAGACACCGGAGACGGTGACCGGGGACTCGACGGTCGTCCGGTCGCTGATCGTGTAGTCCGAGGAGTTGGTGAAGGTCTTGCCGGTGGGCGGGGTGGTGCCGCCGTTGCCGCCGACGTACAGCAGGCGGTTGGGGGAGCCGGTGCCGGGGTTCGTGACGGCGCCGGAGACCGAGCTGTTGATCAGCGCGGAGGCGACCTGCGCCGGGGTGGCCGAGCGGTTGTCCGCGAGGTACAGCGCCGCGGCGCCCGCGACGTGCGGGGTGGCCATCGAGGTGCCGGAGATGGTGTTGGTGGCGCTGTCGCCGGTGTTCCACGTGGAGGTGATGGACGAGCCCGGGGCGAAGATGTCCAGGTTCGAGCCGTAGTTCGAGTAGCTGGCGCGGGCGTCCGTGCTGGTGGTGGCGCCGACGGTGATCGCCTCGGACACGCGGGCCGGCGAACCGGTCGCGGTGGTGGACTCGTTGCCCGCGGCGACGGCGAAGGTGACGCCGGCGGCGATGGCGTTGCGCACCGCGGTGTCCAGCGTCGTGCTGGCGCCCCCGCCGAGCGACATGTTGGCGACGGCCGGGAGGACCGCGTTGGCGGCGACCCAGTCGACGCCCTCGATCACGCCGGCGGTCGTGCCGGAGCCGTTGTTGTCGAGGACCCGGACGCCGACGATGGAGGCCTTCTTGGCGACGCCGTAGGCGCTGCCCGCCACGGTGCCGGCGACGTGGGTGCCGTGGCCGTTGCCGTCCTGGGCGACGTTGTCGCCGTCGACGGCGTCGTAGCCGTTGCGGGCGCGGCCGCCGAAGTCGCTGTGGGAGATGCGTACACCGGTGTCGATGATGTACGCGGTGACGCCCTGGCCGGCGGTGTCGTCGTACGTGTACGAGCTGTTCAGCGGCAGTGCGGTCTGGTCGATGCGGTCGAGGCCCCAGGACGGCGGGTTGGTCTGCGTCGCCTGGGTGGTGAAGGTGCGGTTCTGCTCGACGAGCGCGACCGACGGGTCGGCGGCCAGCCTGGCGGCCTCGGCCTCGGTGGCCTCGACGGTGTAGCCGTTGACGGCCTCGCGGAAGGTGTGCCCGACCTCGGCGCCGTACTTCTTCGCGACGCCCTTGCCCTTGGCCGAGCCGGCCTCGGTGGCCGGCTTCAGGGTGACGATGTAGCTGTCCGCGACCGCGTTCGGCGCGTCCGCGTAGGCGATGGTCCCGACGGGCTCGGCGGCGCTCGCGGGGAGAGCGGTGAAGAGACCGCCGGTGAGAGCGGCCGCGGCGACGGAGCAGATTCCGACGAGCGTTCTCCGCTTGGCGTTTCGCGTCACTGCCATCTGAGGGTTCCTCCTCGACGTGGGGCGGGGGAGGTGCACCCTTGCGGGCGCACGGAGCGACCGCCTGTGCCGGGCTGGTTCCGGACAGACGTAAGTCAGGTGCATGCCAAATTGCGGTGGGGCTGTGGCTGCTTTTCCCTGTCGCCAGCCGAAAGATTGAACGGTCTACGCGGATTGCACAAGAGGTTCCGGCGTGCCGTAACGCCCGTGCCACAAAAGAGAAGTGACACGTGCCGTCAAATGCCCCGGATACGCTTCGTAAACGAGATCACCGTCACAGGGGCTTCGCGGAACCGGTGCTTTCGAGTCAGTCCGATTCCTGTGGGTTCCGCGCTCCCGTCGGCGTCCGGGGCCGGCTCAGCCGCGCAGTTCCGCGAGTACCGCGTCCGTGAACGGCGGCCAAGCCTCGACCGCCCAGGGCCCGAAGGCGCGGTCGGCGAGGGCCACGCAGGCCGCGCCCGCGTCCGGGTCGATCCACAGGAACGTGCCCGACTGGCCGAAGTGGCCGAAGGTGCGGGGAGACGACGAAGCGCCGGTCCAGTGCGGGGACTTGGAGTTCCGGATCTCGAAGCCGAGGCCCCAGTCGTTGGGGTTCTGGTGGCCGTAGCCCGGCAGGACGCCCTTGGTGCCGGGGTACTGCACCGTCATCGCCGCGGCGACCGTGCGCGGGTCGAGGAGCCGGGGGGCCTGGACCTCGGCGGCGAACCGCAGCAGGTCGTCCACGGTGGAGACGCCGTCCTTGGCGGGGGAGCCCTCCAGCGAGGTTCCGGTCATGCCCAGCGGTTCCAGGACCGCCTGCCGCAGGTACTCCGCGAACGGGATCTCCGTCGCCTTCGCGACATGGTCGCCGAGCTGCTCGAACCCGGCGTTGGAGTACAGCCGGCGCTCGCCGGGCGCCGAGGTCACCCGGTGCTCGTCGAAGGCGAGGCCCGAGGTGTGCGCGAGCAGGTGGCGGACCGTCGCGCCCTCCGGGCCGGCCGGCTCGTCCAGCTCGATCGCGCCCTCCTCGTACGCCACGAGCACCGCGTACGCCGCGAGCGGCTTGGTGACCGAGGCCAGCGGGAAGCGGTGGCCGGCGGGGCCGTGGGTGCCCGGCACGGTGCCGTCCGCCCGGACGACACCCGCCGCGGCGGTGGGGACCGGCCAGTTCTCGATCAGCGCGAGGCTCTTCAGCGACATGCCGTCGAGCCTAAGCGCTCAGAGCGTCAGCTCCAGCAAGGGGTCCGGCTTGGCCCTGAAGCCCAGGGAGACGTACAGCGGCTCGGCCTCCGCGGACGCGGTGAGGCGCACCCGCCGGGCGCCCCGCTCGCGGAACCACTCCAGCAGCGCCTCCACACACGCCCGCGCGTACCCCCGGCGGCGCGCGTCCGGGTCGGTGGCGACGCTGAAGACGTAGCCGTCGGTGCCGTGCGGATTGCGGGCGCCGCCGATGCGGTAGTCGAGCGTGCCGGCCACCAGCGCCGCCAGCTCGCCCGGCCGGTCGGGGTGGTCCACGACGAACGCCGCGAAGGTGCCGTCCGGCTCGGCGAGCCTGCCGCGCAGCACCGGCAGCGACTCGGCGTGCCACGAGGTGGACGGGTCGGACAGGGTCATCGAGTCGATCATCACCTGGCGCAGACGCAGCACTTCCTCCGCGTCCTGTGGCGCCGCACGGCGTACAGAGGTCATGACCTCACGCTAATCAGCCACCTGCCCCCGCGTCCCGCCCATTCCCGCCTGCGTCGCTTGCCTGGAGTGCACTCCAGCGTTCTAGCGTGGGGACATGACGGTGACGGAGACGGAGACCACGGACACCAGCGCCGACACCTGCGCCGGACCACCACAGGGGAACCGCCGGCCGGACGGCGCGGACAGGTACACGATCAGCGAGGTCGTCGCCCTCACCGGGCTGACCGCGCACACCCTGCGCTGGTACGAGCGCATCGGGCTGATGCCGCACATCGACCGGTCCCACACCGGGCAGCGGCGCTACACCAACCGCGACCTCGACTGGCTCGCCCTCGTCGGCAAGCTCCGCCTGACCGGGATGCCGGTCGCGGACATGGTGCGGTACGCGGAACTCGTCCGCGCGGGCGACCACACCTACACGGAGCGTTTCGAACTGCTCCAGCAGACCCGCGCGGACGTGCTGACCCGGATCGCCGAACTCCAGGACACCCTCGCCGTGCTCGACCGGAAGATCGGTTTCTACGCGGACGCCGGAAACGCCCTGGCCTCGGAGAGGACAGCCTGACCCAGGGGCGGGAGAGGTCGCGCGCCCCGAAGGGGCGCGGGGAACTGCGCGATCAACCCCGTACGGCCCGAGGCCGGAACCCGACCGCCCCCGGCGGACGCTAGAGCTCCGCCAGCAACTCCGCCTTCTTCGAGGAGAACTCCTCGTCGGTCACCAGCCCCGCCTGGTGCAGCTCGCCGAGATGCCGGATCCGGTCCGCGATGTCCGCGGGGTCACGGCGCGCACGCGCCGTGGACACCGCCGGCACCGGCGCACAGCTGCGCACCGCCGCCAGCACCGCCGCCGCGAACGGCAGTGACTCGTGCACGGGCCCGTACCCGAGCCCGAAGACCACCGCCGCCGGGTCCTGGTCGGCCTGGCCGGCAGGCCCCGCCGCGTCCCGCCGCAGCAGCCGCAGATGCCCCTCGAACACCTCCGGGGAGCGCCACTCCACCCCGCTCAGCTCGCTCATCGGGAACCGCTGGTCGCCCGCCTTCCACTTCGCCGACGACGCGCCCGTCCAGAACCACCGGAAGGACACCGCCGTACCGTCGAAGGAGGCCTTCCCGTCGTACGCCTTGAACTGCAGCGGCGCCTCGGGGGCGGCCACCAGATGGCGCTCGGCGGGCCCCGACTCGGTGAGCTGCGCGCGCAGTTCGTCGGCGTAGTACTCGGCGAGCGTCTCGCGTTCGGCGGGCAGCACCAGCCGGTAGGGGTCGCCGCTCTCCTTCAGCTGCCCGGCGGCAGCCTCCAGCAGCGGATCGGCTCCGGGCCGGAGTTCTGCCCGCAGCACCACCGTCCCGCGCCTGCCGGGCGTGAGGGTGACCCCCTCGATCGCCTCCAGCGGCACCCGCCGCTCACCGAGCGCCTGGAACAGCTTCGGTGTCCGGATCCCCCGCTCGTAACGGATGAGCACGGAGTCGGACTCGAACTCCCAGGCGGCATGAAATCCAGCCAGTACGTCACCCATGCGGCTCATCGTATGCGGCACGAGCTTCTTCAACCCCTCCCCACGCATACCGCAGTATCTCCGCCTCTACGCGCGTCCGGTAGTGGTCGTACCGGACAAACCCGCCCGGCAGACGTCGTCCTCGTCCGCGCACGACACCGCGCGGTATGCGCCAACACCGATCTCGGCGAAGTTCCGCAGACTCTCGGTGCCCGGTTCGAAGTAGCCGGCGTGCCCCTTCGCCTCCCGCGCCGACAGCACCCGCGCCCCGAAGCCCGCCGCCACCGGGTCGGCCCCGTGGCCCAGACCGCCGAGCTCCAGGTAGGGAACGTCCTGGATCCAGTCGTCGGCGTCCCGCATCGCCCACACCCGGGCGGTGGTGTGCAGCTGGGCGGCCCTCTCGACCCGCATGCCGGGGCTGCCGGCCACCGCGATGTCGGCCACCCGCTCCGGCAGGGTGTGCGCGGCGATCCCGCACACCACCGAGCCGTAGCTGTGGCAGAACAGGGAGACCGGCGCCACGCCGGGCAGTCCGCGCACCAGCGCGTCCAGCCGCTGGGCGCCGTCCTCGGCGCGCATCGCCGTGGCCGCGTCCATGCCGAGCCCGCTGGGCGCGGTGTAGTCGGCCCAGGCGATCACGGCGGTACGGGTCGAGGGAGCGGCGTCGCGCTCGGCGGCGTACAGCGACTTCGCCATGCCGACGGGGGCCGAGTACGCGCGGTGGGTGCGCTGGAAGGTGAGCAGGTCGGTGTCGACGCCGGGGACGACGACCGACACCCGCTCCGCCCTGCGCAGGTCGCCGAAGACCTCGGCGACCCGGCCGGAGCCCGACGGATTGAAGGCGAGGATGTGCCGCCCGGGACGCATCAGCGCCTCGAAGCGGTCCATCCTGAGCGCCGCCTGCCGCTGACCCGAGGGCGTGAGGCGTTTGTCGTGCACGCGTTTGAGTTCGACCTCGCGGGCCTGTCCCAGCGCGACGCGGTTGGCGCGGTACCGCAGTTCGGCCGGCGCGCCGTTCATGTTGCCCACGGCGAGCGGGTAGCGGTGGGCCAGGCTCGCGCGCTGCCCCTCGGTGAGGGAGGCGAAGAACCGGGCCAGCCGCGTGGGCGCCGACTCGGGGTCCGGCAGCCGGTGACCGGCTATCCGGCCCTGCTCCCAGGCACTGAGCGATGCCTGCAGCGGAGCGGGGTGGCGCTGGTGCCGCAGCGCCGTCCAGCCGGTGGTCGCCAGCATCACGAAGACGACGGCGAGCGCGAGCAGCGCGCGCCAGACGTTCAGCTGCGGGGAGGTGTCGAAGGAAGTCACTGGAAGGACACACTAGGAGAACGGGAGTGTCTCGCGTGAATCAAGTGACCGGGATCACGTTTCGTCGTGTCGCTCCGGGGATCACCCCGTACGCCAGTTCCCCGCGAGGGCCGGACCCATATGGTCCAGGCAGCTCCTCATCAGCTCCCGCATCGCCGCCACGCTGAAGTCGTCCCCGGTGGACCAGCGCCGCTCCGCCACCCGGACCACCCCGCCGAACGCGGCCACCAGGATCCTGGGCCGGGGATCGGCGTCCACGTCGACGCCCTCGCGCTCGGCGACGATGCGCGCCAGCTCCTCCTCCAGCTCCGTCGCCCGGCGCAGATGGGCGGCGAGCAGCGCGGGCGTCGACTCGATCACCCGGTAGACGCGCATGTGCAGTTCCAGCGGGACCAGTTGCTCGACGGCCTCGTTGATGCCGTCCCAGCTGTCCAGCACGGCCCGGCGCAGCGCCTCCAGCGGCGCCTCGTCCCGCGGCCGTTCGCGCACGGCGTCGACGACGTGCGACTCCGCGAGCCGGGGGACGAAGAACGCCACCTCCTCCTTGCTCGCGAAGTAGCGGAAGAAGGTGCGCTGTGACACGTCGACGGCCGCGGCGATGTCGTCGACGGTCGTCCCCTCGTACCCGCGCGCGGCGAACAGCTCCAGCGCGGCCCGTACCAGCGCGTCCCTGGTGCGCTGCTTCCTGAGCTCCCGCAGGCCCGGCCGCGGCAGCGCGTCCACGACGGTCCTGACCGTCTTCATCTGTCCCTCCTCGCACTGTTTCCCCAGATCAGGCTATACGCGTGTGTCGTGTCGGTGACCAGCCGGCGAACTGGTTTGTCAACTGTCAGTCGCTGACATTAGCCTCGAACGCATGACTAGTCAGACCACCATCGACAAGGCGGGCCCGGGGGACGCGACGCCGCCCGGAGCGTCGGGGACGACGCCGGGCAAGGGGCTTCGCGGGCACCCCTGGTTCACCCTCGTCACCGTCGCGGTCGGGGTCATGATGGTGGCCCTGGACGGCACCATCGTGGCCATCGCGAACCCGGCCATCGCGAAGGACCTGGGGGCCACCTTCGCCGAGGTCCAGTGGATCACCAACGCGTACTTCCTCGCCCTGGCCGTCTCCCTGATCACCGCGGGCAAGCTCGGTGACCGCTTCGGGCACCGGCAGACCTTCCTCATCGGCGTCGTCGGCTTCGCCGCCGCCTCGGGGGCCATCGGTCTGTCCGACAGCATCGCCCTGGTCATCATCTTCCGCGTGTTCCAGGGCCTGTTCGGCGCCCTGCTGATGCCGGCCGCGCTCGGCCTGCTGCGGGCCACGTTCCCGGCCGAGAAGCTCAACATGGCGATCGGCATCTGGGGCATGGTCATCGGCGCCTCCACCGCGGGCGGCCCGATCCTCGGCGGCGTCCTCGTCGAGCACGTCAGCTGGCAGTCGGTGTTCTTCATCAACGTGCCGGTCGGCGTCCTCGCCGTCGCCCTCGGCGCGTGGATCCTGCTCGACCACCGTGCGAAGAACGCCCCGCGCTCCTTCGACCTGCTCGGCATCGCCCTGCTCTCCGGCGCCATGTTCTGCCTCGTGTGGGCCCTGATCAAGGCTCCGGAGTGGGGCTGGGGCGCCGGCAGCACCTGGGGCTTCGTCTTCGCCTCGGTCGCGGGCTTCGCGGCCTTCGCGGTCTGGGAGACGAAGGTCAAGGAGCCGCTGATCCCGCTGGCACTGTTCCGTTCCGTGCCGCTGTCCGCCGGTGTCGTACTGATGGTCCTGATGGCCATCGCGTTCATGGGCGGGCTGTTCTTCGTCACCTTCTACCTGCAGAACGTGCACGGCATGAGCCCGGTCGACGCCGGTCTGCACCTGCTCCCGCTCACCGGCATGATGATCGTCGGCTCCCCGCTCGCCGGCGTGATGATCACCAAGGTCGGTCCGCGCATCCCGCTGGCCGGCGGCATGGCGTTCACGGCACTGGCCATGTACGGCATGTCGACGCTGGAGACGGACACCGGAAGCGGTGTGATGTCGCTCTGGTTCGCCCTCCTCGGCTTCGGACTCGCCCCCGTCATGGTCGGCGCCACCGAGGTCATCGTGGGCAACGCGCCGCTGGAGCTGTCCGGCGTCGCCGGCGGTCTCCAGCAGGCCGCGATGCAGGTCGGCGGCAGCCTCGGTACGGCCGTGCTCGGTGCCGTGATGGCCTCCAAGGTGGACAGCGACCTCGAGGGCAACTGGGCCAAGGCCGGACTCCCGCCGCTCACCCCGGAACAGGCGGGCCAGGCCTCCGAGGCCGTCCAGGTCGGCGTGGCGCCGGTGGCCGAGGGCACCCCCGCCGCGATCGCCGCGAAGATCACCGACGTCGCCCACGACACCTTCATCTCCGGCATGAGCCTGGCGTCCCTGGTCGCTGCCGGAGTCGCCGCCGTGGCGGTGCTGGTCGCGTTCCTCACCAAGCGCGGTGCGAACGCCGAGGCGGGCGCGGGCGTCGGCCACATCTGACGGACCGTTCTGTGGCCGGGTTCGCTCGTCAGGGTGAACCGGTGCGGTGATCTCTCCCCTCCGGAAGACGCCGCAGGTCACAGTGGGTCAAGTCCTCCGCAGGGCATGGAGGACGCGGCCGCGGCGCGCTGCTGGAGGGGGGCAGCGCGCTCGCGGCGCCTTCTCCCGCCCCTCGTACGGCGTGAATTCACCGCCGGAGCGGGGGTACCCGCCATGTCAACCAACCCTTCAGGGAGTTGATGATGGCGAGCTTCGGACACGGTACGCGCAGGCACCCCCGCTCACGTGGCCGGACGTGGTCACGGACCGGGCAGGATCGCGCGACGCTCGGAATCGTCGGAGTCATCTGCGCGGTCGCCGGATTCTTCGTGCTGGGGATCATCCTCGGTCCGGCGGCGATCGTCTGCGGCTGGCTCGCCATGGGCCGCACCTGGACGGGCCCCCGTCCGGTACCGGCCCTGGTCGCCCTCGTCCTGGGCGCCATCGACACGCTCCTGGCCCTCGTCTTCCTGGCCGGAGCGACCTCGTCGGGCTACGGCATGTTCTGACCCGGGGCGGCGGCATGGGTGAGCCCCCGGCACTTCGCCGGGGGCTCACCCACGCGCTCCGCCCTACGCGTCGCCGCCCGCGACCCCCGGGTCCGCGGCGGCGACGTCCAGCAGCTGGTACCGGTCGATCGCCTGCTTCAGCACCGACCGGTCGAGGTGGCCCTCCCGCGCCAGTTCCGTCAGCACCGCCACCACGATCGACTCCGCGTCGATGTGGAAGAACCGCCGGGCCGCCCCCCGCGTGTCCGCGAACCCGAAGCCGTCCGCGCCCAGCGACTGGTACGTCCCCGGCACCCAGCGCGCGATCTGGTCCGGCACCGACCGCATCCAGTCGGACACCGCCACCACCGGGCCCTGCGCCGCCGCGAGCTTCCGCGTCACGTACGGCGTCCGCTGCTCCTCCTCCGGGTGCAGCAGATTGTGCCGCTCGCAGTCCACCGCCTCGCGCCGCAGCTCGTTCCAGGAGGTCGCCGACCAGACGTCCGCCCTGACGTCCCACTCCTCGGCGAGGATCCGCTGCGCCTCGACCGCCCACGGCACCGCCACCCCGGACGCCAGGATCTGCGCCGGGAGGGAGCCCGCCGTGCCCTCGCCGAAGCGGTACAGGCCCTTGACGATGCCCTCCGCGTCCACGTCCGCGGGCTCGGCCGGGTGCTGGATCGGCTCGTTGTACACGGTCAGGTAGTAGAAGACGTCCTCGCCGTGCGGATGCTCCTCGTCGGAGCCGTACATCCGGCGCAGCCCGTCCTGCACGATGTGCGCGATCTCGTAGCCGAACGCCGGGTCGTAGGCGACGCACGCCGGGTTGGTGGACGCCAGCAGCTGCGAGTGGCCGTCCGCGTGCTGCAGACCCTCACCGGTCAGCGTCGTGCGCCCCGCGGTCGCGCCCAGGACGAAACCGCGCGCCAGCTGGTCGCCCATCTGCCAGAACTGGTCGCCGGTGCGCTGGAAGCCGAACATCGAGTAGAAGACGTAGACCGGGATGAGCGGCTCGCCGTGCGTGGCGTAGGCCGATCCCGCGGCGATCAGCGAGGCCGTGCAGCCGGCCTCGGAGATGCCGTCGTGCAGCATCTGCCCGTTCGGCGCCTCCTTGTAGGCGAGCAGCAGCTCCCGGTCCACGGACTCGTACTGCTGGCCGAGCGGGTTGTAGATCTTCGCGCTCGGGAAGAACGAGTCCATGCCGAACGTGCGGTACTCGTCCGGCGCGATCAGCACGAACCGCCTGCCGATCTCCTTGTCCCGCATGAGGTCCTTGAGGAGCCGGACGAAGGCCATGGTCGTCGCGATGGACTGCTGGCCCGAGCCCTTCTTCACGCTCGCGTACGTCTTCTCCTCGGGCAGTGACAGCGGCTTCGACCGCACCACCCGGGTCGGCACGTACCCGCCGAGCGACTTGCGGCGGTCGTGCATGTACTGCATCTCCTCCGTGTCCGGGCCCGGGTGGTAGTAGGGCGGGGGACCGGACTCGAGGTCCTTGTCGGAGATCGGCAGGTGCAGCCGGTCGCGGAAGTGCTTGAGGTCGTCGACCGTCAGCTTCTTCATCTGGTGCGTGGCGTTGCGGCCCTCGAAGTTCGGGCCCAGCGTCCAGCCCTTGACCGTCTTGGCGAGGATCACCGTCGGCTGGCCCTTGTGCTCGAGGGCAGCCTTGTACGCCGCGTAGATCTTGCGGTGGTCGTGGCCGCCGCGGCCCAGGTGCAGGATCTGGTCGTCGGTCATCCCCTCGACCATCTTGCGCAGCCGGTGGTCGTCGCCGAAGAAGTGGTCGCGGATGTACGCGCCCGACTCGGTGGCGTACGTCTGGAACTGGCCGTCCGGGGTGGTGTTCATCCTGTCGACCAGCACACCGTCGCGGTCCTGCGCGAGCAGCGGGTCCCAGGTGCGGTCCCAGACCAGCTTGATCACGTTCCAGCCGGCGCCCCGGAAGACCGACTCCAGCTCCTGGATGATCTTGCCGTTGCCGCGCACCGGTCCGTCGAGGCGCTGCAGGTTGCAGTTGACGACGAAGGTCAGGTTGTCCAGGCCCTCACGGGCGGCGAGGGACAGCTGGCCCAGCGACTCCGGCTCGTCCATCTCGCCGTCGCCGAGGAACGCCCACACGTGCGACTTCGACGTGTCCGCGATGTCGCGGGCGTGCATGTAGCGGTTCATCCGCGCCTGGTAGATCGCGCCGATCGGGCCGAGGCCCATCGACACGGTCGGGAACTCCCAGAAGTCCGGCATCAGCCGTGGGTGAGGGTACGACGACAGCGCGTGCGGGGCCTTCGACTTCTCCTGGCGGAAGCCGTCCAGGTGGCGTTCGCTCAGCCGGTCCAGCAGATACGCGCGGGCGTAGATGCCGGGGGAGGCGTGGCCCTGGAAGAAGACCTGGTCGCCTCCGTCGCCCTCGTCCTTGCCGCGGAAGAAGTGGTTGAAGCCCACGTCGTACAGCGACGCGGAGGAGGCGAACGTGGCGATGTGGCCGCCGACCCCGATGCCCGGCCGCTGTGCGCGCGAGACCATCACCGCGGCGTTCCAGCGGGTGGCGTTGAGGATCTTGCGTTCGATCTCCTCGTTGCCCGGGAAGAACGGCTCGGCCCGGGTCGGGATCGTGTTGACGTAGTCCGTGCTGCGCATCTCGGGCACGGCCACGCGCCTCTCGCGGGCGCGCTCGATCAGCCGCAGCATGAGATAGCGGGCCCGCTCCCGGCCGCGCTCGTCGACCGCGGCGTCGAGGGAGTCGAGCCACTCCTGCGTCTCCTCGGGATCGAAGTCAGGAACCTGACTCGGGAGGCCGCCAATGATGATCGGGTTGCGATCGGATGCGGAAGCCACGCTGTTCCTTAGCTGTCGGAGGGCCGTGAGGCGGGCCGCCGTCGCGCTACGGCCCGGATTGCGCCGTTCCCCATGGTCCACCCCGGGGCCGTCGGCGTCATCTCTACCCGGAGGTAATCCGATCCGCGCGACCAGTACGGTGTGCATGGGGCTCGTCCATTCGAGTCTTCGTACACAGAGACGGTTCCCAAAGGGCCAAATGGGGCACAAGGGTGTGGTGTACGTCACTACGGGCCATGATGGTGTGCCTGGAGTTGCGGTGACCCGGCCAGGATCGTCACCGTTTCGGCGGTCTGTGCGGCCGGGTACTTGCGCGATCGGTCCCGCCCGTGTGGACTACGGCCAATGCTGCGCGCACGCGCGTGGCCGAGTTATTCCCAAGACATGATCAGGAGGCAACCCGTGAGCGCGACCGCGGACCACGCGGAGGAGCGGACGAACCCTGCCGCCAGGCTGGGGTTCCAGCCCGGGCAGGTGGTCCAGGAGATCGGCTACGACGACGACGTCGACCAGGAGCTCCGCGAGGCCATTGAGGGCGTCATCGAGAGCGACCTCGTCGACGAGGACTACGACGACGTGGC
>Ga0247818_10001812_pt1 | contig 13699 bp, 14 predicted proteins | sample 13C_Glucose_Day1_FD_192424 | JGI IMG/M metagenome (GOLD analysis project Ga0247818, IMG submission 192424) | Soil microbial communities from agricultural site in Penn Yan, New York, United States - 13C_Glucose_Day1 | ecosystem: Environmental > Terrestrial > Soil > Agricultural land | place...
CCACGGGTGTGGGGGCGCGTCGGCGGCACGGTGCTCCGGCGCATGTGTCGGCGTCCCCATGCCTTGCCCGTCTGGACCACGACGACCAGCATCACGGCGAGAAGTGCGGCGGAGGTCGCCGGGACGAGGTCCAGAGGCAGCGTGTAGCTCATCACGACCCGAGCCGCAGCATCGATGAGGAAGGCCAGTCCGAAGCCCCAGGTCATGCCCCGCATCGCTCGCCGAAAGGTCTCGCTCGTCTCCCAGGACCGGTGCCAGTCCTCGGCGGGCGCCGGGGGCATGAAACCGACGGTCGCCGTGAAGACGAGCGGTCGTGCCCGCAGCAGCGACAGCAGGACCCAAACTCCGACGAAGCCGGTCAGATAGCTTTCGCGGGCCATCAGGGGCCGCGAGTCGGCAGTCATGAGGCCGATCGCAGTCCCGACGGTGATGAGCCCGAGAGCGAAGAGGCTACCCCCGGGGACGCGCCGCCGGAGGACCAGGCCGGCGCTCAGGCGGAGCATAGGCAGGGCGGCCCCGGCGAGGAGCGCTGTCCAGACGGATGCGCCCAGTGCGCGGAGCACGTAGTAGGACGCGAGCGGGACGACGAGGTCGATGAGGAGGAAGCCGGTGAAGGCGGCCGGACCGCTTCTCGAGGCCCTCATCGTGGCTCCGTGGCCTGCAGTGCACGTCGGACGATGGTGACCAGGTGCTCGGCGTGGCCTCGTGCGTCAGCCGTCGGGTCGCAGGCGGCGCGGGCCGCGGCGGCGTCGATCGACGCCCGCATCGTCATGGCCAGAACCCCGGCGTCCACATCCGCGGCCTCACCCGTCGCCTGCCCTCGCTCGATCAGCTCTCGCAGGTGGGCGCTCAAGGGATCCTCGCCTCCCCGGGGGCCGTTCGCAGGTCGCATGTTCGCCGCCACCTCCATGACTGCGCGCACGTGCCTCGGATGGTCGGCGACGAAGGTGAGGTTGCTCCTGATGTAGGTCGCGAGCTCGCCGATCACCGAGTCGCTGTCGCCCGTCGCCTGGCCGATCTGCTCGCCGGCCTCGCGGTAGAGGGAGGTCACCACCTCGCTCAACAAGTCCTCCTTGGTTGGGAAATGGTAGGTCACCACTCCTTTGCTGACGCCTGCGCGGCGAGCAACCTCGGCGACGGACGTGCCTGCGAACCCCAGCTCTACCAGCACGTCCACCGCGCAGTCGACCAGCTCGGCCTTCAGGGCCAGGCCGCGGGGCGACGGGGTGGGTGAAGGTGTCGTACGCAGGTGCGAATCTGACACCGCCGTCCTTGCAGGGTGGACGACCTCAGCGCGATGCCGGAGCGTTCCGGATGGCCTGCGCGGTGGCGCTCGGGTCGTAGTCCTGGGGAACGCCGCCGACGAGGATGATGTCGCCCTGGATGTGGCGGGAGCGGAGGGGTGCGATCTCCCGGTAGGCGGGAGAGTCCCACCAGTCCCTGGCCTCGTTGATCCCGGGAAAGCCGATCACCACGACGTGTCCGGCCCACGCGCCCTCCTTCACCTCCGGTGGCGTGCCGTGCACGAGGAAGCGGCCCCCGAAGGGCTCGAACGTGCCGGCGATCCGCTCCATGTACTCGGCGATGTCCGGGTGCGGCTCGGCGTCGCGCAGATGGGCGATGGCGTAGGCAGTCACAGAAGGTTCCTATCTGGAGAGGGCCGGTTCGCGTGAGCGTCAGTCGAGCGGTCTGAGTTGGCGTGGCCGTGAAGCCGGTGGACAAGGAAGTCGAGGATCTCGTCGCGTGCCGTGGCGGTCGGTTCGCCCTCGCGATCGACGAGGTGAACAGTGACCACGCTGTGGGGATAGGGAACGTGAGCAGCGAAGAACGGCGGTACATCACGATTCGCGGCAGTGTCGGGGAGTTCGCGGCTGACGAAGGAGTCGCCCAAGGCTTGCGCGTAGGTATCGAAGCGCGCCCTGGTGCAGACCTTGTCACCCTCGAACCGGTAGGCCAGGACGGTGAGATCGTCACGGTCGAGACGTTCCTTCACGGCGGTGAGCTCGGCGTCGCTGATCTCCAGGACACCCGGCTCATCCAACGGCAGGGACGGCTGGCAGGCCACCGGCGCGACGACGGCGCTCTCGAGCATCATGGTGATGGCGAAGTTGCCGGTGAAGCACATCCCGACCGCGCCCACACCTGATCCCCCGCACTCACGGTGCGCCGAACGAGCGAGGGCCATCAACCACGTCGTGATGGGGCTCGACTCGCCACCGCCGAGTGCCCGGAACTCCTTCGCGACGCAGAGACGACGAAACACCTGTGCCCCGCTGTCGGCGTCACCGAGGGCGCCGTCGGTGCCGAAGAGGGAAGGAAGGTAGACCGTCATGCCACGATCGCGGACCCATCGGGCGAATCGAGCGACGTGTGGACTGATGCCGGGCATCTCGTGCATCACGATCACGCCGGGACCGTCACCACTGACATACACGCGGCGCACCTGGCCTAGGAGCGAGATGGACCGGACGGTGAAGTCCGCGAGGTCGTCGTCTCGGGTCACGTCGTGATCCGTCATAGAGATCCCCCTGCGATGGATCGTCGCGGAGTGCGGCCGATCTGGTGACTACGATGGATCACGATGAAGTCCTTGAGAGAGCGAGACCGGCCATATTTCGGGCGGTTCGAGACATGACCTCGGTCCGCGTCCTGGATCTCGAGGGAGCGATGGCCACCTCCGTGGCCATCACGTTCGATGTCCTCGACACCGCGAACCGGCTGGCCCTCCGATCAGGACGCGCCGCTCAGTTCGACCTCCAGCCCTGGGACGCCAACGGCTATGGAGACGCCACGGATCCGGTGGATCTCGTGGTCGTCCCTGGCCTCGGGATGAGAAACAGCCAAGAGGTTCGCAGCCGACTCGCAGCGCCCGACGCCAGAGCGGGGGCGCACTACTTGAAGGAAGCCGCCGCAGCAGGTAGCGAGATCGCAGCCTCGTGCGCCGGAGTGTTCCTCCTGGCCGAAGCCGGCATCCTCGATCAGCGACGTGCGACTACCACCTGGTGGCTGGCGCCGCTGTTCGCCTGCAGGTACCCCGCAGTCCGGTTGACACCTGCTGATCTCGTCGTCACCGACGGCCCGGTGACAACCGCAGGGGCAGCCTTGGCGCACCTGGACCTCATGCTGACGCTCGTAGGGCGTCACGGTGGGGAGGCGCTCGCCCGGGAGTGCGCCAGGTACCTCGCGGTTGACCGTCGTCGGTCGCAGTCTCCCTACGTGATGCCCGAGACGATCGAGGGCGCCGACAGCGATGTCGCAATCGCGCGGTCGTGGGCGCTCCAGCACCTCGACACGAGCATAGGAGTGGGGGACTTGGCTGCTGCCGCGCACCTCAGTCCGCGCACCTTCACTCGCAGAATCAGCGCAGCCACAGGTATGTCACCTGCTCGATTCCTACGACGCCTGCGTGTCGAGCGAGCTGTCGAGCTTCTGCACAACACCGATCTCGCCGTCACCGGAGTCGCCCATGCAGTCGGGTACAGCGACCCGACGGCACTTCGACGGGCCATGAGCCAAGAGCTCGGCATGAGCCCCCGGACAGTCCGCGGACAACGTACCCGCGCCCACTGAATGACATCCGCGACCGGCGCGCCCCATCGCTTTGCACGAGAGCGTCGGACGGCCGTCGGCACTCGGCTCGGCCGAGGGTCCTTCAGCGGACCAAATTGCCCGGAGGGCGTAAGCCACCAGAGCAGGAGGGTCATCCGCACGATCGGAGATGTCGGCTATGGTCGTCGCCCGAACGAGTCGAGCAGCCGGATCTGTGGTGACGCGTCAGCAGGCAGCGTTCCACTCGGACCGGCGCCATACGCTCCGAAGGCAAGCATTTCGTCCAGGTGCGGCTCGACCGTGTTCAGCACGCCGACAACAGTCTGCGGATCAAGGGTCTCGTCGAGACGCGCGGCACGCAGGAGGTCCCACGCATGCACCACCAGGTCGACGAGACGGAATCGCAAGTAGGCAGCGACGGGAACATCTCCGTTCGGGCCCGCGACCTGTTGCTCGGGCGATGTCGCGAAGAACGCCTGTGCTTGGCGCTGTGCGGACTCACTCACGTCAGCGACTGGGTCATCGCCGACCTGCTTGGCTGCGAGCATGGCGTGGGCCTCGTCGCGCCCAACGCCTGCCAGGAGAAGTGCGGTGAAGCGGTTTCCCACCACCACGTGCTCAATCAATTCGCGTACCGAGATTCCCGACGGCGTCGGTTGCTCCGACGAGTCCGCGGGCAATTGGCGCACAACTCGTTCGAACTCTGCCGAAGCTGTGCTGATCAACTCCATGTGTTACAGGCTAGCGGCACGAGCCGCTCGTCCGGGAGGCGACCAACCCGAATTGCCTGCATCCCCCGGCAGGAGTCCACACAACTCCCGATGATCACGTGATGGCCGCACCCGTTCCCAGCCGGTTCCGTAACGAGATCGACAAATCAGAACGGATTTCCAGAAGTCCTGTCGCCCTCGACATTGATCACCATCTTGCGCAGCACCTTGAGCGCGGCCACGTACTCCTCGTCGCTGATGTCCTTGTGGACTACGGCGCGTACCTCGGTCGCCAGCTCACGGAGCCGAGCTCTGGCGGCCTCCCCGGCATCCGTGAGGTGCAGGCGCTGCCCATCATCGATCCGGAGCCATGCGCGGTGGAGCAACTGGTCGACGACCCTGGCGATCTCGTGCGGCCCGTCGGCAAGGTCCGTCAGCTGAGCGACGACTTCCTCACGGCTCGGCGCCGCAGGGCCTCCGTTCACGCGGTTAAGTACCCAGTACTGCGGCTGCGTGACGTCGATCTTGGCCAAGGCGTCACGCAGATGCCGGGTGACGGCCATCTGGGTCAGCCCGCACCAGTAGCCGACCGGCTGAGTGGCCAGCATGTCATCGGTCGCGGCCGGGTTCGCCGGCGCCTGGACAGTGGCGGTTCCGATCAGCGGTTCCATGATCGCGACGTTACATTCCCCCGGCGCGCTGAACCACCGGAATGCGCCATTCCCTGCCACTCGTCCTGTATACGCCCCGGAACCGCCGACCACCGTCATTCTCAGGGGCGCCCCAGCCTCACACGCCACCATTCCACGAGCCGACGCAGCGACTACCAACACCGCTCGCCCGCGCGCCAGCGGGTGGATCGCGAAACCGCACCGGAGTACTAGGAGGGCTGGGCCTCGCCAGGTCCCCAGGTGTCTCCCTTGCGGATGTTGCAGATCCAATGGGCTGCCTGCAGGTTCTCGGCTGTGTGCGCGCCGCTCTCCGTGACCGGCTGGATGTGGTCGAGGGTGGCGGACCACGGGTCGGGCCACTCAATGGAGGGGTTCATCGCGCGGTGGCACAGCTGGCATACCCATTGATCGCGTTCGTAGATGTCGAATTGGTCCACCTGGTCAGCGCCTGCGTTGAAAGTGCCGTAGCCGCGCATGCGGGCCTGGTAGCTGTTGCGGGCCCGGGTGGAGCGCCGCTGCTTTTCCGAGCGGGCGGCGTATGCCGGAGTCCAGAGGGTGGGTGTCGGTTCGGCGACGCAGACCCAGGCTTCCCAGTCGAAGGTCTTCCCGCCTTCGTCCACGTCACGGAAGATCTCGTTCTGCCAGTGCCACTGCCGGCCGTCTTCTCCCTCGAACGAAGTCTGCGGGACGAGGGGGTGTTCTTGGCCGGGCACCTTGGTCCACCACAGGATGCGGCCCGTGTAGGCCAGAAGCGCGCCGGTCTGCTGGTGGACCGCGACCATCGGCTCTGCGTGGGGCTCGGAGTTTGACGGACCAGCGCGACGAGCTCGTCAGCGCCCGGGGACGATGCGGTGGCGTACGTCGTGACGGAGTCGTGCCGCTCGATCACATCGCCTTCGATGGGGCTCAGCCCGCAGAACTCATAGGGGAAGTCGTCGTCGGCCGCCCTGGTGCCGAAGACAGAAGCGTAGGAGGCGTGCCTCCCGTGCCGGGCGATCGTCCGCTGGGAGAAGCCGACCAAGATCTTCTCCCAGATTTCTCCCAAACGATCTCCGGGAACGAGTCAGGGGCCTGATCCACTAAGTGGATCAGGCCCCTGACCTGGTGTTTCAGCTGTCGGGGTGGCGGGATTTGAACCCACGACCTCTTCGTCCCGAACGAAGCGCGCTGCCAAGCTGCGCTACACCCCGATGTCCACCGATTGTCCCGGCGACATCGATTACTTTAGCCCACCCGCGCCCGGAGGCGAAATCCGGTTTGGGTGCACGGCCGGGGACCTCAGTCCCGGGGCGTCAGCGTCAGCAGCGTGGCCTCCGGCGGGCAGGCGAAGCGGACCGGGGTGTAGCGGTTGGTCCCGCAGCCCGCCGAGACGTGGAGGTAGGAGCGGCGGTCGCCGACCGTGTGGCCGGAGAGGCCCTTCACCCGGTCCGTGTCCAGGTCGCAGTTGGTGACGAGGGCGCCGTAGAAGGGGATGCAGAGCTGGCCGCCGTGGGTGTGGCCCGCCAGGATCAGCGGGTAGCCGTCCGCGGTGAAGGCGTCCAGGGAGCGCAGGTAGGGGGCGTGGACCACGCCGATCGAGAGGTCCGCGCCCGTCTCGGGGCCGCCGGCGACCTCGGCGTAACGGTCACGCTTGATGTGCGGGTCGTCCAGGCCCGTGAAGGCGATCTCCAGGCCGTCGGCCTTGATCCGGCCCCGGGTGTTGCTGAGGTTGAGCCAGCCGGCCTCGTCGAACGCGTCGCGCATCGGCTCCCACGGGTTGTGGACGACGCCGACCGCCGGCGCGTTCCCGTTGAGGCCGTGCTTGCCCTGCATCTTCTCCATGAGATAGCGGGCGGGGTTGCGGAGCTTGGGGCCGTAGTAGTCGTTGGAGCCGAAGACGTAGACGCCGGGGAACTCCATCAGCGGGCCGAGCGCGTCGAGCAGCTCCGGCACCGCCTCCGGGTCGGAAAGGTTGTCGCCCGTGTTCACCACGAAGTCGGGCCGCAGGCCGGCCAGCGACTGGAGCCAGGCCCGCTTCTTGCGCTGGCCGCTCACCATGTGGATGTCGGAGACCTGGAGCACGCGCAACGGGCGTGCCCCGTGCGGGAGTACGGGGACGGCGATCCGGCGGAGGCGGAACGAGCGTGCCTCGAATCCGGCCGCGTACACGAGGCCCGCGGCGCCCACCGCTGCGCCGACTGCCGTGACTTTCAGGGGTACTCCGTAGCGTGCGCGCATGCGCCCATCGTCGCAGACACAGTGCCACGGGACGAAAACAGGCGGGCGGCGAGTGCCCGGTACCTGTCACAATCTCCGCATGACCACGCTCAAGTCCAAGCTCAAGGAAGACCTCACCACGGCCATGAAGGCGCGTGACGAGCTCACCTCGTCCACCCTCCGGCTCACCCTCACCGCGATCACCAAGGAAGAGGTCAGCGGCAAGACGTCGCGCGAGCTCTCCGACGACGAGGTGCAGAAGGTGATCGCCAAGGAGGCGAAGAAGCGCCGTGAGGCGGCCGAGGCCTTCGCACAGGGCGGCCGGACCGAGCAGGCCGAGCGGGAGAAGGCGGAGGGTGAGCTGCTCGACGCCTACCTGCCCAAGCAGCTCTCCGACGACGAGCTGAACGCGATCGTCGCGCAGGCCGTCGAGGAGGCGAAGGCCTCCGGCGCCGAGGGCCCGAGGGCGATGGGCGCCGTGATGAAGATCGTCAGCCCCAAGGTGGCCGGGCTCGCCGAGGGTGGCCGGGTGGCCGCGACGGTGAAGAAGCTGCTCGCGGGCTGAGTCGGCTCGGCGTGACGTCGCGGGCCGAGAGGCCCGGCGAACCCCGCGGGCCGAGTGACCCGCGTACGAATGAGGAGGGGCACCCCCGGCCGGGGGTGCCCCTCCTCATTCACGCGTCATGACCTCGCCCGGCGAACCGGAGGGCTCAGCGGCCGTTCCCGCCGCGCGGGCCGCCGTCGTTGCCGCCGATGATGCCCGGCGGCAGGGTGATGCCGCCGATGGGGTCGGCACCGGGCTTGTCGCCGCCGGTGTCCTCGTCGCGGCCCTCGCCGGGCCTCTTGTCCTTCTCCTTCTCCTTGGCGCGCGGCACCGAGATCGGGTTGAAGGACGGGGTCTCCGAGGCGTTCAGCGCGCCGGTCATCGCGGTCTTCCAGATGGGACCGGGCAGACAGCCACCGCAGACCTTGTCGTAGTACTGACCACCGATGGTGATGTCGTACATCTTGGTGGTCTTCTCGCCGACATCGTCGCCGACCCAGACCGCGGTGGAGAGGTTCGGGGTGTAGCCGACGAACCAGGCGTCGAGGCGGTCGTTGGTCGTACCGGTCTTGCCCGCGTTGTCCCGGTCGGTGAGCCCGGCCAGCGTGCCGGTGCCGTCCTCGACCACACCCTTCAGCATCTGGCTGATCGTGTCGGCCGTCGTCTCGCTCATCGCGCGGGAGCACTCGGTCTTCGGTACGCCGACCTTCTTGTCGTTGGCGTCGGTGATCGACTCGATGGCGATGGGCGAGCAGTACGTACCCCGGTTGGCGAACGCGGCGTACACCGAGGCCATCGAGAGCGGCGTACTGACCTCACCGCCGAGGGTGATCGAGGCGTGCTCCTCGATCTCCTTGCCGTCGCCCCGCTCGTAGCCGACCTTCTTCGCCATCTCGACCGTCTCGCAGAGCCCGGTCTTCTGCTCCAGCTTGGCGAAGTAGGTGTTGATGGACTTGCCGAGCGCGCTGGTCATGTCCCAGCTGCCCTTCTCCGACTCCATCTCGTTCTGCAGGTCCCAGTTGGAGCTGCCGGTCGGAGACCCCGCACAGTTGCGGAAGGAGTTCAGCGGAAGCGAGATCTTCCAGTCCGTGGCGTAGCTCTGGGCCGGGCTGATGCCCTTCTCCAGGGCCGCGGCGGCGGTGATGGGCTTGAAGGTCGAGCCGACCTGGAAGCCGTAGGTGCTGCCGCCCATCTTGTTGCTGACGGCGAGGTTGATCATCGTCTCGTGCTTCTTCTGGTCCAGTCCGTACGGCCGGGACTGTCCCATCGAGAGGATCTTGCCGGTGCCGGGCTCGACCTGGACGACCGAGGCCGCGACCTTGTCGTCCTTGTAGACCTTCGACGTCGCGGCCTCGTCGGCCGCCTGCTGCGCACGCGGCGACAGCGTGGTCTTGATGGTGAGACCGCCGAGGTTCCAGAGCTTGGAGCGCTCCTCCTCGGTCTTCCCGAAGGCCGGGTCCGTGAGGATCGTCTTGCGCACGTAGTCGCAGAAGAAACCGGCGCCGCTGACGGCGGTGATGCAGCCGTTCTTGGGCTTGCTGACCTTCAGGGCGAGAGGGGAGGCGATGGCCTTGTCGGCTTCGGCCTGCGAGATGCTGCCCACGGCCGCCATCCGCGCGAGCACGGTGTTGCGACGCTTGGTCGCCTCCTCCGCGTCGTTGACCGGGTCGTAGCGGGTCGGCGACTGGACGAGGCCGGCCAGCATCGCCGCCTCCTCCAGTTTCAGGTCCTTGGCGTGCTTGGAGAAGTAGCGCTGCGACGCGGCTTCGATGCCGTAGGCCTGCTGCCCGAAGAACGTGATGTTGAGGTAGTTCTCCAGGATCTTCTTCTTGCCGAGCTCCTCCTCGACCTGGATCGCGTACTTCAGCTCGCGGACCTTGCGGCCCAGCGTCTGCTGCGTGGCTTCCGCGACCTTGTCGGGGTCGTCGCCCGCCTCCTCGACGAAGACGTTCTTCACGTACTGCTGGGTGAGTGTGGAGGCGCCCTGGGCCGCGCCGCCCTCCTGCACGTTCCGGTTCATCGCGCGCAGGATGCCCTTGAGGTCCACCGCGCCGTGCTCGTAGAAGCGCGAGTCCTCGATCGCGATGATCGCGTCCTGCATGTACGGGGAGATGTCCTTGAGCGGCACGACGGTGCGGTCGCGCGAGTAGACCGTGGCGAGCGCCCCGCCCTCGCTGTCCAGGATCGTCGTCCGCTGGCTCAGCGGCGGGGTCTTGAGGTTGGAAGGGATCTCGTCGAATCCCTCGACCGTCCCCTTGGCCGCGAGCCCCAGCGCGCCGGCGGCCGGCAGCGCGATGCCTGCCAGCACAGCTCCGGACAGCGCGGCGACACCGAGGAACTTGGCGGCCTGCTGGGTCGTCGTAAGACCCCCGCCTGAGCGCTTCTTTGGCATGGGGGCAGCCTACGTTCTCATTCGCCGGACACGCGTACAGGCCTTGGCCTAAGCTGCTCTCAACTGTCACAGCAGTCCGATTTTGTAGCAAGCCCTCTGCGTGGTCCGAATGGAATCCAGCCAGGCATCAAGGCGCCCCCGAATTCGCCCGTCGTGTCGCTGAATGTCCGTTACGGCTCGGGTATTCTGTCCCGATTCTCTCGGGATAGTCCCGCATGTCCATGCGTCACTCCTCTGGGTGATCTCCCGCGCACGCATAGTCCGTTCGGGCCATTCAAGATTGGGCCCGAAGGGGGTGTTGTGCTGTCGCCACCTTCCGTAACGTCCTCAACTGGCAGCGGTGAATATGCCTCTGCCGCCGTGGGGGAGCCTCGATTCGGGAGAGGACGGCGCCAGGATGGGCTGGGTAACCGACTGGAGTGCGCAGGCAGCCTGCCGCACTACCGATCCGGATGAACTGTTCGTACAAGGGGCAGCGCAGAACAGGGCCAAGGCGGTGTGCACCGGATGCCCGGTGCGGACCGAGTGCCTGGCCGACGCGCTGGACAATCGCGTCGAGTTCGGCGTGTGGGGCGGAATGACGGAGCGGGAGCGCCGAGCGCTGCTGCGCCGCCGTCCGACCGTCACGTCCTGGCGCCGCCTGCTGGAGACCGCACGCAGTGAGTACGAGCGGTCCACAGGTCTGCTGCCCGCAGCGGTGGGCCTGGACGACGATCTGCACGACGACGGACTGCACGACGACGAACTGCACGAGAGGTTCGCCGCCGTGGGGTGATGCCCGGGGTGTGCCCCCGTGGGGCCGCCCGTGAGGGCGCCTGCACTCGTCCTACGCAGCTCCGGCCGGAGCTGAACCGGTCGCGAGCCGCTCCCCGACGGCCCTGAGGCCTGAGAGGTCGTGCACGTCACCGGGCAGCGCGGCCACCTCGGTCACGGGAACCTCGGGGTGAAGCGTGGTGAAGCGGTCACGCGTGTGCTGCTCACGCGCGACGACCTGCATCCGCTCGGCATGCAGCCGCAGCAGCCCTGCGGCCAGCTGCTCGACGCTCACGGCGTCCTCGGCGGAGGTGTCGTGCCTGCGTGCTTGCGTGTGGGTGGATGGCTCGGACGGGTCAGACGACTTCCGGCCACGCGCCTCGGGGGTGGGCGGTGTCCGGGTGCCCGACGTCGGTTCGTGCCGGGGCGGCTCGTGCTGTGCCGACGCGTGCTGCGTCGGCGCGAGGTCGTGCGGCTCATGTGGGTGCGGTGCGCGGTCGTGCGGCTCGTGGGCGTGCGGGTGCGGCTCGGTGCTCTGCTCGGGGGAGAGCGGCGACTCCGGGGCTTCGGGAGAGCTGGCGGCCACCGGGTCCGCCGGGTCACCAAGGCCAGCCTTCCCGGTCGCCTGATCCACAATGCCGATGCCCTCAAGATTTTCTGCGGCCGTCTGCGCCCGCTCCGCCGAGAGCCGTGCGGCCTCGCTGCCGTGCACCCGGTTGAGGACCAGGCCCGCAAGCGGCATCTCCTCGGCGGCCAGGCGTTCCACGAAGTAGGCGGCCTCGCGAAGCGCGTCCCGCTCGGGCGTCGCCACGACGAGGAACGCCGTCCCCGGAGCCTGGAGCAGCTTGTACGTCGCGTCGGCCCGCGTACGGAATCCGCCGAACATGGAGTCCATCGCCGCGACGAAGGTCTGTACGTCGCGCAGGAACTGCCCGCCCAGCAGCTTGCCGAGCGTGCCGGTCATCATCGACATGCCGACGTTCAGGAACTTCATCCCCGCCCGTCCGCCGATCTTCGCCGGAGCGATCAGCACCCGGATGAACTTCCCGTCCAGGAAGGAGCCGAGACGTTTCGGCGCGTCCAGGAAGTCCAGGGCGGAGCGGGACGGAGGGGTGTCGACGATGATCAGGTCCCACTCGTCGCGCGCCCTCAGCTGCCCGAGCTTCTCCATCGCCATGTATTCCTGCGTGCCCGCGAACCCGGCCGACAGCGACTGGTAGAAGGGGTTCTCCAGGATCGCGCGGGCCCGCTCGGCGTCCGTGTGCGCCTCGACCGTCTCGTCGAAGGTGCGCTTCATGTCGAGCATCATGGCGTGCAGTTCGCCGTCGCCCGCGATGCCGTCGACCCTGCGGGGGACGTTGTCGAGGCGGTCGATGCCCATGGACTGGGCGAGCCGGCGGGCCGGGTCGATGGTGAGGACGACGACCTTGCGCCCGCGTTCGGCGGCCCGTACACCGAGAGCCGCGGCGGTTGTCGTCTTGCCCACGCCGCCTGATCCGCAGCACACGACGATACGGATCTCCGGGTCGTCCAGGAGCGCGTCCGTGTCCAGCCCCGGTGCGATCTCCGTGCTCAGCGTCATGATCCCGCCCCTCGTCCGGAGCCACGGCGCTCCTCGCCCCGGGGCGTCCGCCCCGCCTCGTCCGCGGTCTCGTCGCCCACACCCTGCTTACGGAACTCCTCCGCCAGCTCGTACAGAGCGGGCAGGCTCACCCCCTCGCCCATCAGCGGGAGCTCGGCCGTGGGCAGTCCCAGCCCGGCCAGCACCGCCCGCTGCTCACGCTCCAGGCCGACGCGCTGCGCGTGCTCGGCCGCCTGTTCCAGCAGGGGGCGTACCAGCCCCGCGGAACCGGTCACGCCCGCCCGGGTGAGCGTCTTCGCGAGCTCCTTGCGGCGGGTCCCCGACGCCGTACGCAGCGCGTCCTCGTCCAGCAGATGGGGCCTCACCATGTTGACCACGATCCTGCCCACGGGGAGTTCGGCGGCCCGCAGCTCCGCGATGCCGTCGGCCGTCTCCTGGACCGGCATCTCCTCCAGGAGCGTGACCAGATGGACGGCGGTCTCGGGGGACTTCAGGACCCGCATGACGGCCTGCGCCTGATTGTGTATCGGGCCGATCCTCGCCAGGCCCGCCACCTCGTCGTTCACGTTGAGGAAGCGGGTGATCCGGCCGGTGGGAGGCGCGTCCATGATCACGTGGTCGTAGACGAACCTGCCCTGCTTGTCCTTGCGGCGTACGGCCTCGCAGGCCTTGCCGGTCAGCAGGACGTCCCGTACGCCGGGGGCGATCGTGGTGGCGAAGTCGATAGCGCCGAGTTTCTTGAGCGCCCGGCCGGCGCTGCCCAGCTTGTAGAACATCTGGAGGTAGTCGAGGAGCGCGCGCTCGGCGTCGATCGCCAGAGCGTGGACCTCGCCACCACCCGGCGCCACCGCGATCCTGCGCTCCTCGTAGGGGAGCGCCTCCGACTCGAAGAGCTGGGCGATGCCCTGTCTGCCCTCGACCTCGACGAGGAGGGTGCGCCTGCCCTCGGTCGCGAGGGCGAGCGCGAGTGCGGCGGCGACCGTGGTCTTACCGGTCCCGCCCTTGCCGCTGACGACCTGGAACCTGCTCACGTCTTCGAGCCTAACCAGTCGGCAGGCAGGCTACGCACGAGGCCGCCTGTGCCAGGCATTACAGTCGGCTCATGACCAAGTGGGAATACGCGACCGTGCCCCTTCTCGTGCACGCGACCAAGCAGATTCTGGACACCTGGGGCGAGGACGGCTGGGAGCTGGTCCAGGTCGTTCCCGGCCCGAACAACCCCGAGCAGCTCGTGGCCTACCTGAAGCGGGAGAAGCCGTAGTGGCGGGCGCCGTCGAGGCGAAGCTCGCCGAACTCGGCCTG
>Ga0247818_10001815_pt1 | contig 13692 bp, 8 predicted proteins | sample 13C_Glucose_Day1_FD_192424 | JGI IMG/M metagenome (GOLD analysis project Ga0247818, IMG submission 192424) | Soil microbial communities from agricultural site in Penn Yan, New York, United States - 13C_Glucose_Day1 | ecosystem: Environmental > Terrestrial > Soil > Agricultural land | place: USA...
TGGTGTGGGTAAGACCACCACCAGCGCCGCTATCGGTACCGGCCTCGCTCTGCGTGGTCACAAAACAGTCATCGTCGACTTCGACGTCGGCCTGCGTAACCTCGACCTGATCATGGGTTGCGAGCGCCGCGTGGTGTATGACTTCGTCAACGTGGTCAACGGCGAAGCCAACCTGCAACAGGCGCTGATCAAAGACAAGCGCCTGGAAAACCTCTACGTACTGGCGGCCAGCCAGACCCGCGACAAAGACGCGCTGACGGTCGAAGGCGTGGAAAAAGTCCTGATGCAACTCAAGGAAGACTTCGAGTTCGTGGTCTGCGACTCCCCGGCGGGTATCGAAAAAGGCGCCCACCTGGCCATGTACTTCGCCGACGAAGCGATCGTGGTGACCAACCCGGAAGTGTCCTCGGTGCGTGACTCCGACCGCATGCTCGGCCTGCTGGCCAGCAAGTCCCGCCGCGCCGAGCGAGGCGAAGACCCGATCAAGGAACACCTGCTGATTACCCGTTACCATCCAGAGCGTGTGAGCAAGGGCGAAATGCTTGGCGTCGAAGACGTCAAGGAGATCCTCTCGGTGGCCCTGCTCGGTGTGATCCCTGAATCCCAGGCGGTGCTCAAGGCATCCAACCAGGGCGTTCCGGTGATCCTCGACGACCAGAGCGATGCCGGTCAGGCTTACAGCGATACAGTGGACCGCCTGTTAGGCAAAACCGTGGAACATCGTTTCCTCGATGTACAGAAGAAGGGATTCTTCGAGCGCCTGTTTGGAGGCAACTGACCCATGAACATTTTTGACTTCTTTCGTGCCAACAAGAAGCCAAGTACCGCCTCGGTAGCGAAAGAGCGTCTACAGATCATCGTGGCGCATGAACGCGGCCAGCGCAGTACGCCGGATTACTTGCCAGCCTTGCAGAAGGAACTGGTGGAAGTGATCCGCAAGTACGTCAATATCGGGTCCGATGACGTGCACGTCGCTCTGGAAAACCAGGGCAGCTGCTCGATCCTGGAACTCAATATCACCCTGCCGGATCGCTGAGTCGATCCGAAAGGAGCCACGGCGGCTCAGGCTTTCCCGCATTCCGTAGGAGCGAAGCTTGCTCGCGAAGCCGGCAACCCGGTCTACCTGATAGACCGAGGTGATGCTTTCGCGAGCAAGCTTCGCTCCTACGGGGTGCCAAGGGGTCTGAGCCGCCGTTGGCGTTTGTTACGAGGCTGTTTTAATGCCGCTGTCCAACATCCGCATCATCCATCAGGACGCCGCCGTACTGGTGGTGGATAAACCGACCCTGCTGCTTTCCGTCCCTGGCCGGGCCGACGACAACAAGGACTGCCTGATTACCCGCCTGCAAGAAAACGGCTACCCGGAAGCGCGAATCGTCCATCGACTGGATTGGGAAACGTCCGGCATTATTCTGTTGGCCCGTGATCCGGACACTCATCGCGAGCTGTCTCGGCAATTTCACGACCGCGAAACCGAAAAAGCCTACACCGCATTGTGCTGGGGCCAACCGGCACTCGACAGCGGCAGCATCGATCTGCCCCTGCGTTACGACCCGCCGACCAAACCACGCCACGTGGTGGACCATGAGTTCGGCAAGCATGCCCTGACCTTCTGGCGCGTGCTGGAACGTTGCGGCGACTGGTGCCGCGTCGAACTGACACCGATCACCGGCCGCTCCCATCAACTGCGCGTGCACATGCTGTCCATCGGTCATCCACTGTTGGGTGACGGGCTCTATGCGCATGAACAGGCCCTGGCCGCCTGGCCGCGCCTGTGCCTGCACGCCAGCATGCTCAGCTTCACCCATCCGCAAACCGGCGAACGCTTGCGCTTCGAATGCCCGGCACCGTTTTAAGCACACCGCTTCAGAGAAAGGATAGTTATCCGGATGAGTTGTACCGATTTCCTGGCAATACCCGTCGAAAAAACCCGACACCAGTTGCTTTACCTGATCTACGGCGACCATGAGGTGTATCGGCGGGAAGCCAAGTTCAGCATGTTGACCGCGCTGTCCCACGCCAGGAACGGCAAGTTGCCGAGCATCAGAATCCTCACGGATCGTCCGCAGGACTATGCCGGCTGGCCAGTGGAAACCGTCACCCTGACCCAGGAAACACTGACCCTGTGGCAAGGCGCAAACGGCTACCACCATCGCCGCAAGGCCTGCGCGATTGCCTATGGGCTGACGCTGGCGCAAAAGACCTTGTTCGTCGACACCGACACCTTGTTCCTGCGCGACCCGATGCAGATCCTTGATCGGATTGAACCGGGGCACTACCTGATGGACCGGTTCGAATACCACTGGAAAAACGTCCACGAACGCCCCGACTACAGGAAGCTCGGCGGTTGCCTGCGCGCCCGGGGCGTCACCGCGGATAACGGTTTCAAGCTATTCAACAGCGGCGTGTGCGGCGTGACTGATCGCGACACGGCGCTGTTTGAAGCGTCCATCCAGTCCATCGACGAATGGACCCGCGACGGCTTCGACATTCACACCATCGAGCAGATCGCCCTGTCGTTCGCCCTGCACGGCAAACCTGTACGTGAAACCAAAAAGCACATCTATCACTACTTTGCCGATAAACGCTTTTTCCACGCGATGCAGGCGCTTTTCTTCACTCGGCATGGCGAGGCATTCAGTCAGAACCTGGTCGAGCTGTGCCGTGATGTGCCGCGGGCGAAACCCTTTCCTTCGGCCTGGCAGCGGCTGAAAATAAAATGGAAGCTGCGCCACCAGCGCGGCCCGCTGAGAAAGGTCGGGCGCGATCTGCTGTACGGCAGCGCGGCACCCGATCACCCGTACTACACGGCTTGCCGCCACGAGTGGTGGGAAAGTGCCTCGCGGGAGGTTCTGCGGTGGGACTGCAGCCGTCAGAAAAAACTCCTGCAGAGCCAGGGCTGGCCGGCGCAACTGCCCCGGCCCGAAAAATCCGAGGATGAGCGGATCATCATGAAGTACCTGAAAAATCGGCTCGAGGCTGCCGGCTGACGCGAGTGGATTACGTCACACGCTCCTACTCGATGTGACGCTATCTCCTACAGCTGTAACTGATGTGTCCGGTCTCATTCAAGTTCTCAAGTTGGTAGTGTCGAGCGCCTTATACCGCAGATGGAGCTGCTCACATGACGCAAACCCTATTCGACGCCAACAGCCGCGAGGCATTGAATGAAACCTTGCGCGAAGGCATCCCGCTAACCCCGGGCGCCCACGGTTGCAAAGTTATCCAGGAAAAGTGGGGCGCCAGCCTCGACCCGCAGACCGCGCAATTGGTCACGCTTGACTACGACTACCACGGCCATCCGCCGATAAATGGCGTGCACCAGGGTAAAATCCGTTTCCAGCAATCCTTGGTGCAGGCTCTGCTCAGCGACTACCAGGCGGTGGCCGATGATCGTTTTGGTGAAACCGCATTTGGTTTCCATACCCCGCCAGGGGTAGGGCCTGCGGTCAGCATTGTCGACAACGTCGATGAGTTCGCCTACCAGGGCAGCGGTAACCATAACGACTACGAAGGGATCTACCGCCAGACCGAACCGCAGGCCTACGGTCCTGAAACGCAGATCGACATCACCCCGGCGGACTTCAAAAAGTGGGTGTGGCAGCTCGACTACAAAGATCGCTATAGCGACTACCTGGCCGAGGCCCTGCCCTCTGACGACACCCTCAATGCCGCCGCACCTTATGCACTGCGCACCTCGGTGAAGACGGCCTTCGTCATGGTGGCTTTCTTGCAGAAGCGCGAGTCCAGCCTGTCCCTCGCGGGTTTGCAGCTGGCGCTGTCGGCAGCGGGCCTGGGTGAAGGCCAGATCGATTTCGGTTTCGTCAACAATGCGCAGCTCGAACAGAGCACCCGCCCCATGGCGCACGTCGAAGTCTCACGGCTGATGATCTATCGCTACACCGCCCGGGACATCTGGGTGTTTCGCCATCGTACCAGTGGCCTGCTGTTGGTGTACGTTCCCGGCAACTCGTCGCCGCTGCACGAATTTTCCGACTTCAAGGCCTTGAGAGCATGGGTGGTGCAGCAGGGCAAAGTGCCCGCGCGGAAGAGCGCCCTTGCCAAGCATTTTGCCAAGGAAGATCGTGAGGACGGGACCTATCACGCAGGTGTCTTGACCGCGCTGACGGGCATGAACGAATACCCGAAAATGCACCGCCTGGGCCGTGAAGCCGGTTTTTTCAACAATGACGGCTTCTGGAACCCGGACGATTACATCAGCCTGGACACTGTGCCCAACACTACCGACCCCTTCGTCGAATTGGTCAAGGTGATCAAGCAAGCCAGCCTGGACACGGCCGAAGAAGCGATCCGCGACGATGCCGACGTCAACCGGGCCAATCTGAGCGCGGTGGTCGAGCCGGTGTCAGGCTGGATCAGCCGTTGGGGTGCCCTGGCGATCTTTTTCCCCGGCAGCGAAGGATTGCTGGCGCTGGCCGGGCTGATCGAAGCGGGATACGGATTGAACGACATCGACAATGCCGACACCCATGCCCAGCAAACGGAAGGCCTGACTCGTACAGTGTTCGGCCTGCTCAACGCTTTGCCGTTGTTCTTAAAGGCCGGTGCGGGCCTGGCAGGTGATGCCGACGGGGCAGGTTCGGCCATCCAGCCGTTGGCGGACGGTGAAACCGTGCTGACGCCTGAGCCAGGAACTACCCTTGAGCCGCTTCCAGTCGAACCCATTCAGCCCGCGCCCGGCATCGCGTTTCAACCACCCGGCACCGAAGGCCTGGCGCTGACCGAATGGACTCGCCCGCAGCTGATGGGTGGTTTTGGCGATACGGTAGAAGGGCTGTCCGACGAGACCCTGGAGCAGGTCCGCAGGGTCAGTGGCGTTTCCGACGATCACTTGCGTTTTCTGCACGCCGAAGGGTTACCGCCCCAAGGGATCCTGGCGGATACGATTTTGCGTTTCAAGCTTGATAAAGAGGTGGACCTTCTGCTGAGTCGGAAGACATCCGCGATCATCCGCGGCGAGCGTGCCGAATTGTTCAAGACGCATTATCTGAAGGCGACAAAAGCCGACAGTGAATTGCTTGAGAACCTGAGTCATCAGTATCCGTCCCTACCCAAGGCGGTACTCGAAGAGATGTTGGCCAGAGAAAACCTGAGCCCTCATAGCGAGCTTACCCTGGGGCAGATCAAGGCGTTGTACCAGCGTCTTGATCCTCAGATACAGAGTTATGAAGACAGCTTGCGCCTGACTCGAGCCTACGAGGGGCTGTTTCTTGACTCAGTACGTAACGTCGACAGCGATACCTTGCTGCTGCACAGCATCAGACGGATGCCCGGCTGGCCTGCCGAGGTGTCGGTGGTCGTGCGTGACGGCTCTCCTAATGGAGCCGTGCTGGACCGCATTGGCGCGACCACACTACCTGAGCAGCGGCTGGTGGTGAAAATCGGCGATCAATTCCAGGCGTATGACGCACAGCACCAACCGGGCTACTTTTCGGACGATTTTGCCGATGTGCTCCTGCATACCCTGGCGCAAGATGACCTGAGCGCCATGAACTTGCGTGTTGACCAGGGGCTCGATCACTTCAAGTTCAAAGTCCGTCGCAACCTCCTGCGTCGACCGGAGCTTTCCAGCGCATTACAGCGCCAGACGCTCAGATCCGGATATTTCGAACCTGAAGACGGCGGCTTGCAGGGAGGCGCTGGGCCTGCTCCGATCGGGCAGGCCGAAATGATTGCAACCAGCTCCAGAATGCAAGTCAAAGCCTATTTCCCTGACTCGACCAACCAGCAGGCTGATGATTTCATCGCGCGTTTCGGCGAGCTGGGAGATGCCGAGAGGGAACTCAAGCGCATTCAGAGCAAGTTTCCCGAGCTGGACGATAACTTACGCCGTTGGGAAGCAGTCGATGAAGACGACGTAATGGAGGCTTTCGATCTCGACGATGTCGACCTGGACGATGAGGAAGAGCTTGACCCTGAAATCGTGGAGTGGCGGGCCGAGGAGCGCGAACGGCGCCTGGTCATTGGCGCCCGATTGCGCCGACTGTTCAAATGGCAGGGTGAAGACTCGGAAAAGGTCTATGAAAACGGGAAGCTGGTGGGCTTCGAGTTGGAATTGAGCGGTGCTGAACGGCAACCCTATCCTGATGTGCATCCAAGAATGGAGTCAGTCGTTTCCCTGGTTGTGGCGGGAGACACGGAGGGCCTGGACAACGTGCTCCGGAACTTTTCCCATGTCGAGAAGTTACAAGTGCAGATAGGGGAGCTGCGTCAACTGCCGGACAGCCTCGCCAACATGACCGCGCTCAGGCACCTGAATATGAGTGAGTGCCAGATCACACTGAGGCCTCGGGATGTGAATCGACTCGCCAGGCTGACCCGCCTGCAAACTCTGGACTTGAGCAATAATCCGCTGACTATCCCCCCTGCCGTGGGCGATATGACCGAATTACGCTCGATGGACCTTTCCGACACACAGATTTCCGAGTTTCCTGCCGGGGTATCTCCTCAAATCCCGTCGCATCATCTGAATCTTCAGCACAATCAAATCCGCACTATCCCCTCCTCTGTAGCACTCAGAGAGGGTATTGATCTGGACAACAATCCGATTTCCGATCCCGATTCCCTGCGACGCCTCATTGCCTATCGTCGGAAAACCGGTATCGACCTCTGGCTCAACAATGCCTCACAGGCCCAGCCAGGTGTTTGGCTAGTCGATTTGCCCTCGGCTCAAGTCGCGAGCAAAACGGCGTTGTGGAATCGATTGGCGAATGAACCCGACACTGCAATTTTCGCCAAACGGTTCAAGGATCTACCCATGGCGCCAGAATTTATATTAGACGGCGAGTTCAACCCCGAGTCCGGTGCAGAGCGCTTGCGCCGAAGAGTCTGGAGTCTTCTGGAAAAAGTCGCGAATGCAGACGAGGTACACCGGGCGCATCTGTGCAGGCTGGCGGAGCTTGATCCCAAAGGGAGTGCCGGTGCGCTACTGGAGAAACTGGAGCACGAAACGTTGATGTATGACGCATGGCGACGACGGCAGCCAATGTACCAACTGCCCAAGCGTCCAAGATTGGAGTAACGCATTACGCGTGTGGCCCGGTGTCGTTGGCACCGGGCCGTATTTTCAGCGACGCTTTCAATGGATGCAACCTGGAAGGCGCCACACGCCACTGCAGCCCGCCGCCAATTCTGCGATCAATACGTTAAACTGGCCCCACTGCTGTCTGGAGCTATTTATGCGCGAAGAGTTGAACCAAGGCCTGATCGACTTCCTCAAGGCCTCCCCTACCCCGTTCCATGCCACCGCCAGCCTTGTTCAGCGCCTGGAAGCGGCCGGCTTCCAACGCCTGGACGAGCGCGAGCCCTGGACCACCGAAGCCCATGGGCGTTACTACGTCACCCGTAACGACTCATCGATCGTTGCGATCAAGATGGGCCGTCACTCGCCGCTGCACGGCGGGATTCGCCTGGTCGGCGCCCACACCGACAGCCCCTGCCTGCGGGTCAAGCCCCAGCCGGAACTGCAACGCCAGGGCTTCTGGCAACTGGGCGTGGAAGTGTATGGCGGCGCATTGCTGGCGCCGTGGTTCGATCGCGATCTGTCGCTGGCCGGTCGCGTGACCTTTCGCCGCGACGGCAAGGTCGAGAGTCAGCTGGTCGACTTCAAGGCACCGATCGCCACGATCCCGAACCTGGCCATTCACCTCAATCGCGAAGCCAATATGGGTTGGGCCATCAACGCCCAGACCGAGCTGCCACCGATCCTCGCGCAATTTGCCGGTGACGAACGGGTCGACTTCCGCGCCGTGCTCACCGACCAGCTTGCCCGGGAACATGGGCTGAACGCCGACGTGGTGCTGGATTACGAGCTGAGCTTCTACGACACCCAAGGCGCCGCGATCATTGGCCTGCATGGCGACTTCATCGCCGGTGCGCGCCTGGACAACCTGCTGTCATGCTACGCCGGCCTGCAAGCCTTGCTGACGACCGAGACCGACGAAACCTGCGTGCTGGTGTGCAATGACCACGAAGAAGTCGGCTCCAGCTCCGCTTGCGGTGCCGATGGCCCGATGCTCGAGCAAACCCTGCGCCGCCTGCTGCCCGAGGGTGATGAATTCGTACGGACCATTCAGAAGTCCCTGCTGGTCTCGGCCGACAATGCCCACGGCGTGCACCCCAACTACGCCGACAAGCACGACGCCAACCACGGTCCGAAACTCAATGCCGGCCCGGTGATCAAGGTCAACAGCAACCAGCGCTACGCCACCAACAGCGAAACCGCCGGGTTCTTCCGCCATCTGTGCATGGCCGAGGAAGTGCCGGTGCAGAGCTTCGTGGTCCGCAGCGACATGGGCTGCGGCTCGACCATCGGCCCGATCACCGCGAGCCACCTGGGCGTGCGCACCGTCGACATCGGCCTGCCGACGTTCGCCATGCACTCGATCCGCGAGCTGTGCGGCAGCCATGACCTGGCGCACCTGGTCAAGGTACTGAGCGCGTTCTACGCCTGCCGCGAGTTGCCGTAGCCGCCCATGACCCTTGTAGGAGCGAGCTTGCTCCGGGCGGCGTTCCGACGATGGTCGTTAACGATGACGCGTTCTTTCTGAGTAAACGAGTCGCCCTTGAGACCATCGCGAGCAAGCTCGCTCCTACAGGGATTTGCGTAAACCTGTAGGAGCGAGCTTGCTCGCGAAGAACCTGAGAGCGCCACGGGGTGTCAGGTTTCAAGCGTTATCGTTCACGTCCATCGTCGGAACGCCGCCCGGAGCAAGCTCGCTCCTACAGTTCAAAAGCCACCTAGACTTCAATCATCCCCTTCGACAAGGCAGTCGCCCATGATCACGATGTCTTCGTTTCACGCCATGCTGATCCCGATTCTCGCCGGGATGATCATGCTGGCTATCGGCTTCAATTTCCGCGACAAGAACCTCGGCGTGTTCGCGATGTGGATCGGCATGCTGACGATCCTCGCCACCGTGGTGTTCAAGATCCTCGCCAAACTCAACGAATAAATCCTCAACCCCGGCTCGCATTGATTTTGACGGGCTCGTACACTCGGTCGATCCGCTCATCCGAGGTTGACCGCCTAGTGTTCGCTCGTCTTTTTGCCCTGCCATCCCTTCTACTCGTCTGCCTGATGACGCTGCTGCCGCTGGCCGCTGCCCAGGCGGTCGGCTTGCCGGGCTTGCTCGGCGGCTCGGCGAAAACCCAGCCAGAGGCGCAAGAACCCCTGGGCCAGTCCCTGGACGAAGTCATCAAGTCGCTGGAGAACGATCAGCAACGGACCCAGTTGTTGACCGACCTGAAAAAGCTGCGCGACGCCACCCTCAAAGCCCGGCCCGCCACTGAACAAGGCGTTCTGGGCCTGATCGGCGGCACCCTGGCCAATTTCGAAAAGCAGTTCTCCGGCGCCGACAGCCCGCTCACGCGCTGGACCCAAGAGTTCGAACTGGCCGAGGATGAACTGGCGGCGCTGGTGTTGCCGGCCAATGAATGGCTGCCGATCATCTTTGCCTTCGCCATGATCCTGATGATCTGGAGCCTGCTGGCCGCCGCGCTGATCTGGCTTGGGCACCGGGTGCGGATGCGCTTCGGCCTGACCGAAGAACTGCCGCAACACCCCAGGGCCCTGGACATGCTGCGCTTTGCTCTGCGCAAACTCGGGCCGTGGCTGATTGCGCTGGTCATCACGGTGTACATGAGCTACGCGCTGCCCTCGTCGCTGGGCAAAAGCCTGGCCATGGTGCTGGCCTATGCGCTGGTGGTCGGTACCTGTTTCTCGGCAATCTGCGTGATCGCGTTTTCCCTGCTCGACGGCCCGCACCGCCACCGCGCCTTGTACATCCTGCGCCATCAGGCCTTTCGGCCGCTGTGGCTGATCGGCAGTTTCGCCGCCTTCGGTGAAGCCCTGAGTGACCCGCGACTGGTCGCCAGCCTCGGCACTCACCTGGCGCATACCGCCGCGACGATCGCCAACGTGCTGGCGGCGCTGTCCACCGGGTTGTTCATCCTGCGGTTCCGCCGCCCGATTGCCCATTTGATCCGCAACCAACCGCTGTCCCGACGCCTGACCCGACGCGCCCTGAGCGACACCATCGATATTCTCGGCACCTTCTGGTACGTGCCGGCGCTGGTGCTGGTCGCCATCTCGCTGTTCGCCACGTTCGTCTCGGCCGGCGACACCAGCACGGCGTTGCGCCAGGCACTGATCTGCACCGTACTGCTGGTGTTGTGCATGGTCATCAACGGGCTGGTGCGCCGCCATTCCCTCAAGCCCCAGCGCAGCGCCAAGCGTCATGCGCTGTACTCCGATCGCCTGAAAAGCTTCTTCTATACCCTCGCCCATCTGCTGGTGTGGCTGGCATTCATCGAGCTCGGCCTGCGGGTCTGGGGGCTGTCGTTCATCGCCTTCACTGAGGGCGAAGGCCATGAAATCAGCGTCAAACTGTTCAGCCTCGGCGGCACGCTGATTTTTGCCTGGCTGATCTGGATTCTCAGTGACACCGCCGTGCACCACGCCCTCACCCGCTCGCGCAAAGGCCTGGCGAATGCCCGCGCACAGACGATGATGCCGCTGATCCGCAACGTGCTGTTCGTGGCCATCTTCATCATCGCGCTGATCGTCGCCCTGGCGAACATGGGCATGAACGTCACGCCGCTGCTGGCCGGTGCCGGGGTGATCGGCCTGGCCATCGGTTTCGGTGCCCAGTCGCTGGTCGCCGACCTGATCACCGGGCTGTTCATCATCATCGAAGACTCCCTGGCCATCGACGACTACGTGGACGTCGGCGGCCACCTGGGCACCGTTGAAGGCCTGACCATCCGCACCGTGCGCCTGCGGGACATCGACGGCATCGTCCACACCATTCCGTTCAGCGAAATCAAAAGCATCAAGAACTACTCCCGGGAGTTCGGCTACGCGATCTTCCGGGTGGCGGTGCCGTCCAACATGGACATCGATAACGCGATCAAACTGATGCGCGACGTCGGGCAGAAGATGCGCAACGATCCGCTGCAACGGCGCAATATCTGGTCGCCTCTGGAGATCCAGGGCGTCGAGAGTTTCGAGTCGGGCAACGCGATCCTGCGCGCCCGCTTCAAGACCGCGCCGATCAAGCAGTGGGAGGTTTCCCGGGCGTTCAACCTGTCCCTCAAGCGCCATCTGGATGAGGCCGGGCTCGATCTGGCAACGCCACGCATGAGCGTGCAAGTGATCACGGCCGGTGGCGGCCAGGTGCAGGAATAGCACTTAACGCCAGCACTAGGGTGACCTTCATCGATTCCCCCCCGACACCGCAACCCTTGTAGGAGCTGGCTTGCCAGCGAAGGCGGAGGGTCAGTTAATACATGTGTCGACTGACACACCGCTTTCGCTGGCAAGCCAGCTCCTACAGGGGACCGTGTTGGCACTGAAGCAAAAAAAAACAACAATCATGGAGAGACCCATGCAACTGACCCGCATTGCCCAAACTTGCTTGCTGACCCTGTTCGGCGCACTGGCCGGCCACGCCGGCGCCGATACCCTGGAAGGCGCGCGCACGCACATTGCCGAGCAGGCCAAGGCCCTGGAGCCCGAGCTGCTGGAAACCCGCCGTGACCTCCACGCCCACCCGGAACTGGGCAACACCGAAAAGCGCACCTCGGAAATGGTCGCCAAACAACTGCGGGCCATGGGCCTGGAGGTGAAAACCGGCGTCGCCCGCACTGGCGTGGTAGCCATCCTCAAAGGTAGCCTGCCCGGCCCGACCGTCGCGTTGCGCGCCGACATGGATGCGCTGCCGGTCAAGGAAGTCTCGGACCTGCCTTTCGCCTCGAAAGCCAAGGGCACCTACCTCGGCAAAGAAGTCGACGTGATGCACGCTTGCGGCCACGACGCGCACACCGCCATCCTGCTGAGCGCGGCGAAAATCCTCTCCGGCATGCGCGACACCTTGCCCGGCACGGTGGTGTTCTATTTCCAGCCGGCAGAAGAAGGCCCGAGCGATTTCATCCCCGACGGTAAAAACACCTGGGGCGCAAAAATGATGATCGAAGAAGGCGTGATGAAATCGCCGAAACCGGACGCGGTGTTTGGCCTGCATGTCTGGGCCGGCGTGCCCGCGGGCCGGATCGCCTATCGCCCTGGCCCGACCCTGGCCAGCTCCGATGACCTGCGCATCAAGATTCTCGGCAAGCAGACCCACGCCGGACGCCCGTGGGACGGCATCGACCCGATCACTGTCGGTGCGCAGACCATCGTCGGCCTGCAAACCGTGGTCAGCCGCCGTACCGACATCTCGTCTTATCCGTCGGTGGTCAGCATCGGCACCATCAACGGCGGCACCCGCTATAACATCATCCCCGAGTCCGTGGACATGAGCGGCACCATCCGCTCCTACGACTACGGCATCCGCCAGAAGCTGCACGCCGACGTGCGCCAGACCGTGGAGAAAATCGCCGAAAGCGGCGGTGCCAAGGCTGAAGTGACGATCATCGAGAAGTATGACCCGACGATCAATGACCCGGCGCTGACCGAGAAAATGCTGCCGACCTTGCGCTGGGCGGCCAAGGACGATGTGGTGCAGGGGCCATTGGTGGGCGGCGCGGAAGACTTTTCCTTCTATGCCAAGGAGGCGCCGGGGTTGTTCGTATTTTTGGGGATCACCCCCAAAGACCAGGACATGAGCAAGGCGGCGCCGAACCACAATCCGGGGTTCTTCGTGGATGAGGCGGCGCTGATCGTGGGCGTGCGGACGCTGGCGTCATTGGCCACGGACTATCTCTACGGCAACGCCAAGCCCTGAGTCAAAACCCGGGCATAAAAAAATCCCCGAACCAGTCGGGGATTTTTTATGTTCGATCAATCAGCCCGAGAGCGGATCAATCTTCGCGATAGCGACGCAGCTTCAACTGCTTGCCTGCAACGCGAGTGTCCTTCAGTTTGGTCAGCAGACGCTCCAGACCATCTTCCGGCAGCTCGACGAGGCTAAAGCTGTCACGCACCTGGATGCGACCGATCGCTTCGCGGGCCAGGCCGCCTTCGTTGAGGATGGCGCCCAGCAGGTTCTTGGCCGCGATACCGTCACGCGCGCCCAGCGCGGTACGGCAACGGGCACGACCTTCGGCCAATGGGACCGGAGCACGACGCTCACGATCACCACGGTCCGGACGATCACCGGTACGCTCTGGACGATCGCCACGGGGTGCGTTGTTCGGCACCAGTGGACGTTCTTTCTCGATTGCAGCCAGGGTCAGCGCCTGAGCGTTGGTTGCCTTGCGCAGCAGAGCAGCGGCCAGTGCACGCGGGGTGCAACCGATGTCGGCAGTCAGGCGATCCAGCAGATCACCGTGGGTCGATTCGGCATCGGCCACCAGCGGCGACAGGCTGTTGGTCAGTTTCTTGATGCGGGCATCGAGAACGGCCTGGGCGTCCGGCAGGCGAACTTCGGCAACCTTCTGACCGGTTACACGCTCGATCACTTGCAGCATGCGGCGCTCACGTGGCGTCACCAGCAGCAGTGCACGACCTTCGCGACCGGCACGGCCGGTACGGCCGATACGGTGAACGTAGGACTCTGGATCGTACGGCATGTCAACGTTGAACACGTGAGTGATGCGCGGAACGTCCAGGCCACGAGCGGCAACGTCGGTCGCCACAACGATGTCCAGACGGCCATCCTTGAGGGATTCGATCACGCGCTCACGCTGGTTCTGGGCAATATCACCGTTCAGCGCAGCGGCTTTGTAGCC
>Ga0247818_10001816_pt1 | contig 13679 bp, 17 predicted proteins | sample 13C_Glucose_Day1_FD_192424 | JGI IMG/M metagenome (GOLD analysis project Ga0247818, IMG submission 192424) | Soil microbial communities from agricultural site in Penn Yan, New York, United States - 13C_Glucose_Day1 | ecosystem: Environmental > Terrestrial > Soil > Agricultural land | place...
CGCTGACCCCGTCAAACTCGCTCGGGTTCATCCCGCTGCCACGGGCCCAGTCGCCCAGGTGCTTGTAGTACTTGGCTTTCTTGCCGGCCACCCAAAGGGTTTTCTGGTATTGGCCATTGGCGTCGGTGACGTAGATCGCCAGGTAGGCATCATTGCCGCTGTAGTCCTTGAGCTGTGTGGTCAAGGTCACTTCACGGGCCTGGGCCAGCCCCGGCAGGGCAATGGCGCCGGCGAGGCAGGTGGCTGCGATGATCTTTTTCATGAGGGTGTCCTTTTGATCGTTAGGTCGAGAGCCTGGACCTGCTTGCTGACAGCAACCTGAAGCACAGGAAAAACTCATCGACAGGTGAGGCGTCATTCGGCGAGCGGGCTGCCGAGGTAATCCCTGGCATCGCCGTCATCGCGGAAATGGATCTCGAGTGTGTGCAGGCGCAGCGATGCCGGTGAGTAGCTGGCTTCGATGGCATTGCCTTTGCGGTCCAGGCCCTTGAGCTCGTAACAACCGTCGTCGACCTTGATGCGCTGCACGCTCCAGCCGTACTGCCGCTCGACCTGCTGACGCAAGGTTTCGCGCGGTTGCCAGTCGCTCACCGGGTCGCTGCAGTCGTCATCGGCCAGGGCGTAACCGCTGAGCAGCAGGCTCAACAGCGTGGCATTGGCAATAAAACCTGATTTCATGATCTGTCTCCTGCCGCGGTCGGCGTCTGTGGCATACCCTAAGGTGCATTCCTGACAACCAGCTGAATCTTCAGATTCACGTCAGGCAGGGCGATTAAGGTGCTGCACGACAACCATCACAGGAGGTGCCAGATGCGGGTCTTATTGGTCGAGGACGCTCCAGGTTTGGGGGAGGCGGTGCGCGAGCAGATTGCCGATGACGGTCACGCCGTCGATTGGGTGCAGCGCCTGGACCACGCGCGCAACAGCGTGCGCACCACGCCTTACGACCTGATCCTGCTGGACCTGATGCTCCCGGACGGTCGCGGGCTGGACTTTTTGCGCCAGCAACGCTCGGCAGGGGACGTGACCCCGGTGATTATCCTGACTGCCCAGGATCAGATTTCCGATCGTATCGCTGGCCTCAACGCGGGCGCCGACGACTACCTGGTCAAACCGTTCGACCTGTTTGAACTCTCGGCCCGTGTGGCGGCGGTGGCACGGCGTTATAGCGGCAATCCCAATCCGCAGATCAAGCTCGGTGATTTGCAGGTCGACATGAGTGCCCGTACGGTGCAGCGGGCCGGTGCGACGGTGGACCTGACCGCGCGGGAATGGGCGCTGTTCGAGGCGTTTGTGCAGCGCCCCAGCGCGCTGCTGTCCAAGTCGCAGCTGGAAGAACGGCTGTATGCTTTCGGCGCCGAAATCGAGAGCAATACCATCGAGGTCTATATCAGCCGTCTGCGAAAAAAACTCGGGCGCGACCTGATTGAAACCGTGCGGGGCATGGGCTATCGGTTGATGTCAGCATGAAGCCGTCTTCAAGCCTGCAAACACGTCTCGGTCTAGGGTTGACGCTTGGTATGACGTTACTCTGGCTGGGGGCGACAGTCGGCGCCTGGCTGGTGGTGCAACATGAATTGAACGAAGCATTCGACAGCGCGTTGGAAGAGACTGCACAACGCATCCTGCCCTTGGCCGTGCTGGAAATCAGCAACCGGGAAGAACCACGGACGGCGCAACACGTCGCGACCCTGAAAATGCACAACGAATACCTGACCTACCTGGTGCGCGATGCCAAGGGCAAGATTCTGATGCAATCTCACGACGCCAACCCGCAGATCTTCAATCGACAACCGACTGAAGGTTTTTCCACCTCTGAAAAGTACCGCTTGTATGGCGCCAGTGCATTGCGCCAGACGCTGTTCATCGAGATAGCCGAACCGCTTGGTCATCGTCGAGAAGCAGCGCGGGAGGCCTTGTTTGCCTTGTTGTTGCCTCTATTGGTGTTGATTCCTGTCAGCCTGTTGGGCACCTGGTTATTTGTGCGTTTCAGCCTGCGCAGCGTGTTGGCTTACCGTCGTGCTATTGAAGCGCGCGGTGTGGGTGATCTGTCGCCAATCAAGGTGGTGCGCCTGCCGGCGGAAATCGATCCGTTGGCTGAGGCGGTCAACCACCTGCTGGAGCGCTTACGCAACGCCCTTGAGGCCGAGCGCAGCTTTACCGCCAACAGTGCCCATGAACTGCGCACACCATTGGCCTCGACCCTGGCGCAGATCCAGCGGTTACACCACGAAGCCCCCGAAGGCCCGTTGCGAGTGCGTGCGCAGAAGATCGAGAACGCGTTGCGCGAGCTTTCACGGCTTTCAGAAAAACTCATGCAGCTGGCCAAAGCTGAAGGCGGCGGCTTGTTGTCCGAAACGCCACAAGACCTGATTCCGTTGCTTGCCCACGGAGTGGACGAGTGGAACCAACGTAGCGGGCAGCGCATTGAGTTGCACCTGCCAAGCCAGGCCGGCGTGTACTCGACCATTGACCCGGACGCCTTCGGCATCCTGTTGCGCAACCTGATTGAGAATGCGCTGAAGTATGGTGCATCGGATCAACCGATCGAAGTCAGTCTCACTGAACAGGCACAGCTACGGGTTGTCAACAGCGGCCCGGCGGTGCCACAGTCGAAATTACAGCACCTGACTGAGCGTTTTGTACGCGGTCACAGTGAGATCAGTGGTTCAGGACTGGGCTTGGCGATTGCCAAAACCATAGTGCAGGGGGTAGACGCCAGAATGAAATTGTTCTCCCCGGCAACAGGCCGGCAAGATGGGTTCGAAGTCTGCGTCTGGTTACCGCTTGCCCCATCATAAAAGACTGAGGGGCTCGCCAACGTTCTTGTATCGATGTGAATCTGCCCTATGCAGTGCCGACGAATCTCGCGCAAAAAAAATCCCTGGAGACATCTCTGTTCCCGGGATTTTTCGTTATTGCAGCCAGGTTAGTACGAACCGGTTTTTTGTTTCTATTCTGATAACAACTGCCGACCCTGAAAGCACTGACAGTGATGTGCGAATGCGTTCGCTGACATTCAGTCCCTCAACTCTGCCAATACTGCATTAACCATGTTGTTGAACGTAACCGGTGAATCGATCACCCGGGCATGACCCTGGCGATGCTGGTGATCATGGCCGAGACCACGGGCAACTGCCTGGCCATCGGCAAATTGACCGGCAAGCCGACCACCCCGCAAACCCTCGGCAATGCGTTCCGCGCTGATGGCCTGTCGACCATGCTCGGTGGCTTGTTCAACCGTTTCCCTTACAACGCCTTCACGCAGAACACCGGTTTGATTGCGCTCTCCAACGTCAAGAGCCGCTTCGTCGTGGCCGCTGCCGGGGCAACCATTCTGCTCAACGTGTTGCTCAACAATGAAAAAAATCGACCGACAGCGTCGACGTCTCTGCGGCTGAATGGGTCGATTGATCTTTTGTTTTTCCACTGCCAAGGAGTTACCCCATGAATCAACTCACCCAGCTTATTCCGGCCGGCGTCAGCGATCTGGATCTGGCGTTGCTGCAGGCATCAAAAGAGCGTGGCCGTCATCCGTTCGCGGCGTGGGTGGCGGACCGCAATGGCTAGGTGATTGTCGAAGCGGGCAACAATTCGATGCCGCCGCAGGGCGACCCCACGCTGTACACCAGTGCCGAACCCTGCTGCATGTGTGCCGGCGCGGTGTATTGGACCGGGATCGGGCGGGTGGTTTATGCCTTGTCGGAGCCACCGCGAGAGGAAGCTAGGGCGTAAAGCCCTAGCAAACAGCAGATGTCACTTTTTCTTTTTCGCCGGCTTTTCTGCCTTGTCTGATTTCTTGGCCTTTTCTGGCTTGCTATCAGCTCGTTTTGCAGCTTTTTTGGGTTCGGTATCTTTTTTCTTGTCTTTCTTTTCGGCCGCTTTCGAAAGAGCCGACGCCGCTGATTTCTTCGTCGTTGAAGACTTTTTGTCTTTCAAATCCTTGCTGGCTTTGGAGGACTCGCCTTTGCTTTTTTTCTCGTCTTTAGCCACGTTGACCACCTCTCGGAGTATGCCGGTATTGGCACATGGCCTATGGGATTATCCACAAGCTGATCATTAGGCGAGCGCGTTCAATAGCCGTTCAATCTTTTTGAGGGTGAAAAAGTTGTACATACTCTCTGCTTGAGGGGCGGAAAACTATACATTGAGCTATTCTTGTATAGTATTTTCAAATGGGCCGAGGCGTTGAAGATCGTGGCTGACTCCAGGTGCTTTCACGTACATCGTCTGTCCAGAAGCTGGCTGTTAGTGCTGGTACTGGCCGTACCAGCCTGGGCGGACTGGCATCCCGGGTTGCCCAATGGGCGTCTGGTGGGCAGCGGCGACTTTACCTGGTTCGGTGTGAGTCTATACACCGCGCGGTTGTGGAGCCCCGGGTTGCCGCTGACCTGGGATCAGCCCTTTGCACTCGAACTGACGTATCACCGTGTCTTTTCCAGGGACACGCTGGTGGAGGCCAGCCTCAAGGAAATGCGTCGCATGGCCGAGGCGCGTCCAGATGAGTCCACCCTCCAGCGCTGGTCCGGTGAAATGCGTGGCGCCTTCGTCGATGTGCGGCCCGGAATGCGCATCACCGGGCTCTATCATCCCGGCAAAGGCTGCACGTTCTTCGTCGACGGCCAACTGCGCCGGCGGGTAGAGGACCCTGCATTCGCCCGAGCCTTCTTCGACATCTGGCTGGGTCCGCGCACGCGGGACAAGCTGTTGCGTCAACAACTGTTGGGGATGTCCGCGCCGGCTGACTGAGGAGGTTGAGATGCGTCAAGTATTGGTACTGCTCGTTAGCCTGTTGCTGGTCAGCTGCAACAATGTTGGCGTGGAGCACTACGCGCAGGAGCGACCGACCCTGGATCTGGTGGCGTTTTTCTCACGGCCGGTACAGGCCTGGGGGCTGTTCCAGAATCGCTCGGGCGAGGTGGTCAAGCGATTCCATGTCCAGATCGAAAGCCGCGTCGAGGGACAGCAGCTGATTCTTGACGAGCGTTTTCTCTACAGCGATGGCACGCGTCAACGCCGCGTCTGGACGCTGCAACCGGCTGGCGACGGGCGTTGGCGTGGTCGTGCGGATGACGTTGTAGGAGAGGCCAGCGGCGAGATCGCTGGCAATGCGCTGCGCTGGCGCTATCGCCTTGACCTGCCGGTTGACGGCCGGCATTGGGAAGTGGATCTGGACGACTGGATGTACCTGATGGACGAAGACACGATGATCAACCGCTCGAGTATGAGCAAGCTAGGTGTCGAGTTGGGACAAGTGATTCTGTTCTTCCGCCGCGAGCCGAAGGCGCTGCCGTGACCCTCGGTAAACAGATTCAGGAGCGGGGCGCAGCCATTTGCAGGATGAGCGGCATCCAGACCGCCCACAGTGGCGCGAGCAGCAGGGCCGTGCCAAGGGTGCCCCAAGGCAGGCCGACCCCGGCCAGCGGTGCGCCGGCGATGTAAGCCAACGGTCCGCCGCACAGCCCTAGCAACGCCCCGTACCACACAGGACGTCGAGCCCAGGCCAGGCTGTGGCGAAGCCCGCTGGCCAGCACCAGCCACAGCACGGCCAGCCACAAGGGTAGGGGGCGCTGGGCAAAATCGAAAACGCCCAGGGCTCCCAGGCTGGCATCCAGTGAACAGCCAGCCAACCCCACGCAGGCCAGAGTGATCGCTTCGTCGCCCGGCCGTGGGCAAGCAGCCACATGCACCAACAAGCCTGCCACCACCGCCAGTAGCAGCCAGGGATGCCGCTCACTCAGCACGCAAGCCCACCAGGCGGCCTGCATCCACAGCGCGTTGCCGATCAACCAGGCCCGGCTCAAGTCAGGCACCCGGTAGCGATGCGCGGCGTGCGGCCGGGGCTGCCCAGAGCAGTTGCGCGACGCCGATGGCACGCTCCTCGAAACCGCCCTGGCAGTAACACAGGTAGAACTCCCAGAGGCGCTGGAAGGTGTCGTCATAGCCCAGCTCGACCAGGGCGCTGCGCGACTGACGCAAGTTGTCACGCCAGTGCTGCAGGGTCCGCGCATAGTCCAGGCCGAAGTCCTCCATGTGCACCAGGTTCAACGCGGTATGCCGACTGGCGGTCTGCAGCATGACGTTCAAGGAGGGCAGGGCACCGCCGGGAAAGATGTGGCGCTGGATGAAATCCACCGACCGCTGGGCCTGTTCATAGCGCTGGTCGCGGATGGTGATGGCCTGCAGCAGCATCAAGCCGTCATCCTTGAGCAGTGACGCGCAGCGGCGGAAGTAAACCGGCAGATAACGGTGCCCGACCGCCTCGATCATCTCGATCGAGACCAGCTTGTCGAAGCGTCCGCCCAGGTCGCGGTAGTCCTCGCGCAGGACGGTAATGCGCTCTTGCAGGCCAAGATCGCGGACGCGCTGCAGGGTATGGGCGTACTGCGCCTCGGACAACGTGGTGGTGGTCACCCGGCAACCGTGGCGCGTGGCGGCATGGATCGCCAGGCTTCCCCAGCCGGTACCGATCTCGAGCAGATGATCGTCGGGGCGCAGCGCGAGTTTTTCGCAGATTCGCTCAAGCTTGTTCAGTTGGCCTTGCTCCAGGCTCTGCTCCTGACTGTCGAACATGGCTGCCGAGTACATCATGGTCGGGTCCAGCAGCCGCTCGAACAAGGCATTGCCCAGATCGTAATGGGCGAGAATGTTGCGCCGCGCGCCGCGCCTGTTGTTGCGATTGAGCCAATGCAGCAGGCGCAGGACCGGACGACCCAGGCGCGCCAACCCGCCTTCAAGGGCGTCGAGTACCTCCAGGTTGGCGACGAAGAGGCGGGTGACCGCGGCCAGGTCCGGGGTACGCCAGTAACCGTGGATGTACGCTTCGCCGGCCCCGATCGAGCCGTTGGTAGCCACCATGCCCCAGGCGGCCTCGTCGAAGATCTCGACCTCGGCGTGCAGGGCGCTGCCGACATCGCCAAACAGCCACTCCTGGCCCTGGCAGATCAGGCGCAGACGGCCTTGGCGCAGGTTGCGAAGCTGAGTGAGCACGGCGCTTCTGGCCAGGCCGCCGAATAACGGCGCCAGGCTAAAGGATTTGCTAACGCTCAGGGTTGGATCGGACATGCTCGGGCTCCTCGTGGACGTGATGGCCAAGGTCTTGGTTGCTCTGACTGGACGTGTGGGCGTAGAGCGGGGTGCGCTTGAGCAGCAGGCGCATGGCTTGCCAGTAAATGGCGCCGAGGGTGCGCAGGCTCATCCAGGGGAAGGCCAGTACGTGGCGGCGCAGTGCGGCGGCATCCAGCGGCTGCCGGCGCAGGGCCAGGTCGGCCTCGAAGACTTTTTGCCCTTCGCGGCGGTTTTCCATGTGGATGCGCACGTGCGCGCCATCGCTGTGGAAGCGCATGTGGTACTGCATGTCCATCGGCATGAACGGCGAGACATGGAATGCCTTGGTGACCGAAAAGTGCCAGGGCTGACCGGGCAGCACAGGCAACACGTAGTGGAAGCGCTCACGCCAGGGCGTGTTACGCACCTCCAGTACAATCGCCGCCAGGAGGTCATCGCTGTCGTGGCAAAAATAGAAGCTGACCGGATTGAACGAGAGTCCCCAGCTGCGCGGCTGGGTCAGCAAATGAATGGCGCCGCACGGCGCCTGGCCCAGGGCCTTGGCCACCACTTCGCGCACCGCGTCCTTCAAGGGCATGCCGCGACGCGTCCAGGCTGGCAGGTAATCGGTTTCTCGCCAGCACAACGGCGCCAGGCGAGAAGCGCCGAGCAGCGGGGACAGGCCCAGCAGCAGGTCCTGTTCGTCCAGGTCCAGGTAAAGCATGGCGCTGCGATAGCGGAATCCGTGGAACCGCGGTGCCAAACGCCGGTGGCTGACCCAACCGTAGCAAAGGCTGCTGTTCACAGGCGCTCCCCGAACCTTTGGGCGACGTCCAGTGCGCTGACCACGCCATCCTCATGGAAGCCATTTGCCCAGTAGGCACCGCAGAAGTAGCTGTGCCGGTTTCCCTGAAGCTCCCCCTGGCGCGCCTGTGCCGCCATGGCGGCAAGGCTGTATTGTGGATGCGCATAATTGAAGCGTGCCAGCACCTGCGACGGGTCCACGCAATTGGCCTGATTGAGGCTTATGCAGAAGGTTACCGGGGCGTCGAGGCCTTGCAGAATGTTCATGTTGTAGGTCACGGCCGCCGGGGCATCGGCCGGTCCGCCGAGGCGATAGTTCCAACTGGCCCAGGCCTTGCGTCGGTTGGGCAGCAGGCGGGTGTCGGTGTGCAGCAAAACTTCGTTGGCGGCATAGACGAGGGCGCCCAGCACCTCGTGCTCAGTGGTTGTCGGTTGCTCAAGTAGCGCCAAGGCCTGGTCGCTATGGCAGGCGAACACCACCTTGTCGAAGCGCTCCTGGCCCGCGGCGCTGGTGATCACCACGCCGGTGTCGTCCCGGCGCACGCTCATCACCGGGCAATTGAGCCGAATACGCTCGCTGAAGGTCTTGCACAACGGCTCCACATAGCTGCGCGAGCCACCCTCGATCACTCGCCATTGTGGCCGCTGGCTGATCGAGAGCAGGCCATGGTTACGAAAGAAGCGGACGAAGAAGTGCAGCGGGAAGTGCAGCATGTCGGCCCTTGAGACCGACCAGATGGCCGAGCCCATGGGCACGATGTAGTGATGGATGAAACGCTCCCCGTAGCCTCGCGTGTGCAGGTAGTCACCCAGACTCATGCCGGGCTCGATGCGCTGGCCGTCAAGGTCGGCCACCGCCTGGCGGTTGAAGCGCAGGATATCGCGCAACATTCCCCAGAAGCCCGGCGACAGCAGATTGCCGCGCTGGGCGAAGAGGGTGTCGAGGTTATTGCCGTTGTATTCCAGGCCGCTGCGCGGATCGTTGACGGAAAAGCTCATCTCGGTGGGGCGCGAGACGACGCCCAGGCGATCCAGCAAGCGAATGAAGTTGGGGTAGGTCCAGTCGTTGAAGACGATGAAACCTGTGTCCACGGCATAACGCTGGCCGTGCCATTGGATGTCGACCGTATGGGTGTGACCGCCGATCCAGTCCGCCGCTTCGAACACGGTGACCTCATTGCGACGTGACAGCAGATAGGCACAGGTCAGCCCAGAGATCCCGCTACCGATGATGGCGATACGCATGTGACGCTATTCCTTTTCGTTTCGCGCCAGTCGACGGCCCAGGGCCAGGCGCCAACGCGCTGGCAGGGCGCCAAGCAAGCGCAGGACAAGAATGAAGAAGCGTGGAAAGTTGATCTCCAACGGTCGTCGCGACAGGCGCGCGACGACATGCCGCGCGGCGCGGTCGGCCGTCCAGAGTTGTGGCATGGCAAAGCCGTTGCGCCGGGTCAGGGGGGTGTCGATGAACCCCGGGCTGACCAGCGTTACATCGATGCCTTCGGCGTATAGATCCAGGCGCAGGGATTCGACGAGATAACGCAGGGCCGCCTTGGACGCGCCATAGGCGCCAGCCCGCGGCAGCGCCAGCCAGGTCACCGAGCTGCCGATCACGACCAGGTGGGGTCGTTGCCCGCGGCGCAGCAGTGGCAGGGCCGCCTGCAGGCAATAACTGACCCCCAGCAGGTTAGTGCGCATCACACGCTCGACGGTCTCGGCCTCGAACCTGCCCGGCACCAGGTATTCGCAGGTGCCGGCGTTCAGGATCACCAGGTCCAGTGCGCCCCACGCATGCTCGATGTTCTCGCCGATCGCCGCGACCTGCCGTGGGTCAGTGACATCGCCGGTAGCGAGCAGGGCCTCAGGGTAGCGCAGCACCAGCGGCATCAGAGCTTCGGCCCGCCGTCCACCCAAGGCCACCGAATGGCCTTGCTCCAGCAGTTGTTCCGCCAGGGCGGCACCGAGGCCGCTAGAGGCCCCTGTCAGCCAGCAGCGGCTCATGCGAGCCTTCCCTTGATCCAGCCGATCACGCCGCCGACAACCGGTACGTGCTCGTAGAGCAGGGCGCCGGCATCGAAGTAGTCGTGGTGCAGGTAGACATGAGTCGCCCAGCGCAGGTGGCTGCAGCCTTGCAGGCTGATCGGCTGTCCGCGGGAAAGGCGCGGATGACGGAAATGCAGGATCCAGCGCAGATAACCGTGGCCGGGGGCGGTTTCATCCACGTCAAGGAAGTCGTAGCGGATATCCTGGACGTTGGTGTACAGCTTTTCAAAGTAGCTACGCAGTGCCGGCAAGCCATCCCGCTGATGCAAGGGATCACGAAATTGAACGTCGTTGCTGTAGAGCTCGCCCAGTCGATCCAGGGAGTCGAGGTTCAGCGTTGCGAACGTTTCAGCGAAATGGCGGAGATATGCAGACATGGCAGGCTCCAGGCAAAATTGTACAATTCGAAAAAACTGTACAGGTTTATCTGAAGCCTACGGGGAAAATTGTACAAGTCAATATTCTTGTACACTTTTTCTATCGGTTTAGCGCTATTCGTCGTTAGCCATCGAGCCTTGCCAGCTGGCGGCGCAGCTCGGCCACCTCGGTCTCAAGTGACTCGATTCTTTCCAGGGCGGCCATCTTGTCGCTGACGTCGTGCTGTATGCCGATGTAGTAGGTCAGCTGGTCGGCATCGTTGTACACGGGAGTGATCGACAACTCGTTCCAGAACGGGCTGCCATCCTTGCGATAGTTGCGCAGCACCTGACGGCAAGGCTGGCCCAGGCGGATGGCCTCGCGGATGGCCTCGAGGCTGGCCTGGTCATGATCGTCTCCCTGCAGGAACCGGCAATCCTGGTAGAGAATTTCGTCGGCACTGTAGCCGGTCAGGCGCTCGAAGGCAGGGTTGACATAGATGAGGATGCTGTCATTGCCTTCCTGCTCGGCCACGACGATGCCGTCATTGGAGGCTTCGACCATCAGTTGCAGGAGTTTGGCGTCAATCATGGTCCGGTCTCGCGGTGGTTCGTGGGTGTGCCCCACAGCGTAGTCGTCAGCGGCAGCCATGCCTAGATGGCAGGGCAGGGAGCCAGCATCGATTGCTGCTGGTTAAAAAGGGTCATGGCTGGTTTAGAATGCCGACACACTCAGGACGCAACGACCTTCAATGACCGAACCCATCGAATCTGCCTCCGACGACGTCTTGCTCCCCATGCGGGAAGTCGCCAGCCTGACCGGCGTCAACCCGATCACCCTGCGGGCGTGGGAGCGCCGCCACGGGCTGATCCGACCCGTGCGCACGGTGGGAGGGCATCGCCTGTATTCGCAACAGGACATCGAACATATCCGTAGCATCATGCTCTGGACCAGCCGTGGCCTGCCGATCAGCAAGATAGGCGCTTTGCTCGCCCGCCAGCAGGACACGCCCGGTATCGCCGCATCAGGTTCGACCGAAGCGCCCCTGGTCCAGTGGCAAGAGGCAGTTCATCGTGCCACGCAGGCGTTTGATGGCGCGGAGCTGGAGCGCCTTCACGGGCAGCTGTTCACGATCTACCCGAAGGCTACGGTGTTGGAGGCTATTGTGCTGCCGGTGTGGCGCAGCCTGGCATCCGGCAACGCTTTCGGCCGACGCAGCCAGTGGTTGTACCTGGACGCCTTCTTGCGTGCGCGGATGTTACTGCGACTGCAGATGAACCCGGGCAATGGTGCTTGCGTACTGCTGGCAGACGGCTCGGGCCATGCCCACGAACTGGAGTTGCTGTGCGCCGGTTTGTTGATGAGCAATGACCAGCTGCGCATCGAGGTGCTGGGCACGGGCCAGCCCCTGGAAGAACTGCCGTTGCTGTGTAAAGCGATACAACCCGCCGCGCTGGTGCTGTGGGTCCAGGCGCCACTGCAGGCAGATGCGCTCAAGCGACTGCGTGCCCTGCAAATGGGCGTTACGTGCCCGGTGGCGTTGGCCGGCGACGCAGCTGCCGCTTCGTCGGCAGGGTTGCGTGGTTCTTCCATTGCCATTTTGGGCAATGACCACGCAAGTATCCTGCCCAGACTGGAAGCCCTGGTAAGGGGCACGCTGCAAATTTGAGTCCAGTCGTTTTCCGTTAAGGAGGCTTGTCTGAAACTGCATTGCAAACCTCGGCCAGTTCCTGCCAAGGGTTGGATAGAGCGCCTGACTTGGAACACTGGGGAATGTGAGGGAATTTGAGTTCTCTGTCTGACTCGGACTGCTCTGCCCTGCAGTTCCTGCAGACGATCCTCGTTTGCGAAAGAATCCAGTTTCCGTGCCATGCAACGAGTTTCTCGGAAGGTGTCATGGCCATAAAACCTCTACAAGTTCTGTACAGATTTTACTGCGCTGTAGAGGTTTTATCTATCTTCAATCGGCTTTGTCCGCTGTTCGACGGGCCAGCCGTGAGACCCATGGATTGGCACTCAAGCCATGTAACAACACGCTGAGCAAAACGGTGCAGACGGCGGCAGCGACCAGAGTGCGACTGGCCTGGAGAGGGTAGTCCAATATCATCACTGCGAAGACGATGCTCGCCAGGCCGCGCGGGCCGAACCAGCCGATGAACAGGCGGGTTTCGAAATCGAAACGGGTCCCGGCCAGGCTGATGAGCACAGGCAGAATGCGAATCACCGTCAGGCTGAGCACGGCATAAAGCCAGATGTCCAGGGTGATACTGCTCCAGGCCCTGGGGATCACCAGGGCACCGAATACGACCCAGGTAACGACCGATAGCAGGCTGGCGAACTCTTCGCTGGCCTTGAGCAGCTGATGTTTTTGTTCGGTAAACAGATAACTGGCGAGCAAACCACCGACGAATGCGGCGATAAACCCGCTTCCACCCATTGCTTGCGCTGTGGCAAAACAAAGAATCGCCAACCCGGGCAGTGTCAGTTGTGACCACATGGGAGCTTGCCAGGCGTGTTTTGCCGAGTAGCGCTGCAACAGCCATGCAACCAGCGTAAGCGCGACACCGACGACTGCACCGATGCCCAGCTCCTCGATCACCAACTCCACTGCCAGCGAGAGGGGAGACTGTGTCTGCTCTTCGACCAGCAGGGCCAGGAACATCAGCAGCACCGGAACGCAGATACCATCATTCAACCCGCTTTCGACGTTCAATCCTTCACGTACGGATGCGGCTACCTTGGGATTGCTCACCACGGCCTTGCCCAACGCAGCATCGGTGGGCGCCAGGAGGGTCGCCAGTATTGCCAGTTCCACCGGGGGTACCTGTGGCAACAGCCAGAGGCCGACCAGCCACCCACTGAGCATGGTCAGGGGAAGCCCTATCATCAACAAGCGCACCGGCAATCCTTCGTGCGCTCTTAGAACCTTGAGGTCGGCGTTGGCCGCATCGCTGAAGAGAACAATCGCCAATGTCAATTCTGCCAGGATCCTGAGGCCGTCCTTGTCAATCCGGGGTTGCAGAATGCCCAGTAACGCCGGGCCGAGAATCAGGCCGGCAAGCATGAACATCAGGGGGCCATTGAGCAGGCGAGATTCCAGGCGTCCGGCAAAAATGCTGTAGGTCAGGAGGAAAGCGGCAAGCAGGGCTAGGTTCTGGTACATCGATGACCTGCTTGTCCAGGTTGATGCTACGGCAATGGAGTCATTGCCAACTGGCACAATGCTCGAAACACAGAAAAGTCAGGTCATTGGTGCTGTACATCTGTTGAATACCGTACTTCTCTTCACGTTGTTACCAAATTGTAGACTTGGTCCCTGGGCAGGAAGATTTTTATTCGGTCTCCCTGTCTTGGGCCTGCCGTGCAGCGTTGACACATGACCTTGAAACGCTAAAAGGCAGACTCGACCACCGACTGGAAAATACGCT
>Ga0247818_10001818_pt1 | contig 13672 bp, 17 predicted proteins | sample 13C_Glucose_Day1_FD_192424 | JGI IMG/M metagenome (GOLD analysis project Ga0247818, IMG submission 192424) | Soil microbial communities from agricultural site in Penn Yan, New York, United States - 13C_Glucose_Day1 | ecosystem: Environmental > Terrestrial > Soil > Agricultural land | place...
GGCGGGGCCGGCCCGGACGGAACCCGCCTGCCCGGACCGGCCCCGCCCGGACGGACCTCGCCTGACCGGACCCGACCCCGCCGGTCCGGGGGAGGCGAGGTTGGGCGCAGGACGACACGGCAGGACCCGGAGTTCCCCGTTCTGCCGACAGCGAGGTCCGGTTTCCTCGACGCGGCCCGGCGGGCAGCCTCACCGCATGAAGATCTTGATGCTGGGCGGCACGGAATTCGTCGGGCGCGCGGTCACCGACGCGGCGCTCGCCCGGGGCTGGCAGGTGACCGTCTTCCACCGCGGCCACCACCCGCCACCGGCCGGGGTGCTGTCGCTGACGGGGGACCGGACTGCGGGCGAGGCGGGCCTCGCCGCGCTGGCCGGCGGCAGCTGGGACCTGGTGGTCGACACCTGGAGCGGCGCTCCCTCGGCCGTGCGGGACGCCGCCCGCATGCTGTCGGGCAGGGCCGGGCACTTCAGCTACGTCTCCAGCAGATCGGTCTACGCGTACCCCGCCCCGGCAGGCCTCACGGAGGACGGGCCGCTGGTCGCCGGCGCCTCCCCGGACGCGGGGCCGGACGTCCCGTACGCCGAGGCCAAGCGCGGCGGGGAGCTGGCCGCCCTCGACGCCTTCGGCGAGCGCGCCCTGCTGGCCAGAGCCGGGCTGATCCTCGGCCCCGGCGAGAACATCGGCCGGCTGCCGTGGTGGCTGTCCAGGACGGCCCGGGGCGGGCCGGTGATCGCACCGGGGCCACCGGACGCCGCACTCCAGTACATCGACGCCAGGGACCTCGCCCAGTGGCTCCTGGACGCCGCGGCGGACGGCCTGGGCGGGGCGTACAACACGGTGAGCCGGCCGGGGCACACCACCATGGGGGAGCTGCTGGAGGCCTGCGTCCGCGTCACCGGTGACGTCGCAGAGCTGCGCTGGACCGACCCGGAGGTGATCCTGGCCGCCGGTGTCGAACCGTGGACGGACCTGCCGGTCTGGCTGCCGGCCGGAGAGCTGTACGACACCCTGCACCAGGGCGATGTCACCAAAGCCCACGCCGCCGGCCTGCGGTGCAGGCCCGTCGCCGAGACCGTCGCGGACACCTGGACCTGGCTGCGCGGGAGAGGGGGCACGGCCCCGCAGCGGCCCGACCGCCCCTCCGTCGGCCTCGACGCGCAGACCGAGGCGAAGCTCCTCTCGGCACCCGGCAGCCCTTAGCGTGGCCCGATGACCGAACACCTGCTGCACCTCACCGAAGAGCCCTTGTGGGAGGCCGCCCGGAGAGCCGGGACGTACGAGATGTCCACCCGGGGCCGCACCCTGCGCGAGGAAGGCTTCATCCACTGCTCGCTGCCCCATCAGCTGCCCACCGTGGCCCAGGCGTTGTACGGGACGGACGACCAGGGGCTGGTGGTGCTGGTCATCGACCCGGGCCGGCTCCCGGCGCCTGTGCGGTACGAGGCCATGGGACCCGGTGGTGAGGAGTTCCCGCACATCTACGGGCCGCTTCCCGCCGAAGCCGTCGTCGAGGTGCGCCCCTGGACCGGACACCCGTCGCGCGCGGGAGGTGAGGCGGGATGACCAGTCCTCTCGTAGCGGTGACCGGGGCGAGCGGAGCGGTGGGCGGCAGGGTCGCCGCGCGACTGGCCCGGGCGGGAGCCCCGGTCCGGCTCCTGGGCCGGGACCCCTCGCGCCTGCCCCGGATCCCCGGCGCGGTCGCCGCGCCGCCCGCTCCGTACGGCGACGCCGAGGCCATGCGGCGCGCCCTGGACGGCGCGCACACCCTGTTCCTCGTCTCGGCGCACGAGAGCCCCGGCCGGGTCCTGGAGCACACCACCGCCGTGGACGCGGCCCTCGCGGTGGGCGTCGAGCGCATCGTCTACGTGTCGTTCCTCGGCGCGGCACCGGACGCCACGTTCACCTTCGCGCGCGACCACTGGCACACGGAGGCACACATCCGGGTGGCCGGGGTGCGCCACACCTTCCTGCGGGACAGCTGGTATCTGGCGGCGATCCCCGCGATGACGGGCACGGACGGCATCCTGCGCGGTCCGGCCGGTGAGGGGCGGGTCTCGGCCGTGTCCCATCAGGACATCGCGGACTCGGCGTCAGCAGTCCTGCTGGACGCGGGAACCGGCCACGACGGGGCGACGTACGACCTCACGGGCCCCGAGGCGTTCACCCTCGCGGAGGCTGCCGGTGAACTGAGCCGGCTCACGGGCCGCACCATCCGGTACGTACCCGAGACCGCTGAGGAGGCCTACGCATCCCGCGCCCACTACGGCGCCGAGGAGTGGGAGGTGGCCGGCTGGGTCACGTCGTACGAGGCGATCGCGGCCGGCGAACTGCAGACGGTCTCGCAGGCCGTCCCCACCCTCACGGGCCACCCCGCGCAGAGCCTGGCCACCTACCTCCTGGAGAACCCGGACAGTTACCGCCACCTCCTGCCGGGCAGCTGACCCCGCCCGCTCACCCGAGAAACGAGAAACCGCACCCGGTTCGCAGGAGCAGCCGTTGCCGGCGGCCTGCGGGCCGGGTGCGGTCAGCCGGGCGGTCCGACCCCCGTGGGAGCGGGCCGGACGTGCCGGGCCCCGAGTCACGCCTTCTTGGTCTCCCAGAAGATCTCGTCGATGCGAGCGATCAGGTCCAGAGCCTTCTGGCCCGTGGCCGGGTCGTTCGAACCCTTGGCCGCGGAGAGCGCCTTCAGGGTGTCGTTGACCAGCTGGTGCAGCTCCGGGTACTTCTCGAAGTGCGGGGGCTTGAAGTAGTCGCTCCAGAGCACCGAGACGTGGTGCTTCGCGAGCTCGGCACGCTGTTCCTTGATCAGAACGGCGCGGGTGCGGAAGTCCGCGTCCTCATTGGCCTGGTACTTCTCCTGGACGGCCTTGACGGACTCCGCCTCGATGCGGGCCTGGGCCGGGTCGTACACACCGCAGGGCAGGTCGCAGTGCGCGCTGACCTTCACCTTGGGGGCAAACAGGCGGGAAAGCATGGAGCTGTCCTTCCTCGTGATCGTCTTCTCAGGTGGGACATTACTCCGTAGGAAGCGGCTTTTTGCGGCTGCCCCCTGGGGCTTAGGCCAAAAGTCCGGGGTGAGGATGGGCCGGTGGGCCGAAAAGACGGACGGTGCGCGCAGCGGTGTACTGGAGGATGGACCGGGAGGTGCCACACATGCCGGAACCGGCGCAGGGGTCAGGGAGCGGGCGGGCGGCGCGGAGGCCGTTCCAGGTCGTGGAGGTGACGGGGCCTTCGATGGTGCCCACGCTGTACCACGGGGACTGGCTGCTCGTGCAGTACGGGGCGCCGGTGCGCCCAGGGGACGTGGTGATCCTGCGTCATCCGTTCCAGCAGGACCTGCTCGTCGTCAAGCGCGTTGCCGAGCGGCGCGGCAACGGCTGGTGGGTGCTGGGCGACAACTCGTACGCGGGCGGTGACAGTACGGACTACGGGACGGTCCCCGAGGAACTCGTGCTGGCCAGGGCGCGGGCCCGTTACCGGCCGCTGGGCAAGGATCAGCGGTCGGTGCTCGGAGTGCTGGGCTGGGCGGTGTCCGCCGTGCGCCGGGTCTCCTCGGAGCGGTCCGTCTCCAGGCGCTTGCGGGCCCGGTAGGCGGCCACGTTGGCCCGGGTCGCGCAGCGGTCCGAGCAGTAGCGCCGCGAGCGGTTGGTGGAGGTGTCGAGGTAGGCGTTGCGGCACGGCGCCGCCTCGCAGAGGCCGAGCCGGTCCACCCCGTGCGAGGTCAGGTGGAAGGCCAGTCCCATCGCCGCGATCGCCGCGAACCCTGCCGTCGCGTTCGAGGGGTGGTCGGCGAGATGCATGTGCCAGTCCGGCTTGCCGTCCTCGTCCCGGGTGTCGTGGCCGGAGATCTGCGGGCTCACCGGGAACTCCAGCAGCAGGGAGTTGAGGAGATCGACCGCGAGGGTCTCGTCCCCCTCGTCCGCGGCCTCGAAGACCGCGCGCAAGCGGGCCCGGACGGACCGGAAGCGGGTCACGTCGCCGTCGGTCGCCCGGCGGGCCGCCTGCGCACTGGCACCGAACAGCTCGCGCACGGCCTCGACCGTCGTGAGGCTGTCCTTGTCGCGGGCCGGCTCCTCGGTGTTGACCAGACGCACGGCGTAGTCCGAGTAATAGGCCAGTTCCACTTGTAGTCCTTACGGCGTCGGTCTATGGTCGCTGTGTCGACCAGTGTAATGGGCGGTCGTACTCAATGGGTCTTACGCATACGGGTGCAGGTGGAGGTTCGCATGACGGGTACGGGCACCGACTGGCAGTCCTGGCAGGAGAGCTGGGACCGGCAGCAGGAGTGGTACATGCCGGACCGCGAGGAGCGGTTCCGGGTGATGCTGGACATGGTCGAGGCCGTGGTGGGGCCCGAACCGAGAGTGCTCGATCTCGCGTGCGGTACGGGAAGTATTACGGACCGGCTCCTCAAGCGGTTCCCCAAGGCCACCAGCACGGGCGTCGACCTCGACCCCGCGCTGCTCGCCATCGCCCGCGGCACCTTCGAGGGGGACGACCGGGTCACCTTCGTGACCGCCGACCTGAAGGACGCGGCCTGGACCGAGCGGCTCCCGCACACCTCGTACGACGCCGTGCTCACCGCCACCGCCCTGCACTGGCTGCACAGCGAACCGCTCGCGGCCCTGTACGGGCAGATCGGCGGGCTGGTCAGGGACGGCGGGGTGTTCATGAACGCGGACCACATGATCGACACCACCACCCCGCGCATCAACGCGGCCGAGCGCGCCCACCGGCATGCCGCCATGGACCGGGCGAAGGCCGCAGGTGCCGTGGACTGGGCCGGGTGGTGGGCCCTCGCGGCCGAGGACCCCGCCCTCGCGGGGCCCACCGCCGAGCGGTTCGCGATCTACGGCGAGCACGCGGACGGCGACATGCCCTCGGTCCACTGGCACGCCCGCACCCTCCGCGAGGCGGGCTTCGGAGAGGCACGAGCGGTCTGGTCCTCGCCCTCGGACAGCCTGGTCCTCGCCGTGAAGTGACCCGGGCGAAGAGACATAGAGACAAAGGGAACACAGAGGCCTGGAAGCGAAGGACGAGGGGCGGCTCCGGCCGCCCCTCGTCATCTTTTCGCCGCCCCCTGCAACCTGCGGCCCGTCCCGGCGCACTGAAAGGGTGAGACGGGCCGCCTCCGCGGACCCGGGAGAGGGGCGCCGATGGCGCGGATCGAGGACGACGCGGCACTGCACGCGTTCGTGGAGAACAGACGCGCGGCGCTGTTCCGCAGCGCCTACCTGCTGTGCGGCGACCGGCACGAGGCCGAGGACCTGGTCCAGACGACGCTGGTCAAGGTCGTGCTCGGCGGGAAGAGGCACGGGCGGCTCGACAACATCGAGGCGTACGCGCGCAAGACCCTGGTCAACACCCACATCGCCGCGCGCCGTCGCTTCTGGCGGCGCGAGCGCCCGTACGACGAACTGCCCGACAGCGCCGGCGAACACGCGGAAGCGGACACGGGCCTCATGGTCCGGGCGGCGCTCGCCCGGCTCACGGCCAGGCAGCGGGCGGTGCTGGTGCTGCGCTACTGGGAGGACCTGAGCGTCCAGGCCACGGCCGAACTGCTCGGGATGCGGGAGAGCACGGTCAAGAGCCACACGGCTCGGGGACTGGCGGCGCTGCGCGCCGTGATGACGGCGGACATGGCGGAGGAACTTGTATGAACGACGTGCGCGAGTTGCTGGGACGGGCCGCCGAAGGGGCGGGACAGCCCGCGGTCTCCACCGAGGCCGTGTACGCGCGAGCGGGCCGGGTGCGCCGGGGGCGCCGTATCGCCGTGTCGGGTGCCGCCCTGGCCGTGGTGGCGACGGGAGCGCTCGTGCTCCCGGGTTTCACCGCCGGGCAGGGGGAGCAGCGGACGCAGGTGGCGGCCGCACTCGAGAAGAGCGGCCCCCAGGACAGGGCGGAGCGGCTCATCGCGCTGCTTCCGGACGGAGTGGGAAGCGTCGAACAGGTCTCCCTCGCCGTCCTCATCAAGAACGCGACACCCGGACAGGCCAAGGAGACCTACACGGGGCCGCTGGACGGGCAGTACGCCGTCCGCAGGGACGGAGGCGTCGGCTTCCTCACCCTCGCGTACATGCCCCGCGCCCAGGTGGTCCGCAAGCTCGCGGGGACGGACCCCGACGACGACCTCTGCGTGGTCCGCGGCAAGGAGACGCTCCGGTCGGAGTGCGTGCGCGAGGAACTGCCTGACGGCAGGGTCCTGACGATCTGGCGCGACACGATGGACTACGGCGACGGCGGCACACCGCAGTGGGGCCCCGAACTCACCGCCCGTCTCGTACTGAAGGACGGTTCGCTGCTGGCCGCCCGCGCCAGCACCGGCTACGAGGGCAGCAGGTCGCAGGGGCCGCTGCTCGAGAGCACCCCGCTGGACCGTGAGCAGCTGCGCACCCTGCTGCTGCGCCCGGAGCTGGTGCCGGCGGGGCAGCCCCGGCAGAAGTGACGGACGGCACGGGCGCACAGCGAGGAGGGCGGTACGGACCGGGTCCGTACCGCCCTCCTCGCACTGAGACGGGTTACAGCACCTTCGACAGGAACGACTTCGTCCGGTCGTGCTGCGGGTTGGTCAGTACGTCGCGCGGGTGGCCGGACTCGACCACGACGCCGTCGTCCATGAAGACCAGCGCGTCGCCGACCTCACGGGCGAAGCCCATCTCGTGGGTGACGACGACCATCGTCATGCCCTCCTCGGCCAGTCCGCGCATGACGTCCAGGACGTCGCCGACGAGCTCCGGGTCGAGCGCGGAGGTCGGCTCGTCGAAGAGCATCAGCTTCGGTTCCATGGCCAGGGCGCGCGCGATGGCCACGCGCTGCTGCTGTCCGCCGGACAGCTGCGAGGGGTAGTTCTTCGCCTTGTCGGACAGGCCGACCCGGTCGAGCAGACGTTCCGCGCGGGCCCGGGCCACGGCCTTGGCCTCACCCTTGACCTGGACCGGGGCCTCCATGACGTTCTCGATGGCCGTCATGTGAGGGAACAGGTTGAAGCGCTGGAAGACCATGCCGATGTCCCGGCGCTTCAGCGCGACTTCGCTGTCCTTGAGCTCGTAGAGCTTGTCGCCCTTCTGGCGGTAGCCGACCAGGTCCCCGTCGACGTACAGCCGGCCGGCGTTGATCTGCTCCAGGTGGTTGATGCACCGCAGGAACGTCGACTTGCCGGAGCCGGACGGGCCGATCAGGCAGAACACCTCACGGGGGGCGACCTCCAGGTCGATGCCCTTGAGGATGTGCGCGGGGCCGAAGGACTTGTGGACGCCCTCGGCCTTCACCATGGCGGTCATGCGGCGCCTCCCTTCGGGCGGCCCAGCGACAGCATGGTGGCCCTGATCTTCTGGAACGGGGTGTCCGGCAGGCTGCGGCTGGAGCCGCGCGCGTAGTACCGCTCCAGGTAGTACTGGCCGACGCTGAGCACCGAGGTGAGCACCATGTACCAGGCCGCGGCCAGGAACAGCATCTCCACGGTGGCACCCGAGGTCTGCGACACGTTCTGGGTGGAGCGCAGCAGCTCGGTGTACTGGACGGCGACCGCGAGCGAGGAGGTCTTCAGCATGTTGATGACCTCGTTGCCCGTCGGCGGCACGATCACCCGCATCGCCTGCGGGACGACGATCCGGCGCAGCGTCTTGCCGTGGCTCATGCCCAGGGCGTGCGCCGCCTCGGTCTGACCTTCGTCGACCGACTGGAGGCCCGCCCGGCAGATCTCCGCCATGTACGCGGCCTCGTTGAGCCCGAGCCCGAGCAGCGCGCAGAGGAACGGCGTCATGAAGGACGACCATTCGTCCTTGTAGACCGGCCCGAGGTTGATGTACTCGAACACGATGCCGAGGTTGAACCAGACCAGCAGCTGTACGTAGACCGGGGTACCGCGGAAGAACCAGATGTATCCCCAGGCTATGGAGGTCGTCACCGGGTTCTTGGAGAGCCGCATCACGGCGAGCACGATGCCCAGCACGACGCCGATGATCATCGACAGAACCGTGATGATGACCGTGTTCTTGACGCCCTCGAGGATCTGGTCGTCGAAGAAGTAGTCGGGGATCGCGTCCCAGTTGATGTCGCCCTGCGCGAACGCGTAGACCAGCGAGGCCAGCAGGCCGAGGGCGACGACCGCCGAGACGTACCGGCCGTAGTGGCGCACCGGGATGGCCTTGATCGCCTCCGGCCCCGCCGACGGGGTGGGCGGGGTGACCGCCGGGCCCGTCTTCTTGATGTCAGTCACAGATGTTGCCTTTCAGCGCCGGAACCCGGTCAGGATCCGCCGTTGATCTTCGCCTCGGTGACCGCGCCGGCCTCGACGCCCCACTTGGCGATGATCTTCGCGTACTCGCCGTTCTCGATGACCGCGTTCAGTGCGGCTTCGATCGCCTTCGTGAGCTCGTCGTTGCCCTTGGCGACGGCGATGCCGTACGGGGCCGCCTCGACCTGCTCGCCGACCAGCTGGAAGTCGTTGCCGCCGCCCGAGGTCTTCACCGCGTACGCGGCGACCGGGAAGTCGGACGAACCGGCGTCGGCGCCGCCGCCGCGCAGGCGGGTCTGGGCCTCCAGGTCGTTGTCGAACGCCTCGATGGCGATCTTGCCCTTGCTGCCGCACTTGGTGCTCTCGGCCTTCGCGAGGTCGTGGGAGACCGTGCCGCGCTGGACGACGAGCTTCTTGCCGCAGAGGTCCGACCAGGTGCTGATGCCCTTGTCGTCGCCCTTCTTGGTGTAGATGGAGACGCCCGCGGTGAAGTAGTCGATGAAGTCGACGCCCTCGCCGACCTTCTTCTTCGTCTCGGAGTCGACGCCCTCCTGGCGGTCCTTGGTGTCGGTCATGGCCGACATCGCCAGGTCGTAGCGCTTCGAGCGCAGGCCCGTGAGCAGCGTGTCGAAGGTGCCGTTCTCGAAGACGAACTTCACGCCGAGCTGCTTGCCGAGGGCGTCCGCCAGGTCGGGGTCGATACCGACCGTCTTGCCGGACTCGTCCTTGAACTCGACCGGCGGGTACGCGATGTCGGAACCGACCTTGATCTCGCCCTTGTCCTTGACGGCCTTGGGGAGGAGGTCGGCCAGCGGCGCGTCCTTCGTGGTGGCCGAAGCCGACTCCTTCTTGCCGGCGCTGTCCGTCTGGTCTCCACAGGCGGTCAGCAGCAGGGTGCCGGCGACCGCGACTGCGCAGACCGCGGCAATCCGGGACTTCGCGGTCGTACGGCAGAGGGTGCTTGCGGTCATGGTCGGAATCCTCCGGCAGTGAGGGAATGCTGGTCAGGTGGGCACGCACGCACCTTCGAGTGTCGCCACCTCGTGTGATTAGGGCATCTTGCCATTCGGACTCACCCAATCAGGGGGCCAGGCATGTCAAAATCGGGTAACGGGTGACCCCCGAACCTCAACGGACCGGTACGGCAAGGCCGGACCATCTACTGAGAAGTGAGCGCTCCTCCGGAGAATCTCCGGTGCGTCTCGGCCTTCGGACGGCCTTTGTGGTCCTTAGTGGACTTGTCCAGATATTCGGTTATGAGTCTTGTCACCGATTCGATACCGACTCGTAAGAGGCCCGGTCCGTCCGGTAAGAAAGACCTTTACACCCCTCATCCGGGGCTCAGGGCGCGTGTGCGGCGCGCCCGCGCGTATGTGTCTCCCCTGCCGGAGCGGCCAACCGCTCAGTGCCGGGAACGTACGCGGTGCCCGCCCACCCCTCCTCAACCAGGAGTGGCCACCCTCAACTGATGAAGACTTAAGGGGTCAACACAATGGCAGCGGAGATCGTCAATCCTCGCAGCGACAGCACAACGGACGGCGTGGCCAGGACGGCCGGAATCAGTGGGGCCGACGAGCCCTTCGATCCCGCGTTCGCCCTGCACCGCGGCGGGAAGATGGCCGTGCAGGCCACCGTTCCGATCCGCGACAAGGACGACCTGTCCCTCGCGTACACGCCCGGCGTGGCGAAGGTGTGCAGCGCCATCGCCGAGAATCCCGAGCTCGTCCACGACTACACCTGGAAGTCACAGGTCGTGGCCGTCGTCACGGACGGCACCGCCGTCCTCGGCCTGGGGGACATCGGCCCCGAGGCCTCCCTCCCGGTGATGGAGGGCAAGGCGATCCTCTTCAAGCAGTTCGGTGGTGTCGACGCGGTGCCGATCGCGCTCGCCACGACCGACGCGGACGAGATCGTCGACACCGTGGTCCGTCTCGCGCCGTCCTTCGGCGGGGTCAACCTGGAGGACATCTCGGCGCCCCGGTGCTTCGAGATCGAGCGCAAGCTCCAGGAACGTCTGGACATCCCGGTCTTCCACGACGACCAGCACGGCACGGCCGTGGTGACGCTCGCAGCCCTGCGCAACGCGGCGAAGCTGTCCGGCCGCACGCTCGGTGATCTGCGTGCCGTCATCTCCGGCGCGGGAGCGGCCGGTGTGGCCATCGCCAAGTTCCTGCTGGAGGCGGGCATCGGTGACGTCGCCGTCGCCGACCGCAAGGGCATCGTCAGCGGGGACCGCGAGGACCTCACGGACGTCAAGCGCGAGCTGGCGGAGATCACGAACCGGGCCGGCATCACCGGACCGCTGGAAACGGCGCTGGCGGGCGCCGACGTCTTCATCGGCGTCTCCGGCGGTACGGTCCCCGAGCCGGCCGTGGCCTCGATGGCTCCCGGCGCGTTCGTGTTCGCCATGGCCAACCCGAACCCCGAGGTCCATCCTGATGTCGCGCACAAGTACGCGGCCGTGGTGGCGACCGGCCGGTCGGACTACCCGAACCAGATCAACAACGTGCTGGCGTTCCCCGGAATCTTCGCGGGTGCGCTCCAGGTGCGGGCCTCCCGCATCACCGAGGGCATGAAGATCGCCGCGGCGAACGCGCTTGCCGATGTCGTCGGCGACGAGCTGGCCGCGGACTACGTGATCCCCTCGCCGTTCGACGAGCGGGTCGCTCCGGCGGTCACGGCCGCGGTCGCCGCTGCAGCCCGCGCCGAGGGCGTCGCCCGGCGCTGACGCCCGGACGGGGCGGGACGGGATACGGAGGCGCACCACGCGCGACCGTGCTCCCGTCCCGCCCCTTTTTCGCGCCGGCGGGGCCGTCGCCTTTCGGGTCCGCGGGGCCGGCCGTGCTCCGTCGGCGGGGCCGGCCACTCTCCGCCGGCGGCGCGCGTGACCCGCGCTGGGGTGTGTGTCACACCACCGAACGGTTACGTCACGGCGCGTCACGTCCTATCGTCGTGCCATGTTCGCCGCCTACGCAGCCCGCATCGACCGTGACCGGCCCCTCGACGGGCTTGAGCTGGGGGAACGTCCGGCCCCCGAGGCACGGCCCGGATGGACCACAGTCCGGGTCAGGGCCGCTTCGCTCAACCACCACGACCTCTGGTCCTTGCGCGGCGTGGGCCTCGCCGAGGACAAGCTGCCCATGATCCTCGGCTGTGACGCCGCCGGTGTCGACGAGGACGGCAACGAGGTCGTCCTGCACTCAGTCATCGGCCAGACGGGTCACGGCGTCGGCCCGGACGAGCCGCGCTCCATCCTCACCGAGCGCTATCAGGGCACCTTCGCCGAGCAGGTCACCGTCCCGAGCTGGAACGTGCTGCCCAAACCGAAGGAACTCAGCTTCGAGCAGGCCGCCTGCCTGCCCACCGCCTGGCTGACGGCCTATCGCATGCTCTTCACCAACGCCGGTGTGCGGCCGGGTGACTCCGTGCTCGTGCAGGGTGCGGGCGGTGGCGTGGCCACCGCCGCGATCGTGCTGGGCAAGGCCGCCGGGCTGCGGGTGTTCGCCACCAGCCGCGACGAGGCCAAGCGTAAGCGCGCCGTCGAACTGGGCGCCGTCGAGGCGTACGAGCCGGGCGCACGGCTGCCGGGGCGCGTGGACGCCGTCATCGAGACCGTGGGGGCCGCGACCTGGTCCCACTCGGTGAAGTCGCTGAGGCCCGGCGGCACGCTGGTCATCTCCGGTGCCACCAGCGGCGACCGGCCCTCGCACGCGGAACTGACCCGGATCTTCTTCCTGGAACTCAAGGTCGTCGGCTCCACCATGGGCTCCAAGGACGAGCTGGAAGACCTGCTCGCGTTCTGTGCGGCGACCGGGGTGCGGCCCGTCATCGACGAGACCCTGCCGTTGGACCGCGCCCGTGAGGGCTTCGAGCGGCTCGCCGCCGGAGACCTCTTCGGGAAGATCGTGCTCACCACCTCGTGAGCGGGGCGATCGAGCTGCCGGCGTCGCAGGGGCTGCTGCTGCGGCCCTGGCGGCCCGAGGACGCGCCGGACGTCCTCCGCGCCTTCGTGCCCGAGGAGATGGCCCGCCAGGCGGGCAGACCCGTCACGACCCTGGCCGAGGCACAGGACTGGGTCGCGGCCCGGGAGGAGGAGCGGGCGGCGGGTACCGCGTACACATGGGCCGTCGTCCGCGAGGGGGTCCCGCTCGGGTCCGTGGCCGTTGCGGCGGTGAACCACGTCCATGGCACCGGCTGGGTCTCGTACTGGACCGTCGAGGCGGCGCGCGGGAGAGGCGTCGCGGTGACGGGCGTACGGACACTGGCCCGCTGGGCCTTCGGCGAACTGGGCCTCTTCCGGCTCGAGCTCGGACACCGGACGAACAACCCCGCCTCCTGCTCCGTCGCCCTGCGGGCCGGCTTCGTCGCCGAGGGTATCGACCGGAAGAAGCTCCGCTACGGCGACGAGCGCTACGACGTGGAGCGGCACGGCCGCCTCGCCACCGACGACGTCAACAACGGTTGACAGGCGTCAGATGTCAACGTAAGTTGACGTCATGACCGAAGCAACGGATCTCGCCGCACGTGCCGGTGACCACGACCCGCGCGTCGGGCTGCGGGCCGTCGCCGCGCTGCGGCGTCTGCTGGAGCAACTCGAAGCCGTCCAGGTGAGGAGCGCCCGCGCCAAGGGCTGGTCGTGGCAGGAAATCGCTGCCGAGCTGGGTGTCAGCAGGCAGGCCGTGCACAAGAAGTACGGGAGGCATTGATGTTCGAGCGATTCACCAAAGGCGCCCGCGCCACCGTGACGGGCGCGGTGGCCCTGGCGGAGCGGACCGGCGCGGACTCCGTCACCGAGGAGCATCTGCTGCTTTCCCTGCTGGACCAGGAGGGGAGTCGCGCCTCCTTCGCCGTCGCGGCGCTCGGGCTGACCGACCGACGCGCCTCGCTGGAGACCTCACTGGCCGAGGCCCGCCGCCGTGGCGGACTCACCAAGGCCGACACGGAGGCGCTGGCAGGTATCGGCATCGATGTCACCGAGATCGTGGCACGGGTCGAGGACGCGCACGGTGAAGGCGTCCTGGCGGGTGACCGCCGGAACCGCCGGTGGTGGTCGGGGCGCCGTGTTGCCTTCGCGGGGGGTGCGAAGGGCATCCTGGAGAAGTCCCTGCGCATCGCGCTCGGCCGACGCGACCGCTTCATCGGCGAGGAGCACCTGTTGCTGGCCCTGACGGCCTGTCCAGGCGTCGTCGCCGAAGTGCTCGCCGAACACGGCGCGACCTACACCACGGTGGAACGCGCGCTGTACGGCGCGGGAGGCGAGGGGCAGGGCCAGGCGCTGGCCGGCTGACCTCGCCGGCCACCTGCTCCGGCGGCATTCGCCAGTCCGTACTGCCGGGGACGGAAGCCGCCGCCCGTACCGCCCGTACGTGCCCGCACGGGCGGGGCGGAGGGAAGCGCCGCCCCCCACCCCCACGCGCCAGCTGCCCCGGGCGGTG
>Ga0247818_10001820_pt1 | contig 13670 bp, 12 predicted proteins | sample 13C_Glucose_Day1_FD_192424 | JGI IMG/M metagenome (GOLD analysis project Ga0247818, IMG submission 192424) | Soil microbial communities from agricultural site in Penn Yan, New York, United States - 13C_Glucose_Day1 | ecosystem: Environmental > Terrestrial > Soil > Agricultural land | place...
TGCCCAGGCCCGCCGGATTCTGCGCAATGGAACCAGTGCAGACCGCCAGCGCAGCCTCTTCGAGCGCGCCTTGCGCAGCCAAGAGGATACGCATGCCGCTCTGGCAGGGGTAGTGGATCAGTTGCTGATGGAAACGTCGCAAAAGCCCTGCACAAGTGAAGACGTGAAACAAACGGCGTGTGAGTCGTGAGCAAAGCCTAGCGCAACGCAAAGGTTCAATTTGACCAGCGGTGAAATCGCCCGGGAAATGGCGCTGGGTGCGATGCACGACAGCACCGCCCACTCCCGTTCACAAAGACATGGTTTATCAGGCCAAAACCTGGCGATTCGAGCGATGGGGCGGGTAGAGCCAGTGGCCGAAGCTGAGACGTGGAAGAGGGCGAGCACATCTCGTCCTCTTCCTCACAGGGCACTATCAAGTTACCAGAATCGCGGCGGTGTCGTCGCTCTCAGGCAGCGCAATCCGGTTATCGTCCGGCGTCAGGATGACTTTCCTGCAATCGTCTTCCTTTGGCGATGTTGGTGGCCTGGACAGTGAGCCTGGATACCCGATACGCGCAGCGGCTGACCGATCCGCAGGTCTGGTTGCCGGCCGTGATACTGCTGCTGGCATTGCTGGCTGGCTTCACCCTGGGATTTCACAGCCGTCAGGATTATCTACCGCTGTTCGCCGCATTGGGCATCTTTGTCCTGGCCTTCGCATTGATGCTTGTTGCGTTGTATCCGCTGATTGTCCCGCCGCAGCTGACGCTACAAGCTGCCGCCTCCAGTGCGAACAGCCAGATCTTCATGCTGGTCGGTTTTGCCGTGCTGATACCGGTGACCCTCATTTACAACACCTATGGCTTCAGCGTCTTCAGCGGGAAGGTTCGTGTATTACCGGGTGAGAAAGAAAGTGTTGGAGATAAATAGCGCTTGCCGCTCGGCTCACGAGGGGTAAGCAGGTCAAGACTTGATGATGCGTAACCTGCCCCCGTTTTTTTCGCCCATCCCAGACGTCAGCCCAACAATAAGCCTGCAGCCCGAGCTCGTAACGCCATCACCAGATTGGCCGGCATTTTTTTGATTTCTTCAGGCCAGAGCGCCAGGTGCCCGCGAAACTCTCTCGATTCATCATCGTATTTCGAAATATCAGCCAGCACAAAGCTGTACCGGCTGAGATAGGCCGCGGACAAATCATCGGCCAACGCCCTGGCCGGTTCACCGGTTAATGCCAGGCACCATTGCGCGATTTCAATGATGCGTTCACCGGGCGTTCGCGGTTCCAGGCCATGAAGGAAGTTAAGGATGTACTGGTTATAGAGCAGGGCGCCTTGCTCGGGCTCATCCGTAGGACTCCCGGGGCAATGACGGCGTTCCCAAGGCAGGACGTAGACCATTTTGTCCATTGCAGTCTGAAGAACATAATCCGATGGTTTAACCAATCGATGCATAATCTTCTCCCCGAAAAAAAAACGGTTTAGCTAGGGTAGCTCATCCATGGGAATCGGTAGGTTGCATGAAGAAAACCAGAACTGGGCTTTACTGAAATAATCCAGAACCCCTCTCGTCGACATTGAGGACGATTCCCTTGACCATGACCCTGGTCGCCCCCGCACTGTTGCTCACACTGCTGCTGGCCGGCTGCGCCACGCCTCGCTTGCCCCACGAGAAAAGCGAGGCCATCCCCGCCGGCGAGTCGGCGTTCGGGCGTTCGATCCAGGCGGCAGCGGCCCAGCAGGAAGGGCGCTCGGGTTTTCGTCTACTGCCCAACAGCAGTGAAGCGTTCCGGGCGCGGGCCGAGTTGATCCGCAATGCGCAGAAAAGTCTCGATGTGCAGTACTACATCGTGCACAACGGCCTGAGCACCCGGGCACTGGTGCGTGAACTGCTGCTGGCGGCCGATCGCGGCGTGCGGATTCGCGTGTTGCTCGATGACACGGCCAGCGACGGCCAGGAAGAAGTCATCGCCACGCTGGCCGTGCACCCGAACATCCATGTCCGTGTCTTCAACCCGTTGCATCTGGGGCGCAGCACCCTGGTGACCCGCACCATGGGTCGTCTGCTCAATCTGTCCCAACAGCACCGGCGCATGCACAACAAGCTGTGGCTGGCCGACAACAGCGCGGCGATCGTCGGCGGCCGCAACCTGGGGGATGAGTATTTCGACGCCAAGCCTGATCTCAATTTCACCGACATGGACCTGCTGTGCCTCGGCCCGGTCGCCGAGCAGTTGGGCCACAGCTTCGATCAGTACTGGAACAGTGCCCTGAGCCAGGCGATCAGCGACTTCCTGATCATCAAGCCGACCGCCGAAGACTTGCAGGAGAGCCGCCAACGCCTGGAACAATCACTGCAGGCCATGCGTATCGAGAACCAGGCCCTGTACGACCACCTCATGACTTATCGCACTCATCCGCAACTGGCGACCTGGCGCCAGCAACTGATCTGGGCCCATGGTACGGCGATGTGGGACGCCCCGAGCAAGGTCCTGGCCGACGACGAACCGGCCCGCTCGCTGTTGATGGCCACGCAACTGCGCCCTGAGCTCGATGCCGTCCACAAGGAGCTGATCCTGATCTCGGCGTATTTTGTCCCGCAAAAATCCGGCATGCGCTACCTCCTTGGACGTGCCGATGCCGGTGTCGACGTGCGCCTGTTGACCAACTCACTGGAAGCCACTGACGTGCCGGCGGTGCATGGCGGCTATGCGCCTTATCGCAAATCCCTGCTCGAACATGGCGTGAAGCTCTATGAGCTGCGGCGCCAACCGGACGACCCCAGTGGTGGTTCTTCCTTTGGTTTCAGTGGTGGTTCGGACTCCAGCCTGCACACCAAGGCCATGATCCTGGACCAGCAGAAGGTGTTCATCGGCTCCTTCAATTTCGATCCGCGTTCAGTGCTGTGGAACACTGAAGTCGGGGTGCTGGTCGACAGCCCTGAACTGGCCGGCTACATGCGCAAGCTGGCGCTTGAGGGCATGGCGCCCGCGCTCAGTTACCAGGCTCGCCTGGAAAACGGTGAGGTCGTCTGGATCGCAGAGGACGACGGTCGCCTGCATGTGTTGCGCGAGGAGCCCGGCAGCACATGGCGCAGCTTCAAGGCCTGGCTCAGCGACAAGATCGGCCTGGAGAAAATGCTCTAGACCGTCCATGCCCCCGACCTTGTGGGGTCGCCTGTATCGACTATCGTTAAAACTCCCACTCCAGAGGATCTTTTGGAATACCTGTGTTTCCGGTCAATGACCGGGGAACTCCAGTGATTGAGTACTCTTGAACAGGAGAAAAATCATGCTTCGCAGGGTTTACATGACGGCATTGGCGACACTGGCCCTCGCTGCTGGCACATACGGCATAGCGTTACCGGTCCATGCGACCGACCAGGCTGACCAACGGCAGGAATCGCGCGATACCAAGCAGGAAGGGCGAGACGCCGCCCGGGAAACCAAGGAAGAATGCAAGGAGGGTGATGAAAAGAGCCGTGCTGATTGTCGCCAGGACAAGCGCGACACCAAGCAGGACACCCGCGACACGGCCCGGGACGTCAAATATCAATAGTAAGGCGGCGAGCAGGCTTGCTGGCGATGCGATGGTGGCCGTTATGCCGCCATCGCTGGCAAGCCAGCTCCTGCAGGATTTGCGGGGTATCTTGGATTTGTGGCGTGACGCGCCGGCTTGCTGGCGACGCGGTAGTGGCCGTTACGCCGTCATGCCTTCTCCCGCGACTCGGCCACCATCAGCAACGACTGCGGCACCGGGCTTTGCGGGTGCTGCGGCTCCTGTAGGCCAGCCAGGCGAAAACCGGCCATGTCCAGGGCATTGAACCAGCTGGACAAGGTCCGCATGTACCACGGCATGGGTTGCCACTGCCCACCGAATCCACTGAACGTCTCTTCCCGCCAGCCATCCTGATAATCGCCCGCAGCCGCGTTCCACGGGTGCAGCGTCTGGATCACCAGCGCGCCGCCGGGGGCGAGCAGGGTGTTCATGGCTGCGAGCAAGGGAATGATGTCCTGGTGCAGCAAGGCGAAGTTGGCGCAGATCAGGTTGAAGTCGCGGCCGATATCCACTGACGCCTGCGCCAGCTGTTCATAGCTGGCCAGGTGCACCGTTGAGGCACCCGCCACTCGTGCCGCCTCGACCAGCGTCGCATCGCCATCCACGCCGACCGCCTCGATGCCTCGTTCCGCCAATGCCCGCAACAGCCAGCCTTCGCCACAGCCGAGGTCGAGCACGCGCTCGGGCTGGCGGCCCATGATCGCCAGCAGGATGGCCTGATCCGTGACCTTCAGACGGCTTTCGATGGCGCCGCTGCGCACCGCTTCGATCCAGGCTTGAGCGTTGTGGTGCCAGCTCTGCAGGAGGGTGAGTTCGTCGGCGGGCATGTCGATGTCCGGAGTGGTGGGCTGATAGAAGCATAGCGGACCATCAGCGCTGCCATTAAGCCGCTGGGTTTGATTGGGACGATGCGCCCTGTGCGTTGTCGAATGGAGTGACAAGCGAAGGTGGATGATCTGGCAGTTGTCGCACCCTCGTTTCGCAATCCCGTTCAGATTGAGAGGTGGACTGATGAACAGCATTATCTACATCGTCGGACTGGTGGTGATCGTCGCGGTCGTCCTGTCGTTCCTTGGATTTGCATAGTCCTGTCGGGCCGCAGCGACGGTCTGTGCCCGACCGTCGCTGAGCTTGGGGTTATCGGTTGAAACGCTCGGCCAGGCTGTGCAGATACTCGGCCATTACTTCGAGGTCCTGGCTGATTGCCGCACCTTGCTTGGCCTGTCCGGCACTGTGATCGCACAGTTGCGCAATGCGCGTGATCTGCTGATTGATGTCTTCCGTCACGTGACTCTGCTCCTCTGACGCCGAGGCCATTTGCTGGCTCATTTCGGTGATCCGGCTGACGGCCTGGCTGATGCCGACCAGCGCAGTCTGTACCGCCTCGACACGCTGCATGCTTTCGCGGGAAATCTGCTCACCGCGGGTCGCCGTCGAGACAGCGCGGTCAGCACCTTCGTACAGCGACGCAATAATGCCGTGAATCTGTTCGGTCGAAGTGCGGGTGCGTTGAGCCAGGGATCGTACCTCGTCGGCCACCACGGCAAAACCACGACCTTGCTCTCCTGCCCGGGCCGCCTCGATCGCTGCATTGAGCGCGAGCAGGTTAGTCTGTTCGGCAATGGAAGTGATCACATCCACGACGCTGCCGATCGATTGCGTCTCGCTCGCCAAGGCGTTCACCGCCTGGCCAATTTCGTTGACGGCGGTGTTCATGGCCTCCATGGCGCGCAGACTTTGCCCGGCCAACTCACTGCCATCTCTCGTCAACTGGTCAGCCTCGGCAGCGGCATGCGCGGTGCTGATGACGTTCTGCGTTACTTGCTGGTTGGTGGCCGCCATCTGCGAGATGGCGGCGGCGGACTGATCGGTTTCGCTGCGCTGGCGATCCAGCGACTGTGCTTGCTTACCGGACAGCTCGGATGACTGTGCCGCCTTTGCCTTTACGCTGACGCCGGCATCGACCAGCCGGCTCAGGGCTGTCTGCAAACGGGCTTCCTCACTGAGCATGGCCATGTCCAGTTGTCCTTGGGGACCATGATTGTCGCTATAGGTGAGGGCAACCAACCGGTCGGAAAATGCCTTCGGATGCTCAGCCAGGGTGCGCTTGATGGCGCTGCGTTGACGGGACTCGATCAGGTACCAGGCAATGCCCAGGCTCACCACCAGGACCCCCTGGGCCGAGGCCTTTGGCAGCCACTGATCCGCCAGCAGCGAAACCGCGCCGGCCACCAGCAATGGCCAACCGTGCTGCAGTGGCCGGAAAATCCGCGCGCTCAACGCGACGATCGGTTTGCCGGCGCGCATCCTTGCATACAGCGCCGTTGCCCGACGGATCTGGTCGCGGGTGGGCACCGAGCGAACCGACTCGTAACCGCTCATGCGGCCGTTTTCGTAGATGGGCGTGACGTAGGCACTGACCCAATAGAAATCACCATTCTTCGCGCGATTTTTCACAATCCCCATCCAGGGCTTGCCTTGCTTGATGGTGTGCCACATGTGCACGAACACCCCAGGCGGCATGTCGGGGTGGCGGACCAGGTTATGGGTCTGGCCGACCAGCTCGTCGTAGGTGAAACCGCTGATGTCGACAAAGGCGTCATTGCAGTAGGTGATGCGACTATCAAGGTCGGTGGTGGAGATCAGTCGCTGTTCGCTGGGAAATAGTCTTTCATGGTCGGTTACGGGCAAATTCACGCGCATTAAGTGCGATCCCTGGTCGGATTATTATTATGGTGTGGAACATGCAAATCGGATCGATACGCGAGCTGTTCTACGCCCATTCCGAGGTCGGCGACCGCGCATTCGGCGACACTTTCTTTTCATTTGATGACAGAGCAGAGACGCACGGTCCACCTCCATCGCTGTAGGTGGGCCGTGGTTAGTTCAAACCTACAGCATTACAGCAACGAAATCGGGTAGCTGATGAACAGGCGGTTTTCGTCAAATTCGTTGGTGTTGAAGGTTTTGCGGATGCTGGAGTTACGCCATTTGACGCTCAGGTTTTTCAAGGCGCCGGACTGGACGACATACGCCAGTTCCGATTCGCGGCCCCACTCCTTGCCGTCGGTGATAGCCCCGGTGTGCACGTTATCGCCACTGATGTAGCGGTTCATGATCGTCAGGCCCGGGACACCCAGCCCGACGAAGTTGTAGTCATGGCGAACCTGCCAGGAACGCTCCTGCGCGTTATCGTAGCTGGAGTTGTAACTGTCGTTCGCCAAGGTGCCGCCACTGGAACCATTGACCCGCATCCACACGCTATCGCCGGTAAGTTTTTGCAAGCCAACGTAAAAGGTGTTGCCCCCCAGTTTGGCGGAAAACAGGCCAAAGGCGGTCTTGTTGTCCAGATCGCCGGCCAGGCTGGCGCCGTTTTCCTTGCCCGTGAAGAAACCCATATTGGCGCCCAGTACCCAGTCACCCACGGGTTGGCTATGGCTCAAGCTGAAGTACTGTTGCTGATAGATGTCCTTGAGTTCGTCGTACCAGAGCCCGACCGTGGTGCGCTTGTCGTTGAAGCTGTATTCACCGCCACCGAAGTTGAATCGATCGGAGGTGAACGCGGCTTTGCCGTTCATGGACATGTCTTCCATGCTGGCGTCATTGCGTGGGCTGTTCTGCCGGATTTGCCCGCCATACAGCGTCAGCCCGCCGATTTCCTGGGAGGTGACCTGCGCGCCACGGAAGGTCTGCGGCAGCGAACGACCGTCATCGGAACGCAGGATCGGCAGGGTACTGACCCACTCGCCGACTTTCACCACGGTCTTTGACACCTTGGCCTTGGCGGCAACTCCTAGCCGTCCGAAGTTGTCAGCGGGGCGCCCATCGTCGTGGATCGGCAACAGTTGCGTACCGCCGGTGCCTTTGCCGCCGTCGAGCTTCTGCGAATAAAGCCCCAGCACATCGACGCCGAACCCTACCGGCCCTTGGGTGTAGCCGGAACGGGTATCGAGAATGAAGTTTTGCGTCCATTCCTCAGCTTTGTTCTGTGGTGCGGCAGCATTCGGATAGGCGGGATTGACGAAATTACGATTGATGTAGGCATTGCGCAGAGTGAGCGTGGAGGTCGCGCCCTCGATAAAACCGCTGTTTTCATCGGCATGAGCGACGGTTGCCGAGGCAGCACTGAGTGCCAGGGTCAGGCGGATCAATGTGTAATGTGCGGGAACGTTACGGCGGAAAACAGTGGGATGCATGTTGGCTTTCTCGCATTCAATTATTATTTTTCTGGCGGTTATTTGCAGTTGGCGACTGAATTTCAGGCGCAGGCGGCCCTGGCAACCATCTGCCGTAGAACCGCCGGTAAGCGTCTAGCGAAGGGTCAGTGGTTGGCAGACTGACGGCGCAGCAAGTCGTCAATGGCCCGGATGGCGAGGGGATAACCGTCGGCGCCCATGCCGCAGATCACTGCATTGACCACGCCCGACATGATCGAGTGGCGATGCAGTTCGTCCCGGGCATGGATGTTCGACAGGTGCAGTTCAATCAGCGGCGCGTCGAGCAACTTCAGCGCATCCAGCACGGGAATCGAGTGAAACGACAGGCCGGCCGGGTTGATGATCACGGCGGCGCCTTGCTCGAAGGCCTCTTGAATCCAGTCGACCATCACGCCTTCGTGGTTGGTCTGGCGAAAGTCGATGACCAGATCAAGCTCTTCGGCCAGCCTTTCACTGCGATGGCGGATCTGTTCGAGCGTGGTGTGGCCATAGATGTGCGGCTCACGACGACCCAGCAAATTGAGGTTAGGGCCGTTGAGGATGAAGACGGTGCGGTTCATGGTCGTCCTGCTGGGTTATTTGGAAAGAATCGCTGAAGCGCGCGCGTCGACGGCATCGTCTTTGGCGACTGCATTGAGGTCGATGCCGCGGGTTTCCGGGCCGATGACGATCATGGCCAGCGAGATCAGGTTGATCACCGCGCACAGCGTCACCAAAGGCCATGGCGAGTTGTTCGACTGGCTCATCAGGTAAACCGCGATCATTGGCATAGGGCCGCCGATCACCAGGTTGGCGCCGGTGTAGGCCAGAGCCGAGCCCGAGTAGCGCACCTGGGTCGGGAAGGCTTCAGCGAAGGCCACTGGCTGGATGCCGCTCTGGAACTGGGTGAAGCCCAGGAACAGCCCCATGATTGCCATGATGGCGGGAACGTTCAGCGTATTGAGGATCGGGAAGTAGACGAACAGGATCAGCAAGGTCATGCACGAACCAAATGCCAGCGCCTTTTTACGCCCCCAACGATCGGACAGATAACCACCGGCCAGCGCACCGAAAATCGCGCACATGTTAGCCACCATCAGCGACATGAAGCCCGTCGACTGGCTGAAGCCCAGGTGCTTGGTCAGGTAGCTGAGGGAGAAAATCACGATCAGGTAGAACAGCGCAGCGGGCGAGCAGAAGAACAACATCAGGCGCAGGATGGTTTTGTAGTGGCCACCCAATGCAGATTTGAGTGGGCTCTTTTCCTGTTTCACCGGCGTCTTCTTCAAGGCGACGAAGGCTGGGGTTTCATCGACTTTCAGGCGGATGAAGATTGCGACCGCCACCAGTACGAAGCTCATGAGGAAGGGAATTCGCCAGCCGAAGCTTTCGAATTGCTCGCTGGAAAGCGTCGCTGCCAGGCCCATCAATACGCCGTTGGCCAAGATCTGGCTGAGCGGCGAGCACAAGCCGAGCATCCCGGAATACCGGCCGCGGCGATCGGGGGAGGCGTGCTCGAGCGCCATCAGTTGCGCGCCGGTGGACTCACCGCCCAACGCGAAGCCTTGGATGATCCGCAGCAGCACCAGCAGGATCGGCGCCCAGATGCCCACTTGGCTGTAAGTGGGCAGCAAGCCCATCAACACCGACGCCAGGCCCATCATGGTCACGGTGGCCAGCATCAGGTTGCGCCGGCCCAGTTTGTCACCCAGGTAACCACAGGTGATGGCGCCCAATGGTCGAGCGGCCAGTCCGACGCCGAATGTGGCCAGCGACGCAAGCAGGCCGGCGGTTGGCTCCATGGCCGGGAAAAACAGCTTGGGCAGGATGGTCGCCGAGATCGCGCCGTACAGCGTGAAGTCAAACCATTCCAGGGCGGTGCCAATGGTCGCGGCGGTCACCGCTTTGCGAGGCATGCGCAAATCATGAGTCTCTTGACGGGTTGTGCTCATAAAGGTGCTCGTCGTTGTTTTTATGGTTATGGGTACCCACACGATCCTGCTCGGTTAACCGCGCTGACAGGAAACGTCGAAGTGTGTAGACGTTAACGCATGCTGCTTGCAAAATAATTATCGAAATCACGACAAATAGATAAGCCAACCTTATGAGAAGCGATTATGGAACTGCGTCACCTGAAAGCCTTTGTGGTCGCCGCCGACCTGCAGCACTTCAGCCGGGCGGCTGAACAGCTGGGCATCGCGCAACCGGCACTGAGTCAATTGATGCGCACATTGGAATCCGAACTGGGCCTGGCACTGTTTCGACGGGAGAACCGCGGAGTGGCGTTGACCGCAGCGGGTGAGGCCTTCCTGACCCATGCGCGGCAGTCCATCGATTCCAGCGAATTGGCGATTGCCGCCGCACGGCGTGCCCGGCGCGGTGAAGTTGGCGAGATCAACATCGGCTATCACTCGGCGCTGTTCGAGGCCAATCTGCCGCAACTCTTGCGGCATTACTTCAGCACCTTTCCCGAAGTCAAAGTATCGCTGGTGGACGCGGGCATTCGCGCGCAGTTCGACATGCTGCTCGAGCACAAGCTCGACCTGGCCTTTGCCAGGGTGTTCAAGGATCACTTGCCCGACCGCTTGCGCACCCACCATTTCAGCCAGTCCAGGCTCGTGCTGCTGATCCCGGACAACCATGAACTGGCGGACAGCTTTAACGGCGAGCTGGCGACACTGCGCCATGAAAAATTCGTGTTCTTGCAGGACAGCGCCGGCATCGGCCTGACCTCGCACACGCTCCAGGCCTGCCGGCAAAACCAGCTGCACCCCGAGAACATCATGCACGTGCCGTCGCTGATGAGCATACCCGGGCTGGTGGCCGCCGGCATCGGCCTGAGCATCGTGCCGGAAACCATGACCCGGCTGACCATGCCGGGCATACGGATCGTGCCGCTGGCTCAGCCGGAAATGGTCAGTGAACTGTCGCTGATTTCACGCATTGACGAACGCTCGAGTGCGGTGCTGCATTTTATCGAGGAGGCTCATGGGTGGGGGTAGTGCAGCCGAACATGCATAGACCTTGTTCTCGTTCAGAGCGGCGTAGCGCCCGAACAGTGAGAATAGGGTGCGGCCTGCGCAGCATGCTTTTCACACCTCATCGAAATCAACAGCTGTGATCAAGGATCAATATGACTTCGCATACAGTGCCCAGGTTTTGGTGGGCTGACCTGTAAATAAGCATGTTGCTGCAACCTTGGGTTGAGCGAGTGGAATGCATCGAACGGTTACACCCAGTTCACTGATGACGTTCTCTACTTTTTCGTCATCGATGAAGGGGGCTAGTACGAATGTATTGAGTTTGTCCTTGCGTTTGAAGACTTGTTTGAAGTCTTCAAGCGTCGTGGCTGTTCTGGTATTGTTCGACAGCTTTTTTCTGGCACTTTCAAGCATGCCTGACTGAATAGTCTGCAGGATTTTTGGCAAGTCTTTAACAAAGCTGGTCAGCTCTACGTTCAACGTTTTCTTGCTGTTGTCTCTACAGGAATAAGAAACCGTGCTCTGCTCCAGTTCCTTTATTCCGACTTCGACCCGGACAGGCACGCCGCGCTTGATGTGATACCACTTTTTTTCTCCGCCATTCATGTTCCTTTTATCAACGCTGACACGCAGGTTTTGTCCTCTCAGTCTTTTCCGAGAGATCTGCTTTTGCAACTTATCGCAATACGCATGGATAGCTTCGGCGTCCTGTTCACTGCGTACGATCGGAACAATGATGACCTGCGTCGGTGCCACCAACGGTGGGATCACCAACCCATCGTCATCGCCATGGGCCATGATCATGGCACCAATCAAACGCGTGGAAACGCCCCACGATGTGGTCCAGGCCAGTTCTTTTACACCTTCCTTGTTAACAAAGCGGATGTCTGATGCCTTGGCAAAATTCTGTCCGAGGAAGTGTGAGGTGCCTGCTTGCAATGCCTTGCCGTCCTGCATCATTGCTTCGATGGTATAGGTGCTTACGGCGCCTGGGAAACGTTCCCATGAGCATTTTTCGCCTTTTATTACTGGAATGGCCAGGTGCTCGACTGTAAATCGCTCATAGATATCCAGCATCTTCAGCGTCTCGAACAAGGCCTCTTCACTGGAGTCGTGAACGGTGTGGCCTTCCTGCCACAGAAATTCCGAGGTACGCAGGAAGATCCTTGGACGCATCTCCCAACGCAAGACGTTGGACCACTGGTTGATGAGTAACGGCAGATCCCGATAACTTTGCACCCATCGTGAAAAGGAGGCCCCAATCACCGTTTCGCTGGTAGGCCTGATGATCAAAGGCTCTTGCAGTTCGCCAGCAGGAGTGAGCGTTCCATCTGCATTCTGTTCCAGGCGATGATGGGTTACGACTGCGCACTCCTTGGCGAAACCATCGACGTGTTCTGCTTCTTTTTGAAGAAAGGATAACGGGATCAAAAGTGGGAAATAGGCGTTCACATGGCCTGTGTCTTTGAATTTTTGATCAAGCTCTCGTTGCATCTGCTCCCATATGCCATAGCCCCAAGGGCGGATAACCATGCAACCTCTAACGGGAGAATTTTCAGCCATTTCAGACTGACTGATGACTTGTTGATACCATTCGGAGAAGTTTTCACTTCTTGTAGGTGATATGGCGTTATTCATAGTTCTCCCACCTTGAAAAGACAGCATGTGATTTCGAAATGATGTAGGCGTATGTATATTTTTTGCGGCTTCAAATTTCAAGAACTCACATTTTTTGTTTCATCTTTCGGAAAATTCTTTCAGACAGGTCTGTTTTTTGTAAGGTGGTTTCCCTTTTTTGGCGCGACGCTTGAGCATCATCAAGCTTCAAAAGGTCGCAGCCTCGTTTCACTCGACAGCTCCTACAGGGGGATCGGCGTCAGAGGGGCGCTCGTGTCAGTTCAGGACACGTCGTGGGGATAGAGCTCGTCGAGCACCTGCATCAACGCGCGCTTGCGCGGGTTTTCCAGGCCGGTCCAGGCCACGCCGATGCCCGCGCCGCTCATGGCCAGCGCCAGCGGCCGGGTCACGACACCGCTTGGCAGCGCCGAGGCCGTGCCGCTTGGCAGGATGCTGACGCCCAGGCCGGCGGCGACCAACGCCAACTGGGTGGTGAACTCGCCCATCTCCCGGGCAATCGTCAGGGTGATCTTGCGGCGGTGAAACCCCGCCAGCATCTGGTCATACAAACCGGGCGCGAACTTGCGCGCCAGCACCATCACCGGGCATCCCGCCAGATCCTGAGGCTGTACACGTCGTTTTGCGCACAGCGGATGGTCTTGCGGCAGCGCCACCACCAGCGACTCCTCGAACAGCGGGCGCGTGCGCACCCCCGGCACATTCAAGTGCAGGCGCACCAGGCCGAAATCCAGGGCATTGTCCAGCAAGGCCCGGGCCTGGGGCAGGGATGGCATGTCCTTGAGTTCCAGTTCGATGCGCGGGTAGCGTTCCTCCAGCGTGCGCACGAGCACCGGCAACAAATGCGCCAGCGTTGAGGAGACAAAGGCCAGGCGCAACACCCCGACTTCGCCGGCCGCGGCCTGTTGCAACACCTCCCGGGCGCGTACGGCCTGGCGCAAGGTCGCCAGGGCCTCGGGGAGAAACAGCGCGCCTTCCTCGGTCAACTCGACCCGGTGCCGGTCACGCTCGAACAACAACGCGCCGACATCGTCCTCCAAGGCACGTATCTGCGCACTCAAGGCCGGCTGGACGATGTGCAGGCGCGCCGCCGCACGACCAAAGTGAAGCTCCTCGGCCAACGCTGCAAAAGCCCGCAGGTGCTTGAGTTCCATTGATCCTCCTGATCCGGTACAGCGCTGCTGGTGATCACGAACGGTGATCACGGCATCACCATAAGACATTCGGCACATGGTCGAAGGCCTGCAGAACGAAACGCAAAAAGCCGTCAGCTTCATGGAGGAGGGCGTCAAGGACGTCGATAACAGCCTGCGCCTGGCCGA
>Ga0247818_10001823_pt1 | contig 13668 bp, 14 predicted proteins | sample 13C_Glucose_Day1_FD_192424 | JGI IMG/M metagenome (GOLD analysis project Ga0247818, IMG submission 192424) | Soil microbial communities from agricultural site in Penn Yan, New York, United States - 13C_Glucose_Day1 | ecosystem: Environmental > Terrestrial > Soil > Agricultural land | place...
CTTAGGCTCGATCCATGTCATCACCAGCTCTCGGCGCGCACGTCGACCAGGCCGACCCGATCACCGCCGCATCCGAGCGTGGAGCCACGCTGTCTCAGTTCTTCCTCGGCGACCCGCAGAGCTACAAGGGCCCCGAGTGGGAGTTCCCCGGCGGCCCGGCAGCGCTGCGGGCCGCGGCGGAGGCCGCAGGGATCGACCTCTACGTGCACGCGCCCTACCTCATCAACGTGGCCACGACGAACAACCGCATCCGGATCCCGAGCCGCAAGCTGCTGCAGCAGCACATGGACGCGGCCGCCTCCATCGGGGCCAAGGGGCTGATCGTCCATGGCGGCCACGTCAACAAGGACGACGACCCGGAGAAAGGGTTCGACAACTGGCGCAAGGCCGTCGAGTCCACGGACCTCAAGATCCCGCTGCTCATCGAGAACACCGCCGGCGGCACCAACGCCATGGCGCGCCAGCTCGATCGCGTCGCGCGCCTGTGGGAGGCCATCTCCACGGCAGACGGCTTCGACAACGTCGGTTTCTGCCTCGACACCTGCCACGCCCACGCCGGCGGCAACGAGCTGACCACGGTCGTGGAGAGGGTCCGTGCCATCACCGGGCGGATCGACCTGGTCCACTGCAACGACAGCCGCGACGAGTTCGACTCCGGCGCAGACCGACACACCAACCTCGGTGCTGGCCTCATCGACCCCGACGAGCTCGCCGCCGTCCTCCGCTCCGCGCAGGCACCCGTGGTGGTGGAGACCCCGGGTGGCCTCGAGGGACAGACCGCCGACCTGGAGTGGGTGCGGCAGCAGCTCGCCTAGCCGCACAGCAGTTCGCGAAGGGTGGGCACCATGGCGCGAAACGCCTTGCCCCGGTGGGAGATCGCGTTCTTCTCCTCGGGCGTGAGCTCGGCCGAGTGCCGGGTGTCGCCCTCGACGACGAGGATCGGGTCATAGCCGAACCCGTTGCTGCCCTTGGGCTGTCGGGCCAGCGTCCCCGACATGCGGCCCTCGGTGGCACGGACCGTGCCGTCGGGCATCGCGAGCACCGCCGCACAGACGAACGCCGCCCCACGGTGCTCGTCCCTGACGTCGGAGAGCTGGTCGAGCAGCAGCTCGAGGTTGGCCCGGTCGTTGCCATGGCTGCCGGCCCAGCGCGCGCTGAAGATCCCCGGCGCGCCACCGAGCACGTCGACGGCAAGTCCGGAGTCGTCAGCCAGCGCTGGCAGACCCGTCGCTTTGGCCAGCGCCACCGCCTTGAGCCGGGCGTTCTCCTCGAACGTCACCCCGTCCTCCACCACGTCCGGCGCGTCGGGGAACTCGGACGCACCAACGATCTCGAGCCCGAGCTCCTCGCACACGTCAGCGAGGATGTGCCGCAGCTCGACGACCTTGTGCTGGTTGCGGGTCGCCAGGACGATCCGCGTCACTGCACGCGCTCTCGCGGAGTCGCGGCCAGCGCCGCATCCTGCATCGCGCTGAGGTCGGCGCAGCCCTTGGCGGCGAGGTCGAGCAGCGCGTTGAGCAGTTCGCGGTCGAAGGGCTGACCCTCGGCCGTGCCCTGCACCTCGACGAACTGCCCGTCACCGGTCATCACGATGTTCATGTCGGTGCCGGCGCCGACGTCCTCGGGGTAGTCGAGGTCGAGCACGGGCTCGCCGTCGATGATGCCCACGGAGACCGCCGCGATCGAGCCCGTCAGGGGTTTCGCGCTGGCGGGCAGGAGTCCCTTGGCCCGGGCGTCCTCGATGGCGTCGACGAGCGCGACGTAGGCCCCGGTGATCGCGGCCGTCCGGGTGCCACCGTCGGCCTGCAGGACGTCGCAGTCGAGCACGATGGTGTTCTCGCCGAGCGCCTTGGTGTCGATGATGGCGCGCAGGCTGCGGCCGATGAGGCGCGAGATCTCGTGGGTGCGGCCGCCGACCTTGCCCTTGCGCGACTCACGGTCGCTGCGCGTGTTGGTCGAGCGCGGCAGCATCTCGTACTCGGACGTGACCCAGCCGGTGCCCTTGCCCTTGAGCCAGCGCGGAACCCCGGCGGTGAACGAGGCGGCGCAGAGCACCCGGGTGCGCCCGAACTCCACCAGCACGCTGCCCTCGGCGTGGTCGAGCCAGTTGCGCGTGATGCGCACCTCGCGGAGCTGGTCGGGGGTGCGGCCGTCGTGACGAGTCATGCGGGCAAGGCTAGCGATGGGGTCAGACCAGCGTCTGGGTGACCTCCTGTCGGGCACCGTCGACGACGACCCTGCCGAGCGAGCCGTTGACGAACGGCATCTGGGGCGGCACGTGACCGCACTCGACGTCGAGGACCACGGGAACGCCCAGCCCACCGAGCGCGTCGGCCACCGCGTCGCGCTGGGTGCAGCCCGGCGAGTCGGGGGCGGGTGTCCTGCCGATGAGCACCGCGCGCGCGTGGTCGAACCAGCCGGCGAGCCGCATCCCGTGCAGCGCCCGGGCGATGTCGAGCGCGTTCTGCTCGGCCGCCTCGAGGTAGACGAGCAGGCCGTCGTCCCCCTGGGCCGCACCGTAGGACGGAAGGTCGCCGTAGGGAGTGCCGTGCAGGTGGCTGAGGACGTCGATGCACCCGCCGATGAGGCGGCCGGTCACGTCGACGGGCCCCGACGAGGGGTCGAGCAGCGACCAGCGACCGCTGCGGTCGAGCGTCCGCTGGGTCACCGTGGGGTTCGCCTCCCAGTCGTCATGCCCACTGCTGCGGTATGCCGTGGCGGCGCGCTGGGTGAACGCCGCACCCTCGCTGCGCCCCGCGACCTCCCACCACGCCACGTGCCCGGGCTGCACGGCATACGGGGTGTCCATGAGGTTGGCGCCGTGCAGGCTGGCCCACCCGGTGAGCATCGTCAGCGGGAACATCACCGTGGTCAGGTCGCTGTAGCCCACCAGCCAAGTCGGCTCGGCCGACGCGATGTGCTCGAAGTCGAGCAGCCCCAGGATCTCGATCGCGAGCTCGCCACCCCACGGCGGCACGACCGCCGCGATCGCCGGGTCGGTCAGCATGGCGGTCAGCTCGCGGGCCCGGTCGGCAGCAGGCGCACTCACGACGGCGTCGCCGTCCATGCACTCCCCGACGACAACGTCGAACCCCTTGTCCCGCAGCGTCTGCACGCAGAAGTCGAGGCGCGGCCGCAGGGGGCGGGACACCCCGGCTGAAGGGGCGGTCACGCCGATGCGGTCACCAGGACGGAGGGGGCGGGGATAGCGGGTCACTCGTCGGCAAGCTCCGGCGGCCAGACCACGGCGAACCGCTCGAAGACGGCCTCCATGCTGTCGTCGTAGTCCAGCCCCATGCGGGCACACGAGCGCTGCCAGTAGCCGCGGTGGGCGTCGAGCCACCACTCACGAGTGCGCTCGCCCTCACCCTCGTCGTAGGCAAAGGCATCGTCGACACTGCTGACGGGGCCCACGCGCAGCTCGAGGGACCGCATCACCAGACGCGGCTGGCCCCGTCCGTCGCAGGCGATCCAGTGCGACCCGATGCGCGGCAGCTCCTCGTCGCCGTCGGCAAACTCGGCCACCAGGGCGGCCGTGGCCCGCTTGGGGCCGCTGGTCACCGCGTCGAGCAGCTCGTCGGCCATCTCCGCGGAGTCGCCGAAGTACTCGGCGGGCGGCGACTCGGTGTCGTGGTGCCGGTCGGGGTGGGCCTTCTTGTAGTCCGCCCACATCTGCTCGGCGGCGGCCTCGTCGATCGTGATCACGCTGCCAGCCTAGGCGGGCACGACGGCCCCGGAGGCTAGATCGAGTACGTCGCGTCCGGACGGGCGAGCTCGACCTCACCGGGCCAGACCTCGGAAGCCTGCGCACGGCACACGGCAGGGTCGTTCCACGCTGGCAGGTGGGTCAGCATGAGGCGCCGCACTCCCCCGGCGTCGAGCGCTGCCTGAGCGGCGCGGCTGCCCGAGAGGTGGATGCCGCGGGTCGTGTCGCGGCCGTCGACGAACGCCGAGTCGGCCAGCACCAGGTCGGCCCCGGAGAAGAGGGGGGTCAGCGCGTCGCAGGTGTCGGTGTCGCCGCTGTAGGCCAGCACGCTGCCGTCGGCCTCGACGCGGAAGCCGTAGGTCTCGACCGGGTGGTTGACCCGGAACGGCGTCACCGTGAACGGCCCCACCGTGACGGCCTGCCGGTCGACGAGGCCTTGGAAGACGAACTCGTTGTCCATCCCGCCCTCCTCGAGCCCGTGGTAGGCCTGCTCCATCCGCTCGGCGGTGTCCTTCGGGCCGTAGACAGGCAGCGGGTCGGTGAGGGGCCCGGAGGGCTGGTACTTGCGCGTGACGTAGAGCCCGAGCAGGTCGACGCAGTGGTCGGGGTGGAGGTGGCTGACCATGACGGCATCGAGGTCGGCCGGGTCGATGTGGCGCTGCAGCGCCCCGAGCGCACCGCTGCCGAGGTCGAGCAGGAGGTTGACCTCGCGTCCGTCGTGCTCTGCCCGCAGCAGGTAGGAGGACGCCGGCGACTGGGGCCCGGCGAAGGACCCCGAACAGCCCACGATGGTCAGCCTCATGCCGTCACCACCGAGTCGGGGCGGGCATGCACGACCTCCGGGCCGAGGAAGCGCCGGGCCAGCCGCTCGAACTCCACGGGGTCGCCGGTCGTGAGGAACTCGTGGGCCGGCTCGGGGAGGTGGTCGGGGCGCAGCGCGTCGGCGTCGGCGAGGACCCGGAAGACGCCCTTGGCCGTCTCCTCGGCGCTCGACACCAGCGTGACGCCGTCGCCCATGACATAGGAGATGACGCCGGTCAGCAGCGGGTAGTGGGTGCAGCCGAGGATCAGCGTGTCGACCCCCTGGGCCAGCACCGGCTCGAGGTACTCGTGGGCCAGGCCCAGCAGCTCGGGCCCGCTCGTGATGCCAGCCTCCACGAACTCGACGAAACGGGGGCACGGCTGCGACGTGACCTGCACGTGGGGCGCCGCGGCGAAGGCGTCGACGTAGGCCCCGGACTGGTGCGTCCCCCGGGTGGAGATGACACCGACGCGGTCGTTGCGGGTGGCAGCGGCGGCCCGCCGCACCGCCGGGCGGATCACTTCGATGACCGGCACGTCGTAGCGCTCGCGGGCGTCGTGCAGGACGGCGGCGCTGGCGGTGTTGCAGGCGATGACCAGGGCCTTGACGCCGCGGTCGACGAGCCGGTCGAGGCACTCGAGGGCGTACTCGCGGGTCTGCGCGATCGGCTTGGGGCCGTATGGCTGGCGTGCCGTGTCGGCGAGGTAGACGACCGGCTCGTGGGGCAGCTGGTCGAGGACGGCCCGGGCGACGGTGAGCCCGCCGTAGCCGGAGTCGAATATCCCGATCGGTGCATCTGCCACCGGACAAGGGTATGGCCGGGCACCGTCAGCGCCGGTACCAGCGGCGCGTCACGTGTGTCACACGTGCCAGACGGGCTCCAGCGCGTCAGCCGGTCAGCGGCTCAGGGCGTGGGCAAGCGTCTCCTGGAGCCACGTGAGGAAGTCATAGACCGCCAGCGCGTAGACGGCCGGGTCGTCGTCGTCGAGGGAGGCAACCTGCTGCTCGAGCAGGTCGAGGTCCTCGTCGGTGCGCAGCCCGAGCCGCTCGCCGAGGACCAGCCGGACGTCGGTGAGGGCCACGACCATCGCCACCGCCTGCGACTGGTCGAGCTCGACACGCTGGTCGTCGATCGAGGCCAGCGCCGAGATCGCGGTCGACAGGTTCGCCGTCTTCCGGGTCCGCAGGCCCTGCTCGGTGAAGCGGCGGAACTCGGCGGCGATCTGCTCGTCCTCCCGGTGGGCGGCGGGCAGCAGGCGGTCGAGGGCGGGGTCCCGGTGACCGAGGCCGCCGGGCGAGGAGGGCGTCGTGGGGGTCTGGTCCTCCGCGGAGACCGACACCCCCCAGCCCGAGCCCCCGAGGCCGGCGACGATCTGGTCGAACGTGTCGCCGCCCGACTCCTCCGTCGGCGTCTCCGGCGCCACGAGCTCGCGGACCTGCTCCATCAGCCCCACGACGAGGCCGCGCTCCACGGCGTCGAGCTTGGCGACGAAGACGTCGCCCTTGCGCTTGAATCCCCGCGCCACTCAGCTGTCCTTCTGGAAGGTGGCCCACAGGCCGTAACCCTGCAGCGCCTCGGTGTCGGTCTCCATCTTCTCGCGCGTGCCGGTCGAGACGACGGCCCGGCCCTTGACGTGGACGTCCATCATCAGCTTCTCGGCCTTCGCCTTCGGATAGCCGAAGTAGGACTGGAACACGAACGTCACGTAGGACATGAGGTTGACCGGGTCGTTCCACACCAGCGTGATCCAGGGGACGTCGACCTCGGCGTCCTCGCTGGTGGAGACGCTCTCCTGCTCCACGGGGGCAATCGACACGCACCCACAATAGGCTGCCCCTGTGACTGCGACGGCACCCAGCACGGCACTGCTCACCGACCACTACGAGCTGACGATGGTCGAGGCCGCCCTGCGCAGCGGCGCGGCCTCGCGCGACTGCGTCTTCGAGGTGTTCGCCAGGCGGCTGCCCGAGGGGCGGCGCTACGGCGTGGTCGCCGGCACCGGCCGGCTGCTCGACGCCATCGAGCAGTTCCGGTTCTCCGATGAGGAGATCGACCAGCTGCGCCGCACCCGGGTCGTCGACGACGCCACCCTCGAGTTCCTGGCGGGCTACCGCTTCAACGGCAACATCTGGGGGTATGCCGAGGGCGAGTGCTACTTCCCCTACTCACCGGTGCTCGTGGTCGAGTCCGACTTCGCGCACGGGGTCCTGCTCGAGACCGTGGTCCTCAGCATCCTCAACCACGACAGCGCCGTCGCGAGCGCGGCCTCACGAATGACCTCGGCCGCCGGTGGCCGCCCGTGCATCGAGATGGGGTCTCGCCGCACCCACGAGGAGGCGGCCGTGGCGGCCGCCCGCGCGGCATACATCGCCGGGTTCGCCACCACCTCCAACCTGGAGGCGGGGCGCCGCTATGGCGTGCCCACCGCCGGCACCGCCGCCCACGCGTTCACGCTGCTGCACGACGACGAGCGGGAGGCGTTCGCCGCCCAGGTCGAGGCCCTGGGCAAGGGCACCACCCTGCTCGTCGACACCTACGACGTGACCAACGCCGTGCGCATCGCCGTCGACGTCGCCGGTCCCGAGCTCGGCGCCGTGCGGCTCGACTCCGGTGACCTGCTCAGCCAGGCCCGCGAGGTGCGTGCCCTGCTCAACGACCTCGGGGCGCAGGACACCAAGATCGTCGTCACCTCCGACCTCGACGAGTACGCCATCGCTGCCCTGGCCGCCGGTCCCGTCGACCGCTACGGCGTCGGCACCTCGCTGGTGACCGGGTCGGGCGCCCCCACCGCCGGGATGGTCTACAAGCTGGTGGCCCGCACCGACGACTCCGGCGCGATGGTCAGCGTCGCCAAGAAGAGCAAGGACAAGCAGTCCGTCGGCGGGCGCAAGTTCGCCCTGCGCCGGCTCGGCGAGCGCGGCTGCGCCGAGGTCGAGGTGCTCGGCCTCGGCGAGGCGCCGGCCAACGACGGCAACGACCGCGCCCTGCTCGTCCCGCTCGTCGAGAACGGCCGGGTCGTGGGCCGCGAGTCCAGCGCGCTCGAGGCCGCCCGCGAGCGGCACGAGGCCTCCCGCGCGGAGCTCCCGGCGGCCGCCCACCGCCTGCAGCGCGGCGAGCCGGCCATCCCCACCCTGTTCGAGGACAACCTGCCCTGACCGCACTAGCGTGGTGCGCATGCCAGCCGCACCGCGTGCCCTGATCATCGTCGACGTCCAGAACGACTTCTGCGAGGGCGGCTCTCTGGCGGTCTCCGGAGGAGCCGAGGCTGCGCGCCGCATCAGCGAGCACGTCGCAGCCCACGGCGCGGAGTATGCCGCGATCGTCGCCACCGCGGACTGGCACGACAACCCCGGGGCGCACTTCAGCGACCAGCCCGACTTCGTCGAGTCGTGGCCCGCCCACTGCCGTGTCGGCAGCGACGGCGCCCTGTTCCACCCCAGCGCGGAGCGGGCGTTCGAGGACGTGCAGGCCATCTTCCGCAAGGGCCACCACAGCGCGGCCTACAGCGGCTTCGAGGGCTTCACCGTGGAGGCGGACCGGCGGGTCGGCCTGGCCGAATGGCTCCGCGACCGCGCCATCGAGGAGGTCGACGTCGTCGGTATCGCCACCGACCACTGCGTGCGGGCCACGGCGCTCGACGCCGCGAACGAGGGTTTCCAGACCCGGGTCCTGCTCGACCTCACCGCCGGTGTCGCCCCTGAGACCACCGAGCGGGCGCTGCGCGAGCTCGAGGCGGCCGGGGTGGCCCTCGAGAAGGCCGCCTGAGCGCCACCCTCCGGGGTTCGGTCCGGGGACACGGCGAGGCCCCGGCTGATTCGCTGAATCGTCGGGGCCTCGTCTTGCCCGGGGTGACGCATTCCGGGCGTCGGGCTGGGTCGCGCTGCCTTTTCCTGCCCTCGTCGGTGGGCAGGGTCTCCGGCTTTCCCGGCAGTTGAGGGCTTTGCTTGCCAGCGGGGCCGCTTCCGTCGCCGGTTGCGGCAGTTCCTTTATCCCTCAGGGATGCCCTTGTGCGACAGGGACTTTGGTCCCGTCCTCACCTCACCCGCGCGTCAGCACGACCTTGAGGGCGCCGGTGTCGGCGGCGCGCGAGAAGACGTCGTAGGCCTCCATGAAGTCGCCGAGGGCGAAGCGGTGGGTCACGAACTTCTCGGAGTCCAGCTGCTTGCTCGTGACGAGGCGCAGCAGGGTCGGCGTGGAGTAGGTGTCGACCAGGCCCGTCATGATCGTGACGTTCTTGATCCACAGGCTCTCGAGGTGCAGCGCCGCCGGGGCGCCGTGCACGCCGACGTTGGCGACCCGGCCGCCGGGCCTGATCAGCTCGGTGCACTGCTCGAAAGAGGCGGGGACGCCCACGGCCTCGATCGCGGTGTCGGCGCCGAGGCCACCGGTCATCTCCCTGACCAGGGCGACCGCGTCCTGGGTGCCGGCGTTGATCGTGACATCCGCGCCGAAGCGCTTGGCCGCCTCGAGGCGGGAGTCGGCGAGGTCGATCGCCACGACGTGGGCCGGGCTGAAGAGCTTGGCCCCCATGATGGCGGCCAGCCCGATGGGGCCCGACCCCACGACGGCCACGGTGTCTCCGGGCCGGACGGCGCCGTTGAGCACCCCGACCTCGTAGCCGGTGGGCAGGATGTCCGCGAGCATGAGGACCTCTTCGTCGGTCACGCCGGCGGGCACGACGTAGGTGGAGGTGTCGGCGAACGGCACCCGGACCTTCTCTGCCTGGGTCCCGTCGATCTTGTGGCCGAGGATCCATCCGCCGCCGCCGAGGCACTGGCCGTACATCCCGTCGCGGCAGTAGCGGCAGGCGCCGCACGCCGTGATGCAGGACACGAGCACGTGGTCGCCGACCTTGACGTTCTTGACCCCCGCCCCGACCTCCTCGACGGTGCCGACCGCCTCGTGGCCGAGGATCCGGCCGTCCGTGACCGCTGGCACGTCGCCCTTGAGGATGTGCAGGTCGGTCCCGCAGATCGTCACCGAGTCCACGCGGACGATGGCGTCGGTGTCGTCGATGATCGTGGGGTCGGGCACTTCCTCCCAGGCCTTGTTCCCGGGCCCGTGGTACACAACAGCAAACATGGGTTTCTCCTCCTAGATGGGCATTTCCCAACCTAGGAAGCAGGAGTCGGGCCGGGCAGTGCCCAAGGTCCCGCCCTCCGGTTCCTCACAGCGGCCGACCGGGGGCTGTGCGCAGGTCGTTACGGACGCTTAACGGCGGGCGCGGCACCGCGAAACACGCTCCCGGCAGCCTCTCGGGTACTGCCCCCTGCCGCACCCGACTAGGAGCCCCGCATGACCGCTCCCGCCCGCGACTCCCTCTCCTCGCTCGAGGCGCCGCTGCACAGTGCGCCCCCGCGTCCCGCCGTCCCGGTCCACCGCTCTGGCCGCTGGATCGACGACTGGGACCCCGAGGACCCGGTCTTCTGGCGAGGTGGCGGCCGCTCCATCGCCCACCAGAACCTGTCGCTGTCCGTCTTCGCGGAGTTCCTGGGGTTCTGCGTCTGGGCACTGTGGAGCGTCGTCGTGCCGCAGCTGCCGGCCGCGGGGTTCGCCCTGACGCTCGACCAGCAGTTCTGGCTCATCGCCGTGCCCAGCCTGGTGGGCGCCACGATCCGGATCCCCTACACCTTCGCCGTCCCGGTCTTCGGCGGGCGCAACTGGACGGTGGTCTCCTCCCTGCTGCTGCTCATCCCCGCCGCCACGCTGGCATGGGTGGTGACCCAGCCGGACACCTCCTTCGGCGTCCTCCTGCTGTGTGCCGCCCTGGCCGGCTTCGGCGGGGGCAACTTCGCCTCCTCCATGACCAACATCTCGTTCTTCTTCCCCGAGGCCGAGAAGGGCAAGGCGCTGGGCCTCAACGCCGCCGGCGGCAACCTCGGCACCGGCATCGTCCAGCTCCTGGTGCCCGCGGTGATCGCGATCGGCGCCGGGGTGCACCTCGAGCGCGCCGGGCTGGTCTTCATCCCCCTCGCCCTCCTGGCGGCCGTCCTCGCCTGGCGCGGCATGCACAACCTGACGGGCGCGAGGGCCGACTACCGCAGCTTCGCCAGCGCCGCCCGCAACCGGCACACCTGGTTCATCTCCTTTCTCTACATCGGCACGTTCGGCTCGTTCATCGGCTACTCCGGGGCCTTCCCCACCCTGCTCAGGACCCAGTTCCCGGAGGTCGCCACCTCGATCGCCTTCCTCGGTGCCCTGGTGGGCGCGCTGACCCGCCCGCTCGGCGGCATGGTCGCCGACCGGCTCGGTGGTGCCCGCGTCACCATTGCCTCGTTCGCCGTCCTGGCCGTCGGTGCCATCGCCGCCATCGCCGGGCTGCGCCAGCACAGCTTCCCGCTCTTCTTCGGCGCCTTCATGGTCCTGTTCACCGGCGCGGGCATCGGCAACGGCGCGACCTACCGGATGATCCCCGCGGTGTTCCGGGCGGGGGTCTCCGGCCCCGAGCGCCTCGCGGTCGCCCGGAAGTCGGCCGCCGGATGCATCGGCATCGCCGGCGCCGTCGGGGCCTACGGCGGTTTCCTCATCCCCCGCGGGTTCGCCATGGCCAAGGAGCAGTTCGGGTCGCTGGTACCCGCCCTGTGGGTGTTCGTCGTCGCCTACCTCCTCATGGGCGCTCTGACGTATGCCGTGTACGCGCGGCGAGGTGCCGCGCTGGCGGCCGAGCGGGTGTGAGACGCGATGGCCACGAGCACGGTCGACAGCCACTGCCCCTACTGCGCGCTGCAGTGCGCGCAGTCCCTCACCGCTGACCACGACGAGGTCGAGGTGAGGGGCCGGGACTTCCCGACCAACCGGGGCGGGCTCTGCCAGAAGGGGTGGACCTCGGCAGCGCTGCTGCGGACCCCTGACCGGATCCGTGAGCCACTGGTCCGCGGGGCCGACGGGACGCTCGCGCCCGCGTCATGGGAGGACGCGCTCGACCTGGTGGCCGACCGTCTCTCACGGGTGCGTCGCGAGCTCGGCGCCGACGCGGTGGCACTCTTCGGGGGCGGCGGTCTCACCAACGAGAAGGCCTACCAGCTGGGCAAGTTCGCCCGTGTGGCCCTGGGCACGGCCAACATCGACTACAACGGTCGCTTCTGCATGTCGAGTGCCGCAGCGGCGGCCAACCGCTCGCTCGGCATCGACCGCGGCCTGCCTATTCCGCTGACCGACCTCGGCGCGGCCGGGGCGGTCCTCCTGCTCGGGAGCAACGTCGCCGAGACCATGCCGCCTGCCGTGCAGCACCTTGCCGGTGCGCGGGCGCGCGGCGGCCTGGTCGTGGTCGACCCGCGCCACAGCGCCACCGCCGCCCTGACGCAGGACGGGCAGGGCCGGCACCTCCAGCCGGTGCCCGGCACCGACCTTGTCGTCCTGCTCGCCCTGCTGCACGTCGTCCTGGCCGAGGGCCTGGCCGACACGGCATACCTCGCGGAGCGCACGACAGGGCTCGAGGACCTGCAGCGCTCGGTCGCCCCCTGGTGGCCCGAGCGCGCGGAGCGCGAGTGTGGCGTGCCCGCCACGGTCCTGCGCGAGACGGCCCGGCTGCTGGCGGCCGCCAGCCCGGTCCACGGGGGCACCGGCGCCGTGGTGCTCACCGGGCGCGGCGTGGAGCAGTCCTCACAGGGCACCGCGACGGTGACCGCCGCCATCAACCTGGCCCTGGCCCTCGGGCTGCCCGGGCGGAGCAGCAGCGGCTACGGAGCGATCACCGGGCAGGGGAACGGGCAGGGCGGTCGCGAGCACGGGCAGAAGGCCGACCAGCTGCCCGGTTACCGCATGATCGACGACCCGGCGGCGCGCGAGCACGTCGCCGGCGTCTGGGGCGTGCCGCCCGAGACGCTGCCCGGGAAGGGGATGCCGGCCGTCGAGCTGCTGCGCTCGCTCGGCACCGCGAACGGCCCGAGGGCGCTCCTCGTGCACGGCTCGAACCTGGTGGTCAGCGCCCCGAACGCCGAGACCGTGCGTCAGCGGCTGCGCAGCCTCGACCTCCTCGTGGTCTGCGACTTCGTCCCGTCGGAGACGGCCCAGCTGGCCGACGTCGTGCTGCCGGTGACGCAGTGGGCCGAGGAGGAGGGCACGATGACGTCGCTGGAGGGCCGGATCATCCGGCGCCGCAAGGCCCTGGAGCCGCCTGCGGGCGTGCGCTCCGAGCTGTGGATCTGGTCGGAGCTGGCCCGCCGCCTCGGCTCCCCCGGCGTCTTCGACACCGAGCCGGCGGCTGTCTTCGACGAGCTGGCCCGGGCGAGCGCCGGCGGCAGGGCCGACTACAGCGGGCTGAGCCACGCCCGCCTCGACACCGGGGAGCCGCTCTACTGGCCGTGTCCGGCCGGACAGACAGACGCGCCCCACCCCGGAACGCCGAGGCTCTTCACCGACGGCTTCCCCACGGCTGACGGCCGGGCCCGGCTCGTCGCGGTGGACCACCACGGCCCGCAGGACGACGTGCGCCCGGAGGCTCCCGTCTACCTCGTCACCGGCCGGGTGCTCCAGCACTACCAGTCGGGGGCGCAGACCCGCAGGGTGCCCGAGCTCGCCGCGGCCGTGCCCGGCCCCTACGTCGAGCTGCACCCGCTGCTCGCCCAGCGGCTGGGCATCGACGACGGCGGGGACGTGGTGCTCACCGGGCGTCGCGGACGCGTGACCACCACGGCCCGGTTCACGGACGCCATCCGTCCGGACACCCTGTTCATGCCCTTCCACTGGGGCGGCGCCGGCAGCGTCAACCTGCTGACCAACGACGCGACCGACCCCGTCTCCGGCATGCCCGAGTTCAAGGTGTGCGCTGTCGACGTCCAGCCAGCGTCACTGTCCCGCAACCCGATTGGAGTCAGCGCATGACGCGCGTCGTCGTCGTCGGCAACGGAATGGTCGGCTCCCGCTTCGTCGAGGACCTCCTCGCGGAGGACCGTGCCGGCCGTTTCAGCATCACCGTCCTCGGAGCAGAGGACTGCGAGCCCTACAACCGGGTCCTCCTCAGCGAGGTCGTCGCCGGCCGCTACGGCCTGGCCTCGCTCACCCTTCCCACACCGGCCGACGCCCGCCTGCGCGTCCACCGAGGAGCCGCCGCCGTGGGGATCGACCGGGAGGACCGGGTCGTCCTCGCTGCCGACGGGAGCCGACACCGCTACGACCTCGTTGTCCTGGCCACCGGCGCCCCGGCAGCGGGGGCACGCG
>Ga0247818_10001827_pt1 | contig 13656 bp, 9 predicted proteins | sample 13C_Glucose_Day1_FD_192424 | JGI IMG/M metagenome (GOLD analysis project Ga0247818, IMG submission 192424) | Soil microbial communities from agricultural site in Penn Yan, New York, United States - 13C_Glucose_Day1 | ecosystem: Environmental > Terrestrial > Soil > Agricultural land | place: USA...
GCGTGGGGGTGGGCTGCCTATCCTGGAGGGCCGGCCGCTCCTGGGAGGGGTCGGAGAGTCGCCCCTCGTGCCGTCCAGCGAAAGGCTTGCTTCTTGAGCGCGCAGCAGATCCCCGTCGTCGTCCTCGCCGGGTTTCTCGGGGCGGGGAAGACCACGCTCCTGAACCAGCTGCTGCGCGGTGCCCGGGGGACCCGGATCGGGGTCATGGTCAACGACTTCGGCGACATCGGGATCGACGCGATGACGGTCGCCGGGCAGGTGGGGTCGACCGTCTCCCTCGGGAACGGCTGTCTGTGCTGCGCGGTGGACGCGAGCGAGCTGGACGAGTACCTGGAGGTACTGACCCGGCCCGAACTGCGGCTGGACGTGATCGTCATCGAGGCCAGCGGGCTCGCCGAGCCGCAGGAGCTGGTCCGGATGGTGCTTGCCAGCGAGAACCGGCGGGTCGTCTACGGCGGCCTCGTGGAGGTCGTCGACGCCGCCGAGTTCGCCGCCACCCGGCAGCGGCACCCCGAGACCGACCGCCACCTCGCCCTCGCCGACCTGGTCGTCGTCAACAAGGCCGACCGCGTCCCGGAGGACGAGCTGAGGGCCGTCCGGGAGACCGTCGCCGGGCTCGCGGACCGGGCGGCGGTGATCGAGGCGACGCACGGCCGGATCGATCCCGAGCTGCTCTTCGACCGGGTCGTCCCGGAGGACGAGATCGCCGGCCAGATGTCGATCGAGGACGTCCTCTACGCGGACGAGGACGGCCACGCCCACCCCCACGCGGCCTACGACACCGTCTCCCTGGCCACGGCGGTGCCGCTGCACCCCCGGCGGCTGATGGCCTTCCTCGACTCCCGTCCCGAGGGGCTGTACCGCCTCAAGGGCTTCGTGGACTTCGGCGCCGCCGACCCCGACCACCGCTATCTGGTGCACGCGGTCGGCCGCTTCCTGCGCTTCTACCCGGAGCCCTGGCCGGCCGGGGAGGAGCGCCTCTCGCAGCTGGTCCTGATCGGGACCGGCGTCGACGCGGCGGCCCTGCGCAAGGAGCTCGCCGGCTGCGAGGTCGACGGACCCGGGGACGCCCCGGACGAGCACAGCATGTGGGGCGTCCTCCGGTACGTGCCGCGGGGCGACGACCCGCAGGGCGAGGAGCCGCCCGGCGAGGCGTAGCCCCGGCTCAGGCCCGTACGCCCGCGAGGGTCAGACCGACCGCCGCCAGGTAGGCGTCGAGGCTCGCGTCGGCGCGCGCGCCGGCCCAGCCCACGTACCCGTCCGGACGGATCAGGAAGAGACCCGGGCCGTACGGCTCGTAGTTCGTGAGCCGGGCCGCGCGGACCTGCTCGGGGAGCAGGGCGGGAGGCTCGGCGGGCCCGACCGCGAGCAGGGTGAAGTGAGGGCCCCGGAAGAGGTCGAAGAGGCGCCCGTCTCCGTGCGGCCCGTCCGGGGCGCGGTCGCCGGCGCGCACGGCGTCACCCGGTCCCTGGGCGCGGGTGTCCACCGCGAGCGCCGAGTCGCGGTAGCCGACGCCGAGCTGCTGGACGTCCCTGCCCCGCTGGGGTGCGTCGCCGTCGGCGGTCGCCCGGTGGAGGCGGGTGCTGAGCCCGAGGACGTCCGCCGCGACCGGGCGGCGCTCGGCCTCGTAGCTGTCCAGGAGCGCGGCGGGGGCCCCGTGCCGCAGCACCTGGGCGAGCTTCCAGCCGAGGTTGTACGCGTCCTGGACGCCGGTGTTGAGGCCCTGGCCGCCGGCCGGGGAGTGGACGTGGGCCGCGTCGCCGGCGAGGAAGACCCGGCCCTCCCGGAACCGGTCCGCGAGCGCCGCCCGGGCCCGGTAGTCGGAGGCCCAGGGCACCTCCGTGATCTCCTCCGCCGCGAGCGGCGTGCGGGCCGCCAGCAGCGCGCGGACGCCTTCCGGGGTGGTGTCGACGCCCGCGTCCGCGTCCTCGAAGGTGGCGGCGAGCTGGAAGAGGCCGTCACCGCCCGGCAGCGGGCAGAGCGCCACCCCGCCGTCCGCGGCCCGCCAGACGTGCCAGTGGTCCCGGTCGGCCACCGCGCCGGGGGAGATCCGCACGTCGGCGACGAGCATCGGCCGGGGGTCGACGGTCTCGCCGGTCATGCCGACGCCGAGCGCCCGGCGGACCGTGGAGCGGCCCCCGTCGGCGCCGACGAGGAAGGCGGCCCGGATCGTCTCCCCGGTGCTCAGCAGGGCCTCCACGCCCGTGTCGTCCTGGCGCAGCCCGGTGAGCGCGGCCCCGAACCGGACGCCGCCGCCGAGCGCCGTCAGCCGGGCGTACAGCAGCTCCTGGGTGCGGGACTGCGGGATCAGCAGGGTGTTCGCGTACGGCACCCGCTCGGTGGGCTCGGAGCGCTCGATCATGTCCCACTCGCCCCGCCGCTCGGTGCCCTCCCAGGCCAGCATCCGGGGGTACGGGCCCCCCGCCGCCAGCACCTCGGGGAGGACGCCGAGGTCGTCCAGGACCTCCTGGCTGCGTGGCTGGAGCCCCTTGCCCCGGGAGCCGGGGAAGAGTCCGTCCGCCCGCTCCAGGAGGAGCGCCCGGACGCCCCGGCGGGCGAGGTCGAGGGCGAGCACGAGTCCCGTCGGGCCCGCTCCGGTGATGACGACGTCCGTGCCCCCGTGCGCTGTCATGGCTGACCGCCTCCAGTCCTTAACGCTGTTAAATGCCGGTGCCCACAGCATCGCCTTAACGGCGTTAAGGAGTCAAGGGGATACCGTGACGGGGTGGCGACCAAGAAGACGAGCAAGCTGGACCCCGGCCAGGTGGCGGAGACCGCCCTGCGGCTGCTGAACGAGCGCGGCCTGGAGGGGCTCACGCTCCGCGCCATCGCCCAGGAACTGCACGTCCAGGCCCCGGCCCTGTACTGGCACTTCAAGAACAAGCAGGCGCTGCTCGACGAGATGGCGACCGTCATGTACCGCCGGATGGTCGCCGACCCGGCCGCCCGGCCCGCCCCCGGGCAGAGCTGGCAGGAGCTGGTGCTCATCGCCAACCGGGGCCTGCGCGCCGGGCTGCTGCGCTACCGCGACGGCGCCAAGGTCTACAGCGGTGCCCGGTTCACCGGCACCGACCACGCCCAGGACATGGAGCGGCAGCTCGGCGCCCTCGTCGACGCCGGGTTCTCGCTGCGCGAGGCGGTGCGGGCCAGTACGACGGCGTACATGTACACGCTCGGGTTCGTCATCGAGGAGCAGGGCACCGAGTCCCAGCCCGGCGAGCCCCGGGAGGGCTTCGACATCGAGGAGCGGGCCGGGCGCCTCGCCGCGTACCCGCTCGCGGCGGCGGCCGGCGCGGAGATCTTCGCCGGCTACGACGACCGGTTCGAGGAGGGCCTGCGGCTGATCGTCGCCGGCATCGAGACGGTGTACGCCCCCGGCGCCGCCCGCGCCTGACGGAGCCGGGAGCCCGAAGCACGGAGCCCGAAGCCCGGAGCACGGAGCCCGGAGCTCGGGGGCATGGAGCCCGAAGCACGGGGCGCGGGGCCTGGACGCGGGCGCCCGCGCACCCGTTCCACGACGAAGCCCCGTGCACGACGAAGCCCCGTGCACGACGAAGCCCCGTGCACGACGAAGCCCCGTGCACGACGAAGCCCCGTGCACGACGAAGCCCCCCGCTCCGTCCGGAGCGGGGGGCCCGAGGTCGTGCGGTCTCGCCCGGCTAGCTCGCCGGGCCCGCCACCACGTCGACCGTCGCCGGCAGCGGGGTGCCCGAGCCGTCACGGCGCGGGTCCGGCTCCGGCAGCTCGACCGGGGTGCCGTTCTTCTGCGCGGCACGGGCCGGCAGGGCGCCCGCCCAGGCCAGGATCAGCACGTCCTCGCCCTTCAGGAAGCGCTGGCAGCGCACGCCGCCGGTGGCCCGGCCCTTGCGCGGGTACTGGTCGAACGGCGTCAGCTTCGCCGAGGTCGCCGCCGAGCCGTCCAGGGTTCCGGTCGAACCCGCCACCGTGAAGACGGCCGCGTCCGCCGCCGGGTCCACCGCGCCGAAGGACAGCACCTCGGCGCCGGCCGTCAGCTTGATGCCCGCCATGCCGCCGGCCGGGCGGCCCTGCGGGCGCACCTGGGAGGCCGGGTAGCGCAGCAGCTGCGCGTCGGAGGTGATGAAGACCAGGTCCTCTTCGCCGGTCCGCAGCTCGGTCGCGCCGACGATCCGGTCACCGTCCTTGAGGGTGATGACCTCCAGCTCGTCCTTGTTGGCCGGATAGTCCGGCACCACCCGCTTGACCACGCCCTGGAGGGTGCCGAGGGCCAGGCCGGGGGAGGACTCGTCCAGCGTGGTCAGGCAGATCACCGTCTCGTCCCCGTCGAGCGACAGGAACTCGCTCAGCGGCGCCCCGCCCGCCAGGTTCGGCGCGGCGGCCGTGTCCGGCAGCTGCGGCAGGTCGATGACCGCGATCCGCAGCAGGCGGCCCGTCGACGTGACCGCGCCGACGTCGCCGCGCTGGGTGGCCGCCACCGACGAGACGATCGCGTCGTGCTTGGTCCGCTTGGCGTCCGGGTCGGCCGGCGGCAGCTCCGCCGAGACCGTGCGGGCCAGCAGACCGGTCGTGGAGAGCAGCACCCGGCACGGGTCGTCGGCGACCTCCAGCGGGACGGCCGAGACGGGCGCGCCCGCCGACTCCAGGAGGACCGTGCGCCGGTCGGTGGCGAACTTCTTCGCGACCGCGGCCAGCTCGGCCGAGACCAGCTTGCGCAGCTCGGGGTCGGAGTCCAGGATCCCGGTCAGCTCGTCGATCTCGCCGGTCAGCCGGTCGCGCTCGGTCTCCAGCTCCAGGCGGTCGAACTTCGTGAGCCGGCGCAGCGGGGTGTCCAGGATGTACTGGGTCTGGATCTCGCTCAGCGAGAAGCGCTCCATCAGGCGCTCCTTCGCCTGCGCCGAGTTGTCGCTCTCCCGGATGAGCCGGATGACCTCGTCGATGTCGAGGAGGGCGACGAGCAGGCCCTCGACCAGGTGCAGCCGGTCGCGCTTCTTGCCGCGGCGGTACTCGGAGCGGCGGCGGACGACCTCGAAGCGGTGGTCGAGGTAGACCTCCAGGAGCTCCTTGAGGCCGAGGGTGAGCGGCTGGCCGTCCACCAGGGCCACGTTGTTGATGCCGAAGGACTCCTCCATCGGCGTCAGCTTGTAGAGCTGCTCCAGGACGGCCTCGGGCACGAAGCCGTTCTTGATCTCGATGACCAGGCGGAGCCCGTGGGCCCGGTCGGTGAGGTCCTTGACGTCGGCGATGCCCTGGAGCTTCTTCGAGCCGACCAGGTCCTTGATCTTGGAGATGACCTTCTCGGGACCGACCGAGAAGGGCAGTTCGGTGACGACGATGCCCTTGCGGCGGGCCGTCACGGTCTCCACCGTGGTGGTGGCCCGGATCTTGAAGGTGCCGCGGCCCGACTCGTACGCGTCCCGGATGCCGTTCAGGCCGACGATCCGGCCGCCGGTCGGCAGGTCGGGGCCGGGGACGAAGCGCATCAGCGCGTCCAGGTCCGCGTTCGGGTAGCGGATCAGGTGGCGGGCGGCGGCGATCACCTCGCCGAGGTTGTGCGGGGGCATGTTGGTCGCCATGCCGACCGCGATGCCCGAGGCGCCGTTCACCAGCAGGTTCGGGTACGCGGCGGGGAGCGCGACCGGCTCCCGCTCCTGGCCGTCGTAGTTGGGCGCGAAGTCGACCGTGTCCTCGTCGATGGAGTCGGTCATCAACAGGGCGGCCGGGGCCATCCGCGACTCGGTGTACCGCATGGCGGCCGGCGGGTCGTCGTTGCCGAGCGAGCCGAAGTTGCCGTGGCCGTCGACCAGCGGCACGCGCATGGAGAACGGCTGCGCCATGCGCACCATGGCGTCGTAGATCGAGGCGTCGCCGTGCGGGTGCAGCTTGCCCATGACCTCGCCGACCACGCGGGCGCACTTGACGAAGCCGCGGTCGGGGCGCAGGCCCATCTCGTTCATCTGGTAGACGATGCGCCGCTGGACCGGCTTCATGCCGTCGCGCGCGTCGGGCAGGGCGCGCGAGTAGATGACCGAGTAGGCGTACTCGAGGAAGGAGCCCTGCATCTCGTCGACGACGTCGATGTCGAGGATCCTCTCCTCGTACGCGTCGTCCGGCGGCGGTGTCTTCGTGCTGCGGCGGGCCATCGCGGCTGCGGCTCCTTCTCCGACAAAGCTTGATCTGACGCGGACCATTGTGGACCGTGCCACCGACAACCCCGACCGCGACCCGGACGAGGGACATCTCAGGGGTCCGGGAACTTCGCCAGGTGTCGGCGCGCTTGCATACAGTGGCAGGACTTTTCAGATCGCGATCGAAGGGACGTACATGCCCATGGGTCACACGGCCACGGCCGAGGCCGGCTCCGGCGGCCTGACAGCGACCGAGCACCGGCTGGCGAACGGCCTGCGGGTGGTCCTCTCCGAGGACCACCTGACCCCGGTCGCCGCGGTCTGCCTCTGGTACGACGTCGGCTCGCGCCACGAGGTCGAGGGGCGCACGGGCCTCGCCCACCTCTTCGAGCACCTGATGTTCCAGGGCTCGAAGCAGGTGCACGGGAACGGGCACTTCGAGCTGGTGCAGGGCGCCGGCGGCTCGCTCAACGGCACGACCAGCTTCGAGCGCACCAACTACTTCGAGACCATGCCGACGCACCAGCTGGAGCTCGCGCTCTGGCTGGAGGCCGACCGGATGGGCTCGCTGCTGGCCGCCCTCGACGACGAGTCGATGGAGAACCAGCGCGACGTCGTCAAGAACGAGCGCCGCCAGCGGTACGACAACGTGCCGTACGGCACCGCCTTCGAGAAGCTCACCGCGCTCGCGTACCCCGAGGGCCACCCGTACCACCACACCCCCATCGGCTCGATGGCGGACCTGGACGCGGCCACCCTGGAGGACGCGCGGACCTTCTTCCGCACGTACTACGCGCCCAACAACGCGGTCCTGTCGGTCGTCGGCGACATCGACCCGGAGCAGACGCTCGCCTGGGTCGAGAAGTACTTCGGCTCCATCCCCGGCCACGACGGCAAGCCCGCCCCGCGCGACGGCGGCCTGCCCGAGGTCATCGGCGAGCAGCTGCGCGAGGTCGTCGTCGAGGACGTCCCGGCCCGCGCCCTGATGGCCGCCTACCGGCTCCCGGAGGACGGCACGCGCGCGTGCGACGCGGCCGACCTCGCCCTCACCGTGCTCGGCGGCGGCGAGTCCTCCCGCCTGCACAACCGGCTGGTCCGCCGTGACCGCACCGCCGTCGCGGCCGGCTTCGGCCTGCTGCGGCTCGCCGGCGCCCCCTCGCTCGGCTGGCTGGACGTCAAGACGTCCGGCGGCGTCGAGGTGCCCGCCATCGAGGCGGCCGTCGACGAGGAGCTGGCCCGCTTCGCCGCCGAGGGGCCGACCGCCGAGGAGATGGAGCGCGCCCAGGCCCAGCTGGAGCGCGAGTGGCTCGACCGGCTCGGCACCGTGGCCGGCCGCGCCGACGAACTGTGCCGCTTCGCCGTGCTGTTCGGCGACCCGCAGCTCGCCCTGACCGCGGTCGACCGCGTCCTCGCCGTCACCGCCGACGAGGTGCGCGAGGTGGCCGCGGCCCGACTGCGCCCGGACAACCGCGCGGTGCTGGTCTACGAGCCCGTGGAGGGCCCGGAGGCCGACGAGAACAGCGACGAGGAAGAGGGAGCGGACCAGTGACCGACGCCGCCGTGTCTCTGACCAGCATGGAGTTCCACCCGCAGCCGCAGCCCGGCGCGGCCAGGCCGTGGGCCTTCCCGGCCCCCGAGCGCGGCGCGCTCGACAACGGCCTGACCGTGCTGCGCTGCCACCGCCCCGGCCAGCAGGTCGTCGCCGTCGAGATCTTCGTCGACGCGCCGCTGGACGCCGAGCCCGAGGGGCTGGACGGCGTCGCCACCATCATGGCGCGCGCCCTCTCCGAGGGGACCACCGAGCGCGGCGCCGAGGAGTTCGCGGCCGAGCTGGAGCGCTGCGGCGCCACCCTCGACGCGCACGCGGACCACCCCGGTGTCCGGGTCTCCCTGGAGGTCCCGGTCTCCCGGCTCCGCAAGGCGCTCGGGCTGGTCGCCGAGGCCCTGATCTCCCCGGCCTTCGACGCCGACGAGGTCAAGCGCCTGGTGGACAACCGGCTCGACGAGATCCCGCACGAGGCGGCGAACCCCAGCCGTCGCGCGGCCAAGCAGCTCTACAAGGAGCTGTTCCCGGCCACCGCCCGGATGTCCCGGCCGCGCCAGGGCACCAAGGAGACGGTGGAGGCCATCGACGCGGAGGCCGTCCGCGCGTTCTACGACGCGCACGTGCGGCCCGCCGCGGCCACGGCGGTCGTCGTCGGCGACCTCACGGGCGTCGACCTGGACGAGGTGCTGGCCGAGACCCTCGGCGGCTGGACCGGCAAGCCGGCCGCCCCGCGGCCGATGCCGCCGATCACCGCCGACGACACCGGACGGGTCGTCATCGTCGACCGCCCCGGGGCCGTCCAGACCCAGCTGCTGATCGGCCGGATCGGTCCCGACCGCCACGACGCCGTCTGGGCCGCGCAGGTCCTCGGGGTCTACTGCCTCGGCGGCACCCTGACGTCGCGTCTGGACGCCGTCCTGCGCGAGGAGAAGGGGTACACGTACGGCGTGCGCGCCTTCGGGCAGGTGCTCCGCTCGGACGGCGAGGGGCACGGCGCCTCGATGCTCGCGATCAGCGGCTCGATCGACACCCCCAACACGGGCCCGGCCCTGGACGACCTGTGGAAGGTGCTCAGGACCCTGGCCGAGGGCGGTCTGACCGACGCCGAGCGGGACATCGCGGTGCAGAACCTGGTGGGCGTGGCCCCGCTCAAGTACGAGACGGCGGCCTCGGTCGCCGCGACGCTGTCCGACCAGGTCGAGCAGCACCTGCCGGACGACTACCAGGCCCGGCTGTACGCGCGGCTGGCCGAGACCGGCACGGTCGAGGCCACGGCCGCGGTCGTCAGCGCCTTCCCGGTGGACCGGCTCGTCACCGTCCTGGTGGGCGACGCCGCGCAGATCGAGGAGCCCGTGCGGGCCCTCGGCATCGGCGAGGTGACCGTGGTGAGCTGACCCGTCGTCGGCTCCGGCGGAGGTCTCCGATGCGCAGAAGCGCCGGAGACCTCCGCTTTGTCCGTTATAGAGATAAGGATGATCGTATGCCCTGTGGCATGTCTTACAAATGGGCGTGCCTGTTTGGCGATTGACATCCGTCCGGCCTAGCGTCGGTCCGTCTGTCCGACCCGACGCACGCGCCGCACCCGCGGCACCCGGACAGCCATCGCCGAGTCCCCGTCAGGCGCGAGCCTGGGGAGCCGGGGACCCACGCAGTCCCTGGGGTGAATCGGACGCCTTCGCCACGCGGAGGGGCCCGTAGGAGACCTTCCTGCTCCGAACCCGTCAGCTAACCCGGTAGGCGAGAAGGAAGGAAAGGAACCGTCTTGGCGTTCACCCGTGCCACCGGGAAGCACCGTGGCGCGAGCCGACTGGCTCGCCGCAGCGCCGGCATCGCCGGCGTCGCCGCCCTCGCCACCACCGGCGTCGTCGGCACCCTCGCCTCCCCGGCGCTCGCCGCCGACACGGACAACCGGTCCGCCGAGGACACCGGCCTCACCCAGGTGATCGCCGACGAGTCCCTCGCCGACCAGGTCAGCGCGCAGGCCGCCGCCCAGGAGCAGGAGGCCGCCGAGGCCGAGGCCCGGGCCAAGGCGCGCGCCGAGGCGAAGCGCAAGGCCGAGGCCCGCGCCCAGGAGATCCGCGAGGCCAAGGAGCGCGCGGCCCGTGAGGCCGAGCGCCGCCGCCTCGCCTCCTTCAACCTCCCGGTCGCCGGTTCGTACGTCTCCACCGGCTACAAGACCGGCGGCTCCCTCTGGTCCTCCGGCAGCCACTCCGGCGTCGACTTCCACGCCGCCTACGGCAGCTCGGTCGTCTCCGTCGGCTCCGGCACCGTCGTCGAGGCCGGCTGGGGCGGCGCCTACGGCAACAACATCGTGATCCGGATGAACGACGGCACGTACACCCAGTACGGCCACCTGTCGTCCATCGGCGTCTACGTCGGCCAGTCCGTCGAGCCCGGCCAGCAGATAGGCGTCTCCGGCTCGACCGGCAACTCCACCGGCCCGCACCTCCACTTCGAGGCCCGGTCCACCGCGGACTACGGCTCCGACATCAACCCCGTCGCCTACCTCCGCGCCCGCGGCGTCAGCCTCTGACCCGCCACCCCGCACCGAAACGGCCCCGGCTCCCACGAGCCGGGGCCTTTTCGTCGCCGGTGACCGGTTCGGCCGCTGCCGGGACCGGATGAATTCCGAGGGGGCATCGGAATTTCCGGCGCACTGCAATAGAGTCGCGGAAACAGCGCCGCTCGAATTCGGCGCGCGCGGAGCGAAAACGGAGGTCGGACATGCGGGTTCCCGCGCAATCGGTATGCACGGCGATCCGGGACGACATCGTCTCGGGGATCTTCGAGCGCGGCAGCCGGCTGACCGAGGACCAGCTCGCCCGCCGGTACGGCGTCTCCCGCGTCCCGGTCCGCGAGGCCCTGCGCACCCTGGAGTCCGAGGGCTTCGTCGTCAGCCGCCGGCACGCGGGCGCCCAGGTCGCCGAACCCACCGACCAGGAGGCCGCCGACCTCCTCGACGTACGGGCGCTGCTCGAACCGCTCGGCGCGGCCCGGGCCGCCCAGCGTCGCACCGACGCCCACCTCAAGGTGCTGCGCGGCCTGGTCAGGCTGGGCCAGGAGCGGGCCCGGCGGGGGCAGGGCGACGACCTCAAGGCGCTCGGCGGCTGGTTCCACGAGACCCTCGCCCAGGCGTCCGGCAGCCCGGCGCTCGCCGCGCTGCTCACCCAGCTGCGCCACAAGATCGCCTGGATGTACGCGGTGGACCGGCCGGACCGGCCGGTGGACGCCTGGGCCGAGCACGGCGCGATCGTCGACGCGATCGCCCGCGGGGACGCCGAGCGGGCCCGCGCGCTGACCGCCCTGCACGCCGAGCACGCGCTCCCGCTGCACCGGCTGAAAAGGCCCGAGCGGGGCCGTGTGAGGGTTTCGCAACATGCCGTCAACACGGCGAGCGTCCGGAATTAACACGGACACCGTATACAAAGAATAGCTATTCCGAGGCGCTTTTCGTGCTGCCCGAAAAGGGAATGGCCCGGCTTCGGAAATGCCGGACGGCCGTGTCCGCCGGGAATTCCGGGAACACGGCCGTCGGGGGAGTGTGTGGTGCGACCCGCCGGGTCAGACCGTCTCGGGGAGCTCGTCGAGGCCCTCGGCCACGAGCTTGGCGAGGCGCTCCAGCGCGGCCTCGGCGCCCTCGGCGTCCGAAGCGAGCACGATCTCCTCGCCGCCCTGCGCGCCCAGGCCGAGCACCGCGAGCATCGACGCGGCGTTGACCGGGTTGCCGTCGGCCTTGGCGATGGTCACGGGGACACCGGAGGCCGTGGCGGCACGGACGAAGATGGAGGCGGGGCGGGCGTGCAGGCCCTCGGCCCAGCCGACGTTGACGCGGCGCTCAGCCATGGTGTTGCCCTTCAAGTCTTCAGCGGTTGTCTAGACCAGTCTCTCACGGTGTGCGGCGTGCTCCTGCCGACCTTCGTCCCGCATCCGTGCGACGTTCGGCCCTCCTTACCTTGCACGCGGCACGGAGGGCGCGCGAGCCGTGCGCCGCGGAGGAGTGGGCGCGCGAGCGGTGCCGCCGTCGCACCCCGGCCGTAGGCTTTGCCCCATGCGGAGCACGTCGGAGCAGGCGGACGGACCGGACGGACCGAGCGGCGAGGTGGGCGGGGGAGCGGGCGGGCGCCCGGCCCCGGAGGAGCACGCCTACCCCGACCACTGGGAGGCCGACGTCGTGCTCCGCGACGGCGGCACCGCGCGCATCCGGCCCATCACCGCCGACGACGCCGACCGGCTCGTCAGCTTCTACGAGCAGGTCTCGGACGAGTCGAAGTACTACCGCTTCTTCGCCCCCTACCCCCGGCTCTCCGCCAAGGACGTCCACCGCTTCACCCACCACGACTTCGTCGACCGGGTCGGCCTCGCCGCCACCGTCGGCGGCGAGTTCATCGCCACCGTCCGCTACGACCGGATCGACGACCGGGGCCGCCCCGCCTCGACCCCCGCCGACGAGGCCGAGGTCGCCTTCCTCGTCCAGGACGCCCACCAGGGCCGGGGCGTCGCCTCCGCCCTCCTCGAACACATCGCGGCCGTCGCCCGCGAGCGCGGCATCCGCCGCTTCGCCGCCGAGGTGCTCCCCGCCAACACCAAGATGATCAAGGTGTTCACGGACGCCGGCTACACCCAGAAGCGCAGCTTCGAGGACGGCTCCGTCCGCCTCCACCTCGACCTGGAGCCCACCGACCGCTCCCTCGCCGTCCAGCGCGCCCGCGAACAGCGCGCCGAGGCCCGCTCCGTCCAGCGGCTCCTCGCCCCCGCCTCGGTCGCCGTCGTCGGCGCCGGACGCACCCCCGGCGGCGTCGGCAGGACCGTGCTCCGGAACCTGCTGGGCGCCGGCTTCACCGGCCGGGTGTACGCGGTCAACCCCGGACTCGGCCCCGGGGAGACCGAACTCGACGGCGTGCCCGCCTTCCCCTCCGTCGCGGCCGTCGGCGCCCCCGTCGACCTCGCGATCGTCGCCGTCCCCGCCGAGCGGGTCCCCGAGGTCGTCGCCGACTGCGGCGAGCACGGCGTACGGGGCCTGGTCGTCCTCTCCGCCGGTTACGCCGAGAGCGGCACCGAGGGCCGCGCACGGCAGCGCGCCCTGGTCCGCCAGGCCCGCTCCTACGGCATGCGGATCATCGGGCCCAACGCCTTCGGCATCATCGACACCGCCGCCGACGTCCGGCTCAACGCCTCCCTCGCCCCCGAGATGCCCGCCGCCGGCCGCATCGGCCTCTTCACCCAGTCGGCCGCCATCGGCGTCGCCCTCCTCGCCCGGCTGCACCGGCGCGGCGCCGGCCTCTCCTCCTTCATCTCCGCCGGCAACCGCGCGGACGTCTCCGGCAACGACGTCCTCCAGCACTGGTACGACGACCCGGCGACCGACGTCGTCCTCCTCTACCTGGAGTCGATCGGCAACCCCCGCAAGTTCACCCGGCTCGCCCGCCGGACCGCCGCCGTCAAGCCCGTCGTCGTCGTCAACGTCGCCCGCCACAGCGGCAGCGCCCCGCCCGGCCACCGCGTCCCCGTCACCCGCGTCCCGCACGCCACCGTCGACGCGCTGCTCCGCCAGGCCGGCGTCATCCGCGTCGACACCGTCACCGAACTCGTCGACGCCGGCGTGCTGCTCGCCGGGCAGCCGCTCCCCGCGGGACCGCGCGTCGCGATCCTCGGCAACTCCGAGTCCCTCGGCCTCCTCACGTACGACGCCTGCCTCACCGAGGGGCTGCGCCCGCAGCGGCCCCTGGACCTGACGACCGCCGCCACCCCCGCCGACTTCCGGGACGCGCTCGCCGCCGCCCTCGCCGACGACACCTGCGACGCGGTCGTCGTCACCGCGATCCCCTGGGTCGGCATCGAGGGCACCACCGAGGTGCTGGCCGCCTCCCTCCGAGAGGCCGTCGCGGGCGGCGGAGCCGCCGGCGCCGCCAAGCCGGTCGTCGTCGTCCACGTCGAGATGGGCGGCCTCGCCGAGGCGCTGTCCGCCGCCACCAGCACCCGCCCCGCACCTGCGCCACCGCCCGGACC
>Ga0247818_10001828_pt1 | contig 13655 bp, 12 predicted proteins | sample 13C_Glucose_Day1_FD_192424 | JGI IMG/M metagenome (GOLD analysis project Ga0247818, IMG submission 192424) | Soil microbial communities from agricultural site in Penn Yan, New York, United States - 13C_Glucose_Day1 | ecosystem: Environmental > Terrestrial > Soil > Agricultural land | place...
GCTGCGCCGTGGGTGCTCCAGCATGGCGCCATAGAGCGCCGGTGGCCCGGGCAGGAACGTCACCCGGTCGCGCTCGACCCGCTGCAACACAGCCTCGGCGTCGAAGGTCGCCTGGGGCAGGATGGTCGCCCCACGGATCAACGCGGCGAGCCAGCCAGCCTTGAAGCCGAAGCTGTGGAAGAACGGACTGACGATCAAGTAGCGGTCGCCGGCGCGTAGATCGACAATCTCGCCCCAACTGTCGAACAGTCGCAGGTTCTGGCCCTGGGCGCAGAGCACGCCCTTGGGGTAACCGGTAGTGCCCGAGGTGAACATCAAGTCGCAAGGGCTGTCGCCGTCCTGGATATCAATGCGCTGTTGCAACACCTCGTCGGGTACCTGCGCAGCGAGTGCGAGGAAATCCACCCAGTCGTTGTCGTCCTCGCGCCCTCCTTCCAGCACTACGGTACGTGCCAGTTGCGGCAGCGCCTGGTCACGCAACAGATCGGGGTAGTAACTGCCGAGGAACTCGCCGACACAGAACAACAGCCGCGCACCGCTGCGCCCGAGGATATCGGCGGCCTCGTCGCCCTTCAGACGGGTGCTGAGCGGCACTAGGATCGCCCCGGCGAACAGACCGCCGAGGGCTGCGACTAGCCACTGATGGCTATTGGGCGCCCAGATGGCGACCCGTTCCCCCGGCTGCAGTCCCAGCGCCAGCAGCGCCCGCCCGGCCAGGCGACTCAAGTGCTGGAGTTCAGCGTAACTGAGCTGCAGTCCCTGGTCGTCAATGGCGATACGCTGGGCATGTTCCCGGCCCGCTAAGGCCAGGGCGGCGGCAATGGTCTGCGGCTTGCCGTTTGCCCCATTCATGACGGAACCTCCTGCAAGCCAATAGCTGCCAGCGCCGGATAATCGCTGTAACCGCGAGCACCCGGGGTATAGAGGGTGGTTCGATCGAATTCGCTGAGCTCCGCTTGCTGGCGCAAGCGCGTCACAAGATCGGGGTTGGCAATAAAGTGCCGGGCGAAGGACACCGCCTCGCCGAGCCCGTCGTCCAACGCCTTGGCCGCGCTGCGGCCGTCGAAGCCGTCATTGAGGATTAAGGCCCCGCCGAAGTGGCGGCGAGCCAAGGCAAAGGCATCCAGCTCGGCCATTGGCGAGCGGCTGACGTGGACATAAGCCAGCCCCAACGGGTCAACAGCAGCGAGCAAGGCGCCATAGGTCGCCAGCGGGTAGCTATCGTTCATATCGTTGTAGGGGTTGCCGGGACAAATGCGCAGGCCGACCCGTCCGGCACCAATTGCTTCGGCCATGGCCTCCAGGCATTCCACAGTGAAGCGGATTCGCCGCTGCAGGGAACCGCCGTAGTTGTCCAGGCGCCGATTGCTGCATTCGAGCAGGAACTGCATCGGCAGATAACCGCTGCTGCAGTGCAGCTCCACGCCGTCGAAGCCGGCCACGCGGGCATTGAGCGCAGCGTTGCGGTATTCCTCGATTACCTCGACAATCTCCGCGGCCTGCAGCGCACGCGGTAACTCCATCGGCACAATGCCGTGGCTGTCGCTGTAGAGGCTGCCCTGAGCCGCAATCTCCGAGGGGGCGACGGTTTCAGCACCTTCAGCTTTGTTGTGGCGGCTGGCGACCCGGCCTACGTGCATCAGTTGCAATACTCTGCTGGCACCGCCCGGCTGCAGCGCCGCGGTGACCCGGCGCCAGGCCTCGATCTGGCCCGGCGTGACGATCCCTGGTGTACGGCAATATCCCTTGCCGGCCTCGCTCGGGTAGGTGCCCTCGGCCACGATCAGGCCGGCATCGCTCCGTTGACCGTAGTAGGCCGCGTGCAGCTCGCCCGGAACGCCGTTGGCGTCGGCGCGGCTGCGGGTCATGGGCGCCATGACAATGCGGTTGGCCAAGCGCAGCTCGCCCAGTTGGACAGACTCAAATAACTTGTTTTCTACAGCCCTCATCAACGCACCCTCACACGTGGCACGGCGCTACCACGACGCATCGTTTCGAGGAATCGATCCAACGGTGCCGGTTCGGCGATCTGCGGCAAGCTGTCGTCGGGCTTTGCCTGCCAGAACGTCTTCCAACTCGGCCATAGTTCATGCCAAGAGCCGTCGTAGGGTTCCCGCCCCGGCCAGCGCATCTTCTTTTCGCCGATCGGCGGCTTGTTCAGGTCGCTGGCGTAGAGGTAGCACGGCAGGCGGCGGCGGAAGTACCATTGACCGTCGATGCGCTGGTAGTCATCCCAGTAGAGCATTTGCATGATCACCCACTCAGGCCCCGCCTCGTGTTCGTTCTTGGAGTAGACCACTCCACTAGCATTGTCGCGGTCCTTGAATTCGATGATATGGCCGCCGATGTGGTGCGATGTGGTACTGAACTGCAGGCGCAGGGTGTCGTCGATCCAGGCCTTGAGGTCGGCTCGGCCGACCTTATCCTGACTAACCTTGATGTCTTCGGGGAACAACCCGACCCATGCATCCAGGTCACGCATGTCCAGGGCCAGGGCGTACTTGGCCGGCAGCATGCGAATCTGCTCCAGCGATTCCAGGCGGTCGAGGCGCTCGAGCACTGTCTGTTCGTTCATCGTGGGCTACCTCAGCGTTGCGAAGAAATATTGCCGCCGTCCACCAGGATCTCGGCGGCATTGATATAGCTGGCTTCTTCCGATAGCAGGAAGCGCACCACCCGGCCCAACTCCTCCGGCTGGCCAAGGCGACCAAGCAGAATGCGCCGCTCGAACATCCCCGGATTTGCCGCCGCAATCGGAGCGACCATCGGTGTGAGGATCTGCCCTGGCGACACCGAATTGACGCGGATACCATCGGCGCCGAGGGCATCGGCCAGCGAACGCACCAACGACAACATGCCGCCCTTCGACGCGCTGTAGGCGGGGATCAAGCCATTGCCCAAGGTGGCGTTGATCGAGGCGATACCGACCACCGCAGCCCCCGGATTGGCGCGCAGATCCGGCAACATGGCCTGCACCAACAGGGCCATGGCCCGCAGATTGACGTTCAACACGGCATCCCAGCGCTCGGCGCTGAGTTGCTCGAGTCCACTCTGGTCGACCACACCGGCGGCGTGCACCAAGGCGCCCGGGGCACCCAGCTCGGCGCGGGTGCGAACCAGTGCGGGAGCGATGGCAGCGGCGTCACACAGGTCTATGCCGATGCCTAAGCAAGGCACGCCGTATTGCTCGGCAAGACGCGCGGCGACGGCCTGTGCCTTGTCTTGCTGAAGGTCCCAGATGATCGCCGACCGTCCGACTGCAGCGAGGGCTTCGGCGCAGGCTGCGCCAATGCCTGAGGCGCCGCCGGTCACCAACACCGGGCTTGCGGGAGTATTCAATAGGTTGTGCATGGTGTTATTCCTGTCTCAGTTTGCTGGAGGTCTGCGAGGTGTAATCGCTGGCGCCGACGTTCAATTCGCACGTCTTGCCGCCGTCGACCACAAGCTGCTGCCCAGTGATATAGGACGACTCGTTCGATGCCAGGAAGAGAATGGCGTTGGCCACTTCTCCCGGTTCACCGATGCGTCGCAGCGGCACGGCGCGTGCCGTGCCGGCGATCATCTGCTCGCTGCGCATGGCCTCGCGGGTGCCCTCGCTCCACACCACACCAGGGATCACCACATTTACCCGGATGTTGTCCGGTGCGCCCTCCAGGGCGGCGGCCCGGCTGAAATTAACCACACCGGCCTTGGCTGCGCCGTAGGCGGACAGGCCGGGACTGCCGAGCAGGCCGACCACCGAGCCCATGTTGATGATGGAACCGCCCCTGCCCTGCATCGCGCGAAAGGCCGCACGGGTGCCGAAGAAGGCCACGTCGAGACTGCCGCGCAAACTCTTGTGCCAGTCCTCGGTACTGAGTTGAGCCAATGGCCCCCAGGTGTAATTGACTGCGTTGTTGACCATCACATCGAGTTGGCCGAAACGCTCGAGGGTGCGGCTGACCGCACGCTCGATGGCCTGCTCGTCAGTAACATCGGTCTGCACCCAATCGGCCTCGCCACCTTGCTCGCGAATCAGCGCTGCCATGGCCTCGATGGGCTCGCGGCGGCGGCCGCACAACATCACCCGGGCGCCCTCGGTGGCGAACAACTGCGCGGTGGCCGCACCGATACCGGTACCGGCTCCGCTAATCAACGCCACCTTATTTTGTAGTCTCGCACTCATCTTGTTCTTCCTTTCAAAGCATCAACATGCCGCCGCTGGCGGCCAGGGTCTGGCCGGTGAAGGCACTGGATTCGTCGCTGGCCAGAAACAGGCTGGTCTGGGCGATTTCCCCAGGTTCGAGCATGTGCCCCAGCGGGATGGCTCGTTCCAGGGCCTTGGCCCACTCTTCGGAAATCGATTGCATCAGAGGGGTACGGGTCGGCCCAGGGCAGATGGCGTTGACTCGGATGCCACGTGCGCCGAGGTCGCGCGCCAGGCATTTGGTCATGCCGAGCATCGCCGCCTTGGCCGCACAGTACGCCAGCGGCCCCTCGCCACTGAGCGCCGAGGAACTGGCAATGTTGACGATCGAGCCGCGGCTGGCGCAGGCGATCATTAGTCGAACAGCGGAGCGGCTGCAGTAAAAGGCGCCGTCCAGATTGATTGCGAGCAGGCGTCGCCAGCCCTCGTCTGTGAGGTCGACCACCATATCGGTGAATACCTCCGGCACCCGACCGGCGGCGAGTTGCTCGTTACGCTGGGCAAGGCGCTGCTGGTACAGGTCGAAGCCGTCACCAGGCACCTGTCCAAGACCGGCATTATTGACAAGCACGTCGAGGCGGCCAAAACGCTGCTCGATCTCGACGAACAGCCGTTGCACCGAGGCGCCATCGGCGATGTCGCACCCCCATGCCAAGCCTTCGGCGCCCGCCGGGAGAGTTTCCAGCACTCGGCGCGCCGCCGCCTCGTCGATATCGGCCAACACCACACGAGCACCCTCGGCGGCGAACAACTCCGCAGTGGCGCGACCTATACCCGAACCTGCCCCCGTGACCAAGGCAACCTTGTTTGCAAGTCTCATGGCAGGCTCCTCAGATCAGGTGCAGTTCGCTACGGGCCAATTCGGGCACCGCATCGAGGGTTTTCCAGTTGCCGTCCCGGTGTTCGAACACCTTGAGCTCCGGGGCCGGTAGCGCTGCAACATCGGTGTAGAACTGCTCGTACCACTCACGTAGCTGATACACCGGGCCGTCGCCGTCAGAAAGTACAGGTTTGTCCACGCGGATCTTGTTGTGCCAGATCTCCACGTCCTGGAAGAACGACTTGTGCGCCTGCTCGGAATAGGATTGGGCGATGGCTTGGTTTTGCTCTTCGGATAGCCCCGGGACCTTGCGCACCTTGATCGCGTAACGCAGCTCGAAGCTGCTCTGGTCGATCGGCACGTGGCAGTTCAGAAGGATGGTATCGACGGTCTGCCCAGCGGTTTCGGCGCGCATGCGGGTGATGTGGTAAGCGGGCCCGAAGTAGGCGCTGTCGGCACACAGTCCACGGCCGAGCAGTTCGCTGTCCTCGCCGCGGAACATCTGGTAGCCGATGTGGCCATCGAAGGTGTTACAAAAATAACTCGCCGGCGAGCCGTGCACAGGGCCGAAATGGGCAGAGTCCGCCAGGTTGTCCACCAGCTCGCGGCAGTTGGTGTTAATCACCATCTTGCGCATCATCCAGTCGGTCCATTGCTCAGAGAAGCAGGCGTCGATGCGCGGGATCATCACCTCCGGATCCGGTACGTTGCCCTCGGCGTCGTGCCAGATGAACAGCAGCTTATTCTGCTCCAGGATCGGCCAGCTTTTGATCTTGGCACGCGGCGGGATGCGCTTGGCGTAAGGGATGTCATCACAGACACCATCAGCGCCCCAGCGCCAGTGGTGGAACGGACACCGCAGGGAATTGCCTTCCACGCAGCCGTCACTGAGATCGGCGCCCATGTGCGGGCAGTAACCGTCGAGGATATTCAGCGTTCCATCGTCACCGCGAAAGGCCACCAGGCGAGTGCCAAAGATGTTCAGCCGATGGGGATTGCCATCGGCGAAATCGGCGGCCAGACCGAGACAATGCCAGCCGCGGGCAAAGCGTTGCACCACGCTCGGTGCTTGATCGTTCATCGAAATGTCCATGCTGCTTTCCCCTAAGGTGATGGATATCGACCCGAATAATCCCTAGCACGCCCCCAACTCACATCCCTTGACGGGACTAACCCCTAAGGGTGACTTGGCCGAAATAGGGCTCTGATAGCCGCCCTGGACTGAGGCGAGGTGGAATTAGCAAAATTAAGCGACCGCCGCATCCTCCATTCGAACGATGTCTGCTGCGACTCTGCGGGTGAGGCTTGACTGGCAACAACGTCGTCGCCGCTGCGCTAAGGGCCGCGACATCCGAGGTAAACCAAGTTGAGCGAGGTCTATGGACACTGCCAACGTTTCGCTGGATGAGCTTTGCCAACTCATCGAACTCATCTATGAAGGGGCCGGTGAAACATGGCCCTGGCAACAAAGCCTCGAACGGTTGCGCAGCCTCCTGGGGGCCAACTACGCAACCCTGATTCTGCGCCCGTCAACGCCCGATGATTGCGGGTTCATGGTCAATGCTGGCGCCGTCTCGACCTGGGCGGTCAGCGCCTATGGCAGCACCTACTATGCCCTCGACCCCTTCATCGGCCTGCCTCCCGGCGAAGTGCACACGGTGACGGAAATACTCGGCGAGGAGCGCTGGCTGAACTCCGACTTCTACCAGCAGTTCAACGAACCGCTGGACATCTTCTACATACTGGGCGCCGATCTGCACAGTACGGATGGCCGTGAATGCCGCCTGCGCATCTGCCGGCCACGCCGGGACGGCGCCTTCAGTGTGGCGGACAAAGCGCTCTGCAAGCGCCTGTTGCCGCACCTGCGGCGAGCGGTCAGCCTACGCGGTCAGCTCAAACGCAGCGAGGCCGAACGGCTTCTGTACGCCTCGACCGTGGAGCGTCTACAGATCGGCACGATAATCCTCGACGACCAATACAAGGTACTGGAGTGCAACCAGGCCGCCCAAGACCTGCTGACCGAGAACGACGGTCTGAGCTTGCTCAACGACAGCCTGCAGGCCGCTTTCGAGCGCGACAACAATGCTTTGCAGCAACTGATCGGCCAGGTTCGGGAACAGCGCGTGCGGCCTGGGCCGCAGATCGCCGAGGCAATCACATTGCAGCGGCCTTCCGGCCGCGCCAGCCTCGGCGTTGTGGTGCGCAGCTTGCCGCGCCTGGACAGTCCGGAAAGACGTCAACCGGCTCTGGTGGTCTACCTGCGTGACCCGCTGCACAAGGCCTGCGTGCACCAGCAGACGCTACGCCAATTGTTCGGTTTGACCCCAACCGAAGCCGAACTGACGATCCAGTTGGCCCACGGCCATTCCCTGGAGGAAGCGGGCGAGCGGCTGAACATCCGACGTAACACCGTGAAAACTCACATGCGTTCAATCTATGCCAAAACCGGCGTCACCCGTCACAGCGAACTTACCCATATGCTGCATAACAGCGTGGCGGTGTTCGGCGGCGATTCGTCTCTCAGCTGAGGCACAGCCCGGAGCGCAACGTACCCTTGACCTTGTCGGCCGCGCTCAGCTGCATCAGATCGTGCAGCCGGGGCGGCAATGTGAAGTTGGCCAAGTTCTCGGAACCAGAAGAGGAAAGCCCGATTGGCTAGCGCACCCTTGCTTGCCAAAGATCGAGCCGATGTTGATGATTGAACTGCCGTCCTGGTGGCAGTGATGTTACCCAGGCTGGTCACACCAGCCGCGTTGACCAGAACGTCGATAAGTCCCAAGAGTTGGTGCACATCCTCCACGCAATGCTGCACTTGTGCCTCTGCCCGTACATCCAGGCAGAGGAACAGCGGCGACATCTGCAGCCCTTCGGGGCTGGTCAGGGCTTGCACGACCGGCGCACCGATTTCAGTCACACCACTCGGGCAACCTCGGCGGCAAATCGGCACACGCATGGCAAACCGATGCCGCGCCGTCGGTGACCTTGCCTTCAAGTCGCGTCATGCGGGATCTCCTGTGGAGTTTTTTGCAACGGCCTTAAGGGCTAGGTGAGCACCGACCCGGCGCCCGGAATACACACAGTCCGCCAAGGACAGACCGGACACATAGAGATTGGAAGCGACGCCCACGGCGTTGCGCCCCGCGGCGTAGAGCCCGCTGATCGGCTGTTGGTCCGTGTTCAGCACCTGACCACTGCGCTCGCAGACCTTGAGGCCGCCCAGAGTGATCATCGCGCAGGGGGACAGCTTGCTGTCCACCGACAGATCCATGGCATACCACGGCCCCTGCTCCAGGGAGGCGAGAAAGGCTGGCGACTTGCCCAACGGATCCTTGCACTCGCCACGGGCCGCACGGTTGTATGCGGTCAGCGTTTCCTCAAGGCCCGACAGCGGCAGCCCGGTCTTGCTCGCCAACTGCGCCAGGCTTTTGCCTCGCTTGATGTTGAACAGCATATTGAGCAACGCCGGCAGGCGCTGGAACGACCAGACCTTGCCCGGCCCGATCTGCACAAAGGCCTGCTTGAGCAGGCGCCGATTGATGATCAGGAGAGCCCGACCATCCTGCTTCTCGACCATGGCATGGCCGAGCGTGGCACCATAAACCTCTTCATTGCAATAACGCTGGCCATCGGCGTTGACGATCACACCATGGGCCCAGGCCAGCGGTGGATTGATGAAGCGCCAGGCACTGGCCCGCTCCATATGCGCCGGCTCACCACCGGCACCCAGCCCCAGGCGTATGCCGCTGCCATCGCAGCCGCTGGTACCCAAGGGCAGGCCGGGCAGGTACTTCGGTGCGTACTGGGCAATCATCCCGCGATTGAAGATAAAGCCACCGGCACTCAACAGCACGCCATGCCGGGCGCGGATCAACCGCCGCTCGGCATGGGTCAGTTCCATCTGACGCAACTTGCGGCGCAGGCGCTCGGCCAGTGACGGTGCATAGACGTGCAACTCATCGACCCAACGCGACAGGCGCGCGTGACGCTCCGCAATGCGACTGCCAAACGGCAAGCGCCAGACTTCGACACCGAGAACCGCGCCGGCTTCATCCTGCACCAGGCGACGTACTTCACTCTGCACCTGCAGGCGCACGCCTTGGTACAGGGCGCTGGACTTGAGTGCGGCGAACAGCGCGTGGCCGGACTGCCCGGAACTTACCGTGCGATGACCGCGCGGCGCCGGCTTGGCTTTGGCGGCATAGGTAGGTACTGCCTCGTTGCCGGAGTAGTAGAGAAAGTACTGATCACTGGGGTAGGAAGTTTTCACCGGTGGCACGCTGCCCTGAAAACTGGCGCCCTGGTGCTCCAACCAGGCTATCTGTTCGCGACTGCGCTCACAGAAGTCACGTAGGGTCTCGTCGCTCACGGCATCGCCGGTTTCCTGGCAGAGGTAGTCGAACATCGCCTGCGGCGAATCCTCGACACCGGCCGCTTGCTGCTGCGCGGTGCCGCCCCCGGCGTAGACCACGCCACCACTGCGCGCGGAGGCACCACCGCCGGCGAAACGATCCAGCGCCAACACATCCAGCCCGCGGCTCACCGCCTCGATACTGGCGCAGGCACCGGCGGCGCCGAAACCGACCACCACCAGATCGGCTTGTTCATCCCACTGCAACCGGCCTGCATCGGCCACCTGTAGCGGCATCTGTGAATGGGTTTGCATCGCAGTCATGAGCATACCTCAGCAGGCCACGGCAAGGGCCGCGGCCTCGGATGTGGTGGTGTAACGGCCGTCCAGGTAGATCAGCGGGCTGATGGCGCCGCCGTTGTGGATCTGTTGGATACGCCCGATAAAAATAGTGTGAGTGCCATAGCTGAACTTGCCGTCCTGACGGCAGAAAATCGCCGACTGCGCATCGGTCAGATAGGGAATGCCCCCCTTGCTGCTGCACCAGTTACCACGGACAAAGCGCGCCTCGCCCTTGACCGGACCGCTGCACAACTGCGACAGCTCTTCCTGCTCCAGGCCGAGGATGTTCACGCAGAAGTCCGCGCCGTCCTCCAGTACTTCATGCAGGGAGGCAGTCTTGTTCACGCAGATCAGCAAGGACGGCGGCTCCGTGGACAACGAGTCCACCGCCGTGGCGGACATGGCGAAACGCTGCTGCCCGTCGCTGCTGGTGATAATGGTCACGGACTTGGCCAAGCGACGCATCGCTTGCAACATTTCACTCTTCAGATCGACCTGACTCATGATTTTGCCCTCTTGTCGTCATGACGGATGGAGATTGAAGTCGATTCTTGCAACGCCCCCCATAGGCAAACATCGTCTATGGGGACTAGCCCAAAGGGCTTGCACCAAGAGCGGGAAAAGCGCTGTGCGCCTTCCCGCGGCCCCTTATATTGACGACTGACAGGTAGCCGACTCGACCTCAACACCCTTGTCATTCACGGTGGCCCTTATGTGATTGGCCGCCAGGTAACCGAAGGTCATTGCAGGTCCCAAGGTGGCGCCGGCGCCCGGATAGGTGCGCCCCATCATCGAGGCAGAGTTGTTGCCGATCGCGTAGAGCCCCGGGATGGCTTGACCGGCCTCGTCCAGCACCCGCGCCTTGACATCAGTGCGCAGGCCACCCTTGGTGCCGATGTCGCCCGCGTCGATGCGCACCGCATAGAACGGCGCCTTGCGCAGCGGCGCCAGGCAGGGATTGGGCTGCACGTTGGGGTCGCCGTAATAGCGATCGAAGAGCGACTTGCCCTTGTGGAAATCCTGGTCGTCACCGGTCTGCGCCATGGGGTTGAAGCGCTGGACGGTGCCCAGCAGGCCGGTAGCATCGACTTCAATCTTCGCTGCCAGCTCGATCAGGCTGTCGGCCTTGTGAAAGCAACTGTACAGATTTTCGGGCAAGCGCCGGTCGGGTACGGCATAGCCCGGTGCCAGGGCCCCGCAGGGATACTTGTGACGGAAATCGGCATCGAACACCATCCAGCAAGGCACGCTGATGACTCCCTCACGCTGACGGGCGTACATGGCGTAGACGATATCGGTATAGGGGGCCGCCTCATTGACGAAGCGCTGCCCGGTGGAGTCCACCAGGATGCAACCTGGCAGCGCGCGTTCGACAAATAGCGGACGTTGCCTCACCTCGCCTTCGACGCGGGTGGTCGGTGCCCACCAACTGTGGCCCATCAGGGCAATGTCCGCACCGATGCGCTGGCCAGCGAGGATAGCGTCGCCCGTGTTGTACGGTGGCGTGGCGCTCCAGTCGACCTTGGAGGGTTGCGGCAGGTACTGCTCGCGCATCGCTTGATTGCGCTCAAAGCCGCCCGCTCCAAGGATCACCCCGTGGCGCGCCTTGATGTTGATACGGCGACCGTTGCGCATAGCCTGCACGCCGACCACCCTGCCTCCGTCAAGCACCAACTCCTGCAAGGCGCAGTTTAGCCACAGCGGCGTACCGCGATCCATCAGCGAACGACGCAATGCTCCAATCAGGGCATTACCTAGGGTCAAGTAACGGTCGCGCCGCGACAGCCGTCGGCCCTTCCAGTCGTGCCAGTAGCGCCACAGCACCTTGAGAGTCAGACCGACCCAGCCCGGGCCACGGCACAGCAGTACACGTGCCTCCTTCATGGTCATGGCCATGCGCCCCAGCATCAAGGTGGCAGGGGACGGCTCACGCATGCGCAGAAACTCGGCGTCCAGTTTGCGCGCATCGAAGGGCAAGGGATCCATGGAGCGGTAGCCCGGTTTGCCGCCCTCCATTTCCGGGTAATAGTCGGCGTAGCTGGCCTGTGCCTCAAAGCGAACGCAGCTGTGGTCTTCCAGGTACTTGACCATGTGCCGGCCATTCTCGACATAGGCGGCAATACGTCCATCGGCATCATCACTCTCGGTCACCGTGCAGATGTAATGGATCGCCTCCGCCGCCGAATCCTGGCCACCCAGGGCAGCAATGCGGTGATTGTTGGGAATCCAGATACCACCACCGGAGGTCGCCGAGGTGCCGCCATACTGTTCGCTTTTCTCGATCAGCAACACCTTCAGGCCCAGATCGTGGGCACGCAGGGCGGCAGTCATAGCCCCCGCCCCGGAGCCCACTACGAGTACATCGCAGCACTCATCCCAATTGATGATGCAGTCGTTCACAAGCCACCTCCATGGATTCTGTAGGATCGGACAACGACTCACCGCGCCGCGACGAATGCTGTCATTGCGATGATTGTTGGGGGACTTGACTGGGCAGGACATCGTCTGACGGGACTAACCGCTGGGGGTGACGGTACCCCTCCCCCCAATCGATAACGAACGCTATGAAAGGAACTAGCAATAACGACAGAAAGATGTAACGCGCGAAGGCCCGGCGAGGCCTTCGCGCCGATCAGCGACGAGACTGGACGTGCGCCCAGGAGCTATCGAACGAACGCCCGGGGTTCATCCAACACACAACGGGTTCCGCCGGGCAGGGCCATACTGGCCACGCACTGGTTGCAATGGTTGCAGCGGCTGACCCAGGACTCGCCTTGCTCTCGCACGCGCTGCAGCAGATTCTGGTCTTGCAGCAGAGCACGTCCCATTGCGATAAAGTCGAAACCCTCTTCCATCACCCGACGCATACCGGCGGCGCTGCTCACCCCGCCCAGATAGACCAGCGGCATCTTGACCGATCGGCGCATCTGGCGCGCCAAATCGAGGAAATATAACTCCTCGTAGGGCAACTCCTGGAAGTTGGCGGCACCGAACCATTGCATCGCCTTGCGCTGTAGCGGGTTCTTCTCCAGGGGAATCATCTGCGCCAGTGGGCTGGTGCCACGGAAAAGGTACATTGACGTACGACTGACCACCCCACCGCTCATGACAATAGCATTCAGGCCGCCCCGCTCGAGCAGTTGTGCGGCCCGGCAAGCCTCATCGATTTGCAGACCGGTGGCGAAGCCGTCGCTGAGGTTGAGCTTGGCCAATAGCGGAAAGTCCACACCCACCGCCTTTCGCACCGCCGCCAAAATTTCGAGCGGCAGGCGCATTCGGTTCTCGAGGCTGCCGCCGTACTCATCACGACGCTTGTTAAGCGCCGGCGATATGAACTGGCTGAGCAGATAGCCGTGGCCCATGTGGATCTCGATGGCATCGAAGCCCACGTCCTTGACGAAAGCCGCGGCGGCGGCGTACTCGGCGATGGTCTTGCGGATATCGGCCGCGGTCATGGCACCGCCCAAAGGTAGACCGCTGAGCAAGCCGTATTGGTTGATGCTGCGGCTGGGGCCGCGCGGTCGCGGGATATTGCGCGGTTTGTTGCGACTGAAGTTACCGCAATGGGCCAACTGCGCGGACACCGCCCCCCCCTCGGCATGTACCGCGGCAGCCAGGCGCAGCAACTGCGGGCGGACGCCATCGTGCATCCACATCTGATCTTTGAAAGTCAGGCCGTCCGGCGACACGCCGCAGTAGGCCACGGTGGTCAGTCCGGTGCCACCGGCCGCTATCTCGGCGTGATGCCGAATTAGCCCATCGCTCGGCATGCCGTTCTGGCACATGCCCTCGAAGGTGGCGGTTTTGATCACCCGGTTGCGCAGGCCCAGGCCGGCCAGTTGTGCGGGGGCGAGTAGTTTTTCCAGGGCCAGGCTCATGCTGGGCTCTCCATTGATGACGAATTGACGACGGGGTTGTGCTGGCACGGAACGAGTTCAACCGCGTTACCGCTCGGTACC
>Ga0247818_10001829_pt1 | contig 13652 bp, 13 predicted proteins | sample 13C_Glucose_Day1_FD_192424 | JGI IMG/M metagenome (GOLD analysis project Ga0247818, IMG submission 192424) | Soil microbial communities from agricultural site in Penn Yan, New York, United States - 13C_Glucose_Day1 | ecosystem: Environmental > Terrestrial > Soil > Agricultural land | place...
TCTATAAATTGAGCTAAGCAGAGGAACTAGCGCTTACAACGCCACCCTCAATTTAATCAAAAAACCCTAATATTATTCATCTGAACCGGCAAAATCGTGATCGATGGCTTTCTTACGACTCACCTTCACCCAAAGTGGAAATTTTACAATACAAACAATATACTGAACAGCACGTATTCTAATTAGAATCTCGACGAGAGCCATCCTGGGCTTTTGTTTTTTAGAAACAAATGCACTTGGGTAAAGGATCTTGAAAATGTCGAATAACAAACCTGTATCGACCACTAAATCGATAGTGGGTCGCCCACGAAGTGAAGCTACGCGCCGCCAGATCCTAGACGCCACCATTAGGCTGCTGCAGGAAAAATCCATTCAAGCCATCTCAATCGAGGCGATAGCACGAGAAGCTGGCGTTAGTAAATCGACCATATACCGGTGGTGGGACTCCAAAGCGCTAGTCGTTATTGACGCGTTTATAGAGAACCAGATGTTGAAGACATCCTTGCCGCGAGAACTGGGTCCGAGAGAGGCAATTGCTCAGCACTTCCGCTCCCTCGTGGACCAATACTCTGGGTGGGCCGGTCGACTGGTTGCACAAATTCTCGCGGAAGGTCAGTCATCACCCGCTACTTTACGAGATTTTCGAGAGCGGTTTCATTATGGAAGACGCGCGATAATTCGAGAAACTCTAGAAGAATGGAGGGTTAGCGGCGAGATATCTCCCGATACGGATATCGAGATACTGATGGATTTGATATACGGAGCCGTTTACATGCGACTCATGATTGGACACGCACCACTTAATCAGGAGTTTGCCGAGTCGCACATAAACTTTGTGTACCACTTACTGGGTGTCAATAACACTGACTCCGAGACCTAGCTGTTGATCAAGTTCAAGCTTTGACTTGATCGGATACCGACGTCGAGTCATTGGTTACGAACACCCCTCTCGTCTCGCTATAAGACTTATCGAAGTGCTCGTCACAATTGGGTCATTTCTTCTGCATGGCGCGGGCGAGCTTGTCGACAACGCCCATCAGCATTTTGTTACCCGCTACCCAGACGCCCAGGTTCTGAGCCGGGCTGGAACGTTTGGCCTTCGGATCCTCGCGCCCCATTTCCGGGTTTTTATGACAGGCAACCGGCGCATTGAGTATCAGCCTGCGTAAACAGGAGTTGGCATGGTCACACCACACAATCTCAGCCTGACGGTCTTCGATAACCTTCACTGCATAATCAGGGTCGGCCAGCATCTGTCGCGCTAGCATGCTTGCATCGACATCACCGTCCCAAATAGCAGCCGCCGCTTGCCTGGGATCTGGAGTACTGGAAAGGAACAGCAGCACCCCGCTACCGAGTGCCTTGCGAAAGGCCTGCGGCTCTCCGTGGGTCAACATGTTGCCGGATGTACTCGGCACGCTATCACGCATCGACTCGTAGTTGCCCTCGCTTAGCGAGACGAAGTCCAAGCCGACCTCGGCGATGTGCGCTGCCACTTCAGCGTAACCTTCCGGCCCCTGGCCGCCGGGCATATGGTCATTCACACTCATGCGCACACCGACCGGATAATTTGGGCCGACTTCGGCGCGCACCGCTGCGACCACATCGCGCAAGGCTCGAGCGCGGTTTGCAACTGAGCCGCCGTATTCATCAGTGCGCTGATTGGCCAGCGGGGACAAAAAGGACGAGTAGAAGTAGCACATGTGTGCGCCAATCTCGACGCCATCGAAACCACAGGCCTTAGCCCGGCGGGCGCCGGTGACGACGCTCGCCTCGATGTCCTTGATCTCTTGGATGCTGGCCTCGTGTGGCACCGGTGTGATTCGGCCGCCGGGGATGTAGAGATGGCTGGGCAAGCCGCCGGAGCCCATGCTCACTGGCTTCGGGCTGGCCGCCGAAATCCACTGGCCGTTTCGCGGCACGCCCATGCGGCCGAAACTCGGAAACAGCTGCGCGAACACCGCCGCACCGCTTTCATGTACAGCGTCGGTCAGCCGCTTGAGATCATCGACAAACTCGTCCTTGTCAAAGCGAAGGTTTGGCGCAAACGGCGACTCGTTCCAGGCGCGTTCGCTGCATACCGATCCGCCAACGATGGCCAGGCCAACTCCGCCCTGCGCGCGGCGCTTAAGGAAAGCAATGGTCTGCTCGCTTGGGCGGCCGTCTTCGGTTGGGCGAAGTACTGCCATCGGCCCAAGGATAATGCGGTTTTTAATTTGCAATCCGTTGATCTGCAACGGGTTTGCCAGCAACTTGGCTGCATTGCTGGTACTCATCAAAATGTTAGTCATGTCAAAACTACTCTTGCCTGTATTGAGTCGGCCTGCGGGTTCAACAATCTGAAACCGGCTCGACTTACATGATTGAGCTCGCCCCACCGTCCACAGGGATATTGATCCCGGTGACCCATTCAGACTCATCAGAGGTCAGGTAAAGGCCAGCCCAAGCGACAGCGATCGGCTCGCCTGGCTTACCGGTGAGGGTGCGTTCCACGATAGGAGCCACTGGTGCCTTGTCGCCAAATTCCCGATACATCGCCTGAACTGGCGGGGTGTTCATCACACCAGGGCTGACCGAGTTAACCCGTACGCCAACGGCGATGCCTTCTGCTGCAAGTTGGCGCGTCAGGGCAAGCACCGCACCTTTCGCCGCGGCATGCGCAGCCTGCGGCAGCGCTCTCGCCCCCTGCATGCCAGCACCGGAGCCAATGTTGACGATGGCACCTTTGGACTTCACCAAATGTGGCCAGGCAAGTTGGCAAGCACGCCAAACAAGATCGAGTTCATTCTGAATAGTGAAGACATAGTCGGCGTCGCTCTGCACCGCAAAAGGCGCAAAGCGCGGCAGACTGGCGTTATTGTAGAGCACGTCAATGCGGCCATGCCGAGCGGCGGCATCATCGATCCAACGCGCTACATCGTCGCGGTTGCTGAGGTCAACCGGAGCAACTACGTCGATGGAATAACCATCGATTTCTACCAGTTTCGCGGTTTCTGAGGCCGTCTCCGGATTGATGTCGCAGCCGACGACGATCGCGCCTTCGCTAGCGAACAGCCGAGCTGTCTCGCGCCCCATTCCACTGCCAATGCCGGTCAGTAACACGACTTTGTCCTGCAATCGCTTGCTCATACCAATCCTCTAGTAAGGGCCTTCATACTATTGTTGTTTTTCATCACGCCTTACGAGTACCAAGGCGAAAGCAGATGGCGGACATAAGACCCAATACCAACGCCGCCCAACCCAAGCTGCCATAGCCAACATGCAGGGCGAGCACACCCCCAAGGAGTGGGCCAGTAGCCGAACCCGCCATGACCATCACCGGGGTGGCTGCGACCACGCGACCGGACGGGTCCAGTCGCGCCAGCACACCGAATGCGAATACATGGGTAAATGTAACGACAGCGATGAGAATTGAGGTCGCTACGACGTAAACCCCGTAGCCACTGAACTGGGTCACTGCGACAGCGGCAGCGGCTTGGATGAGAGGGCCAGCTATGACTACGCCCGAGGCCGACAAGTGGCGTTCGAGGATGCTGGAAAGGGCGACAGGTACGAGATTCACGAAGCCACTGATGACAAGCACCGTCGTGATCTGCGCCGCGCTGAATCCGTGCCAGCCCCCTACACGCTCGATGAAGCCGAAGACCATCGAATGGCTCACCATAAGTAAGCTCACGCCGGCGATGCCGAACCACACGCGCGCAGGCAACTTGGCGAGCGCGGATCGATCGTGCTGGAACGTACTGGCGACCTTCGGAAAAGCCAGCAGTCCGGCCAGCGCGGCAGTGAACATGATGCCCGACATCGTATAGAAGAATATGTTCGGGCCGAGCTTGCCCACTAGCGGAGGCAGTGTCGCCATCACCAGAATGGACACCAGGCTCAGCGTGGTAAAAGCCATTGCCGCTGTGCGGTGCGGATTGGCAGTCCCCCCCATCGTCCCGTGAACTACCGATAGACCGCAGCCGACCGCCAGGCCTGCGACGACATGTGCCGAAGCCAAAAGGATATAGCTACCACTTACGCTTGGCATGCTGGCGAAGGCCATACCAGCCACTGCATAAGCCGCCGATGCTATGCGCTTGCGGTTGAGTCGAGATAGCTTGGTGGCGATACACAGGCTGCTCACTACGACTGATCCCAGGAAAAGAGTCAGCAAGAAACCTGCGCTCTGCGGATCAAGGGCCAACTGCCCGATCAGGACGATTCCAACCCAGATCGGCAAAGTGGTGATATCCATCAGGCCAGCGCAATGCCCGATGACGAGCGCTGCGGTACCGTTGCGGTTTTCCCTCCGAGTGCTAGCAGCCTTGGTCAGGGTGTCAGAAACAGAATGTGAGTTCATTGGTCGTTGGCCTTTAGGTAATCGACGAGCAACTCAAGGTCGGCGTCGGTAATTTCGGTTTTACGAAATGCCGGCATGATCAGCACGCCGCTACGAACGAAATGCTTGATGAAGGCCGGGGGCATGTCAGTGCGTTCTTCCAATGCCGCCGGCAAACTGCCGCCATACTTGGCCGCCAGCGAAGCAGTGCCGGGCATACGCGGAGCTGCGGCGTGACAGATCGCACACCACTGATCGAAAACCTGCTTGCCACGCGGACCCGTTTCGACGTCCCTGGCCGGTTCGGAGGCGACTGCCAGGCCTGCCAACATCATCAGCACGAGGAGACAATTCGTCTTCATTTGGCGCCCTTCCTCAAATGCTTGGGCCAGATGCCGTATCGGCCCGGCGAAAGAGTTCCGTTAGGATCGATGGCGTCCTTGATGACCTCATTCAAGCGCAGCAGGCTGTTGTTGTTGTACGAATACAAGCCCATGGCCTGGTCCTGGAACTCCGGGTGGCAACGATATTCGCCCCAGCCATGCTGTGCGCCGATATCGAGCAGCGTCCGATACGCCTTGATGGAGGCTTTGTTCATCGCCGTATCATCGGTGATCGGGAAGCCCACGATGAAAAGGAAAGCGCGCTCGAAAAACGGCGCGGGCAACGCAAAAGGCCTGAGGTTCCAGATCGGTACATCCTGCAGCGCAGGCAGGGTGCGGTGCGCCTCTTCGAAAACGCGATTTGCTTCGAGGATGCCTTGCGCAGTCTGTGGAATGACCGGAGAGAACCACATATGGCCGCGCATCGGATGCGGGTTGCCTCCGGCACGTGTGCCCATACCGAAAAAATCCATATTTGGTACACCCACATCCTGTGGGTAAACCGTCCACTCAGCGGAAGCTTTACTCGGATCGCTCTGAATCTGGCCAGCCTGAAAGCGAACACCCTTGATAGACTTTGCCGCCAGCTCCTGTACCGCCTCCCACTGGGCCTGGATCACCTTCGGTGGTCCGTAGAACTTCAAGTTAAGCACCCAGTAAGGAATGTTGTTGTCCTGCCCATACTGCTGCAATTCAGCCGAGTAACCGACACTGGCTTTCGCAATCAGATCAGCATGCTGCTTCTGCAACTGCGGCGGACCATCGTAAAAGGCGTCTACAAGATGTTTCGTGTAATTGCTGATACCGAGCAGTGGACTACCCATTTCCGGCGCACCAGAGGCTAACCCGGTGTTCTCGACGTACTTGAGCAATTCCACTACGGCGTGCAGGTCGTCATAACGCGCGGCCATCACCATGCCGTGCATGAAGGCTTCTGGTGCCGGCATCAACCAAATGCCCATCTTGGTGACAACGCCGAAATTCGACTGGGAAAAAATGCCGTCCAGGATCGGCCCCATCCCCATCTTGAATTGTCCCCACGTCTGGGAACCGGGTAGCGCTCCCATTCCTGTGCGAACCACCTCCCCATTGGCCAGCACCACCTCCATTCCGCAGTGCGAATCGAAGTGGTTGCGAAAGCGCGACAACGTGTGACCCACACCATGGTCAAGCGCGTTGCCAACCACACTGCCCCAGCCCGGGTCGGCGACGTCCAACCACACCTTCAGTCCACGTTCCTGGATGTAGTTATACAGATCGAAATAGCTGACGCCCGGCTCCACGATTGCGTAGCCGTTGCTTTCGCTGACCTCAATGATTCGATTCATCCGCTTCAGGTCCAGCACAACACTACCGCCATGATTGGGCGCTGAACCGCCGTAGCCGAGGTTTTTACCGGTGGAAATCGTATACAGCGGTATGCGGTGCTTATCGGCAATGCGCACTAATGCCTGCACCTCTTCAACCGAACCAGGCGCCACGGCAGCTGATGCGCTTCGATCCTCAGGCGTGTCGCGCAGCGGGGAATAAGAATCACGGTAGGGAAACAGATCCTCGTCCTCAACGAAGACCCATTCTTTTCCGACTACACCGGCAAACGCCTGCAGCGCGACGGAAAAAACTTCGGGGGATACATTCGGGGGTGTTCTCATAATTCACGCGATGATCCATGAAACCAAAGGATTGGGTTGACTCGCCGATACGTCGTACTGATGCAGCACAACCGTACGGCGCGACTGGCTGCGTGCTTGTTCCGCAAGGCAATGCCAAACCTCGCGCGTGGTGAGTCCGGCGACAGCGCCACCTTGCTCACGCCAAAACGGCACGAGCGATTCCTGCCAAAGCCTCGTGAGTCCGTTCGTGACTTCAAGCCGCGCGCTGCCCTTTTTGGCATGCTCAATGGCGAAAGCCAGGCTTTGCGCTAATCGGCGGTCCGTCACGACAAAGCGAACGTCAAACTGACTGGGGTCGAATGGTGTTCGTGCGATCTCTCGGGATGGCTTCGCGAGCACCGGTATCGCACCCAGCATGGCGAGTGTCGCGGCACTTGCAGTGGACACGAGCAACGTGCGTCGCCCAAATCTGAGATTGGAAATATGGGGGATCGACATGCTCACTCCCCGAAACCGTCGAGGAATGTAGCTGAACTCCGAACGTCGATTGAAAGACTGAAATCGGCGTCGAGGATCGAGCCGGTGGTATCGCGCGCCGAGGCAGAGTTGACGGGGAAATTTTGGAAATCAGCGGACGCGAAGTGCTTGTCGCGTTCAGCCAACCGCTCACTGGTCGAGTGCCAGATGCTGCCCACAATGGTAACGGTCGCAACATCGCCTTTCAGGCTCGAACCCTGATGCATGTTTGTCTCCTTCGCGCGTTCTTGTTGTTGTGCCCGTGATGGGCTTCATATGCGCGGAACAAACATATACGATTCGTATCGTTTTGTTCAAGCTTACTTTTTCGGTACCGTCAGATGGCAACCTTCATCTGCCTACGGAGTCAGCCCACACACGCCTTCCACACTCACCAAGCCAGACCCAAAGAGTTTTTTACATTGCTTCTTGAGTGGTCTGTTGGCTACGATCAGAAACGCCTCAGCTTGATTTCAGCAGGCAGCCGCCCCTGCCGCAGAGTGAGCACATGCAGCATTACGCTCCTGTTAAAACTAGTCATTTATTAAGGAATACTTTATGCAGGAGAAGTCTTTAGGACGACCACGCAGCGAAGTTACTCGACTGCAAATACTGAATTCGACCATAAAGTTGCTACACGAGAACTCCATTCAGGCCATCTCGATTGAGGCAATTGCAAGGGAAGCTGGTGTCAGCAAAGCAACCATTTACAGATGGTGGGACTCTAAAGCGCTACTCGTAATTGACGCATTCATTGAAAACCATCTTCTTAAAACCCCACTGCCAATTGAACTCGGCCCCAAGAAGGCCATCGCTGTTCATTTCCGTACACTAGTGGAGCAATTTTCTGGTTGGCCAGGCCGAATACTTGCTCAAATCATAGCCGAGGGACAATCTGACCCGTCAGTATTACGAGCCTTTCGAGAGAGATTCCACTACGGGCGACGCGCAATAGTTAAAGAAGCACTTGAAGAATGGAAACGCAGCGGTGAAATCCCAAGCGATACCAATGTCGAGTCGCTTATGGACATAATCTATTCAGCAGTCTACATGCGCCTGTTGGTCGGCCACGCCCCATTAAATGAGGAGTTTTCCAAGTCGCATATCGACTACATATACCACTTGCTGGGAGTAACGAACTCAGAAAACTGAACAGCACTGTTTGGCTGCCGATCGTTATAAAAGTATGAATTTACTCAGTCCCGATTCACCCTGAGAGGTGAATCGGGACTTTTTGACAGATAACGTCAACCTGATGCTCTAGATAGGCTGTCCCAAATATTGATAGGTTTTCAGCAATAACGCCGCCGACTTCTCCCTGTTTTTCAGCGGATCTTCCTGCTCATAGCGACAAAGTTGCAATGACGCGTCACAAATGGTTTTGCATCGTTCAAATCGGCGCTCGCTGTACATCGCCAGTGCCTCGTTAACAGATCGGGTCTTGGATATGCAGTCTGCAAGCACCACGGCATCTTCGATGGCCATACCACCTCCAGACGTCATATGCGGTGTTGGTGAATGTGCAGCATCACCGATGAGCACTACGCGGCCGCGGTACCAAGGTGCCGGTACCAGGGTGATATCCAGCGGACGGAAGATAACCTGCCTGGCATCGGTCACCTGCTCAAGAGCTTCCAATACAGCGGGAGCGGTATATTCGGCAAGGCGTTCGCGAATCATCGCTTTCGCTTGATCCTCTGGTACCCGCAGAGGCTCCACGCTGTTCTCGAGATAAAACAGGTAGCAGCTGTCCTCCGATGTAGGGAAAGAACCCACTGTTTTCCCTGACGGGCTGCGGTACAAACAGAACCCATCAATCTGAGCCGGACGGGGCGCGTTGAAACGCCACACACTCTGACCTGCGAAACGAGGCCTGCACTCAGGACCGAAAACCTGATCGCGGAGCTTGGAGTAGGCACCATCCGCAGCCACAACCAAGTCATAGATAGCCTCGCGACCATCAGAGAATTTAACTTCGACGCAGTCGCCGCGGTCGTCAAGATGTTCGATCGTCAACCCTTTATCCAGAACTGCCCCCGCCCCTTGCGCTGCCGACTCCAGGATTCGAGCAAGTTCTGGCCGACGGATACCACAGCTGGGAGGTGCAGGATCCGAACGCAGGAGCTGACCTGAGGAATCGAATTGCCGAAACGCGTCGAATCGCATACCACTGTCGAGACAAGGCTCCGCCAATCCGAGCATTTCCAATGCCCGTACCGTGTTGTGTAACAGGCAAATGCCCGACCCTGCCGAGGGAATCCCCGGCTTGATATCGATACAGTGGACGTCCACTCCTGCCCTTCGCAGTGCATAAGCCGCGGTGGCACCGCCGATTCCACTACCTACAATCAAAACGCGTTTAACCTGACTCATTCTTGTCTCCTCTCCGCTTCTATGGCGGGTGGTAGCTGCTATCCAATGACACAGCTTGTTTGCCAGATCCGGTACATCGAAGTACGCCTCGGCAAGAGACATCTGCGACCGGATATAGCCCTCGTATCGTCATCTGCGGCAAGCATTCAAGCGTCGCACAGTACTGTTTCAAGTCCGGCGACGACCTAAATCCACTGGGCAGGACCGTCCAGGCCTTCGACTACCCATCATCCCGCGTTTCGTGTCGCTCACCAGACATCGGCGTTGCTAAAGACAAACCAAATCTATACGTTCCGTTTTGTTTCCGCAACCATACCAAGAAAAACCTAAATTTAGGCAAGAGATCCATTGACAACAGCAATCTCAGGCAACAATACTTTGTGTACGCATCGTTTTGTTAATGCTGACTTCAGTTAGATAACAATTCATAACCGGAGCGCGGCTTAAGTAGGCCGCCTCGCGCTTACTTCAACTCTCTCTGCCGTTTCCGGAGCTCGACGCATGACCGCTAATTCCCAGTCCCCTGTGTTCGTTTCAAGCGCTGCCGCGCAAGCCGTTTTCCGCTGGAAAGACGCGATCGCCGCGCTTCAGGCCGCTTACGGGCAACACTTGCCAGCCAGAGCTACTCCGCCCCGTACCGTTGCAAGTCTTGAAAAAACCTGGCTTCGCACCTTGCCGGCTATTCCAGCAGGTGGACGCTACTTCGGTGCCAAGCTGATGGGCTCGAACATGGGCGATGCGCCACCGGGGATCGAATACGTCATCGTTCTGTTTGATCGGACGACCAATCGCATTGCCGCTTTCATTGACGCAAATCTGGTGACTGGATTCCGGACTGCAGCTACGTCGGCAGCAGCCCTTGACCGCCTCGCCCCACAGAAACCTGCTCGTCTTGCCGTCATAGGAAGTGGGTTGGAAGCTTCGATGCATACCCGCGCCTTCGCAAGTGTCCGCGAACTGAGCGAAATAACCGTCTACAGCCCGACCCCTGAACGTCGCGAAGCGTTTGCTACAGCGGCGACGCGAGATCTCGGTGTACCCGCTCGAGGTGTTGGCTCGGCACAAGAGGCAGTGGAAGGCGCCGACATCGTGCTGACTGCCGCACGCTCACGCGATGAAAAGCCGATTCTGTTTGGCGATTGGTTGAAGCCGGGGGCCACCGTCGTTTCGATAGGCTCGACCATCCCGGAGCAGCGTGAAATAGACGTTTCAGTCGTGGAGCGCAGCGATTTGATCATCTGCGACACCCTGGAAGAAGTGCTGGAAGAGACAGGAGACATGCTTGCAGCCCATGCCGCCGGAATCGAATTCCGACACAAAGCCTTCAGCCTGTCTGACCTGATGAGCGGCGCCTGCAGTGAGCAGTTGAAGCAAGCCAACGCCCCGATGTTCAAGTCAGTCGGCGGTGGTCTTCAAGACATCGTGGTAGCGGAACTCATTCTGACCAAGGCACTTGAAGCCGGACTGGCAACACCATTGCCAATCGATTTTGAAACCAAGCGCTGAGCGAACAGCGACGACTATCACCAACCCTGACTAACAGGAGCCTTACATGGCCAATTACAATAAAAAAGACGCTCGAGACTGGGCACGCGAGAAACTCGTTGGGGTCGCCAACGTTACAATTCCAACAATGACCTCCGACTTCAAACGCATCAATGAGAAAGCCGTTCGCCACGACGTAGAACTGGCAATCAAGCATGGCTTCGTCGGTTCGCTGTCCTGCTCGGAGGTAGCCATTACCCAAGAGCAGTATGGTGAGTTTTGTCAAATCATGGCCGATCAAGCAGCCGGTCGTCTCGTGATCGTTCACCACGCGGTGTTCAACACACTAGAAGATAACATTGAGGCAGTGAAGCGAGCCGAAGCTGCCGGCGCCGACCTTGTACTGCTTGGCTATCCTCCGTACTTCTATCCGAAGTCCTATGACGAAGTATTCGAGTACACCAAGGCGATCTGCGCCGCGACGAACCTGGGCGTAATAATCTTCCCGCTGCCCGCCTGGGGTTTCAGCCGCTTGCACCCCGCCGACATTCCGCTGGCGGTGCTGCGTCGAATGGTCGACGAGATCCCCAACGTCGTTGCAATCAAAGCCGAAGGCGGACTGCCTTACATCATGTCGGCGATCGAAGTTCACCGCGAGTTCCATAAGGAAGTCGTTATCTCATCTCCGCTTGAGTATGAGTACGTGCCTTTGGCACAGGTGATGGACATCCCCTTCTGTGGAACTAACTACTCCTCTTACTACGGCCCATTGCTTCCACAGATCCACAAGTTGATCCGCGCGGGCAACTACGATGAGGCAACTCAGCTCTGGTACAAAATGGATCCGGCGCGCAAAGCGTTTGCAAGCCTGCCGATGGCGGCAAACGGGCTTCTCAATCGCATGATGTGGAAATACCAAGGCTGGCTGCAGGGTTACAACGGCGGTCCTATGCCGCACCCTACCCAACGCGTGTACCAACGCGACATGGCGGTGCTACGTAAAGGACTTGAAGCTGCTGGACTGAATCCGACCACCGACCTCGATGAAGCCTTCTTCATCGGTCGTAACTCCATTTGAGGTCTGCCTGATGAATAGCACCGCAACCTTGAATCTGAAAGACCCCGACCTGTTGCGTCAGGCGATGTTGATCGACGGCGAATGGGTCCAGGCAGAAAGTGGCCAGACAATTGAGGTCCGCAATCCAGCCACCGGTGAATTAGTGGCGCGCGTACCAAATGGTGGTGAGTCCGAGACTCGGCGCGCAATCGCAGCGGCCGAACGCGCCATGCGAGGATGGCGCAACACGCTGCCAAAGGAGCGTGCAAAAGTCCTCCGTAAGCTCTATGAGCTTATGCTTGAAAACATCGAGGACCTGGCGGTCATCCTGACGGCCGAACAAGGTAAGCCCTTGGTGGAATCCCGCGGCGAAATCCTTTACGCCGCAAGCTTCATCGAATGGTTCGGGGAAGAAGCGAAGCGTGTGAATGGCGACATCATTCCGCAGAATGTGGACGGTCGGCGCATTCTCGTGCAGAAAGCCCCTATCGGCGTGTTTGCAGCCATCACACCGTGGAACTTCCCCTCCGCGATGATTACACGCAAAGCCGGCCCGGGCTGGGCGGTTGGTTGCGCAGGAGTTATCAAACCAGCCAGTCAGACACCGCTCTCGGCACTGGCTCTGGCCGTACTCGCCGAGCGCGCCGGTCTACCACCTGGTGTATGCAACGTCGTCACTGGTTCGGCCCGCGCAATCGGCGGGGAGCTCACCGCAAACCCGGTAGTTCGCAAGTTGTCCTTCACAGGTTCGACCGAAGTGGGATCGCTGCTGCTTGCCCAGTGCGCTCCGACCATCAAGAAGGCGAGCATGGAACTGGGCGGCAACGCGCCATTCATCGTCTTTGACGATGCTGATATCGATGCCGCAGTGAAGGGCGCACTTGCCGCCAAGTACCGCAACACAGGCCAAGCTTGTGTTGCCGCCAACCGCATGCTCGTGCAATCGGGTGTATACGATCAGTTTGCGAAGAAGCTTGCGGATGGCGCTGCCGCACTCAGGGTCGGTAATGGCATGCATGACGGGGTAGTACTGGGTCCGCTCCTCAATGAGGCCGCAGTGCAAAAGGTGGAAGAGCACATTGCCGATGCGGTGGAAAAAGGTGCATGTATTGCTACTGGAGGCAAGCGTCACTCCTTGGGCGGCAGTTACTTCGAGCCAACGGTACTCACCGATGTGCCACGCAATGCACTGATCTTCAATGATGAAACCTTCGGCCCTGTCGCTCCCCTCTTCCGTTTCGATACTGAGGACGAGGCAATTGCGATGGCAAACGATACTCCTTTTGGCTTAGCAGCTTATGTGTACGCACGTGACGTGGGCTTAATCTTTCGTGTCGTCGACAATCTTGAGTTCGGCATGGTAGGCGTGAACGAGGGGATGATCTCCACAGAAGTTGCACCGTTTGGTGGAGTGAAAACCTCCGGACTTGGACGTGAAGGCTCAAAATACGGTATCGACGATTACCTGGAAATCAAGTACGTCGCACTGGGTGGCTTATAAGTCAGCGATAGTAGGTGAGGTGGTGCATGTCTATAAAACATGCACCAGCTACACGCATCCATCACAGCGCTTTAAATTTTGCTCAATGGACCGTAAGTGTCCGGCGAAGTCACCTACCCTTATCGTTAAGATTGGTGACGCCGCTGCGTAGTTTAACCGGCACCAGGATCTGCGAAGTACCGCAAAAAAAGCGAAACTCGAGCGTGCCAGCCCAGCCAGTCGGGCAGTTTCTGCGACTCCGATTTATGGCTGTGCTGTCTGGTAATTGAACACGCGGTGAGTTATTAGATTAAAGCAGCTAAAAAAACGACGGATCAGATACAAACTATTAAAAATATAGGTGATCCCATGAGCTGTCTTATTTGTGCAGGTGTCGCTGAACGCCTTCAGTGTCATGGCC
>Ga0247818_10001831_pt1 | contig 13644 bp, 21 predicted proteins | sample 13C_Glucose_Day1_FD_192424 | JGI IMG/M metagenome (GOLD analysis project Ga0247818, IMG submission 192424) | Soil microbial communities from agricultural site in Penn Yan, New York, United States - 13C_Glucose_Day1 | ecosystem: Environmental > Terrestrial > Soil > Agricultural land | place...
TGTCATGGTTAATTCTCCAGTTCACCGACGAGTTCACCGCCAGTTCACCTGTTCACCTCAGTTCACTAAGCTGGTGAACCGTCCGCTAACACAGTCCCGCGGGTTTCCGACCCCGTGTCCTTCAGATGCCCCTAGGGTCCCCGGCGGTTTTCGGCGCCCCAGATCGGTGCATCACCCCTGTTCGCCCCCGGCGGGCGGGACTTCGCAGATGCCCAGCCGCTTGGCAGCCCAGCGTTCGTACAACCCGATGGAAACATCGGCACCGGCCATTGCCGTCAGGCAACCCAAGGCGCCCGCAGTCCAGATCGTCATGCCGGCGGCGATCATCAGCATCATCGCCGACACCCCGCAGACAATGCAGGCACCGGACCGAAGTGCCAGCCTGCGCAACAATGCCCAGCCCCGCGCCCCATCCTTGTCAGCCCGCCACATCTCCCCCGATACGCCGCCGACCAGGGCCAGGACGATCACTAACCATATCGGCATCTCTGCCAGCGCTTGTTGCTCGTTTGTCATCGCCAACCCCTAAACGCAAAAACCCGGCGCAATGGCCGGGTTTGGTGGTGGGTGCCTGCCGCACTCTGCGGTCGCACCTATCGAAGATGACTACTTTTTACAGGTCGATTCCGGTGGCAGCAACCCTGTTTTAATGCCACCCGGTGAATAAGTGGGTAACGCAGGGTGAACGCCTAGCGAATGTCGGTGAATACACCAACACGGCATTCTGTTGCTTCAGCGGTGTCCCATTCGTCCCACTTCCCAGAATCGAAGTGGGACGCCTGAGAGCGCCTAAATTCGGGGCTTCGCCCCACTGTCCTACTTATCTTTCTCCTTTCTCGTGTAAAGGAGGAAATTTAAAGAACACGCATGCGCGTGAAACGCGCGTACTGCTGCCCGCTACGCTTACACGGGCGGGAGGCACTTTGTAGCGGGACGGTGGGACAGCCCAACAACGACAAGGCCCGCACCTGTCCCACTGCATCAATACGCAGCGAGACAAGACGGGCCAGTGGGACAGCAACAGCGGGAGCAATGCCTGGGGTCACGCAGCCTGCCCCATCATCACGCCGAAGATCTGCAGATGCGCCTCATGCAAACGCTGGTAGTACGTGTCGCGACCACAACCGCAGTGGGCATACCGCAAGCGCATATCCACATCGAGCGTACAGTAATGCTCACACACCACCGTCACCAGCTCCGGCGCGAGGTGCTTGGTCACGATCAGTTCCATGTCCAACGAACTTTCCAGCGGCGCACGGAAGGCCCGCCGCCCCCTGATCAGTTGCCCATTGCTCTCCATCATCATCGCAACCATGTTCCCCCCAGCAAGCCCTCCTTTCGAATGTTCGGAATGCAGTTCCTGCGCCCACAAACGAAGCATCGAATCGATCTCCTTAATCAAAGCAAGGCTCCTCGAACGCTTCCCGCTGCAACGCCGACGCACCTCCCCACCCTGCCGGCTTCTTGTAAGCCCAAGGCCGCTGGCCACTCTTCACCAACGCCGGCAACCGCACGCGCCGCCAACCCAACCGATGCATGATCGCCCCGACCCGCATCTGCTCCGGCTTGCCCCAATGCCCATAGTCCAACTTCAACGCACTGGTCAGCACGTCACTGCCGGTGGTGGTCTCGCCAATCTGCGACTCTTCCAGCCAGGTCAGAATCGGCCCTTCCCACTCATCCACTACGAAGCGCTCGTCCTGCTCCTCGCCGAACATAGCAGCCTCATCCAGCGTCACCCACCAGAGATCGCCCGCGTCGTAGCAGAACACCGCTTCAGCCCAAAGCTGATCGCGCATCGAGCGCAACAACTCCAGATCCACTTTGGTACACGCCACCGGCCAATAACGCCGATTACCGGTCGCGTCCTTCAGGTACTCGTCCTGGTTGGTTGTACCCACGAACACGCACTGACGCGGCACGTCCATCGTGCGGCGGCCGTAGCTCTCGCGGTAGGTGTCCGTCGACGCGGAGAAAAACTGCTTGGCCTTGGTGCTCTCGGCCTTGTTGAAACTGTCCAGCTCACCCAGCTCGACGATCCACTTGCCCCGGATCGCCTGAAACCCGTCCTTGTCGCCCAAGGCAAATGGCGTATCCATGAACCACTCACCGCCGAGAATGCTCATCGCCGTCGACTTACCAGCGCCCTGCGCGCCCTCAAGGATCATCACCGAGTCAGCCTTGCATCCCGGCTTCATCACCCGCGCCACGGCTGACAACATCCAGCGCTTGCCAACCTTGGACGAGTAGTCGGTCGCCTTGACGCCCATGACGTCAGTGAGCCAGCTTTCCAGGCGCGGCACGCGATCCCACTCAAGCTTGCGCAGGTACTGCCGCACCGGATGAAACGCATGGTCATGCGCAACCACGCTCACCGCCTCGATCACATGCGACGCCTTGACCCGCAAGTTGTACTGCTGCGCGAGCCACTTCATCACCCGCACATCATCAATGTCCGCCCAATCGCCTGTGCCGCCGCCATATGGGGCCGCACGCAGCTTTACGATCTTCGAACTGAACGCGCTGTAGCTGATCACCCCGGCCCAGCGTTCGTCATTGGCCAGGATCAACTCGACGTTCTGCATGTGCGCAATCAACGCGCCGCTTTCACTGCGGGCCAGCATGTCCTTCCAGCCACCAGCGGCCGGCGGTTTGACCACCGCCAACACCTGACGACGCACCGCTTCCAAACCTTCCACGACATGCAGGTCGTTGAAGTCGGTCCACTTGGCCTCCCGCTCTCCGGAAAAGATCGGCGCGACCACCTGGCCACCGACAATCAGCGCCGCGTTGTTCGCTTTCTCTTCACCGGGGTTCCACGCATCGCCATTCGGCTTCGTGGTCTTCCAGTCATCATCTCGGCAGATGATCAGCGGGCAACCAGCGAAGCGCTCGCGCATGGCCTTGCAAACCACCAGCAAATTGCCCGCATCAAACGCAACAGCCACGGTCAGTGACGTGGCCATATGCAGGCTTGCGCCGGTCGCGTAGCCCTCACACACCAATACAGGCTCGCCCGGATCCGGGTGCGGCCCGATCAGATGGAAAGCACCCTCTTTGGACATGCCGTAAGGCCAATAGGACTTGTCCCGGCCGGTGTCCTCTTGCTTGGTCGGAAACACCACCTGCAGGCCGACAATCTCGTCACGGACATTGCTCATCGGCACCAGAAACGAACCGGTACGCGGCGCATAACGAACCCCAAAGCCGACAATCTGCTTTCGATCTAGATAGTCGCTACGGCCCTTTTCCGGCATGCGCTTGAACATCCCCGCCGCCCGGTTCGCCGCACGACGTGCCGCATTGGCCGAGATCTCGGCAGCCCTACGCTTGGCTTCTTCTTGCCGAGCGCGCATCACCTCACGTTCTTCAGGCGACATCCGGCCAGCCTTGACCTTGATCTTCTGCGACTCGCCCGAGCGCCAATCACCGAACGCTCCGAAAATCAGCGTCTCGCCCTTTTCCGTACGCTGCTCGTGAACGACATACCAGCCGTTCTTTTCCTTGCCTTTGTCCTGCGCGGTCTTACACCGTGTCAGCTTGCCAAACACCAGCGGCTGCGCAGGTTCAAGACCGTAATCGGCGAATTGCCCCAGAACCTCATCCAGCATGGCGAGCCCCCTTCAGTTCGTCGACAGAGAGGCATCCCACGCATTGCGTGCAGCCGGGCTGCGCCAAACGACGGGCCTCAGGGATCGGGTCATCACACGTTTCGCAGAACAGAAACGAATGCGCCGCCAAAGCGGGCTTGGCGGCGTTGCGAGCAGCGAGCGCTTGATCTATACGCTCTTGCACCAGGTCATTAGCGAAGTCAGCGATATCAGCCACGATCAACACCCCGCGTCGTCTGGTTGACATACGTGGCTCGGTTGAACATCCCCAGCAGCCCCTGAATCCCACGAAACACCTGGAGGCGAATCGCAGCCAGTTCCTCATCAGTAACAACCCCGTCGCCGATGCTCTTGGCCCAGGTATCCGCCAGATCCGCCACCTGCCGGAAGTAATCCGCAATGCCGGTGGTCAATGTCTCGGGCATGTCATTGGTGTACGCCTCAGCCAGCTCCTGCCAGGTCGTGTCACCGACCAACGCATGCACCGCATCCAGAATGCGGCGATCTTTGGTCAGCTCCAGAATCTCGCCGAACTCCTGAATGTTCACCGTATGGCTGGGGTGGGTTGGGGAAAGCTTGTGCTGCAGCGTGGTCGCATTGCGGCCGGTGGTGGCGGCGATGGCGGCGGCGCCACCGGGGTAGTCCCGGGCAGCATGGTAAAGCGCGAGATCGAGCGGCAGAACTTCCCGCTGCGCCCGGTCTAGAGAGCTCAGAATGATACGGCTCATGGCATTAATCCTTGTAAGTTGCCAGTGCCGCGCGACATGCAGTGGTGATACATTTGCCGCGTGGCTTGAAAGGGCCCAAACGCCGGCTAGATCTTAGGGATCGATACCGGCACCGTGCCGGGGCGAGCAATCCGTTGCTCACCCCTGGCGCAACAGCTGCCCTATCTGTGGTGGAAAAGGCAGCCACACCAAGGCTTCCGAGCCTTGGAAAAGCGCGATAAAGAGACGTGGTTGCATGTGGTGTGCCTACCTTTCTTCATCGCGACCCGACAGCGCTGTGGTGGTGCGTGTCAGGAGGAACTGGGCGACCTTTGGGTCGCCTTTTTTCTAACTATGCTGCTTTGGGTGACAACGTGTTTTCGGTGATATCGAAATGCTCCAGTACCTCGGCTAACGAAACCACCCCTTCACTTTCACGGGTTAGAGCCTTAATTAAAGAAACGCTGGGATCTTTGCTCGCATATTTGACGTGCAGACGCATGTAACTCTCGGCGATCCGGCAACGCTCGGCGTAGGCTGCGAGATCCTCAGAATTCAAACGGTTGATGTATTCACGCAGCTTCATAAAGTCGCCCTCCAAGCACCAACATTAACCTTCAAGGTTATCTTTTGCAATACCCACAAGGACATTCACCAGATAGGTTAATCCCGCCAAAATTGGTATATGAAAATCTCAGATACCCGGTTGCAAAATTTCCGAAGGGTCTTGGCGGAACGTAAGATCCGTCTGACTGACATCGCTGACAAGCTTGGCAAGGCACCAGCTCAAGTGAGTGCTTTTGGGGGCAAAAATCCAACCAAGGGCATTGGTGACCAAATTGCTCGTGAGATAGAAAAAGCACTGAACCTACATGACGGATATCTCGACATGCCGTATGGGGTAGGCGAATTCAATAACGCCACCCTGCTAAGTCATACAGGACGTAAATTGCCAGTAATAGGATCAATTGCTGCGGGTGCTTGGTGTGAAGCTCATGGTAGCTTCGACCCCAGAGATGCAGAAGAATGGATCGATGCGCCTGGCCCCGTTGGGCCACGGGCTTTTATTCTTCGCGTAGAAGGCATTAGCATGGAGCCTAAGTTCATGGAGGGGGATAAGATCGTAATTGACCCATCTCTTGAAGCTCTTCCTGGCCACTTTGTAGCCGCCAAACGTACAAGTGATCAAGCCGCTACGCTTAAACAGCTTAAGCAGGAAGGAAATGAGCAGTATTTATTCGCCTTAAACCCTGACTGGCCCGAACGAATAATTCGAATGAATGAAGAATGGACTATTTGCGGGCGGGCCAGATGGAAGATTTCCGACCTATAATTAAAAAAAGCGCCGCAATGGCGCTTAATTTAATAAATAGTCAACTTTTCAACAAGGGATCTCGTGGCAAAAGCGCCAACTCCCCGAGAAACAAGTATGTATGTATTACCGCAAGTTTTGCTTCCTGCGCATTAACATCCACATGTACACCCTTGCAGGTTTTTTCATAAATCGCATCCAACCTAGCAGCAAGAAACTCCAATTCCGAGCCAATTATGGCTTCGTTGCTTCGACTATCAGTTCGCTCAGACATATAGGCCAAGAGCCTATTTTTATACTGCTCCTCGCCAACCTTCCTTGCCTTACCCTTTGCATCCTTCCAATCAAGATCTGACGCAGGAAAAAGAGAGTCCGCAACCGTCATCAGTAATCTGCGGCACGACGTAAGTGCGGCTGTTCTCGACTCAGTCGAATTTTCTGTTATACGCTCATTGATCGCGACTATTTTTTCTGCAGCCTTTGGACAATGAGCTCGTACAAAGCTATCAATCTCATTTCTCGCACCTTCAAATATATCCTGCGCAGCGTCTCCCAATTCGAGCGCGAGGTACATATCAGTGGCGTAATTATGTAAGCCTGCAATTAATGATGCAAATTTAGCCTTATACCCGGAATAAGAATCTCTATTTGCTACTTGCAGTTTAATTTGGTTCCCCAGCATCTCCTCCGTTGCACTTTTTTCTAAGTAATTTTTAACCGAGCCTACGGCAACAGGAGAAAACCCATCAAGACTAACTTGCGCGCCATAAACCTTTGCTTCTATTTCCGGGAGGCTCATAGCACTATAAGTTCCCGCACCCTCATCATATCTACCTGAAGAAATGGCGTAAACCTCACAGCTACCTAATGTATAAAAACCAAATCCTTTAGGGTAACCTTTAGTTTCATAATCCAACCAAAGTTGAGCATCTGCATCACGCATTAATCTTGCTAGCCGCTTTGCTCGCATAAGCAATTTTTCGACTGACAAAGAGGATGATTCGAGATCATCAAGTAACGAAGCCGCCACCGAACGAGCCTCAGCTATCCTTGTGCTTTTTTCCGACATCCCCGACTCCGAGACTTACTATAGATTGACCCAAATAGGCATCATCATGACATCATAAAAAATTCGTTGATAGGTCATATTGAACCCCAACGAAAAAACTACCTTTCGGGTTGTTTTTCTTGACACAAATAACCCACAAGGTTAATTTTTGTTTCACTCTTCCACCACAGAGCGAGGCAAAAGCATGCACACCACAGCAACCCTGCACGTCCACCCGGCCGGCGCTGACCCCACCCGAATCTTCGAGATCCGCCGTCTAGCCCGCGAGAGCGGCTGCATGTTTGTCACCAGCAAACCGAAGCTGCAAGCTCGTATCGCAACCACCCCATTCGACCCGAACAGCGGGGGGCATGCGGCATGATCAAGTACAAAATCGACAACCGTACCCTGCAGTTGCTCAACGCTCAGGTCAACCTGACCGAGACCTTCAACCATCTTCTCAGGACAGCGCCCAGACGTGAGTGCCTAGCATTCCGTCTCAAGGTCGAACGCGGCATAACGGAGAGCACCTTCGTCGTCGAACTGGGCAGCGAACGCCACACGCTGACCCTACAAAACGACAAGAAAACGCACCTCAAGCTGGCCGACTTTATCGAAGAAATCGCCAATGGCCCGTTCGACGCGAGCAACACCACAGACCTGGTGCACCGTCCGCACGCCAGCCGCGAATATGGCCGCTTCGAGGTCTCAGACAAGCAACGAGTGCTCGAACTGGTACGCACCGGCGGCGTGCTGAGCCTCGACATGGGGTTCGACTACCCTCTACATGTAGCGCTGCACCGTACGCAATCGCGCTCGGGCGTCACCACCATCCTGAGCATCGGCAACAAAAGCCCGCACACCCGTTGTTTCACCGCGTACGGGACCGATGTCGAGATCTACGGCAAGGTTACCGAGTCCATCATCCACCTCGCTGCAGCGGCCACCCCAGCCGCGCACGCGGCATGAGGAGGACGCCATGGAACGCACTCTCGCCCAAGCCGCAACCGAACTCGGCCTCACCCGGCCCAAGCTCATCGCCCGCATGCGGGAAAAAGGCCTGCTCAACGAGAGGAATCTACCGGCCTACCCCAACCGCGACCGCGACTACCTGCGCATCAAGGACGGCCAGTGGTACCACGACCAGCTCGGCATGCAGTACAGCCAGTCGACCAGGGTGAAACAACCCGGCATCCGCTGGCTGGCCGAACAGCTGGGCATGGAGCTGCGTGTCATTCCGGCAGACAACCGTGACGTGGCCTAGGGAATACGCCCGCCAGATCATCGCCATGCGTACACGAGAGGAGCGCAACGCCGCGCTCCTCGAAGTGCCCGAACATCTGCGCGAGCTGACCAGAACCCACTGCCTGAACGCCTGGAACCACCCGGCCCGAAAACAACGCAAGGAGGCCCAACAGAGCCATGAGTAACACAGCACAAAACCCGCTTCGCCTACACCCGGCACCGGAGTCAGCCACCGTCGAGCTGCTCTTTCGCACCTTCGGCGACGTTCTGATCCCGCTAGACAGAGTTCGCGAACGCTACTTTCGCAACCTCAACGAGCAATCGTTCGCGGCCGAAATTAGCAGCGGCCGCATCCAGCTCCCCATCACCACGCTGGACACCAGCCGCAAGGCACCGAAGTACGCCCACATCCGCCACGTCGCCTCACTGATCGACATCCGAGCCTACAAGGCCGATGAAGACATGCAGCGACAGCAGGACGACACCAACGAGTAACAACCACAAACCAAACGGCTGCCACCACCGGCCAACGAAATTACCAGGAGCACACCACATGACTGCAATTCAAATATGCGCGCTGATAGCAATCGTCCTCATGACCGCCGGCATTTACTGGCTCGCCTACCGGAACGGATTCAACAACGGCCTCACCGAGGGTTATGCAGAAGGCTACAGCGAAGGCGTAGCCGTTCAGAGTGCCGACAAATCTGAAGAGATCCGCAACCTCACGCTATCGCTCAAGCAAGTTCAAAACAAACACAAGCAACTCCACGACTTTTACAAACGCGCCGTAGAAGCCGCGCAGCTTGGAGACCCTGCACGGATCACCCTGCTGGAGATTGCCGAGAAACTGCGGATAGCAGCCGAGACGTTCGCCGCCTTCCGCACGGGCAAAAAACTCGAACGCGAAACCCGCCTCCTCCGCGACCAAGCACTCGCCATGGCTGCCCTGCTGGAGCCGGCAGATCAGGTGAGCGCCGCATGAGCCAGGCCTATTCCCAATCCCAAACACACCGAAACCCGGCCCACGCCTCACCAGCGGCTGAAGAACCAACGCGCAATCGAACCTCGGAGGGAAGCGGCATGCAAAAGGACCAGCACAACACCCAATCCCCGACCGCTTTGCTCTGCGAGAAAGCTAGCGTCGACACACCAGAAACAAACAGCCTCTGCTGCGCAGCAGCAGGCATTATTGCTCCCTCCAGCACCACCACCGAGGCGCTTATACCCCACGAAAAGCTGCGCGAGGCAGCCACACCCAATGCAGCGCTAACCGCTCAAAATCGCCCGCCCGCGCAGCTTGCTCAGGGGTATAAACGTCCTTCATTGGAGGCCGCGTGAATGAGCTGGCTCTTTTCGCAGGCGCTGGTGGAGGAATACTCGGTGGCTGCCTCCTCGGCTGGCGCACCGTCTGCGCGGTTGAGTGTGATGCCTACGCCGCACAGATTCTGGCGCAACGACAGACCGATGGACTGCTCCCGCCTTTCCCGATTTGGTCTGACGTGTGCAGTTTTGACGGACGACCATGGCGAGGCCTTGTTGACGTGGTTTCGGGAGGATTTCCTTGTCAGGACATCTCGGTCGCAGGCAACGGCCTGGGTATCGCCGGTGCCCGCTCAGGACTGTGGCGGCAGATGGCACGAATTACCGATGAGGTACGACCGCGCTTCGTCGAACTGGAGAACTCACCACTGCTTGTGGGAAGAGGACTTGCCGTGGTGCTCGGTGACCTTGCCGAAATGGGGTATGACGCGCGATGGGGTGTTATCGGAGCGGCTGACCTCGGCGCACCTCACCAGCGGGACCGGATCTGGCTCATCGCAGAAGACACCCGTCAGACGCTGGCCAACACCCGTGGCGAGCATGGCAAAGGGATCCTCCCCTGCCGCACTGACTCGCCGATCCGGGGCCGACCGATCGAACGATCGCCTGGATCACGCCGTGATGGCACTGGATGGTGGTCATCTGAACCCGGAATGGGCCGAGTGGCTGATGGGGTGGCCCATCGGGTGGACCAGCTTAAAGCCATTGGCAACGGACAAGTTCCAGTCGTGGCAGCAACAGCATTTAAATTACTCTCAGCCACACCTAAAGGGGTAGCCTGATGAACACACTATATTTATTGATGGCTCAATATAACGGACAAGCAGTTATACCTTTAGATCGCGTATGCGTTGACTACATGAGTTTGACGGTTGAAAAGTTCAAACACAAAGTACTTTCAGGTGAAATTGATATACCTCTAATAAGATTAGGTGCTGAAAGCCAAAAAGCTCACCTAGGAGTACACCTGCAGGACTTGGCCAACTACATAGATAGACAGCGTCAAAGAGCAACAACCGAGCATAACAAACTCATGGGCAGACAGTAATAAATAAGGGCCCAACTGGGCCCTTAAGAAAATTATTCTTCTATCAATAAGTCCAGGGGGGTGAACGCAGAGGGTAACAGTTCACCTACACTCCATGAATGTAACGCACCATTTCCATCGTCGGTAACAACCGGAACAGATGCATCACAGAATTCAGCCAAAACTTGCCTGCAAGCCCCACATGGCGCAATACGTTGGCGACTCTTTGTTAACAATCCTACTGCATGAATCCTCTTGGCCCCAGCGGCTACTGCGGAATAAATCGCTACCCGTTCAGCACACATGGTCAATCCGTAGGAAGCGTTTTCGACGTTTACTCCCCCGAATTGTCGGCCTTGTTCATCGATCACCACAGCAGCAACAGGGAAGTTTGAATAAGGAGAATAGGATCTTTCCAATATGCTAAGAGCCGCGCTCAATAAGCCTTCCCAAATCACATGCGAGGGGGCCTCATCCTTCATAAAAAATCACTTCGAAAAACTAGATTTATTTTTACTGAGGATAGTGGAATCAAACGAATCGAGCATCGCTTGAGATCCAGTTTTCAAGATAAGCTCACGAGCTTGACTAACAATCGGATTATAAAAATCACCATCACCTGTGACTTTTAGCATTACGACATGCGAATCCTGCCAAGTCTCGACAGTATCTGAAGAACCAGAACTTACTTGATCGGTGCTGCCACGTACCAATTTGATTTCCATTTAAACCTCCACCTTTCTCAAGCTATCACCTCGAAACGCAGCCTCGAGGACAGGTGCAATTCTTGCATTAATACCCGCCGTAAGCGCGAGCAATGCGACCTTGCACTTTTCGCTGGTATCGTCCTGTAACATTTCTGGCACGTTTCCAAGACCATCCAGACTCAGCACTCCCACTATAGCACCTGTGTCACCATTTTTTATTGGGATGGCCACAACCCAAGAAAGGTCAGGGTGAATTTTCGCCAACTCTTCACCTGGCAAGGTATCACCACCCCAATAGCCAGAAGCCTTCTGAATCAACGCAGTGTCCCCGGTTTTATAAGCTCCACCGGTTGCGCCATGGTCAGCCTCAATACAAAGGTCATATTCTGGTGCAAAATTCATGTTGTCTGAGGCACCAGGCACCATTCTCAGCGCACCATCAATTGGAGCAAAAAGACAAATTCGCATCTTTGTGACGTCTTCGCTCAAGAGGCGGGCACCTTCCTGACGAAATGCCTGAATTTCAAGCTTCACCTTACGGAGAATATCGTCCGGTAGGTACGGGTAGGCAATGAATCTAGCCCAACGCTCAAATTTGGATGCATTCAACGTAGAGCTATGATCTCCGCTGTTCGCCGTATCTATCAATCTTGGTGATGTGTAGACAAATTGTGTCCCGCCCGAGTTCCCAGCCTTCAAGCGGGTTAGCCATCCGAGCTTTTGAGAAACCCACCCAGCCAGAGCAGCCACCCAATCCTCATCTGCTCGCTCATTCCGAACAGCCATAACAGATTGCTCGACCTCAAACGCCCTTTGCCAGTCGTAATCTAATGGAACGATGCTGCCGGTCAGGACAACACGATCATATTTGAGCTCACCATGCTCTCGCTGCAGCGCCTCCATCACTTGGAATGTGCCGAAACTGTGAGCAATCACGCTGATCCTATCTGCGCCTGTGATTCGCACCAAGTCCCGAAGCTCCTCCCGGATCGCTCGAACCCGACGATTGCGTGTCCATGGCAATAAAAACCTCAAAACATCAAACCACCCGTAATCTAGGTGATAGGGAATGAGGCCATGCTTCGCGAGGTAGGGAGTAATCTGCTTTTGCCACTTTCCTGTGGTTTGAATGCCATGGAGAGTCACAACAATTTTTGGTCTTCGAAACTCGATCACTTCAAATCCTCGCCATCCCGTGCACACACATTTGGGTCTACATTAGCATCGAATTGACATCATGCCGCAACACATCAATCCATGGCTGACAACGAGATTTTTTGTAACCAGATCCATTCATGGTATTGGTCTCCTCGCCCTCGAAGGTGTGTGTAGCGCCGTAAAGAATTCCAATCCCTATGACCGGACACGCTCGACACCCTCGGAATATCCCAGTCCATCTCAAACAGACGGCTCACACCTTCGTGCCTCAGATCATGGAAGTGCAGATCCTCAATTCCCAGCAGCGGGCACGCCCGCGTGAACGAGGCGGAAACGGACCTGGAGTTGTACGGAAAGATCTCCCGCTCAGTCTTGGGCATGCTATGCAGGATCGCCCAGGCCTCATCCGGTAAATGGCACCACACATTGTTGCCGATCTTCTGTCCGGGATTCTTCATGTCACGCACCAAGACAGCCTGTCGGGACTCGTCGAGATCATCCCAGCGGATCCGCGTAATCTCCTCCTGCCGGCGCGTTGAAAAGACAGCGAAGGCAATCATCTTCGGCATGTTGATCGACTCAGGTCGACGAACCTGCATTTCGGAAAAGTGCTCCATCAACTTGTTCAACTCGTCGAGCGTTGGCCGACGGTTACGCTCTTTGCTCTTACTTACCATGCCCAGCTTTCGCAACACCTTACGTGCGTCAGACATGGCCAACGGATCTACCTCGTAGCCCCATGCCGGCCTCGCCACGGATAGGACAGCGCCCAAGTGCGAGAGATCATTGCCAACCGTCTGCGCCTGGACGCCGCCGCCTTCCTTGCCCATCCGCCACTGTGCAAACTCCACCAGCTTCTGGCTGGTGAGGGCCGAGTCGTCGAGGTCGCCCAACCAGGTATCCTTGATCGCCTTCAAAGTCGCATTCTTGGTCTTGCCCAGCGGCCGGATCTTCTCGTACTCGTCCAGATACTGCTCGATCATCTTCCTGATCGTCACACCCTTACGGTTGGCGCGCTCAATCGCACCGGGCTCAGCCAGCTCCGTCTCACGCCGCTTGATCCAGGCTTGGGCGACCTGCTTTCGGTCGAAGGTTTGGCTTTCCTGATAAACTGTGCGCCCGTCCCGATTGATCCGTATCTGCGCCGTATAGGCCGTCGAGTTGTCCTTGCGCTTGCGTGATGTGATCGTGCCCATTTCCAGTTGCTACATTGCCGAATTCGCTTGCTACATTGTAGCAACCAACTTCAGAAAACAAGGAAAAATGGGTAAAAACCGCTGTATAAAAGATCAGTATCAATGAATTTCGAAAAACCTGAAGCGCCCGTAAACACTAGCCATCCCCGTTCCGAGCCGTCTCGCCGCTTCAGTGTGGCCCCGATGATGGATTGGACTGACCGTCACTGCCGGTACTTCCTACGCATCCTGTCGAAAAACGCCCTGCTCTACACCGAAATGGTCACCACCGGCGCTCTGCTCAACGGCGATCACGAGCGTTTCCTCCGTC
>Ga0247818_10001832_pt1 | contig 13634 bp, 12 predicted proteins | sample 13C_Glucose_Day1_FD_192424 | JGI IMG/M metagenome (GOLD analysis project Ga0247818, IMG submission 192424) | Soil microbial communities from agricultural site in Penn Yan, New York, United States - 13C_Glucose_Day1 | ecosystem: Environmental > Terrestrial > Soil > Agricultural land | place...
ACCATTGATCGAGCAGCCCGGCGCGGGTCGGCGGGCTGCTCGATCAATGGTGGGCGCGCCTCGCAGAACGGCTGAGCTAGCAGAGTCGTCTGCCAGCAATTCCTAGCGAGGTGTCGCAGGCTTTTGTCGCCGTGTGGCAACAGGCGATTCAACTGGCGCAGGGCGTCGCCGAACAGGCGCTAGTGGAGCAACGTCAGGTGCTGATCGCAGAACACGAACGGGTGGCGGCGGTTGAGGACTAGGCGCGTCAGGACTCGGCGCAATTTCTCCAGCAGGCGGCGGATGCCTTGGCTGGGCGCCAGTCAGTGGAGATGCGCCTGGACGATTTGGAACTGCTGCCGTCCCCGCGCCAGTTGCAGATCGAGGATCTGCAACAGCTGCGCGAGAGCTTGTTGCGAGAGCGCCGTGAAGTTCAGCAGCACAACCAGACATTACAGCAGGATCTGCAGGCGCTGCGGCTCAAGACCGAGCAGGAGAGCTACGTGCGTGGAGTGAGGATCGCGCGCACCGCGGGGTAGACCGCGCCCGGGAGGAGGGCAAGGCTTCGGTGACTCACCTTAAGGAGGTCGGGCGACACGTGGAGCAGTTACAACGGCGGCTGGAGTCGATACAGACCGAACTCAGTTAATCTCGGCAATCGGCAGCAGCACAGCACGCCCGTGCCTAAACGCTGCAGCAGCAACTGACGCAGGTGCGTCAGGCTCCCGGTGCCAAACGTAAGCCGAGCACCAGAAAAACCAAGCCGAAGAGCGATCCCTGACAGATGATGGTGCCACTGCGATCAATATCGCGTGATGAGAACTACCTTATACAGAGCAAAGGCAGTCCAGCGCTTCTCCCGTCCAGGCTCCAAGACGTCCACGGACGCAAATTTGCAGAGCGCTCCTGGTCATAGGCAGCTTTGATTACTGCCAGTCGCGAAGAACTCTAATCGACAACCCAAAGCGGACCTTGTTGCTCTTGTGAAGGGTGTGACCGATTATTGCCCTGTGCGCCGCCAACGGCGGGCACATCAGTGATTACGAAGGCGTGGATCAATCCGCCAAGCCACAGATGCCGTTGATCGCGATCAATACCACCGCTGGCACAGCGAGTGAAATGACCCGTTTCTGCATCACTACCGACGAAGTCCGGCACGCGAAAATGGCCATCGTCGACCGTAACGTCACCCATTATTGTCGGCCAACGATCCTTCGCTGATGGCAGGCATGTCCAAAGGACTCACCGCTGCCACCGGCATGGAGGCGCTGACCCTCGCTATCGAAGCCTATGTGTCGACTGCGGCAACGCCGAGCGCCGATGCCTGTGCACTCAAGGTCGTGGAATTGAGCTCGGCCAACCCGCGCATTGCCGTTGCCCTGGGTGACGACATGCCAGCCCGGGAAAATATGGCCTGCGCGCAATTTCTTGCCGGCATGGCTTTCAACACTGCTTCGCTGGGCTATGTCCACGCCATGGCGCACCAACTGTAGGGATTTTTTGCATTCTCGGTAAGCTGAGATTTGTGTGGCTGAACGATTTAGTCAATCTATTGCATCGACTGGTTGAGCCCACAACCGATTGAGGTGATTCGCATACGAACGTTATCCATCCAGTTGCGAGCAGGACTTTAGGGAAGTTCCACGCTGCTCACCAGAAAATATTTACCAGCCTTTTACTCCACTCATATCCGGCAGCCTGTGAGCGATGCCCTTATGGCAGTCGATGCAGGTGGCCTTACCACTGGCCAATGACGTCGAGTGCATGGTCGCGGCCCGCTTTCCTTGGCGAGTGAAGTCCATGAATTCAAAGTTATGGCAGTTGCGGCATTCGCGAGAGTCGTTGGCCTTGAGCCTGGCCCACTCATGTTCGGCCAGTTCGCGGCGCAAGGTGAGGAACTTGTCGCGGGTATCGATGGTGCCGAAGATCTTGCCCCAGACTTCCTTCGACGCTTGCATCTTGCGCGCGATCTTGTGTGTCCATTCGTGGGGGACGTGGCAGTCCGGGCAACTGGCGCGCACACCGGAGCGGTTGGTGTAGTGAATCGTATCCTTCAACTCGACGAATACGTTGTCACGCATTTCATGGCAGGAAATGCAGAACTTCTCGGTATTGCTCAGCTCGAGCACAGTGTTGAAGCCACCCCAGAAAATGATCCCGGCAATAAAGCCCCCCAACGTCAGGAAACCGAGGCTGTAGTAGAGGCTCGGACGACGCAGGATGCCCCAGTAATCCTTGAGCAGGGCGAACAGTGCTTTCATGTTGCCTCCTCAGGGTTTCTGTTCGGCGTTGGCGTCGTCTTGCAGTATTTTGTCGATCGTCTCGAAGCTGTTTCCCACCAACGGCAGCACGTCTGCTTGCGGCACATGGCATTGGTTACAGAAGTACCGACGCGGTGATACCGCTGCCAGTGCCTGGCCGTCGCGGTCCATGTAGTGGGTGATGCTGATCATCGTCGCCTGGGTCCGCGCGCTATTGGCCCTGCTGTGACAGGACAGGCACTTGTTGCCGTTCTTGTCGATCTGATAGCCGCGGATAGTGTGGGGGATGGTCGGCGGCTGATCCGGGTAGTTGCGTTCGCGCTTGAGGTCCTTGTTTTCTTCGTCGGCGATGGGCGGGGCCGGCATGCTCTGGGTCAAGGTACCGCCGGGTCGGCGCCCGTCCGGCCCTGGCGCATCGAGCGGGTAACCGACTTCGGCAGCGATCACCACGCCCATCGCAGCGAGCAGGAGCAACGGCAGGATTCGAAAAGGCATGACAGTTCTCCTCAGGCCACGCTGACCAACTCGATTCGTATCGCGCATTTTTTGTAATCGGTCTGCTTGGAGATCGGATCGGTGGCATCCAGCGTGACTTTGTTGATCAGCTTGTTGGCATCGAAAAATGGTACGAACACCAAGCCTTGAGGCGGTTTATTACGCCCGCGGGTTTCGATGCGCGCGCGGATTTCCCCGCGCCGACTGATCAGCTTCACCTCGCTGCCGCGCCGCGCCTTCAAAGCCTTGGCATCTTCGGGGTGCATGTAGACCAGCGCGTCCGGCACCGCTTTGTACAGTTCCTCGACGCGCTGGGTCATGGTGCCGGTGTGCCAATGTTCGAGTACGCGTCCGGTGCTCAGCCAGAACGGGAAATCGGCGTCCGGTGCTTCGGCCGGCGGCTCGTAGGGGAGGGCGAAGATGATCGCCTTCTTGTCCGGGTAGCCGTAAAACTGCACTTCGCTGCCTTTCTCTACGTACGGGTCCAGCCCCTCGCGGTAACGCCAGCGGGTTTCCTTGCCGTCGACCACCGGCCAGCGCAGACCCCGTTCGCTGTGGTAGCGGTCGAACGTGGCAAGATCGTGACCGTGGCCGCGACCGAACTGGGCGTATTCCTCAAACAAACCTTTTTGCAGATAGAAACCAAAGGCTTTGGCTTCATCGTTTTTGTATCCGGCTTCCAGTTGTTCGATCGGGAACTGATCAACCTGGCCGTTCTTGAACAGCACGTCGAACAGGGTCTTGCCCCTGTACTCAGGAGACTTGGCCAGTAATTCCGCGGGCCAGGTTTCATCGGTGGTGAAGCGCTTGGAAAACTCCAACAACTGCCACAGGTCTGACTTGGCATCCCCTGGCGCGCTCACTAACTGGTGCCAGAATTGCGTACGCCGCTCGGCGTTTCCGAAGGCACCTTCCTTTTCCACCCACATGGCGCTGGGCAGGATCAGGTCGGCGGCTTGAGCGGAAACCGTAGGGTAGACATCCGAAACGATCACGAAATTTTCCGGGTTGCGCCAACCCGGCAGAACCTCCTGCATGATGTTCGGCCCCGCGTGCATATTATTGCTGGCCTGGGTCCAGTAGACGTTGAGTACGCCATCCTTGAGCATGCGGCTCTGTTCAACCGCGTGAAACCCAGGCTTCTCCTGAATGGTGCCGGCGGGCAGATTCCAGATTTTTTCGGCGATGGCGCGGTGTTTGGGGTTGGTCACGACCAAGTCGGCGGGCAAGCGGTGGGAAAACGTCCCGACCTCACGTGCCGTTCCGCAGGCCGATGGCTGGCCGGTCAACGAGAACGGGCTGTTGCCCGGCTCGCTGATTTTGCCGGTGAGCAGATGGATGTTGTAGATCAGGTTGTTGGCCCAGACGCCACGGGTGTGCTGGTTGAAACCCATGGTCCAGAACGACACGATTTTGCGTTTGGGGTCGGCATACAACTCGGCCAGGTTCTTGAGTCGCTGAGCCGGAACACCGGTCTCTTTGGCGGTTTTTTCCAAGGTGTAGGGTTTGACGAATGCTGCGTATTGTTCGAACGAGATGTCCGTCCAGGTGTTGGCTTTTGCGGCATTTTTCGCCTTCATTTCCCGCGGGTCATCCGGGCGCAGGCCGTAGCCGATGTCGTCGGCGCCCAGGGCAAACCGGGTGTGCTTACTGATGAAGTCCTGGTTCACCGCGCCGCTTTCAATGATGTGGTTGGCGATGTAGTTAAGGATCATCAGATCGGTTTGCGGCTTGAACACCATGGGAATGTCGGCCAGTTCGAAACTGCGGTGTTCGAAGGTCGACAGCACGGCGACTTTTACGTGAGGCTGGCTCAAGCGCCGATCGGTGACCCGGCTCCAGAGCACCGGGTGCATCTCGGCCATGTTCGAGCCCCAAAGCACGAAGGCGTCGGTGGCTTCGATGTCGTCGTAGCAACCCATCGGCTCATCCATGCCAAAGGTGCGCATAAAACCCATCACCGCCGAGGCCATGCAATGCCGCGCGTTGGGGTCGATGTTATTGCAGCGAAAGCCGCCCTTCATCAGCTTGTTGGCGGCATAACCTTCCCACACGGTCCATTGCCCGGAACCGAACATGCCGACCGACTCGGGGCCTTTGGCCTTCAGGGCTTCCTTGAATTTTGATTCCATGATGTCGAAGGCTTTCTCCCAACTGATCGGCTGGAATTCGCCCTGCTTGTCGTATTGGCCGTTCTTCATGCGCAGCAGCGGTTGGGTCAGGCGGTCGACGCCGTACATGATCTTTGACAGAAAATAACCCTTCACGCAGTTCAGGCCACGGTTGACCTCGGCCTTGACGTCGCCATGGGTGGCGACCACCCGGTTATCCCGGGTCGCGACCATCACGCTGCAACCGGTGCCACAGAAACGGCAGGGCGCCTTGTTCCAGTCCAAGGTGACCATGTCTGCTTCGGTAATCAGGTTACTGGAGGAGGTCACAATCGGCAGACCGGCAGCAGCGGCAGCGATGGCGGCCGCCTGGGCCTTGACGAATGCTCGGCGGGACATGCTCATTCGATATCTCCTTCGGGCTCGAGGAGTTCGTGATAAATCAACGCGGCGTTGAGTACGCCCGGCAAGTTGTTGATCTGTTCAATGCGTTGAAGGATTTGGCTTTCGTGTACGGCTTCAAGTACCACCACCAGTTTTCCCGCAGCACTTTCCTGATGCAGTTCCACACTGCCCAAAAGACGCAAGTTTGCTTTAACCGCGTCGAATAATTCAGGTCGGGCAAGTACCACAAGGCTGGCAATATGCAGGGCGTCGTCCATGTGCAAGCTCCAACAGGCTTTTAAGAAAAGGCTATTAGTCAGTTGGGTGGTCCCGGTGGGCCGTACAACATTTGGAAAAACCAGACGATGAAGCCGTAGCCGCCGACGATAGCGACCGATAGCAACGGAAAGAGGCAGACGACAAGAAAGAGAAACAGCCGGGTTTCCTTGCTGCGTTCAGGTTTGCGTTCTTCAGCCCATGACATTGGGGAATCTCCAGCCGAACCTTCGTTTATACTAGGTCACGATGTTTAGGCAGGCCGCCTATCAGGTATTTCTCTCGACCAACGGTAAAAACGATCGCTCCTGCGCGCTCGATAATAGTCCTGTCATGCTGAGTGATCGTCCCCCCTGGCTTGCCTCGCATGTTCTTCTGAACTGGATGATGCCGCCCGGTGAGTATGGGTTTTGTGGCTTTCTTGATCGATGTCAACCGTATGGATCGGACGGCTCTGTAGTCTCCAGAGACCGACATCCCGTGCGCTTGTGCCATAACGGGTTGCCTTGACTCAAGGCGAAACCACCATGATCTATCCGCTGATTCTGACCTTGCACCTGTTTGCCGCGCTGATCTTCATCGGCACGGTGTTCTTCGAAGTCCTGTTCCTGGAAAGCATCCGCAAACAGTTACCCGCCAGGGTGATGCTGCTGGTGGAACAGGGCATCGGTCGCCGGGCTCGCTCGCTGATGCCGTGGGTGCTGCTGGTGTTGTTCGGTGCGGGGCTGGGCATGGTCTGGTTACGCTACTTGCCAGCCCTGGCCTCACCACTGACCTCATCGTTCGGCACACTGCTGGCGTTGAAAATCGCGGTGGCCGTGAGCGTGCTGCTGCATTTCCTCGGCGCCATGTTTTTGTTTAAAAGCGGGCGGATGAGCCCACGATACCTGCACTTCATCCATGGCAGCCTGTTCTGCCACATGGTCGTTATCGTGCTGCTGGCCAAGGGAATGTTTTACCTGACGTGGTAATCGGGGCTGACCGGTGGTCCGTTGTGCAGACACTTTGCTTGCGCTTGACGCAAATCAAGGAGCATTGATGGTTAAACCCGGAGACTGAAAGTCCGCAGCCAGTCTCGGAGACCGTCATGCTCGATTTATTTCACAGCCCAGGCGAGATCGCTCGGTGCGATCAAGGAGTGCTTGACCCTAACTGTCATGCCGACACGCAAAAATTTCATGACGGTATTGGCTCTCTGGACCTGCTTCGTGCACTGCGCGTCAGCCGCCAGAAGTGCCGTCCGCTGTCCCTGAACGTGCAACTGCCTTCCAGTCTCAAGCCGTCTTCATGTTCCCCGCGTGATATCGCTGGTGAGCACAACGGTATTGAGCAATATCTTCAGCATCTGGAACGTGAAATCGACCTCGTCGGTTGTCACCTCGGCGCGGAGCAACGGGTCGAGCAGTTTCATCTGGGGGGTGGAACACCCACGCCTGCCCATCTGCAACGGTTGATGAGTCGTCTGCGTGGCCGGTTCAATTTTCTCGAACACGAAGGCGGCGACTATAGCGTCGAGGTAGACCTTTACCACACCGACTGGTCGACCATGGGATTGCTGCGTGACCAGGGATTCAATCATGTGAGCATCGGCGTGCCGGATATCGACGCCGACTGTGACAGATCGGTGGCCTGCTACCAGAACCCAGCGCCGATCCAGTCGCTCATGGATGCCGCGCGCACCTTTGGTTTTCGATCCATCAACGTCGATCTGGGCTTCGGCCATGCCTGGCAGACGCCTGACAGTTTTGCGCTGAAGCTGGCGAGCATTATCGAGCTGGAGCCGGACCGGCTGATGGTGTTCGATTATGCCCGGCCACCACGGCGCTATCGTCCGGTGCTCGGTGACAAAGTCAGAGAGCTGTGCAGCAAGGACGATAAAGGCGCGATGCGCCAGATCTGTTTCGAACAATTGCTTTGCGCGGGTTATCACTACATCGGTCTGGGGCAGTTTGTCCGGCCCGATGATGATTTGGCGGTCGCCCAGGAGCGAGGCCGGTTGCGCCGTACCTGTGAGGGTTTCTCCCGTCACGGCTATTGCGATCATGTTGGATTCGGCTTGGGCGCCATCAGTCAGATCGACGATTTGTACACGCAAAACACCGACGAGATTGAACGCTATCAACAGCAGCTGGACATGCGGCAACTGCCGACGTGTCGAGGCTGGCGCTTCGAGGCGGGGGATCAGATCAGGCACATGGTCATGGAGCGTCTGGCCTGTGATCAGGAACTGGATATCCGCGCCATCGAGCGGCGCTATGGACTGGTTTTTTCCAAGTACTTCTCCGCCGTCTGGCCGTTGCTGGAGCAATTGAGTCGGGATGGGTTGATTGAATTGTCAGACCGTTTCATCAGTATCCTTCCCGCCGGTCGGCCGGAAGTGGATGCCATCTGCAACCTGTTTGAAAAGGATTTGGGCGGGCCCATTGCGAGTTGATCGATCATGAACACGACATTTGATTTCAATCGCGCCCTGGTCGAAAAGTACGACCGCCCGGGGCCGCGCTATACCTCTTACCCTACGGCGCCGCAGTTTCATCAGGCGTTTGCCGTTGACGACTATCAGCGTGCCGCCCGCGACAGCAATCAGGTGGAAGCGCCGAAATCGTTGTCGGTGTATATCCACATCCCGTTCTGCAAAAGCCTTTGTTACTACTGCGCCTGCAACAAAATCATTACCCAGAAAACCCATCGCGCCGTCGAGTACCTGAAGTACCTCAAACGCGAAATCGCGATGCAGGCGGCCTTGTTCGACAACACCCGCAAACTCACCCAGTTGCACCTGGGGGGTGGCACGCCGACCTATTTGACCAGCGAGCAGCTGGCGGACCTGATGGACTGCCTGCACCAGGCGTTCAACCTGGATGACAGCGATGACCATGAGTTCTCCATTGAGGTCGACCCGCGCACCATCAGCACCGAGCAGATTCAGTCGCTGCGCCAGTTGGGCTTCAATCGCCTGAGCTTCGGCGTGCAGGATTTCGACCCCGACGTGCAGGCTGCGGTCAATCGCCAGCAAAGTGAAGAGCAGATTTATGCGCTGGTCGCTGCGGCGCGTGAGGCGCATTTCAAGTCGATCAGCGTCGACCTTATCTACGGTCTACCCCTGCAAACCGTGCAGAGTTTCGACGTCACCCTCAGCAAGATCATCGCGCTGCGTCCGGACCGGATTGCCGCCTACAGTTACGCGCATTTGCCCGAGCTGGTCCGCGCGCAACGGCTGATTCGACCCGCCGATATGCCGCCACCGGAGCGCAAGCTGGAACTGCTCGAGCTGACCATCCGCCGTCTGACTGAGGCCGGTTATGTCTATATCGGCATGGATCATTTCGCCTTGCCGGAGGACGAACTGGCGCTGGCCCGGGCCAATGGCACCCTGCAGCGTAACTTTCAGGGCTATTCCACCCATGCCGACTGCGATTTGATCGGCCTTGGGGTGTCGTCGATCGGTAAGGTCGGTGACAGCTACAGCCAAAGCGTCAAGGAGCTTTCGCAGTACTACGCCCGTATCGATCAAGGGTTGTTGCCGGTGCATCGCGGTTACCGCTTGAACGCCGACGACCTGCTGCGCCGCGAGGTGATCAGCGACCTGATGTGCCATGGCCGCATCGGGTTCGACAAATATGAAGCGCGCCATGGCATTCGCTTCGCCGAGTACTTTGCCGAAGCGCTGGCACAGCTGGGCGAGCATGTGCGCGATGGGCTGCTGCAGATTCACCGCGACGAATTGGTGCTGTTGCCACAAGGGCATTTGATGATGCGCAGTGCCGCGATGGCGTTTGACGCCTATCTGGGTGGTGAGCAAAAAGGCCAGTTTTCACGCACGGTTTGAGGCAGCGTGTGCTCAATGGACTCAAGTTGATCTCAATCAAGGGCAGGGGGCGCAACGCTCCCTAACATGACCGAAAGCCCTTTCGAATCAGCGAGCCCATGACAATCCATCAGCCTTCGATACACGGCAACCTGCGCGCCTGGGGCGTCGGGCTGGTGGTCATGCTGACGCTGATGCTCACCACCTTCGAGGCGGTGCAAGCCAAGCAATACGGTGACATCGAGCAGCAGCGCATCGAAAAAACCTTCCCTCAGACCGATTCCGTTTCCGCTCCCGAAGGCAAGTTCAAGGTGCGCACGCTGTCCGCCGCCGGAAAGGCCATCGGTTATGTGTTCCAGAGCCTGGACGTGGTGGATATTCCGGCCTACTCGGGCAAACCGATCAACACCCAAGTGATTCTCGACACGACCGGCATGATTCAGGATGCCTATGTGCTGGAGCACCACGAGCCGATTCTGTTGATTGGCATTCCTGAGGCAAAACTTCACGGCTTCAGCGCCAAATACAAAGGCGTCAAGGTCAGCCAGCGGGTTGTCGTCGGCCATTCCAGTGATCCGAATGCGGTCACCGTCGATGCCATCGCCGGTGCCACGGTCACGGCCATGGTGGTCAACGAGGTCATCATGCGCGCTGCCCATGAGGTGGCCGTATCGCTCAAGCTGATTGAGGAAACGGCCGGTGTGGCACGCAAGCCCGCCACCGTGCGCCAGGACTTTTTCGAGCCCGCCACCTGGGAACAACTGACCGGTAACGGCGCCATCCGCCGCTTGAACCTGACCCGTGGCCAGGTCGATGCCGCCTTCAAGGGCACCGACGCCGAAGGTGTCGACAACGCCAGCGCCGATCAAGTTGATGAGACCTTTATCGAGCTGTTCACCGCCGACCTGAATCCGCCGACCATCGGCCGCGCGCTGCTGGGCGACAATCAATATCGCTTCCTCATGCAAGACCTCAAACCCGGCGAGCAGGCCATCGCGGTGCTGGGTCGTGGGCTGTTTTCCTATAAGGGCTCAGGGTATGTGCGCGGCGGGATTTTCGATCGGGTGCAATTGCGTCAGTTCGGCAACGTCATCAGTTTTCGCGACATGGACCATCAGCGGCTCTCCGACGTGTTCGCCAAGGGCATGCCCGAGTTCACTGAGATGTCGATTTTCATTGTGCGCGAACCGGCCAAGTTTGATCCGGGATCGCCCTGGTCCCTGGAATTGCTGGTGCGTCGTCAGACCGGGCCGCTCAGTGGCACGTTCAGCAGCTTCGAACTGGCCTATCAATTGCCCGAGCCGTACCTTGAACGGCCACTGCCCAGCGCCGAAGAATTGGCCGCCCTCGAGGAAGCTAGTCGGCCAATGTGGTTGAACATCTGGTACCAAAAATCCTTCCAGATCGCCGTGCTCGGCACCGCGTTGCTGCTGCTGACCGCGATCCTGTTCTTGCAGGACACCTTCACCCGCCGGCCACATTTTCTGCACTGGCTGCGCCGTGGTTACCTGGTCTTTACCGTGGTGTTTATCGGCTGGTACGCGCTGGGGCAGTTGTCAGTTGTCAATGTTCTGACCTTCGCCCATGCGCTGTTCGATCATTTTCGCTGGGAGCTGTTTCTCACCGATCCGCTGATCTTCATGCTCTGGGTCTTCGCCGCTGCGAGCATTCTGCTGTGGGGCCGTGGTGTGTTCTGCGGCTGGCTGTGTCCGTTTGGCGCCCTGCAAGAGTTGATCAACGAAGCCGCGCGCAAGCTCAAAATCCCTCAATACGAACTGCCATTTGCGGTCCATGAGCGCTTGTGGGCGATCAAATACATCATTTTGCTGCTGCTGTTCGGCATCTCCCTGGAATCGATGTCCACCGCCGAACTGTTCGCCGAGGTGGAGCCGTTCAAGACCGCCATCACCCTCAGGTTCGACCGCCAGTGGTGGTTCGTGCTCTACGCGGTGGCGCTGCTGGTCATCAACATTTTCACGCGCAAAGTTTATTGCCGTTACATCTGCCCGCTGGGCGCGGCGCTGGCGATTCCGAGCAAATTTCGCCTGTTCGACTGGCTCAAACGCCGCAAGGACTGCGGCACGCCGTGCCAACTGTGCGCCAAGGAATGCGAGATCCAGGCGATTCATCCCGACGGCCGGATCAATGCCAACGAGTGTCACTACTGCCTCGATTGCCAGATGACTTACCAGAACGACAACAAATGCCCGCCGCTGATCAACAAGCGCAAGAAGCGCGGCAAAGCGGCACCCGTTGCTGTGCAACTGATCCCTGTCGTGGAAGTGACCGCTCTGGAATGAACCCCGCGAGCGCCTGTCCGCAGTGACCGTTTTTATCCCTTCAAGGAATACACCTGATGAACGACACAGAATCCAAAAAAGTAGCTGAAGTGCCGGAATCGACCGGCCTCAGTCGTCGCGGTTTCCTGGGCACCAGCGCGGTGACCGGCGCGGTACTGGCTGGCGCCACGGCCCTTGGTGGCGCAGTGTTCACCCGTGAAACCTGGGCGGCTGCGGCCAAGGACGCGCAATCGAAAACCCACGTCGGGCCGGGCGAGCTGGACGAATACTATGGTTTCTGGAGCGGCGGCCATCAGGGCGAAGTGCGGATCATGGGCATTCCGTCGATGCGCGAGTTGTTGCGTGTTCCGGTGTTCAACGTCGACTCCGCCACTGGCTGGGGCCTGACCAACGAAAGCAAACGGATCATGGGCGACAGCGCGCATTTCCAGAATGGCGACTGCCACCACCCGCATTTGTCGATGACCGACGGCAAGTACGACGGCAAATACCTGTTCATCAACGACAAGGCCAACAGCCGCGTTGCGCGTATCCGTCTGGACATCATGAAGTGCGACAAGATGCTCACCGTGCCCAATGTGCAGGCTGTGCACGGGCTGCGCCTGCAAAAAATGCCGCACACCAAGTACGTATTCGCCAACGCCGAATTCGTCATTCCCCACCCCAATGACGGCAGCACCTTCGACCTGCAGGACAAGAACAGCTACACCATGTTCAACGCCATCGATGCCGAGAAAATGGAGATGGCCTTCCAGGTCATCGTCGACGGCAACCTGGACAACACCGACGCCGACTACACCGGCAAGTATGCCGCTTCGACCTGCTACAACTCGGAGAAGGCCTACGATCTGGGCGGCATGATGCGCAATGAGCGCGATTGGGTAGTGGTGTTCAATATCCAGCGCATCGAAGCGGCGATCAAGGCCGGCAAGTTCATCACCCTGGATGGCTCGAAAGTGCCGGTGGTCGACGGTCGAAAAACCGAGGGCAAGGACAGCACATTCACCCGTTACATCCCGGTGCCGAAGAACCCCCACGGGATCAATATGACGCCCGATGGCAAGTACTTCATTGCCGCCGGCAAACTCTCGCCCACTTGCACGATCATCGCCACCGCGAAGCTGGATGATCTGTTCGACGACAAACTCAAGGACCCGCGTGACGCGGTGGTCGGAGAGCCGGAACTGGGTCTGGGCCCGCTGCACACCACTTACGACGGCCGCGGCAATGCCTACACCACGCTGTTTATCGACAGCCAGGTGGTGAAGTGGAATGTTGAAGAAGCCGTTCGCGCCTACACCGGCGAGAAGGTCAACTACATCAAGCAGAAGCTCGACGTGCAGTACCAGCCGGGCCACAACCATGCGTCGCTGACTGAAACCAGCGAAGCCGACGGCAAATGGCTGATGGTTCTGAGCAAATTCTCCAAAGACCGCTTCCTGCCGACCGGCCCGTTGCACCCGGAAAACGATCAGTTGATCGACATCTCCGGCGAGGAAATGAAACTGGTGCACGACGGCCCGGCCTTCGCCGAACCCCACGATTGCATCATGGCCCGGCGCGACCAGATCAAGACCAAGAAAATCTGGGACCGCAACGACCCGTTTTTCGCCGAAACCGTGGCGATCGCCGCCAAGGACGGGATCAAGCTGGAGACCGACAACAAGGTCATCCGGGACGGTAACAAAGTCCGCGTCTACATGACCTCGATGGCCCCGGCCTACGGTCTGCCGGAGTTCACCGTCAAGCAGGGCAACGAGGTCACGGTGACCATCACCAACATCGACCAGATTGAAGACGTGACCCACGGTTTCGTGATGACCAACCATGGCGTCAGCATGGAGATCAGCCCGCAGCAGACCTCATCGATCACCTTCATCGCCGACAAGGCCGGCCTGCATTGGTACTACTGCAGCTGGTTCTGCCATGCGCTGCACATGGAAATGGTCGGCCGCATGAAGGTCGAGAAGGCCTGACCGTTGCCCAACGACAGGAGCGAAGCAATGACTGATAGCAAGGG
>Ga0247818_10001833_pt1 | contig 13631 bp, 15 predicted proteins | sample 13C_Glucose_Day1_FD_192424 | JGI IMG/M metagenome (GOLD analysis project Ga0247818, IMG submission 192424) | Soil microbial communities from agricultural site in Penn Yan, New York, United States - 13C_Glucose_Day1 | ecosystem: Environmental > Terrestrial > Soil > Agricultural land | place...
CACAAAAAACGGGCCGGTCCGTGGGGGGGGGTTACGGACCGGCCCGAGGGGGGGTTTCCACCATAACCCTTCGTAAGTGATGCTGCGTGCCACGCCACGAAACAACTACTCTCCGAGTTCGCCGGAATGCGCTGCGGGCACACCCCCACCCCGCGTGGAGGACAGATTCCGTCCTGTAGGTGTCCTGGATCCGGTTCCATGACGGACCGGGCCCGAAAGACACGAAGACGCCTCGGACACGAGCCCGAATGGCGGGCAGGCTCCCCGAGAACCCCGGTGGCGCCGGAGCAGGCCGAGGCACTGAGGGCACGGCGGTGGTGAAGGCGGCGGTGGGCGCGGGAGTGCCGGCCCCCGCGGCTCAGCCGCGCAGGAAGCGGATCCCCACGGTGTCCCCGCCGTTGACGACGAAGTCGCCGTTCTCGCAGCGGATCACCGCCTCGCGCACCTCGCCGTGCTCGTCACGCCGCTCCTGCGTGCCGATGACGGTCCACGCCCCGCCGTACGGCGGCGGGGGCAGGCGGTCCAGCTGCTCGAACTGCCACTGGCCGGCCGGCACACACCAGTCGGGGAGGCTGGGCCAGGCTCCGGAGGTGATGCTCAGCGTGTGGTCGGACGCACACGTCAGCAGGACCGACTGCCCGCCGTCCAGCACGAATTCGACGGCTTCCGGCTCCCCCGCACGGCCCTCCGGCCGGTAGAACAGCCCCTGGACGGCGGTGATCCGCGCACCCGTGAGCCAGTCGGCCTTCCCGTGGCGCGGACGGCCCACCGGCGGGCTGATCTCGTCGCCCGGCATTTCCCTTCCCACCGACATGACCTGCTCCTTCGTTGTGCGCTCAACCACCAGGGTCGCACTACTCATGGGTAGGACGGAGGGGCAGGGGATGCCGTTGCATCCGGCGCCTGTGAATCCGCCTTCAGGGTAGGGGCGTTGGGGCCTTCTCCGGTTTGCGCGCCTCGATCAGGAACCGCGAGCTGTGCGCGACGAACGGACCTTCCGTCTCGATCCGGCGGTGCAGGGACCGCAGTTGCGGCAGGTAGCCGGCGACCGTGAACCCCGGCACCATCCAGATGACCTTGCGCAGGAAATAGACGACGGCGCCGATGTCGCGGAACTCCATACGCAGTCGCTCGGCGCGCAGATCCGTCACCTCCAGCCCGGCCGCCTCCGCCGCCTCCCGGGCCCGGCGCGGGTCCCGTGCTCCACGCTCCTGCGCGGTGCGGGGGCCCAGGAAGTACTCGATGAGCTCGAACACGCTGGCAGGGCCGACCTGCTGGGAGAAGTAGACGCCTCCCGGCGCCAGCACCCGGGCGATCTCCTCCCACCAGGTCGTCACCGGATGGCGGCTGACGACCAGGTCGAAGGCGCGGTCCCCGAAGGGCAGGGGCGGCTCCTCCCCCACCGCGACGACCGCGGCGCCGCGCGGGTGGAGCAGCGCGGTGGCGCGGGCGATGTTCGGCGGCCAGGACTCGGTGGCCACGGTCAGTGCGGGAAGCACGGGCGCGGAGGCGAGGACCTCGCCGCCGCCGGTGTCGATGTCGAGGGCGGCGCGAGCCCGCGCCATACGGCCCGCCATGGCCTGTGCGTAGCCCCAGGACGGCCGCTCCTCGGTTGCCCGGCCGTCGAGCCACGAGAAGTCCCAGCCGTCGACGGAGACGGCCCCGGCCTCCGCGACGAGGGCGTCGAAGCAGTCGCCCTGGGAGCGGGGTGCGGCGGGCGCGGCGAGTGCGGAATCCTGCGAGGAGGGGACGCGGGGTCCGGACGGTCCAGTCATACGGGAAGGGTGTCAGCCTTCCGTCACCCCGCGCGACCGCATATCCCGTACGTCCGTACGTCCGTGCGCCCGGTGAGGCTCAGGCGGCGAGGCCTCCGAACAGCAGACCGACGAGCGCACCGGCGATCATGAAGGGGCCGAACGGGATACCGGTCTTGCGGCCGGCCCGGCGCAGCAGCATCAGCCCCGCCCCGTACAGCGCGCCGAAGAGGAAGCCCGCGAATCCGCCCGCGCACAGCACCGCCCAGCCGTACCAGCCGAGTGCCACGCCGAGCGCGAGGGCGAGCTTCACGTCACCGAAGCCCATCCCGGTGGGGTTGATCAGGAAGAGCAGGAAGTAGAAGCCTCCGAGCGCCGCCCCGCCGAGCACCGCCGAGCTCCAGGACCCGCCGTGTTCGGGCAGCAGCGCGGCGCACCCCAGGAGGACGGTGGCCGCACCCGCCAGGGGCAGCGTCAGCGGGTCGGGCAGCCGGTGCACCCGGCGGTCGACGACGGCGAGGAGTACGGCGACGGGCGCGAGCAGCAGCCAGACGACCACCTCGGGACGGCTACCGGTGGCGGCGGCGAGGGCCGCGCAGGCGAGCACGGTGACGACCGGGACGAGGATGCCCGGGGCGTAGCCGCGCCGCCGGGCAGGCGGCGGGAGCGCCGGGGCGCCGCCCGCCGGGGTGTCCGGTGCCGAGGCGCCGCCCGCCGGGGTGTCCGGTGCCGGGGCGCCCGGCAGCGCGGGGACGGCCACGGCGCAGGCCGCGCACCGGGCCGTGCCGAGCCAGCCACGCAGGGGCCCGGTGAACGTGTGCCCGGCCGGACAGGCGTCCCTCCAGGGCTCGCCGGTCTCCACGGAGAAGCGGTAGGCGGCGCGCGGGAGCAGCAGTCCGGCGGCGGCGCCCCAGAGCACGGCTGCCGCGATGAGGGTGGCGTCCACGGCGCCGACCCTAATCCGGCCCGTGGGGCGCGGTCTTGGGCCCTGGGGCCCACTCAGGGCCGTTCAGGACCCACAGGAGGGCCGGGGGGTCTACGGTCGGTTCCCATGGGGAAATGGCGTGACGGAAGCGGAACACTGACGGTCGGGACGGATGCGGACGTGCGGGAGGTGCCGCTGCGGATCGCCGCCTCCTACCGGGCGCGGACGCGTGGGCTGCTCGGCGTGGACGGCGTCGAGGGGGCGCTCCTGCTCACGCCGGCCGGGAGCGTGCACACCTTCCGGATGCGGTTCACCATCGATGTGGCGTACCTGGACCGGAAGTTCAACGTGCTGGCGGTCCGCACGATGAAGCCGGGCCGCCTCGGGCTGCCCAGGCTCCGCGCCCGCCATGTGGTGGAGTCCGGGGCCGGGGAGATGGAGCGGTGGGGTCTGCGGCCGGGGACCCGGGTGCGGGTCTCCGCGTCCGTCACGGAAGTTTCGCCGCCTGTGCCGTGACGAGCGCGGCCGGGACCTCCGGGGTGGCCGCCGTCAGGAAGTTGGCCGCGTAGAAGGTGACGACGGTGGAGCCGGTCCGCACGAGGTGGAAGACGAGCGGCACCTTCGCCCCCGCCAGGCTGCCCGTCACCTGGTAGGCGAAGGATTCCTGGCCGGCCCCGGGCGCGGGCAGCGTCTTGACGCCCGTGTAGGTCGAAGGCCCGTCCGCACTCGTCGTCCGGAACCCGTCGGCGCAGTCCCGCACCGCGTCGCGGACCGAGCGCAGCAGTTCCTCGGCGCCGCCCGCCGGGTGGGAGGTGAGGATCTCGGTGACGACGGTCTGGTCGTCCTCGCCCTCCTCCGTCGTGTCCATCGCCGTACGGAAGACGGTGGCGGCCGGGGCCGGTTCGGGCGAACCGTTGATGATCGCGGTGATCGGCCGGCAGTCCTTGTCCTGGGACTCCTCGGTGCCGCGTTCGTCGGTGCCCTCCAGCGGGGCGATCTCGTAGCCGGGCACCTCGCCGGTGGTGAGGGCCACCTCGGCGAGCTCGGCCTCGGTGAGGGTCTTGCCGCTGCTGCTGGGCGTGGGCGCCGGGGTGGCGGCGCCGGTCGTGGCGGGGGCGCCGGAATCCGGAGTCCGGGAGGCGGCGGCCGACGTGCCGGCCCCCTTGCCGCTCCCGTCGTCGCCGCTGTCGTCCGGGCCGCAGCCGGTGGCCGCCAGACACAGGACGAGCGCGCTCGCCGCCACGACAGTGCTCCGTACCTTCATCGCTCACCGCTCCTGACCCGCTGTGCACCGGATCCGCACGCTAACAACCGGGATGCCCCGCGCGCGTGGGCCCGTGGGCCCAACCCGGCTCAGGGCGGTCCCGGCCCCAGCAGTGTCCATGCCCCGTACGCGGCGGAGGCCAGGGCCGATACGGCGACGACCGTGCCGGTGCGCGCCGTCGTACGCAGCCCCGCGAGCGCCACGGCCGGCGGCAGGAGCAGCGGGAAGGCGGGCATCATCAGGCGCGGGCGTGAGCCGAAGTAACCGGAGCCGATGAGCGAGACGACGACGATCCCGATGCCGTACACGAGCACGGGGAGCGGCTGCCGCTGCCGTACACACAGGACGACCAGCCACCCCAGGAGCACCAGGGCCGCGCCCAGTCCCAGCGCGGCCGGCAGGGGCAGACCGATGACGAAGGCGGCCAGCGCCCTGCCTCCGTCGATGCTGTTGCCCCACTGCGCCTGCACCTCGAAGTAGGCGAGGGGACTGCCCTGCCGCACGCCGACGTACACCACGTACGCCAGCCAGCCCAGCGGTGCCAGGCAGACACCCAGCAGCATGCGCGCGTGGCGGCGCAGCAGGCCCTTGTCGCCGCCCTTCCGGTACTCGCGGGCGAGGACGGCGGCGGCGGTGACCGCGAGCGCCGCGATGAGCGCCGCGGCCGAGGGACGCGTGAGTCCCGCGAGCACACACAGCGCCCCCGCGGCGATCCAGCGGCCCCGGAGTACCGCGTACAGGGACCAGGCGGCCAGTGCGGTGAAGAGGCTCTCGGTGTAGGCCATCGACTGCACGAACGCCGTCGGGTACGCCCCCCACAGCGCCGCCAGCAGCACCCCGGTGCGCCGCCCGTGGAGCCTCGCTCCGACGGCGAAGATCCCCCAGGCGGCGAGGAGCCCCGCGAGCCAGGCGACGCCGATCCCCGCGCCCTCCACGGTGAGGGGGGTGAGCTCGGCGATACCGCGTTCCAGAGCGGGCAGGAGCGGGAAGAAGGCCAGGTCGGGATGGACACCGCCGTCGGGGAGGGTGACGGTGTGGCCGTAGCCGTGTGCGGCGATCCGCTGGTACCAGACGGAGTCCCAGCGCCCGCCCAGCAGGTGCGCAGCGTCCTTGCCCGCGGCTGACGCGGCCACCCAGAGGACGAGGAGCCCGACGGCCCGGACCGCCGCGTAGGCGCCCAGCGCGGGCCCGGCGGCGGCGAGCTGCGCCGCGGCGCGGTGCCGGGTGCTGCGGGGTTCGGGCGCCTGCGGGCGGGAGCGCGTGTGCTGATCGGGCATGCGGCCGATTATGTGCCCGAGGGGCCGCAGGTCACCAAGCCGGGCGGGGAGGCGGCGCTCCGCCCGCCCGCAGTACCTCCACCTGCGGGGCCGGCCGGGTACCGAGTTCCCGGCCCACCAGCGGGGCGACGGTGCGGATCAGTTTCAGCTGCGCCGAGCGCAGGACCCGTAACGTGACGTCGTCGGCCCAGCCGGTCGTGGTGGACCACTCGTACCCGGAGCCGACCACGTCGCTGGCGAAGGCGAGCTCGGTGGCCAGCAGGGCCCGCGCCCAGTCCATGGGGTCCAGGGACTCCTTGTCGGCGAGGGCGCTGCGGATCGACATGCCACGGCGGCTGACGTCCTGCGCGCTGTCGAAGCCCATGGCCACGGCGAACTCCTCCGTGCACCGGGCCGGACCGCACCACTCCATCAGTCCCAGCTGGAGCAGCCGGGACTCCTCGTCGGTCATCGACAGTTGCTCAGCCGTGGGCACGCGGCTCCACCTTCCGTTGGCGGCCCGGCCCGGCGCCGTGGGGGGAGCGCCGGGACGGGCGTCGATCACTTGCTGCGCAGACGCTAAGTTCCGGACGGCTGCCCGTCGTGGGCCCAGGGACCCAACTCGGGGCCCGTACCCGGCCTGGGCGGCAGGCTCGGGCCCGGTTTCCGGCCCGGGCGTCACGGCCGCCGCCGTCCCGTCTCGGGTGCCGGACCCCGCGGAGCGGGTGCGGCACCTCGTGCGAGGGTTTCGGGCGGCCGTACGAGGCGTACGGCCGACGTGAGCGGCGGAGGAAGGACGACAGCGGATGGCCGGTTCATCGGTACCGACGGCGGAGGACAGCGCGGAGCGGGCTGTGCCCGGTGCGCCCGCCCCACGGCCACGGCTGGTCCGCGACCTCTCGTTGTCGGCCGTGCTGGCGGGTGTCGTCGCCGTCGTCGTCTCCTACTCCGGCCCGCTGGTCATCGTGCTCTCCGCCGCCCGAGCCGGGCACCTGGACGCCGGACAGACCGGTTCCTGGATCTGGGCGATCTCCATCGGCAGCGGGCTGACCTGCATCGGCCTCAGCCTGCGGACCCGCATGCCGGTCGTCACCGCCTGGTCGACGCCGGGTGCCGCGCTCCTGGTCACCAGCATCGGCTCGTACGCGTACGGCGAGGTCATCGGCGCCTTCGTCGTGTCCGGTGTCGTGATCGCCCTGATCGGGGTGACCGGGGTCTTCGGACGGCTGATGCGGCTCGTGCCTGGCGCGGTGGTCTCCGCCATGCTCGCCGGCATCCTCTTCTCGTTCGGCGCGGACGTGTTCACCTCGCTGGAGCACACCCCGGTCATCGCCGGATCCGTGCTGCTGGCCTACCTGCTGGGCAAGCGGTGGCTCCCCCGGTACGCCGTCCTGCTGGCGCTGGCCGCCGGTGTGGTGTGCAGCGCGGCGAGCGCGAGGCTTCATGTGCGGCTGGACCATGTCGGCCTGGTGCAGCCGGTGTTCACGACGCCCGCCTTCTCGGTGGCCTCACTGGTCGGGATCGCCGTGCCTCTGACGCTGGCGACGCTGGCCTCGCAGAACGCCCCCGGCATCGGCGTGCTGACGGCGTCCGGCTACCGCCCCGACGACAGGTTGCTGGTCGGCTCCACCGGTCTGGTCTCGGCGGTGCTCGCCCCCTTCGGCTCGCACGCGGTGAACCTCGCGGCCATCACCGCCGCGATCTGCACGGGACCCGAGGCGCACCGCGACCCCCGGCGCCGCTACGTCGCGGGAGTCGCCTGCGGTGCCGTGTACCTGGTGGTGGGGGCGTTCGGCTCGACGCTGGTGGCGTTCTTCGCGGGCCTGCCGAAGGAACTGGTCGCCGCCCTGGCCGGGGTCGCGCTCCTCGGCGCGCTGTCGGGCGGACTGACGGGGGCGGTGCGGGAGGAGAAGGACCGGGAGGCGGCCCTGATCACGTTCCTCGCCACGGCGTCCGGCGTCACCCTGTTCGGCATCGGCTCGGCTTTCTGGGGGCTGGTGTTCGGGGTGGGGGCGCACCTGGTGCTCGACGGCCGCTTCCGCCGTACCGCTCCCGCGCCCTCAGAACCGGTGCCGCCCGTGCGGGGGTAACGGGCCTTCTCAGGTCACCCGGAGGGCCGGACCCGGGTGAACTTCGCCGCCAGCACCGGTCCGAGCTCCTCGACGATCGCGTGTCCGGGCTCGCCCGGGAACGGCAGGTACTCCAGGAACGAGGTGTCGATCACCTCGTCGATGCCGGGCACGCCGCGCGCGCTCTGTGCTTCCAGGAACGTGAGCGTCCGGCGCCAGTCGGGTGCGTCGGCATCGGCGCCGAGGTAGGACTGCACGGTCTCCTGTGTGACGTCCCAGAAGAACACGTGCGGCAGCACGGTGCCGTTCTCGTCGAACACGTGCGACTCGTAGAGATCCTCGAACTCGGGGATCCGGGACACCAGGTCCTTCACCAGCTGTACGTCCGCGGTCATCAGCGCCCGTCCACCCGCGCGGCCCGTCTCAGTCGTCCCACGGCAGCTTCACCGGGCGCCGGTGCCACCACCAGCCCCGCTCGGCGACGGCGGAGCCCGAGCGGGTGAGACGGCCCAGCAGCGCGCCGGAGTCGTCCTCGGTGCCGCGCCGGAACACCTCGTCGAGCTCGGCCACGGCCCGGACGACCGGCTCCCGTTCCGGGCCGGCGACGGCGGCCAGGTCGGCCAGCCGGTCGCGGGTGCGCAGGTCCTCGATGTACAGCTCGGCGGTGTAGCGCCCGCCCGGTGACCATCCGGCGTCGATCCGGCGCACCAGGCGTTCCCAGAGCAGGAGTGCCTCGCGCGCCCGGTTCACGGTGCCGGGGGCCGGCGCGTGGCCGTGCGGGTCCCTCGCCGCCGTGTAGGCGTCGGTGACCGGCGTCTCCACGCGCTGTTCGCGCAGGATCTCGGCCAGCACCTCGACCCGGGCCGCCGGAAGCTGGTCCATCGGAGCTTCGACCGCGTCCACCAGGAGCGCCGGAGGTTCCTCGTCCCCGCCCCCCTCCAGCAGACGCGCCCGGGTGACCGTCCCGTCCGGACCCACCGCCCAGTAGGCCGAAGGGGCCTTCTCCCGCGCGGGGTACAGGACCGTCGTACCGAGTGCGTCCGCGAGCCGCAGGGCCGCCTCCTCCTCGGCCGGCGGCGCCGCCACCGCCTGCGACGCGGAGACGTCCCAGGCGAGCGCCAGGTCGCCGGCGACGGCGTGGTGCGTGCAGAGGACCGGGGCGTCCCAGTTCCTGTCGTCCGCCTGACCGGTGTCCTCGTCCGCGACGTCCACGTCGGCGGCCTTCACGCCGAGTGCTCCGGCCAGCGCCGGCGCCATGAGGTGCGGCGCGGGCCGGTGCACGGTCAGGAATGTGTAGCTCGCGGTCATGAATAGGTCCCGTCGTAAACCTTCTTGGCCTTCTCCACCACCTCAGGATGGTCGGCAAAGCGCGGGTTCCTTGTCAAAGCGGGTGAATCCGTCTTGCCGCCCGCCTTGGCGATCTCCTTGAGCGCCGCGTACTCGTTCCTGTCGAGTTCGACGAGCCCCTTGCCGGAGATCGGGAAGGTCCGGCCGTTCTCCTCCACGCCGTACTTGCGCCCGTTGATCTCGTAGGCGCTGCCGTTGTCGACGAGCTTGCCCTTGCCTTCCGCGATGCCCTTGATGTCGTTCGTGATGTCGGCCTCATTGCCCTTGAGGATGACGGTGTTCTTCTCCTTGACCATGCCGTTCCTCGCGCCGGCCACGGTGTGCCTGGGGTGCGGCGGCTTGAGCTTCTTGCCCGCCGCGGGTCCCTTGACGTCCGGGTCGGTCTCGAACTCGCAGTCGTTGTTGTGCACCAGCGCGTCGGCGGAGCCGATGCCGACGTAGTACGCGTGGATGCCGTCGACCGAGAGGTCGTGCGTGGTCTGCCGCTCCGTGTACCGGGAGACCCCGGTCACCACGAGCGACCTGCCGTCGGGCAGCCGGAGCCGCTCGCCCGTCACGATGTCACCGGCGTCCACCCAGTCCTGCCGGCTGTTGAGCCAGAAGGGGTGCGTGTCGGTGGCCGTGATCCCGCCGGCCGGTGTGGTCAGCCGGGTGAAGTGCTTGTCGTCGTAGGTGGTGAACGTCTCCGTCACCCGGCGCACCGCGGAGACTCCCCGCTCCGGATCGGTGGCGATCACCGTGTCCCCGGCCCGCAGGGACTCGATGGGAACCCTCCTGCCGTCCGCGACGAGCACCGGGGTACCGGGCGGGAAGCTGTGACTGACCGGGCACGTCTGCGGCTTGTCGTCCTTCTTGGGCGGGTCCTTCTTCTCCGCGTCGAGCTTCGCCTTGGCGTCGTCGAGCTTCTTCTCGGCGTCCTTGACCTTCTTACGGTTCTTGATCAGGTTCTTCAGACCGTCGTACAGGTCCCCGCCGTGCTTCTTGAGCTTCTTGATCAGCTCGGCGGCCTTCTTCCACTTCCACGGCGCCCCGTACTTCGCCGCGAGCTTCCCGACCGCACCCCCGACCAGGCTCAGCAGCACGTTGATCAGCGTCTCGGTGCAGGCGCCCATGTCGCCCTTGGTGATGCAGTCCAGGGCGTCGGTGATCCCCAGCTCCTCGGCCAGGATCTTCGCGAGCTCCTTCGCCGCCTCGACGGCCTTGTCCGAGCTGTCCTTCTCGGCCTTCTGCGCGTCCTGGAGTTCCTTCAACGCGGCGTCGTAGTCGATCTGGGTCTGCGACTTGGGCGCGCCGTCGTCCGAAGCCGGGTCGCCTTCACCGGCCGGATCGCCCGCCTGGACGTCCGTGTCCCCGCCGCCGCTACCGCCGCACTCGCCGCCGCCACCGATCCGGCACACCTGGGCGCTGATCTTCTCGGTGAGCTCCGCACCGATCCCCGTCGCCACCAGGGCACCGACGATCGCCGCGACCACCAGCACCAGACCCAGATACTCGACCGCACCCTGGCCGCGCTCACCCCCACGCGACCGGCGCAGCCCGACCAGCCGCACCCCCGTCCGCGGCACTCTCCCCCGCAACCGACGACGCAACCGACGACGCACAACCCCCGGACCAGACATGTACAGCACGCTAACGACCGTGCCTGCCCGGTGTCTTGGGCCTCTGGGCCCAACTGCCGCAGCGGCTTCGGACCTGGAGGGACGAGCGGGGCGGACGCCCCTCGGCGGTGGCGTGAGGTCCGCTCTGGGTCCGGGGGCCCACGACGGTGTGCCGTCCGCCTGCCGGGTGCGTCAGGGCCACGCTCGGCGAACCGGGCTCCCGCACGGCGGAGTTGGGCCCGCGTTTGGGGCCGAGGGCCCGGGTCACGGGCGTTTCTCGACCGTACATTCACCCTCCAGAGGCAACAGGGCCGGCGTCGTCGAAAGGGTGAAACCGTGAGCGGTGGCAGAGACTGGGGACGCGGCATCCCGGGCCATGTGCCGCCGGGTTCCGCCGGTGGCGGGGATAGCTGGTTCTTCCCGCTGAGCCGCAGTTGGGCGGCCGGCGCGCTCGTGTACGTCGTCGCCGGCTTCCTCATGACGCGGGCGCTCGTCGAGACGCTCGCGACCGAAGAACGGCTGGAGACCTTCGGCTGGCGCCTGGTCCTGCTGCACCTGCCCGGCGTCCTCGTCACCGTGCTGACGGTCCTCGCCGCCGCCCGCGCCCTTCCCGACCGGCAGCGGGAATCCGGCTTCCTGCGTCTGCTGGGCGCCCTCGCCGTCCCCGTCGCCGGACTCGTCTACGGCTATGCCGTGGCCTGGGACGTGGTGGGCACCGAGGGCGTGGTGATGCCCGCGGTCGCGATGGTCACGGGCTCGGCCGTGGGGCTGGCGGCCGACCGGCTCCTGGAGGACAGGGACGATCGCCCCGGGCCCTCGTCGGCACACACACGCTCGTACAACTGGCGTGACGGCGGAGCCACGGCCACCGAGTACCTCGGTGTCGTCGTGCTGGTCGTCGCGCTCGTCGCGGCGCTCGCCATGGCCGGGATCGGGGGCCGGATCGGTGACCGTATCCGCTGCGCCATCACCTCCCTCACCGGGGACGGCGGCGGCTGCGCGACCGGCGGGGACGGCACGGCGAAGCCGAAGACCGACGCGGACTACGAGCCGAAGCTCTGCCAGGTCTCCAGCATCTCGGACACGGCGGGCGGCAAGGTCAAGATCGGCTGGTTCGAGTGGGGCGAGGAGTACGGCTTCCAGCAGAAGGTCGCGCAGGCCAAGACCGATGTGAACGAGGACGGGAAGGTCGACGAGAACGACAAGCTCGTCTACATGACCTTCACCGACGCCGCGTCGGCGGGAGCCAACGCCAGTACACCGGGGGTCAAGCTCGGCAGCCTGGGGAAGGCGGACATCGACATCGGCGGCGGCGTCAAGATCACCAACGGTGACACCTGGGTCTTCAAGAGCGAGGCCGACGCGCAGAAGATGCGTGACGACATCGAGGAGATGAAGATGTGGGAGACCTCGATGAAGCACAGCGGCGGCTACGGCGGCGGCTGGTACTCCGGCATGAAGTGGGCGGAGAAGAAGGAGGACATCGAGAAGAAGATCGGCGACAAGAAGATCTCCTACTCGACCATCGGCCTCAACGTGTACGCCGACGGCGGCCTCTCCATCAAGGCGGGTGACGAGGACAAGCTCGGCGCCAAGCTCGGCGGCAAGGCCAAGTTCTCGCCCGACGTGACGATCACCAAGGACGACGTCAACGGCAACGAGTCGTACACCTACACCGCCAAGCTCGAACTCGAGGGCAAGGTCAGCGGCAGCGCCGGTCCGCTCGGGGGCACCGCGGGCGCCAAGGACACGAACACCGGGGCGATCACGGTCACCCGCGACCAGAAGACGGGCAAGATCGTCCGGATCGACATGACGAAGACGGTGGAGAAGACCTCGACGTCCGACAAGGGCGAGGCCGGCGGCGACAACGGCAAGAAGGACGGCGACAAGCGGGGCGGCAAGGGGAGCGTCACCGACTCCTCCGGCGACACGGGCATCGAGGTGCAGACGAATTCGATCATCTTCGGCAAGGAGACCGACGAGGCCACCGAGGCCAAGCGGTCCATCGCCGAGAACTGGCTCGACGGATCCGGCAACAACACAGCGCCGTTCGAGTACATGTTCGGGGATCACGCTCTGGACAAGAAGCCGGAGGGTACGGACCCCTTCGAGCAGCTGATGTTCCAGGACGGCCTGTCCAGCACCATGCAGTACCACGGTGAGACGGACGCCCAGGAGTTCGGCTTCGAGGTCTCCCTGGGCATGAGTCTCGGATTCTCGATCTCCGACGAGCACAAGAAGGAGACACTGACGGACGCGCGGTTCCTCGGAGCTCCGCAGGGCGACAAGCGCTCGTACCTCCCGTACAGCTACTGCGCCCAGTGAACACACGCGACGAAGAGGCGATGACGTTGAAGAAGTCGAAGGCGTTCGGCGCGGCGGCTGTCGCCGTCCTCGGGCTGACCCTGATCGGTGGCTGCGGCGGCACGGACACCGGAACCGTCCCCGACGGCTGGGGCACGCTCGACACGAAGAGCGTGTCCGTCGGCTACCCGAAGAGCCAGGGGTACGCCCCGCAGCCCGCCTCGGAGCGCAGCGAGGCCAACGCGGCGGTCGCGCTGAAGGAGGAGAAGGGGCTGCGCACCGGCATGGTCTCGGTCCAGCTGGACTTCGCCACCGGTGTCAGCGACGCCGGGGAGGCCGCCGCGGCGGCGGGCGCGGGGATCGGGCTCGGAGCGACCCGCAAGGCGACCGAGGACGTGCGGCTCGCCGGCGAGGAGAGCGCCCGCGAAGCACGCCGCATCGACTACGAGTTCACCTCGACGGGCGAGGAGTCGACACCGGCGAAGGGGACCCGGATGACGGGGGTCGTGGTGGCCGGGGTCGACTCGCAGGACGTACCGTTCGCCATCCGGGTCAACGCGGTGAAGGGTGCGCTGAGCCCGGAGGACCTCGACACGTTCGTCGACTCCATCACCGTCAAGTAATCCGCTCCGGAGCCTCGTTCATGGACGTACTGCCGGGTGGCACGGCCACCTTCCTCCTGCTGTTCGGCGCGTTCCTCGGCGCGTTCGCGGTCCGCTCCGGTCTCCGCCTCTTCCGTGTGCTGCGGCTGGTCCGGCACGGCGAGCGCGTCGAGGGCCGGTGCTCGGACCGGCGCGTGGTGGACCGGGGGTCCGGGGCGGAGAACCGTTACCGCACGGAGTACGTCTTCGCCTTCCGCACCCCGGACGGCCGCGAGGTGGAGTTCACGGACCATGCCCCGGGCCCCTTCGGATTCGAGGTCGGGGCTCCTGTGCGGATCTCCTTCGACCCCGCGGCCCCCGAGCGGCGGGCCACCGTCGCCGGCCCGGGGGCGTGGGGGCCGGTCCTGATGCCGACGGTCTTCGCCGTGGTGCTCGGACTCTTCTCGCTGGGCCTGCTGTTCGCCTTCGCGGCGATGCGGGGCTGGGTCTGAGAGGGCTGGGTCCGGGGG
>Ga0247818_10001835_pt1 | contig 13626 bp, 4 predicted proteins | sample 13C_Glucose_Day1_FD_192424 | JGI IMG/M metagenome (GOLD analysis project Ga0247818, IMG submission 192424) | Soil microbial communities from agricultural site in Penn Yan, New York, United States - 13C_Glucose_Day1 | ecosystem: Environmental > Terrestrial > Soil > Agricultural land | place: USA...
GACTACATGGCCTCTTCCGGCCCGGTGGCCGCCCGGGTGGAGGTCAGCGAAGCGTCCGGGCTCGACACGTCCGTCGACGCGTCGGGGGCGTCGGCCACCGGGCCGGAAGAGGCCATGTAGTCCGTGCGGTGACCCCAAGTCGCGCCGTTCGAAGCCTTGCAGCCGTTACCGGCCCCGGTCGGGGTGACGGTCGACGTCCAGGCGTTGAGCAGTTCGCCCATCACGTCGTAGGTGAAGCACTGGGTGTCCCACGAGGATCCCGAGGCGTCCGTCAGCCGACGTGCGTGAGAGGTGATGGTGCCGGACTTGTCGTACGAGTAGTAGCCGTCGGTGATGCGGTGCGAACCGGAGGTCTCGCGGTCCGCGACCGTGCGCTGGAGCCGGCCGGTGTGCGGGTCGACGAAGTTCGTCGTCCACACCCGGTACGGCTGGGAGCCGGACACCGTGCGCAGGGCCTCGCCGTAGGGCGAGTAGGTGACATCGGACGTGTACCAGGCCAAGCCCGACGTCGACTCGGGAAGGCCGTCCGCGTTGTAGCGGGTGACGACCTTCTCCTGCGCCAGTCCGCCCACGGCAGGCAGCGTGACCGACTGCACCTGTCCCGTGACCGGTGTGTAGGTGTACGCGTACGCGTACGTTCCGGCGACGCCCGTCGTCAGCGAGCTGGGCGGGACCACCGTCTCCGTGCCGGTGGGCCGGTACTCGGTGTCGTAACCGGTGACGCGGTCGACGTAGTCCCCGTTCAGGGTGTGCCGGATCGAGGCGACCGGCTGCCCGAGCGCGCCCGGCAGGCTGTCGTACGTGAACTCCTTGACCGGGACGGCTGTCGCGGATCCCTCACGGACGGACTTCACCCGGCCCAGTTCGTCGTACTCGGTGTACGTCGTCCTCGACTCGGCGTCCGTCACCTTCTCCGGCCGGTCGGCCTCGTCGTACCACGTCTTCGTCTCGCCCGTGTCGGGGTCGTTGGTGGAAGTCACCCGTCCCCGTGCGTCGTACGTGTACGTCCACGCGTTGCCGGCCGGGTCGGTGACCTTGGTGCGGTAGCCGCGCGCGTCGTACTCGTACGAGGTGACGCGCCCCTCGGCCGTGCTCCCGTCGTCCTTGTAGTGGCGGACGGAGGTGACCCTGCCGAGGGCGTCGGTGAAGGTACGTGTCCGCGGGACAGTGGATCCGGCAGGGTCGACGTACGTGCTGGTGTCGCTGTAGTACGTGTAGGTCGCGTACGCGAAGTCACCGTCGTGGTAGGTCGACTCGCGCTGCTTGCGCTCCATACCGTCGTAGCGGTACTTGATCCAGCTCGGGATCAGGGACCGGGACCTGGGGGCGAAGAGCTCGGCGGCCGGTTCACCCTTCGCGAGGTACCCGCTGGTCTGCTCGTCGACCAGGCCATGGTCGTTGTAGGTGGTGTCGGCGACGACACGGCCAGGGCCGTGGGCTTCGGACTGCGTCTGCACGGGACGCATCAGACCGTCGTAGATCGCCACCTGACGGCTGTACGTCCCGTCGTCCTTGAGGCTCTTGGTGGTGACCGCGGCCGGGCGGGTCGTCTCGGCTGTGGCGATCGCCGCCTGGTACGCGATCTCGACGTCGGGCGACTTCCCGTCGGAGGTGCGTGACGGCGACCAGCCCTTCACCAGGCGACCGAGGGCGTCGTACTCGTTGCGCGTGACCCGGCCGTTGGCGTCGGTGACCGTCAGCGCCAGGCTCCGGCCGGGATCGAAGGTCGTCGTGACGGCATGGCCCTTGGCATTGATCACCTTGGTGGCGGTGACCGGCCCGCCGGCGTCCGCGGGGGTGTATTGCGTCTCGGTCGTGCCGACCCCAGGGCTGGTCACCGTGCGGACACGGCCGAGCGGGTCGTACGTCGTGCTGGTGACGACCGAGTAGGAGGTTCCGGCACCGTCGACACTGGCCTGGGAGGTGAGCAGGCCCTTGGTCGGGGTCGCGCCGTACGCCAGGCCGTCGTAACTGTTGCGGACCGCCTTGACGAGCTTGGTCGCCGGGTCCGCGGTGTCGTAGCCCGCGCACGAGGTGCCCGTGGCCCGCCGCTCCTTCGTCAGGCCGACCAGCCACGCCGTGGTGTTGTGCACGTACGACGTCCTGGTGCAGCTCTGGTCGGACAGGGTCTCGCCGGTGCCGTTCGGCTTGACCACGGCCGTCTCGACCTGGATCGGCAGGCCGTAGGTGTCGTCGACGGTCGTCAGGGTCCGTACGGCCCGCCAGCTGGTGTCGACGGTTTGGATGTCGTCCGATCGTTTGACGCCGGTGCGGTGGGCGAGGAGTGGGTCGAGGGCAGTGCCGTTCTCGGCCTCGCGGGAGCGGGAGGCGGTCTGCTTCGACCAGGGAAAGCTCAGGGAACGCTTCTGCACCCGCTTGCCGGAGTCCAGATAGGCGATGCTCTCCGCCGTCATGCCCGCGTACTGGGGTGCGTCGTCGGCAATCAACGTGTACTTGCCCGAGGAGTCCTTGACCTCTCCTCCCACGCCCTGGAAGTACCGGGTCTCGGAGTACGACTGCGCCTGCGGCTCGCCCGACTGGGAGGTGGTCTTGCTCCCCTTGGTGACCGCGACCTGGCGGTAGCCGCGCCAGACGCTGAACGTCCGCAGCGACGGCCTGGTGAACTCGTCATCGCTCTTGGCCCAGGCCGGATCGGTGTACTTATACGTCGTGTGGACGGGCCTGCCGTGCGAGGTGACCTTGTCCGTCTGGGTGACGGAGTGGACGACGTACTTGTTGAACCACGCCTTCGCCGGTGTCTTCTCGTCGCCGTCCGGCGACCAGCGGACCGGGTAGCAGGTGCCGTTGCCCTTGCCCTTGTCCTCCGCCGGCTCACTGGCGCAGCCGCCCTTGTACTCGATCTCGATGTCGCCGCCGTGCTCCGTCGCGACTGTACCGATGCGGGGCCGGGTGAAGGCGGGACGTTGGTCGTTCGCACCACTGGGCACCAGGTTGGGAAGCTGGCGGTCCTTCAGCCGCGCGCGAAGCGGCGACGTGGAGCCGACCGAGTACTCGGCGAAGCTGACGCCGTCCTTGTGCTGCAGGGTGCCGGTGGTGTCACCGGGGGCGAAACCCCGGCGGGTGATCGAGTTCAGCCACAGGCCGGGGGCCGTGTCGTACCAGTCCTCGGGGAAGGACTGGTGGAGCTGGTACATGTCGACCTTGCCCAGGCCCGTCTGGCCGGCTCGGGCGGCCTTCGTCGTCACCGTGTCCAGACGCATCTGCGTCCAGAAGGACGGGAAGGCGGGGCACAGCTTCGACGTCGACTTGCAGTTGAGGTTGCCGGGGGTGTCCCACCAGGGGCGGTAGGCGCCGGGATCGTCGGTCTTGGCGAAGTTCGCCGCGTCACAGGCCGTCTCGGACTTCAGGCAGCGCTGCTTGGCACCGAACTCAACTGTCGCGGAGGGCTTGGTGAGGTCGGAGGAGCGCATGCCGTACTCGATGGACGTCGGGTAGGCGGCACGCTCGTACTGCTCGGGGGAGGTGAACTTCTTCTTGACCGCGTAGTGGTTCGTCTCCTGCTTCCAATTGACGACCATCACGTTGCCGTGCACGTCGACGACCTTGTCGAGACCCCAGCGCCAGGCCTGCTGTCGGCCGGCCCCGCAGCGGGAGTCGGCGAACGCGGTGGCGTGACAGGGTTCCCCCGGGTGGTTGCCGAAGACGGGCACGGTGGAAACGGAGTTCGCGTCGGCGTGACCCCCGCCGACCTGGTTGAGCCCGAAGTAGTACTTAGTGCCGTCCGTGGTGGTGACGATCCAGTACTCGCCGTTGTCGTCGCCGTTGGTCCCGCCCGTCCTGCGCTCGACGCGGGTGCCGTCGTCGGTCTGGGCACGGTAGACCTCGGTGTCGGTCTCCGGGTCGCTGCCGGCGGGAGCGTCCCGCACCAGCTCGACGTTCCTGCCTCCCAGAGACATCACCGCGTTGTACGACACCCAGCACAGGTCAGAGGTCTTGTCCGCCTTGGCCGTGTTGTTGGGAGTGCCGGAGTTCAGCGTCTTGCGGTCGTCCTGGCAGGAGCGGTAACGCCGCTCGATATGGCCTGGGTCGTAGTCCCAGCCCTCACCCATCCAGGAGGACTGAGGTGAGGAGACCGCGACGCGGCCGTCCACTGATTGGGAGTTGTAGGTGAAGGCGACCTGCGGAGCCGGACCTGCCGGAGCGGCGGGAACGGTCAGCGGGTACGACCAAGTGAACGCCCCTGAGGAGCCACCGGCCTGCCAGGACCCACTCGAGGCCAGAGGTGTGGCCTTGAACGTCCCTCCCGCACCTCCGCCGGAATCGACCGCGCCGACGACAGCCGTGTCGCCGCCCGCCGCGGTCGGCGTGACCGAGGTGCGGTACGCAGCCTGGACAGCGGAGGGACTGCTGCCCTCGGAGGGCTTTGCCACGGCGGGCGTGACCGTGCCGTCCGCCGCCGTGTCGACCGTCGCAGTGATCGACTGGGTCCTGGTGTCGTTGGTCGTCTCCAGTTCCTCGTACGTCTGGCAGGCCTCGTCCTCAGGGGTGACGAGGTAGCACTCCGGGAACTGGACGAAGCGCAGCCGGGAGGCCCAGTCCGCGCCGTAGAGGTTCCTGAACTTCGCGTAGTCGAGCTTGACCGAGACGGGCACGGAACCGGCGGCGGGGGCTTGGACCGTGATGAGCGCGCCATCGACTCCCTGGGCGACGGGCGCGGTACGGGCGGCGACCGACACCTGCCAGGTGCCGGTGGGCGCGGGTTGGTCAGCGGCCTGTCCGAGGCTGACGGGAAGGTTCTCGACCGGGGTGAGGTCGACCTGCCGGGCAACTGCACGTGAGCGCGAAGTGGCTTGGCCGGCGGTCGCGGCGGAGCCGAAGCTGATGCTTCCGGAGGCGGCGGCCGGGGCTGTCGCCGTGCCGGCCGGAGCCTGTTCCAGATCCGCGGGGACGTCGACCTTCAGGGACTCCAGGTCCCGCTCGAAAGCCTCGCCCGAGAGCGGCTTGTCCTGGTCGAGCGCTTCGAGTTCGAGGGTTTCGCGGCCCTTCTCGGCCACGGACGGGTTGGGTGGAAGGGCCAGTGACTGAGCGGGCAGGAGGCCCACCAGCAGAGCTGCCCCGATGATGGGCACCACGGCAGTGCGCACACGGCGCGTGCGGCCACGGCGGACAGGTGAGTAGCGACCGAACACGACGAGGTCCCCCCGGACCAGTGAGGCGGGACCGGGTTCGGACCACGCGTGATGGCGTATCAGATGAGCTGATTTTGTGCAGCCTCTGTGAAGTTCCGCCAGATCGACCGCGCGGATGTGATCACCATCACGGTGCGTAACAATCTATAACGTTGCGTAATGCACAGTTGCCGCCTATCCGAGGTAACGCCACCACTTGCATCTCCCTGAGGTAGCGCACGATTTATCGGATTCAGTTGCAAAAACTCGTCGACACTACGAATTTTTGTCCGACTTACAACTGAATTAACGGCAGCCTGCCGGTCCACGAGAGCAGTTGCGGGAGACTCACGTCCCTCGGAGGTACGCCGCCGTCGATCGGTCCGTTCATCCGGCGTCCCCAACGCGAAGCGTGACGGCGGCGCGCTCATGGGTCATCATCGGCTCGCCCGGCCGCGCCTGTTCCGCGCCGGCTCCAAGGGGGGAAGGGGAACTCGCCCGATGACGCGCACAGAGCGCACCCGGCGTCCGGGGCTGCCCGGAAATCGGACCACCGCCGCCGTACTGACCGCGGCTCTCGCCGCCACCGGCATCACCTTCGTCGGCCTCGGTCTGGACGATCCAGGCTCCCGCGGGGAACCGCACCACAACCGGAGCACGAAGCCGGTGACCGAAGCCGCCGCTGTGTCGCGGGCGCAGAAGACCGGCGAACTCGTCGAGGTCACAGCATCGCGTACGGCGCGCTCCACCACGTGGGCGCGACCTGACGGCCTCATGGTCAAGAACCTGCACTCCTCGCCAATCCGGGCCAAGGTGGGCGGCGAGTGGAAGGACATCGACTACGATCTCCACCGCACCGAGGACGGCTGGGAGCCGAAGGCGACCAACGCGCGGATGGTCTTTTCGGCCGGCTCCGGTTCACAGGCGCGGGAGGGTCGGCGGGCATCGCGCTCGACCGTGCGCCGTGTTTCCCTGCTCAACGGGATCGAGGCCGCTTCGGACGAGACCGCGAGCCCACTCGTCACTCTGACCGTCGACGGCCACGACATCCAGCTCACCTGGCCGGGCACCGTCCCCGTCCCCGTCATCGACGGTTCACGGGCCCTCTACCCGGAGATCTTCCCGGGGGCCGATCTGGTGCTCACGGCCGACGACGAAGGCTTCGCCCAACTACTCGTTCTGAAGAACCGGCAGGCGGCGGCCGACCCCCGCGCTCGGCAACTGTCGTACGGCATCACCTCTCCGGACCTGACCTTCCGGCTGGACCCGGTCACAGGTGTCCTGTCCGCCGAGAACGCCTACGCCCAAGAGATCGCGGTCTCGCCGACACCTCTCATGTGGGACAACAGCGGAGCTCCGGCGGTCACGGACGGCGGGGTCGGTGCCACGGCACAGCCGACCACCTCGGAGAGCCCCGGCCCCAGCGAGTCGGTGACCGACTCACCGAGCGACAGCCCCAGTCCCACCCAGGAGCTCATCGAGACCGACGAGCAGGCCGACACCAATCCTGAGACCCTGCCGGCGGCCAGCGACGGACCCGAGCCCAGCCTGTCGGAGTCGCCGTTGCCGTCCGTCCCGGCGGAGCCGACTCCGGTGCCGTCCCCGACGGGCCCGGCGGCAACGCTCGGCCTGGCCGGTCTCGACGGTCCGTCGCCCGACTCCCGCGGTGAGCTGGTCGAAGCGGAGTTGTCCGGGGCGAACTGGGTCCTCACCCCCGACGTCTCCTTCCTCGACGATCCTGCGACCACCTATCCGGTCTTCGTCGACCCGTCGGTGAAAAAGCACACCCAGAACTGGACCACCGCCTACAGCCGCCACCCCAACGCCACGTTCTACAACGGCAAGGGATTCAACAAGGGCGGTACGCACGAGGCGAGGGTCGGCTTCGAGTCGGACACGTGGGGCACTTCACGCTCGTATTTCAACATCTCCTTCGACAAGGATCTCAAAGGCACGAAAATCACGAGTGCGAAGCTGCGGATGCTGGAGACGTACTCCTGGTCGTGCAGCGCCCGTTCGATGAGCGTGCACCTCACAGGCGCGGTCAACGGGCACACCAACTGGAAGAACGCGCCGAAGCTGACCGACGGCAACAAGTTCGCGACCAAGAGCTTCGCTCACGGCTACAAGTCGGGGTGCCGGGATGCCTTCGAGACGTTCGACGTGAAGAAGGCCGCGCAGAAACGAGCCGACCAGGGCAAGGACATGATCACGTTCGGGCTGCGCGCCCGCGACGAGGACTCGCAGTACGCGTGGAAGAAGTTCCAGGCCAACGGTGATCACGCACCTGTCCTGGAACTCGTCTACAACCGCAAACCGACCATCGACTCCAAGTCCCTCGACCTCGGCCCGGACGCCAAGTGCACCACCACCGAGCCGTACGTCCGCATGGGCTCCGGCAGCCTGACCTTCACCGCACGAGGCTCCGACAAGGACAAGAACCTCGACTACCTGGACTTCGACCTGTGGGCCACTGGCAAGTGGGACACGACGGGTGACCTGCTCGGCTCCACCGGCAAGGTCTCGGTAGGGGGTGACAAGGACACCGCACTGCGCACCACCAGCGGCTTCTCCACCAGCAAGCTCACCAATGGCACCCTCTACTCCTGGCGGGTGCGTGCGGTCGACGACGCCAACTCCACCTCGGCCTACAGTCCGGCCAAGACGCCGTGCCGCTTCGTCCTCGACACTGCCGCTCCCAAGCCTCCCAAGGTCAGCTCCACCGACTTCCCCAACGCCGACGGCAGCGAGAACGGCTTCGGCAACGACGCCGAGGACGCCAACTGGTCCACGAAGAAGTTCGGCACACCCGGCTCCTTCACCGTGCGCGCCCTAAACACGGACGTCGTCCGCTACGAGTACGGCTTCAACTCGGCGAACTACCCGTTCTACGTGGACCGCACCTCCGGTACGGCCACGAGTGTCAGCGCGACGCTGTCAAACGCGAAACCACCGACCGCCGGTCCCAACGTGCTCTACGTGCGCGTCGTCGACGGCGCGGGCAACGTGTCGCAGCCGACCAAGTATTTCTTCTACGTCACCCCGCGGGACCAGGCCGACACCGCCGGCGACTTCACCGGCGACAAGCTCCCTGATCTGATGGTGGTCACCGAAGGCGGCAATCTGGCGCTGTACCCCTCGCAGGCCACCAACGACCTGGCCAAGGGCTCGGGTGACCTCGACTACTCCATGTCCGGCGCCTACCGCGCCAACCCCGACAAGGACCCGAACGGCGACGAGCTGCCACCGTACGTCTCCGCACCCTCCGGCCACTTCAAGGGTGCGCTGATCACCCACAATGGCGACATCTACGGCGGTGACGGCCTCCAGGACCTTGTCGTACGGCTCGACGGCAAGCTCTGGGTCTACCCCGGCGACGGCTACGGCGCGGTCAACCTTGACCGCCGGGTGGAAATCCTCCTGCCGGCCAACGCACCAAGCCCTGCCTCCCTTACCCAAATCGTCTCGGCGGGCGATGCCACAGGAGACGGCCGCACGGACTTCTTCGCCACCGTGGGCGAGGAGATCTGGGCCTTCACCGGCTACCACGGCGCCACCATCGACAAGGCGATCCGCCTGTCCTCCACACCCTGGGCCAACCGCGACATCGTCACCGCGGCGGACATCAGCGGCGACGGAGTGACGGACCTGGTCTACCGCAGCGACGCCTCCGGCCGGCTCCTCCTGCGTAAGGGCATCAAAGCCGCCGACGGCGGCACCGATCTCACCTCCCTGGCCTCCGCCGCCAACTCCGCCGACGGCGTCGACGCCGTCTACGGCGCCTCCGGCTGGGGCAGTTCCAGCGTCTACCTGCTCATCGGTACGCCGGACGCCAACGGTGACGCGATCCCCGACATCTGGACCGTGCGCACCGACGGAACCGTGCGGTTCTACGCAGGCGGCAGGACCGTCCTGTCCGGATCCGGCACGGAGATCATCGGGACGTCGAGCTACTGGAAGACACGCATCGCCATCGGGTGAGCCGCGCGGCTCGGAGCGAAACGCGGCGAGGGCCGTCGGAAGCGTTGTCCGACGGCCCTCGCCCGTTTCGCGCGTCAGTGCCGTGACGTCAGGCCCGGTGTGCCCCGGTGGTCGGCTCGGCGCGCTTGTTCTTGCTTCCGTCCGGCCACAGTTGCGGCTTGCGCTTTGCCGCGACGTCTTCCATCCAGCCGAACCACACGACGCAGCTGCCGATGAGTACCCAGGCGAGGGCCAGGACCGGCCAGGGGCTTTCGAGGAGCCAGGGGACGTTCTCGTACAGGACGTCGAAGCCCCACAGTTGGTCCCAGAGGGTGGCGGCGATCAGGATGCAGACGTTGTGCCACAGGTAGATCGTCACCGCCCGTGAGTTGAGCAGGGTGATCAAGCGGTCCCAACGGCGCAGCGGGCGCGGCCACTCGGACCACGACGGGCTCACGTGCAGGAGCAGGAGCACCGTCGCGAAGGACCAGACGGCCTGGGCGAAGGGGATGGAGTCCAGGTCGTAGCCCGTCTTGAAACCCTGCCTGAAGGCGTACCAGAGTCCCAGGCCCGCGATCAGCGGTGCCACCGAGGGCACGGCGTAGCGCGGAAGGCGTTTGAGGATGCCTTCCTGATGGGCCATGCCCAGGACCCAGCAGGCGCCGAAGGTGCTGAAGTCCGTCAGGGCCGAGGGGAACCGCTCGCCGGGCAGGTTCAGGTAGCCGAACTCGAACGCCGCCGAGAGAACCAGCGGCGCCAGGATCGTCGCCCACGGCAGTGCGCGAAGGGCGCGCAGGATGAACGGGGAGAGCAGCACGTACCAGAGGTAGGCGCGGATGTACCACAGCGGGCCCGCGAGATCGGAGGCCCAGTTCTCGCCGAGAATGCCGTGGATGCCGGGCAGCCCCTCGGCGTAGGGCGGATCACTCAACGGCAGGACCCAGTAGAGGAGGTGGAACCACCACCAGCCCGGATGTCCCTCGTCGTTCGGTCCCCAGCCCTGCAGCAGCATGCCCGCGACACCCACCGCGCCGAGCAGCCACAGCGGCGGCAGCAGCCGGCGCATCCGGCTCCGTACGACCTGCACGGCCGGACGCTTGAGGGAGCGCGCCATCAGGTTGCCGGCCAGCGCGAACATCACGCCCATGGACGGGAACACCACGGGCAGCCAGGCCCAGCCCATCAGGTGGTAGAGGACCACCCGGAACAGGGCCACCGCCCGCAGCAGGTCGAAGTAGCGGTCACGGACGGGGGCGCGCCGGGCCTGCTTCTGCTGCGGGATCGTCGGCTGAGCGGGACCGGCCTCGGTGGTCGGAAGAGGAGGGACGGTCACGTTCGGGACTTCCTGGGCTGTGGATGCGGCAGGCATGGGGGCCGTCGCGGCCGTCCATGGGGGTGTTCGCGTCGGGTCGAAAGGTGAGGTGCTCATCCGACCGGCCTCCCGTCAAAGGCGTTCGACCGCTGAGTGGGGATGCCGTCCACCCCGTCCGGAGGAGCGGAGACCCCACCTGTGCGCCGCAGCTTCTGCCAGCGCAGGCGGCCGCCGGTGAGTGCGGTGATCCAGGACTGGAGCAGCACGACGTACATGAGTTGGCGGTAGAGGATCTGCTGCAGCGGCAGCGAGATCAGATGGGTCATGCGTTCGCGGTCGAGGCGGAAGGCGTACGCCGCGCAGACCGCCTGGATGGCCAGGACGCCCAGCCAGGCCACGATCGTCTTCTGGGTCGGGCCGAAGACGATGCCGTAGAGCAGGAAGACGTCGATCAGCGGGGCCAGCAGCGGGGCCACGACCATGAACAGGGAGACGAAGGGCAGGCCGACGCGGCCGAAGCGGCCCGAGGGGCCCTTCTCGATCACCGCGCGGCGGTGCTTCCAGATGGCCTGCATGGTGCCGTACGACCAGCGGTAGCGCTGGGACCACAGCTGCTGGACCGTCTCCGGGGCCTCGGTCCAGGCGCGGGCGTTCTCGGCGTAGACCACGCGCCAGCCGGCCCGGTGCAGCGCCATGGTGACGTCGGTGTCCTCGGCGAGGGTGTCGTCGCTCATGCCGCCGAAGGGCTCCAGGGCGGAGCGGCGGAAGGCGCCGACCGCGCCGGGGATGGTCGGCATGCAGCCGAGGATGTCGTACATGCGGCGGTCGAGGTTGAAGCCCATCACGTACTCGATGTGCTGCCAGGCGCCGATGAGGCTGTCCTTGTTGCCGACCTTCGCGTTGCCCGCGACGGCGCCGACCCGGGGGTCGCCGAAGGGCTGGACGAGTTCGCGGACGGTGGACGTCTCGAAGACCGTGTCGCCGTCCATCATCACGACGATGTCGTAACGGGCGTTCGCCAGGCCCCGGTTGAGCGCGGCCGGCTTGCCGGCGTTGAGCTGGCGGATGACCCGCACATTGGGCAGGCCCATCGCCTCGACGATGCGGGCGGTGCCGTCGGTGGAACCGTCGTCGATGACGAGCACCTCGATCGGGTGGTCGCTCGCCATCAGGGAACGGACGGTGTTCTCGATGCACTTGGCCTCGTTGTACGCCGGGACCAGCACCGTCACCGGTTCGCCGACCGGCGGGCCCCAGCGGAAGCTCTTGCGGCGGACCCGGCGGGCGTGGGCGCCGGAGAGGAGGAGCATCAGCACGAAGCGGCCGATGACCAGGGTGCCGATGATCGCGAGGCCGACCACCAGCACGTCGGTGATCTTCTCCGAGGCCTGGACCAGGAAGATCCACGCCTTGCCCTTCCAGAGTTCGGCGCCGGTGACCGGGCTGTGCGCGCTGGGCGCGTCCAGGGCCTCGGTGAGGTTGTCGAACTCGTAGCCCTTGGCCTTCAGGTCGGGCAGGAAGGTGTCGAGCGCGGCGACGGTCTGGCTGCGGTCGCCGCCGGAGTCGTGCATCAGGACGATGGCGCCCTTGCCGCCGTGCGGGGTGGCGCGGCGGATGATCTCGGCGACGCCGGGGCGCTTCCAGTCCTCGCTGTCCGTGTTGTTGACGACGGTGAGGTAGCCGCGGCTGCCGATGTACTGGGTGACCGGCCAGGACTCGTTGTCCATGGCGGCGGAGAAGGAGGAGTACGGCGGCCGGAAGAGGGAGGTGCGGATGCCGGCCGCGCCGGTGATGGCCAGCTGGTTCTGCGACAGCTCCCAGTCGATGCGCTTGGTGGACTGGAGGGCGAGGTCGGGGTGGTTGAAGGTGTGCAGGCCGATCTCGTGGCCCTCGTCGACCATGCGCTTGACGAGGTCCGGGTAGCGGGAGGCCATGGTGCCGGTGACGAAGAAGACGGCGTGCGCGTCGTGCTTCTTCAGCACGTCGAGGACCTTCGGCGTCCACTCCGGGTCCGGGCCGTCGTCGAAGGTGAGCACGAGGCGGTGGTCGGGCACGCTGAGGCTCTGCGTCGCGCCGGCCCGGGCGTCGATGACCGGGCCGCCCTCGAGGATCTTCTTCGGCACCTCGGTGGTGGGCGCGGGCTTCTGTATGCGGTGGTCGGCGAGGATCTCGCTGTGCACGTAGCCGCGCAGCATGAGCATCGCCGCCAGGGCGACGAGGACGAGCAGCGGGAGCAGCAGGCGCAGGGGCACGCGGCGGCGCGGGGCTCCGTCACGGGCCTGGCGGGCGGCCCGGTGACGGTGGGAACGGGATGCCATCAGACGACGTTCTCCGAGGACGGTGCGGTGGGGGTGGTGGACGAGTCCGGCTGCGCGGCGGAGCCGTCGGAGGCGACGACGGGCCGTTCGGCGGGGGCACCGGCGACGTCGTCGGTACCGGCGGGTTCACCGCCGCCGCCCGTCGCGGGGGCGCTGCTCACGGGGTCGGGGTCGGCGGGTACCGACGGGTCGGTGCTCGGCGTGACCGGGGTCTCGGCCGAGGGCTCGGTGGTGGCGGAGCCGCCGCCGGTGGCCGGCTGGGAGGGGTTCTGTCCGGGTGACGTCGGTGTCGGGTCGGCGTCCGGCTGCCCCCCGGTGCCGGTGCCGCCGCCGGTCGCGGGGGCGGTGGCGTCGGGCCCGGGCTCGGTGGGAGCGCCGGTGCTCGGCGTGGCGTCGGGGTCGAGGCTGCTGCCGGAGCCGGGCGTGGTGTCCGTGTCGTCGGCCGGCTGCGGGGTGGTCTCCACCTTCCCGGCGGGCTTGTTCTCCTGGCCGGGGACGGGCATCCAGGGGGCGTCGGAGTTGCCGGACAGCAGGGTGGCGACCATGACGACGGCATAGCCGGCGCAGGCGAGGCCGACGGCCATGCCGATACGGCGGTAGAGCCGGCTGCGCCGCCCGGACTCGTCGACGAACACCGGCCCGGCGGCGTCCTGTCCCGTGCTCGGGCCGCCCTGCGAGCGGCGCAACTCCAGGCCTTCGCCTATCTGCACGGAGTCGAGCTGGACCGTCACCTCGTGCGGGTCGTGGGTGGCCTCGCCGGAGTCGTCGGCCTCCTCCTGCCAGGGGTCACGGGCGGGAGTGCGGGCGGCCGTCGGGAAGCCGGGGCCGGAAGGGCCCTGGGGCGCCGTCGCCGGGGCGGGCGACGGCCGCCGGGCCTCGGAGGGGCGGGGGATGCGCAGGGCGGTGG
>Ga0247818_10001838_pt1 | contig 13623 bp, 19 predicted proteins | sample 13C_Glucose_Day1_FD_192424 | JGI IMG/M metagenome (GOLD analysis project Ga0247818, IMG submission 192424) | Soil microbial communities from agricultural site in Penn Yan, New York, United States - 13C_Glucose_Day1 | ecosystem: Environmental > Terrestrial > Soil > Agricultural land | place...
GCGACGCCAGGCGGAGACGTCGTCTGGTTCGTGAACGAGCCCCGCCCCCAGGTCAGCCCGGACGAGCGTCGCCAGACCACCGAGCCAGAGTGGCGGACCCATCTCGCCGACCTGTTCGCTGACGACGCAGGCCCGGCGGCACCCTTGATCCGCGCCGGTGTCCTCGAGCTCGCCGGAGACAACACCCACGACCTCGGGCATGTCCCGACGTGGCACCGCGGGCCGATGCTCGTCATCGGCGACGCGGCCCATGCGCCGGCGCCGTCGTCGGGCCAAGGCGCCTCGATCGCCATGGAGGACGGCGTCGTGCTCGCCCAGCTCCTGCGTGACGCCCAGGACGTCCCGACCGCGTTCGCGGCGTACGAGAGGCTGCGCCGCGCACGGGTGGAGAAGGTCGTCGCCGCGGGTGCGCGCAGCAGCAGCTCCAAGACACCCGGGCCGCTGGCACGACCGTTGCGCGACGCAGCCCTGCGGCTGGTCTTCCGCTATGCCGTCACCGAGAAGAGCCTCGCCTGGATGTACGACCACCGCATCAACTGGGAGCAGACGCTGGCGCCGGAGGCACGGTAGGCGCTACCCCTGGAACCGGGCGATGCGCGGACCGCTGCGCCGTTGAGCTTGGTGAACACCCCCAGCGCGCACAGGTTTCCACCGGCTGCCGTCAGGGCCCACACACGGCGGACTCCAGCAGGGACGCGTAGCCGCACCGGGGTCCGCGGGTCACGTCTCGATGGGCTCCTGCCCGATGGGCCGATCGGTTGCGGGGTGCTCCACGAGGGCCAGGATGCGGCTCGCCATGAAGCGCGCCGTGCGAACCGGAGTGCCCCCGCGGGTCACCTCGGTGACCTCGACGATGCCGCGCCCGGTGTTGATCTCGACCCGGCGCCCGTTCCGGGTCGCCACGACCTCGTAGGCGCGGACCTCGCCGCCGGCGTCGATGACGATCTCCACCCGGTCACCGCGCACATCATCACGGTAGCCCGCGGGGACCCCTCCCGCACGGTGCTTGCCCCAAGGGCGAGGACGCCGCGAACTACCCGCCGGAGGTCAGCTCGCGGGGGACGGTGCAGTCGAGCCCGACATCGTTCATCCGGGTCGTGATCGGCTCCCCTGCGTCGTCGCGGGGTACCCGGTAGGGCAGGGGCCGCCCGGACCGGAGCGACCCGGCATACGCCTGCCTCGCTCGCAGGAGCGACTCCCAGTCGCCGAGCCAGGAGGTGAGTGGCGCGTCGCCGGCGACCCGCTCGCTCCCCAGCGCCCTGATCCGGGCGAGCATCTCGGCAACGGCGGAGTTCTGGGCCTCCACCGCGGCGAGCCTCTGGGCGACCGGCGCCTCGGGCGCCGGTGCCAGCTGGTGGACCGTCGTGCGCATCACCAGGCAGGCGGCATTGGTGGTCCGGACGACAAGGGGGTGGTCGATCACCTCAGGCCTGTCGTGGGTGGCGTACCGCCAGAGCGCGGTGAGGGTCGCGCCCACGAGCAGCAGGGCGCCCACGACGGACAGGACGGCAACCCAGTGCCGCCACCGGTACCTGTCCATGGCCACATGGTGCGCCGCCACCGGTGCACCCGACCACCAACAGGAGGACCAGACCCGGGTCCTGTCAGAGGTGGAGGAACTGGTCGACGAGCGAGGGCCGCCTCGGGATGGGCGAACCGGTCAGACGCGCTCGGCCAGTGCCTTCAGCCGGGTCATCGCGTCGAGGGTCTGCTTCGGCAGCGTGTGGCGGATCACCGGGGCGAAGAGCAGCCCGAAGCCCTTCGTCGCGATGTCGATGGTGTGCGTCAACGACGTCCCGACCCCGTCCGGAGTGGCGGCGAAGTCGACCGTCACGTCCATCATCGAGTCGGTGAACTGCATGGTGAAGTGCCGGTCGGGGACGCGGGCGACGATCGAGCCGTCCATCGAGCCGGTCCTCCGGCCGTCGCGGTAGTGGTAGCGCAGCGGCGTTCCCACCCTGTTCGGCCCGTCGTCGAGCTTGTCGATCCCGGTGCATCGCGCGAGCCACTCCGGGGTGCGGCCGACGTCGTCGACGATGCCGAAGACGGTGCTGGGATCGGCGCTCACGGGCAGCGTGTGCGTGAAGGACGGCATGGGTCGCTCCCAGGGGAGGGCGGTGTGGTGGGCTCACGCCAAGGGGTGTGGCCTGCTGCCGCCGGGTGGTCGGGTATGCCGCGCGCTCGGCTCAGCGGGGCACGTCGAGTCGGGCGCGCAGGGAGGGCAGGTCGGGGCGTGGTCGCCTCGGCTCACGGACTCCCGCGCTGCCGCCCTCGTCCCAGCCGAAGATGCCGACCAGCCGCCGGCCGCGGACGCGGCGGTGCCGGTACACGGCATACAGCTCTCCGGTTGTCCGCGCTGCGGTGGCGCCCATCGCACGCCGCGCCCGCCAGACCGCCTCGCCGGGACTTCCCGCCTCGATGTGCAGCCGGCAGGTGCGCTGCGCCCCATCGGCCCCCTGCAGCACGACGTCGTATCTGCTCATGGGCTCAGGGTGCGCCGCACGGGACGCGGCTCACAAGCCTCGCCGTGGTGACAGGTCGATGACGCCCGTCGACCCTCGGCGTGGGAACGGTCACAGCGCGGCCAGCAGCTCGGTGCAGGCGCTCTCACAGCGGCGGCACGTCAGGGCGCAGACCTCACAGTGCAGGTGCATCTCGGCATGCTTCTCGCACTCGTCGGCGCAGGACCTGCAGATGTCCCGGCAGGCTTCGAGCATGCGTCGCACCAGGTCGCCCTCGGAGCCGGTGTGCCGCGAGAGCACGCGGGCCGTGGCGTCGCAGACATCGGCGCAGTCGAGGTTGGTGCGGATGCAGGCCCGCAGGTCGGCGACCGTGTCCTCTGCCAGGCAGGCGTCGGCACAGGCCGTGCACGAGTAGAGGCACTCGAGGCAGGCGAGGATGCAGTTCTTCAGGATCGCCTCGTCGGTGTCACCCACCCCGGTGGGGTGTGTCTTGAGCATTTCGCTCACCACGGTCATGGTGTCCTCCGTTCGGGTCGGTTGCCCCCTATTCGACACACCTGCCCGCGTCGTCGCCACCGAAGATCAGCGTAGGAGGACGTCAGTCCCGCTCCCACGGGGCGGTGTCGCCCATCTTCGCGTAGTACTTCGCGAGGTGGCTCTTCACGCGGGCGATGTCCCGCGCGGGCAGGTCGACTCCACCCCGTGAGCCCTGCATGACGTTGCCGGCCGCCATGACACCCCGCGGAACCGCGGTCAGCCGGCCGTCGACCACGTCGGCGATGAGCAGCTTGTAGGCCGTGAAGTTGTCCTTGCTGTCCGCGTCGTACCAGACATGGGCGTCCCGGTACTTCGCGTTCGGGCCGTCCTCCGCCCCCGCCCACTCGCGGACCCGGCTCTCGGCGGCGTCGCCGTCCCACTCCCGGTCACGGTCTGCCATGGGCAGGTCCTGGAACGTCGTGACAGCCATGCCCGCTCACTCCCTCACTGCTGTTCCGCCGCCATGCTCCACCTACGCGGTGATCGTGCCGCCCTCGAATTCGCAGGTCAACCGCCCGCCGTCAGTCTCGACGGTGTCGGACACGGGGTAGCCGTAGCGGCCGTCGGCGCCGCCCGCGTCCTTCCACTCGTTGAGGACCGCGCCGTAGACGCGACGCGCGGCACCGCCGCCGAGCGCCCACAGCTCGCCCTTCTCGAACTTCTGGCTCGCGCCGCGGGAGTCCGAGGCCTGCGGTCCGACGGGGTACCGCAGCACGCCGTCCTCGCGGCCGGCCGCGGCCCACCCGGTGTACATCCTCGTGTGGACGGCCGTGGTCACCGTGGTGCTGCTGTCGGCGATCGCCCCGCCCTGGAACATCTGGATCCACGCGCCCGAGCCCGTGGACTCACGCTCGGCGGTGGGATACCCGAGCGGGCCCGCCTCGCGGCCCTCACGGGCCCAGACCGCCGAGGCAGGGAAGGCCACCGAGGTGGTGACCGTCTTGCTGCTGTCGGCGATGTAGCCGCCCTCGAACTCCTGGACCCACGCGCCCGATCCGGTGGACACCCGGTCGCTCTTCGGGTAGCCGAGCGGCCCGCCCTCACGCCCACGGCGCTCCCAGATGACGGATGCCGGATAGGTGACGGCCGACGTGACCGTGGAGCCGCTGTCGGTGACGTAACCGCCCTCGAACCTCTGGTGCCACCCGCCGCCGGAGTGGGCGACGCGGGGGCCGGTCGGGTAGCCGAGCTGTCCGCTCTCGCGGCCGTTGCGCTTCCACACGGTCCAGCTCGGCTCATAGACAGGGGTCGGTGGGATCGCCGAGGTTCCGGTCACGCAGCCACCCTCGAAGAGCTGGATCCAGCCGTCGCCCTTGGTGCCATGGGTGGGGTCGGAGACGGGGTAGCGCAGGTACCCGCGGCAGCCGCCGACCGTCTCCCACCCGCTGATGACCGTGTTCGTCGAGGCGATGGCGCCGGTGTTCTCGGTCCAGTAGATCCCGCCCCCCTGGTAGCGGACGTACTGGCCTCGGCCGTCGCCCACCGCCCGCTGCGGTCCCATCGACGCCTTGAGCCACGAGCCGTTGGCGCCCATGGCGTCGTACTTGCGCACGATCGCGCTCCAGATCGGGACGCACGGCGCGCTGTGCTCGCTCGTCCGGTTGTCCTGCAGGGAGGTCGTCGTGCAGTTCGCCCAGCGGTACGGCGGGACGCAGCTCACCACGCGGCAGTGCACCCCACCGCTGCACTTCACGTGCGTGTTGCACTGGCCGTAGCGGAAGGCGTTGCAGCAGACGCGCCGCTGGTCGCACGTGGCGGTCGAGCCCGTGCCACAGCTGCAGCTCCAGCAGCCCTTGTCGCAGATGTGGTCGTCGCTGCACCCGGACGAGCACTTCGAGCAGGAGGCGTTGCAGTCGACGATGTAGCGGTACCCGCCGCCGCACCACGAGGAGTCGGCGGCCTTCCACCAGCCGGCGGCGAAACTGCCGGGCGGGCAGGCGTTGACGCCCTTGTTGATCGTGCAGCAGAACACGGTCCACCCGCTCGAGGCCGTGTTTCCCGGGCCGCAGATGGTGGCATAGGCCGTCTGCGGCCGCAGGGCGTAGGCCTTGGGGTCCGTGGCCAGGGCCGACCCGGCCACCGCCGCGCTGACGAAGAAGCCGCGCCGGCTCACCGACCCGAACCGCTCCGAGAGCCGGCCGACCATCCCGACCAGCCCACGACGCTGCGTGGTGATCTCCTCGAGCGTGCTCGTGCTCACTGCATCTCCCCTCGTCGCGCCAGCGTCGCCCGGTCGGTGACCCGGAAGCCCCGCACCACCTCGGCCGCGCGCGGCACCGTGGCCATCCGCCGGGCGTGGCTGCCGATCACGGTGAACAGGCAGAAGGCGCGGCCGCCGACGCTGAAGAAGTGCTGCGACGCACTCCGTCCCGGCAGTGGCCGCTGCAGGCGCGCCGGGCCGAACTGGGACGGGGCGAGACGCGGCATCCCCTGATCCGCGAACAGGCCCTGGTCGGCCACCTCGGGGCCGTACTCGACGAGGGAGATGAAGATGTCCTCGGAGCCGAGCAGGTCGACGACGCCGCTGCCGAAGTCACCCCGGCCGTCGGGCAGGTCCAGCGTGCACGCGTGCAGGATCGGGTGCATCACCTCACCGTTCGGCTCCACGCTCTGCAGCGCGGTGCTCCTGCGCTGGGGTGCGACCCCCTGCGGCGGGAGGGACGAGGCGCTGCCGCGGCGCTCGATCGAGAGCCGCCAACCCTCTGGCGGGGTGGCTCCGAGCCCGAACCTGTCCAAGGCGATCAACTCCCCAGTGCGGCGGCGGCGAGGGCCGTCGCTCCTCCTGCCAGGGCAACCCTAGCGATGATGTCTGCCGGATTTGCCCAGCTTTCCACCCGGTCGAAGACGCGGTGGAGGTGCGCCCGGTCACGCACGCGGGCCATGAGAAGCGACGGCACCGCGCGCACGACCCCGAACACCGCCCCGATGAGCAGGCCCGCTCCCGGGGATCCGCCGAGCACGGCGAGCAGCACCGCGGCATACGTCGTGGAGCTCGTGATGATGGTGACGAGGCCGAAGCCGAGCTGGGCCCCGAAACCGATCCCGTAGACCCAGCCGCGGTAGCGGGTGAGCCACTGCTCGTCGACCTGGCGCCGCCACGACGGCAGCATCCGACCCCCGGTGGCGAGGTCGAGCGCCAGCCCCAGCAGCAGGAGCGCGGCGGCCAGGCCGAGCGCCCACGGTGAGGAGCGCCAGGGCGCGGGCAGCGCGGAGCCGAGCAGGCCGGCGAGTCCACCGAGGGCGAGGCCCCCTGCCAGGGAGCCGATGAGGTATGCCGCGGTGGTCACCCACCAGCGGGAGGCGCGTGCCTGCTCACCGAGCGGGCTGATGCTGGACAGCATCGACTCGCCTCAAGGCGACCAGGTGGCGCGCACGGCGGCGACGGCCGCCATCGGCAGGCCGAGCGCGAGGGCGAGGGTGGTCGGGTCCATGTCAGCGGGTCGGCGCCGGGCGGTCAGCGCTCGTGGTGGGAGCCACCGTGGGCCGGCTCGTGGTCGTGCCCGTGCCGGTGGTCATGCCCCTGGTCGTGCCGGTGGTCATGCGCGTCATCTGCGGGGCCCCGGTCCGGCGACTCGAAGAGGCTGGCGTGGCCGGGGTGGATGCCCGAGGCGAGCAGCTCGCGGTCCATGCGCGGCAGGCTGTCCCGCTCGCCGCGGTCGACGAGGTCGTCACCGATCACGCCGGGCCCCGTGCGCCCGGCGGCAGCCCGTGCCTCGGCCGAGTCGGACACGGCCTGCGCCATGAGGTCGCGGACCTGCGGCCAGGTTGTGGAGGAACCCTCGCCCGTGATGACGCCGTCCTCGACGAACACGAAGTACGGCGAACCGGGGATGCCGTAGTCGGACCACCCAGCCGACGACTGCACCACGTCCATCGAGTCGCCGGCGAGCTGGCGCAGTGTCGTGATGCTCTCCTCCTCCGGGCCCTTGGCGATGACCGCGAGACGGCCCTGTCCAGGCACGTCGACCTGGCCGGAGCGGAACTCCTCCCAGAACGTCTGGCACACGCTGCAGCCACTGGTGAGGAACGCCAACAGCGTGCGCTGTCCGGTCCCCGACATGGCGACGGTGCGCTGCAGGCCGTCAAGGGTGGTGCCGACGATGTCGGCGGCGCGACTGCTGGCCGGGCGGGCGTTGGGCACGACCCCGCTCTCGAGGTCGACGTGCACGGGACCCGGCCCACCGGCGTCGCGGCCGCGCGCCGCATCCTTCTCCAGCTCGAGCCCTGCACCGAGCTCGTGGAGGGCCTTGAGGATGAGGGCGTGGCTGCGCAACAGCCCCAGCACCAGCACGGCGAGAAGGGCGATCGCGACCCCCTCGGCTATCACAGCGGCAAGCATGGACTCATCCCTTTCCGGTGCTGCGGACGGCCGTTGGCGTGGTGGTGGGCAGGACGGCGAGTGCCTGCCAGGCGAGGAAGGCGATGAGCCCGGCCAGGGCCAGCGTGCCGACCGCCATGGAGGTGCTCGTGGTCCACGCGGCGGTGGACGGCTCCGCGGAAACCGCAGCGGCCAGCAGGGCGGTGAGCCCGGTGAGCGACAGGTGGGTGCGGGTGGGCGGCGTGTCGGGCTTGCCGAAGCAGCCACACGACCCCAGGACCCCGCCGCGCTTCAGCGTGAGGGCAACGAAGGCGGTGAAGAGCAGGTATGCCGCGCAGACCAGGGCCGCGCTGAGCCTGCCCGGCGCGGTGACGGCCCACACGCCGAGCGCAGTCTCGGCGCCGGCGATGACACGGACGAGCGTTGGGCCGGCGGGGAGTCCCGCGGAGCGCAGGGCCCGCACCAGAGGAAGGGGGTCGCGGAGCTTGGGCACGCCGGCCGCGACGAGGAGGGCGGCACTCGCCACGAACGGAGCCGCGAGGATCCCGGACATGGTCCATGACCCTACCCGGGTCGTGAGCGCGATGACGGGATCGCCACCTCGCGGGACGGTGGCCTCGCATGCGACAGGGCCGGCCGCCTCGAAGGAGGCGGCCGGCCCTGTCGGCGGGAGCGGAGCCCGGGGGTCAGGTGGTCGGACCGGTGCTGCCCGGAGTGCTGCCCGGAGCCTCGTCGGTGGTCCCGAGGTCGTCAGCCTTGGCGGCCAGGTCGCTCGAGGCCTTGTCCGACTTGCCCGTCGCCTTGTCCTTGGCGTTCGCGGCGAGCTCGGAGGTCTTGTCCTTGGCGTCGGCAGCCTTCTCCTTGGCGGCCTCGGCCACGCTGTTCGCCTTCTCCTTGGCGGTCTCGCTCAGCGAGGCCACCTTGTCGCGCGCGGCCGTCGTCGTGGACTCCCGGCCCGCACCCGGTGCGGTGTAGGGGTCCTCGAGCGGCGTGGCCCAGGGGTCCTCCCTCGGCGCGGACTTCTTGAACACCACCGCTGCTGCTGCCGCGGCGGCAGCCAGGATGCCGAGGGTCAGCAGCATCTTCCCCTTGCGCCTCGGCTTGGCGACGGCCTCGCCCTTCAGCACCGCGTAGGCGCCCCCGCTGCGGTCGGCAACATCAGCGGCGTTGGCCCGCGCGGCGGCGGACGCTGCCGCCACCGCGGCGATGGCCTCGGCGACCTTGGGCAGCAGGTCGTCGACGATCCTGTCGCGCGCCGTGTCGACCTTCGGGGCGAGTCCCTCCACCGCCCGCTCCAGCTTGGGGGCCGCAACCTCGATGCCGTGTTCGACGCGGGGTAGGGCCCAGTCCTTGGCCTGGTGGGCGCGCTCGCGGGCGACGTCGGCGGCCGCCTCGGCCGCCGGGACAACGCGCTCCTTCAGGCTGCCCAGCTGGGCAGCCGCCGCCTGGGCCTGGGCCTGCGCCTGCTCCTGGGCCTGCTCGGTCTTGCTCTTGGTGCGGAACACCATGCCTCCTTGGGTTGAGCTCGTTGCGTCCGTGCCCATCCTGCCCTGTTTCAGCCTGCGAGCAACCCCGAGAGCGCCGGGGTGAGACGCGCTGCGCCCCGGCTGACGTGCGAGGATGCCGCGTATGAACGTCACCCTTCACACGAACCACGGCGACATCAACGTCACGCTCTTCCCGGACCACGCGCCGAAGACCGTCAAGAACTTCGTCGGTCTCGCCACTGGCGAGCTGGAGTACAAGGACGACGCCGGCCGCACGAGCCCGACCCCGTTCTACGACGGTCTGACGTTCCACCGCGTCATCCCGGGCTTCATGATCCAGGGCGGCTGCCCGCTCGGCCGCGGAATGGGCGGCCCGGGCTTCGCCTTCGACGACGAGATCAGCCCCGACAAGGACTTCGGCAAGCCGTACCTGCTCGCGATGGCCAACGCCGGCAAGCGCATGGGCAAGGGCACCAACGGATCACAGTTCTTCATCACCGTCGCCGCCACGACGTGGCTGCAGGGCAAGCACACGATCTTCGGTGAGGTTGCCGACGCCCCGAGCCGCGAGGTCGTCGACAAGATCGCCGCCCTCCCCACCGGCGCGAACGACAAGCCGGTCGAGGACGTTGTCATCGAGCGGGTGACTGTCTCCGAGTGAGCGCGGCCTGACGGCCCCCGCATCAACTACCCGCCCCGACCGCGCGCACAGGTGAGATACGTCGATGAGTGAGCCCACGGCATACCAGGACCAGCAGGCCCCGCCGGTCTGCCCCCGGCACCCCGACCGCGTTTCCTATGTGCGCTGCCAGCGCTGCGGCCGCCCGACCTGCCCCGAGTGCCAGCGGGCGGCCGCCGTCGGGGTGCAGTGCGTCGACTGTGTCCGGCAGCAGGCCTCGAGCACGCGTTCGGCCACGACCGTCTTCGGCGGCAGGGTCACCGACCGGCCGGTGGTGTCCATCACGATCATCGTGGTGTGCGCGATGGTCTGGGTCGCGCAGCAGGCGGTGCGCGGGCTGACCTTCGACATCTCCTTCGTGCCCGTGCTGGCCGAGAGCGAGCCGTGGCGCTTCCTGACCTCGGCCTTCGCGCACAGCCCCGTGCAGATCATGCACATCGTCTTCAACATGCTGGCCCTGTGGATGGTCGGTGGGCAGTACCTCGAGCCCCTGCTGGGACGCCTGCGGTATGCCGTGCTGTACCTCCTCAGCGCCATCGGCGGCTCCGTGGTCTTCCTCCTGCTCGCCCAGCCCCCCTCCGGCCCGGTGGACACGTGGAGCGACCTCGGCTCGTGGGGCACCGCCGCGGTGGGGGCCTCCGGCGCGGTGTTCGGCCTCTTCGGCGCCCTGCTCGTGCTGAACCGCAAGCTCGGGCGCTCCTCGGCCGGCATGTACGCCACCGTTCTCATCAATGCCGTGATCGGTTTCGTCGTCCCCGGCATCGCCTGGCAGGCCCACCTCGGCGGCTTCCTCACCGGGGCCGCGGTCGCCGCGGTGATAGCGGTCACGAGCAGTCGCGACAAGCGGCGGTGGCAGTGGCCGGGTATCGCGGTCGTGGCCGTGCTGCTCCTCCTTGCCACGTTGGCGAAGTACGCCATCGCCCCGGACATCCTGGTCTGACCAGCCCCCGCTGGATCGGCGAGGCGGCCGGTCGACACCGCAAGACCCCGGCCGCCCGGCCGGGGTCTTCGCGTGTCTCCGTCATCTGGTGGAGATCGGTGTCCACCACCTGCTGTATTACACGCCTGTCATTTTGTCCCCAGCTGGGGACAAGTCTGTGGATAAACCCGTTGCCTGTGCACAGACCCACCGTGCCGTGCACAGGACGACCCGGGGTTGTGGACATGTGGATAACCGCCCGGATACCCGCCAGGGCACATGTCGCCAGGCCCCCTGGGGACAGCAGAGGGCCCCGGGGGGCCGGCCGCAGTGGGCTGCCTCCCGGGGCCCTCGAGCCACGTGTGACGTGGCGTGGGTCAGCGCCAGCGGGTCGTCATGGCGAAACCCGCCATCATGAGCCCGAACCCGGCGGCGAGGTTCCAGCGGCCGATGGACTCGATCGGGAAGCGCTGGCTGGTGATGTAGAACGTGACGACCCAGACCAGCCCGAGCACCATGAGGGTGAGCATGACCGGTACGAACCACACGGGGTTGCCGACCTTGGCTTTGCTGGGCTTGGGGGGCGGGGTGTAGGCGCGCTTCTCGCGGCCCTTGGACTCCGGCACCGGACACTCCTCGTGCTAGTGAATGGCTCGTGATGCGTTTGGCATAGCGTAGTGCCATGCCCGACCAGCGCCTGACCTGGCTGACCCGGCGGCCCAGCCGGTGGTCTGCGGTCGTCCCGGTCGTCGCGCTGTGCGCCGGGGTGCTGTTCGCGACCAGCGCCTCGACGGCGAAGGGCACCGACCTGCGCTCGAGTGCCTCGGATCTGCCCGACCTGATCCGGGGGCAGACCCGTCAGAACGCTGAGGCCGCCGAGCGTGTCGGGGCCCTCCAGACGGAGGTCGACCGACTGTCAGAGCGGAGCACCCCCGGGGACACGCGGATCGCCGAGCTGGCCCGCCAGGCCGAGGCCCTCATGGTCGAAGCCGGCACACAGCCGGTCCAGGGACCCGCGCTGGCCGTGGAGCTGGACGACGCGAAGATCCCCTCCGACCAGCTGCCCGAGGGCATCGACGTCGATGACATCGTGGTCCACCAGCAGGACGTCCAGGCCGTCGTCAACGCACTGTGGGCCGGTGGGGCCGAGGCGATGATGATCATGGACCAGCGGCTCATCTCGACGAGCGCGGTGCGCTGCGTCGGCAACACCCTCATCCTCCAGGGGCGCGTCTACTCCCCGCCCTTCGTCATCACTGCGATCGGCGACCAGGACGCCATGCGCCGTGCCCTCGACGCGAGCCCCCAGGTCGCCATCTACCGCCAGTACGTCGATGCCTACGGACTGGGCTATGACGTGAGGACCAGCCCCGAGCGGACCTTCCCCGCCTACGCTGGCTCCGTGAACCTCGAACACGCCACGGCGGACCGATGAGGCACCGGACCATCCGCTGGGCTGTGGGGGGCCTGGGCGACCTGCTGGTGACCGCTGGGCTCGTCCTCCTCCTCTTCGTCGGCTGGCAGCTCTGGTGGACCGACGTGGAGGCGAACCGCGACCAGAGCAGCACGGTCCAGGAGCTGTCCCGCGACTTCACGGCAGCGCCGCCCCGGGCTACGCGCCCGGGCACGCAGCCCAGCCCCGTCGAGTTCGGCACCGCCTTCGCGATCCTGCGCATCCCGCGGCTCGGCGACGACTACGCCCGCCCGATCTTCGAGGGCACGGACTACGAGACCCTGAAGAAGGGTGTCGGCCACTACCGGGGTACCGCCGGGGCCGGCGCAGTGGGCAACATGGCGATCGCCGGGCACCGCACCACCTACGGTCGGCCGTTCCACGACATCGAGCAGCTGCGAGAGGGAGACACCGTGGTCGTGGAGACCAGGACCGGCTACTCGGTGTATGCCGTGCAGCGCCACACCATCGTGTTCCCCACGGCCGTCGACGTCATCGCGCCCGTCCCCGAGAAGCCGGGGGCCCGACCGCAAGGCGCCTGGCTGACCCTGACGGCCTGCCATCCGAAGTACAGCGCCGCCCAGCGCTACATCGTCTTCGCCCGGCTGGTGCGCACCTATCCCCGGGCCGACGGCCTGCCCGCCGGCCTCCTCGACGTCTCCAGGAAGGCGGCCTGATGCTCTACTCCGCTCTCTGGCGCGCCCTCCCCGGCCGGCCCGCCGTGAAGGCGCTCCAGGCGCTCGTGCTCGTGGTCCTCGTCGTGGCGGTGCTGTTCCTCTGGGTGTTCCCCCGGATCGCCCCGCTCATGCCCTTCAACGACAACACGGTCGACGCCGGGCCCGCGGGGGGCACGGCCACCACCGTCACCACAGGGACCGGGTCGTGACCGGCGGCATCGCGCCGGGCTCGGCGCCCGCCACGCGCATCCTCGTCGTCGACAACTACGACAGCTTCGTGTTCACGATCGTCGGGTACCTCCAGCAGCTCGGCGCCGAGTGCGACGTGGTCCGCAACGACGCCGTCACGCCCGCCCGGGGCGCGGACTACGACGGCGTGCTCGTCTCCCCCGGGCCGGGGACGCCCGAGGAGGCGGGCGTGTCCATGGCGATGATCGAGGCCTGTGCGGAGCGCGCCCAGCCCATGCTGGGGGTCTGCCTCGGGCACCAGGCCCTCGGGGCTGTGTGCGGTGCGAGCGTGGTCCGGGCGCCGGAACTGCTCCACGGGAAGACCTCGCTGGTGTCGCACGACGGCACGGGGGTCCTGGCCGGCCTGGCGTCGCCGTTCACTGCGACGCGCTACCACTCCCTCACGATCGACCCGCCGACGATGCCGGAGTCCCTGCTGGCCAACGGCCAGACGGAGTCCGGGGTCATCATGGCCGTGCGGCATGCCTCCCTGCCGCTGCACGGCGTCCAGTTCCACCCGGAGAGCGTCCTCACGGAGGGCGGGCACCGCATCCTGGCGAACTGGCTGGCGATGTGCGGGATGCCGGGCGCGGTCGAGCACGCCGACGGCCTGAGCCCGCTGGTGCGGGACGCCGAGGGCGTGGCCCGGATGGTCTCCGCCGGCTAGCGTCCGAGTCGGGGCGTGCCGCCCGGACCGGTGGGCGCGTCCGCCGTCAGCGAGCCGCTCAGGTGGCTCAGGCGACGGGACCCGGTCGGACCGCGAGACCGTCAGGGCTTGGTCGTCGTCGGCTCGGTCGGGAGAGTCACCGTCGGTGTCGGCGTCGCGGTCGTCGTGGTGGGGGGTGCGCTCGTCGTGGTCGGGG
>Ga0247818_10001840_pt1 | contig 13619 bp, 9 predicted proteins | sample 13C_Glucose_Day1_FD_192424 | JGI IMG/M metagenome (GOLD analysis project Ga0247818, IMG submission 192424) | Soil microbial communities from agricultural site in Penn Yan, New York, United States - 13C_Glucose_Day1 | ecosystem: Environmental > Terrestrial > Soil > Agricultural land | place: USA...
TTGACGGTGAAATGCGGGTACGCCGGATCGCGGCCACCGAGGTCGAAACGGTCAGTGATGCCGATGCCCCAACTGTTGTTGATGATCCGCGCGCCGCTGGCGATCAGCGCATCCCAACCGGCCTTGTACACCGCACCGTCGTTACCGCGAACGATGCCGTCCTCCGGGCCCGGGTCACCGTTGTCTGCGCTGATGATTTGCGCGCCGAACGCCACGCCGTGCATCGGCCCGCCGTCGCGACTGCCGGCGGCGATACCGCCGACGTGGGTGCCGTGGGCGCCGAGTTTGCCGTCGGAGCCGACCGAGGGCGAACCGTCATAGCGGAACGCATCGCCGGCTTTGACCGGGATGTACGGGTCGGTGTATTCGCGGATCCCGCTGGTGACCAGAGTGACGACTTTATTACTGCCGGAAAACTCCGGGTGCGCGGCATACACCGGCTGGTCGAAGATCCCCAGTTTCACGCCTTTGCCGGTATACCCGGCGGCGTAGGCGTGATCGGCACCGATCGCGCCCAGACCCCAATCGGCCTGAAATTCGGCACTGCGCCAACTCGATGGATCGCCCGTGCGACCGCTTTCCACATAGGGCGCGGCATGGGCGGTGCCGATGGCACAGAGTACGGCGAGCGTGAGGGTTTTCAGGGCAAAGCGGCCACCCGTTTGCGCGGGGGTATTGTTGTTATTCATCCAGCGACCTTCCTTAGTGATGTTGCGAAAAATCCGTCTCTTTAGCTCTTATGATCGTTCCCACGCTCCGCGTGGGAATGCCTCTAGGGACGCTCTGCGTCCAGTGACGCGGAGCGTCACGGGCTGCATTCCCACGCGGAGCGTGGGAACGATCAGCGTGGGGTTAAAACTGCCAGTTCAAGCTCAGCCCGACGCCATGGCTTTTTTCGCGATTGGCCAGTTGTCCGTTGTAATCGAGGTTCACACGTACGTCCTTGCTCAACGCCAGGCTGGCCTGCACACCAACCAGCGCGGCATCACGCACCAACGCCGAGCTTTCCACCGCGTACGGCGTGCCGCCGCTGGCGAAGCGCAGGTGCTGTTCGGAGTCAATGTCGCTCAGGCTGTGCTGCCAGCTGAGGTGGCCGCTGACGTCGAGTGATTGCGCAGGCGAAAGATTGAAGGTCTTGATCGCCCGCACGCCGAGGGTGCTCAGCACCGCGTCACGTTGATCGCCGGAGCTTTTCAGTGCGGCGGCGTCGCCCTTCTCGGTCAAGCCTTCGGTGTCCAGATGCACGTAGGCGAGGTTGGCGAACGGTTCCAGCGCCAGCGGTTGCAGGTGCAAGCGATAAGCAGCTTCGCCGAACACTTGTGTGGTTGTCGCATCGACCTTGGCTTTCTGTTTGGCACTGACGTCGCCGTATTGCAGGTCGCGCTTCACATCGGCGCGATGCCAGCTGTAGGCCGCGCCGGTGCTCAAGCGCCAGGCGCCGATTTCACGACCGGCGTATGCGCCCAAGTGATAGCTGTCGACCTTGGCCGAGGAATGCGTGCCGGAACCAATGCTCAGTGAGCTATCGCTGTAACCGGTGACCAGACCGATGCGCGTCTGCTCGTCCAGCGCGCCGTCGACACCGGCCAGCAGACCGCCGATCGAAGTGTTGTAGCCTGCCGTATCGTGGCTTGAATCGGTCGAGCCCCAAGCGCCGAGGGCTTTGATCCAACCGTTGCTTTGTGCGGCGTTGGTGTCGTGCAGACGCTCGCCCACCGCATCGCGCAATTGGCGGCTGTCATTGATCAGCGTCGAGCTCAACGCCGGGTAGATTTCGCCACTCAGTTGCTGGAAGGCTTGTTGCGCGGAACTCGCATCAGGTGAGCGCAACAGGCTTTCGTACACCGCATTGCCGGCGCCCAGACCTTCGACGGCAGCGGCCACCGAGCGTTGATTGGGTGTTTGCCCGACGCTGGTGAAGGTTGTGGCGTTACGTTCGACGTTCAGTTGAATAGCGTTGGCGGCGTAGTCGAGGCTGCCGCCGATAAACAGGTAATTCGGCAATACCGCGCCAAACTGCCCCTGAATGCCGCCGGCCGCTTGCAGGATGTCGTACTGGCGACCCAACAGGCTCTGCGCCTCGGTGGTGCTGAGCAATGTCGGGCTGTTTTCCAGCGACAGACTGACGGTGGCGCCGCTGATATTGGCGGTGCCACCGGCTACGATGCGGTCGCTGCTGGTTGGTGACAGTTCAACGGCGTAGGTCGAACCCGGCGCGAAGGTCACATCACCGGCCACGTTCAAGGTGCCTATTGAGTTACCCGGCGCCACTCGGCCACCGCTGTTGGCGGTCAACGCGCCGATCCGACCTGACCCGCCGAGCGTGGCGCTGTCGTTGACCGTCACGGCGGAAGTCAGCGAACCGTTGACCGTGAGCAAGCCGCCATTGACCGTGGTCGCACCGCGATAAGTGTTGGCGCCGGTGAGGATCAACTGGCCGCCACCGGATTTGATCAGGCTGCCTTGATACACCCGGCTTGCCGCCGCGGCGTCACGGGCGCTGCCGACTGCGTAATCGGTCTGATCCTGCTGACTGGCGCCGGCAGCAACGCCGTTCTGCCAGCCTTTGTCTTGCAGGGTTTGCTGCCAGGCTGTGTGCTCGGCGAGGTCTTCGCTTTGGCGTTGAATCAGCGCCTTGTCAGAGATGTCATTGCTCCAGACATCGCGCTGCCCTGCCCCCAGGCTGGCGTCAAACGCACCGAGCAACTGCCCCGGCCCGCGCATCGCCCGATTCAGGTTGGCCACACCCCAACCGAGCCGTTCGGTGGGCGCATCGGTGACCGAGCCATCCAGTTGCGTGGCGGTGGTCAGCAGCACTTCGAGGGCCTGCTGATTGTTCATGTACGGGTAGCGTTCCATCACCAGCGCCAGCGCGCCGGTTGCATGGGGCGCCGACATCGAGGTGCCGGACTTGATCGCGTAACCGCCACCGGGAATGGTGCTGTCGATCTTCGCCCCCGGCGTGGTGATGCACCAGTATTTGGCGAGGCCGCACTGGTTGTACTTCTGCTGATTGCTCTGATCGAGGCCCGACACGGCCAGCCAGTGACCTTCAAGGTCCGGCTGAAAATATGGCAACGCCGAACGCACACTGGCATTCGGATAACCGCTGTTGCCGGCGCTGAACACGTTGATCACGCCGCGTCGGGAGACATCGGCGGCGGCATCGAGCCAAGTGCCTTTGTTCCAGTGCTGGGCGTAAGCGGCGTGCAGATCGGCCAGTGTGCGGTAGCTGACATCCGGCGGCTGGCTGCCCCAGCTGTTGTTGATCGCGCGCACGCCGGCATCGGCCAAGGCGTCATACACCGCTTTGAAATAGCGCGGATCGGGATTGGGGCCGAACAGGAAGCTGTCGTTCTTGTTGGTGTTGCCGACGTAGATCTGTGCGTTGTACGCCACGCCGTGCATGCCGGTACCGTCGCGCGAGGCGCCCATGGTGCCGACCACGTGGGTGCCGTGGGAGTCGTTGTTGGCGTTGAGGGTGCCGTCGACGTTGAACTGTGAGCCGTCGATGTAGCTGCCGCTGGCCAGTACCGGGTGATAACGGTCAGTGGCGAACTCCGGGTGGGCGGCATCGAAACCGGAGTCGAGGGCACCGATTTTCACGCCTTGGCCGGTGATGCCGGCGGCGTAGGCTTGTTCGGCCTGCATGCGGCTCAGGCCCCAGTCGCGGAGGAATTCGGCGCTGCGCCAACTGGCGGCATCGCCGGGTTGGCCCGTTTCGAGGTACTGCGCCTGGGCCTGGGATGCAGAAATCACCAGCAGCAGGGTAACGACCGAAATCGGTTTGATGCGTACTTCCATGTTCACCACTCACTTTTATTGTTTTATGCAGGTTCTTTTGCGGTGTTGCCGGTTCCCCTCACCCCAGCCCTCTCCCCCAGGAGAGGGAGCTGACCGAAGTGTCTTGCGTCTTACATCGACCTGGAAGACCAGGTCGATTGTGGATTCGGTAAAGCACATCCCCTCACCCCAGCCCTCTCCCCCAGGAGAGGGAGCTGACCGAAGTGTCTTGCGTCTTACATCGACCTGGAAAACCGCGTCGATTATGGATTCGGTAGAGCATTTCCCTCACCCCAGCCCTCTCCCGAGGGAGAGGGAGCCGACCGAAGTGTCTTGCGTCTTACATCGACCTGGAAAACCGGGTCGATTGTGGATTCGGTGAAGCACATCCCCTCACCCCAGCCCTCTCCCCGAGGGAGAGGGAGTTGACCGCAGGGTCTTGCGTCTTACATCGACCTGAAAAACCGGGTCGATGCTGGATTCGGTGCCGCTCGTTCAAGTCGGCGTACTTCTGAAATATCCCCGGATCGGTCCCCTCTCCCCCTGGGAGAGGGTTAGGGTGAGGGCTGTTGAGCGACCACAAAAGCCTCATCCACCCGCGCCAGATCCTGCTCATTCAACGTCCCGGCGTAGTAATGCAACTTGGTCCAGGCCATCAGATAGTCGTACCGCGCCTGCGCCAGATCGCGGCGGGTGGTGAACAATTGCTGCTCGGCATTCAACGCGTCGAGGTTGGTCCGTTCACCACCGAGAATGCTCTGCTTGGTCGACACCACCAACGCTTCTGCCGAGCTCAACGCTTTCTGATAAGCCCGCAGTTTGCTCACCCCGGACAGGCAAGCGCTGAACTGCCGCCGCAGCTCAATCAGCGTTTCACGCGTCTTGCCGTCCAGCTCGTACTCCGCCTGTTCCATGGTGCGACTGGCCTGACGTGTCGACGCCGACACCCCGCCACCGGCATACAACGGCACGCTGACTTCAAAACCAATGGTGTTGGTTTCGTAGCGCTGGTTGTAGGTGTTGCCACTTTCCGATTCGTTCTGGCGCATCGAGGCGTAGGCATTGATTTTCGGCAAATGCCCGGCGCGATTGCGCTCCACCTCATAACGCGCAACTTCCACAGCCTGGCGTTGCGAAGCCAGATTGGGGTTATTGCTCACCGCCATTTCGTGCCAGGTGTCGTAATTGGCCGGCATCAGCGCGAAGGTCTGGAAGTTCTGATCCAGCGGCGCCAGATCGCCAATATCCACCGCCGGAGTGCCGACCAGTGCACCCAGCTCACGCAACGCGGCGTCCTGCTCGTTACGCGCCTCGATCTCCTCGGCAGTCGCCAGCTCATAACGCGACTCCGCCTCAAGAATATCGGTACGCGTGCCCTCGCCCTGCTTGAACATGTGTTCGTTCTGCTGGAACTGCTGCTCGTAAGCCTTCTTCTTCGCCTGAGCGATGTCGATCTGGTCCTGCGCAAACAACGCCTTGGTGTAGTTGTCCAGTACGCGAACCAGCAACTCCTGGCTCTTGCCGCGAAAGTTCTCGTCGGCAAACAACGACTGCGCGACACCTTTGCGGTACGCGGCATAAGCCTCGTAATCGAGCAACGGTTGTTGCAGTGTCAGCGCCGAGCCGTAACTGCTGTAGTTGCGATCATCGGTACGGTTGCGCGCGCGCTCATCGAGGGAGGTGGCTTTCGACGAGTTACGGCCCTTGTTGTAGGTGTAACCGATACGTGGCAGCAGGCCGGCGCGGCCAATCGCGCGGTTCTCCAGACCCGCATCACGCTCCTTGATCGCCCCGAGGAACACCGGGTCGTTGCGCAACGCCTGTTCGTAGATCTCGAACGGCCCCATGGCCGCCACTGCCGAGTGACTCGCGAGCAGCAAGAATGCTGCTGCGAGCGTAGAAAGCTTATTCATACAGCCGAACATCCTTATTCTTCGGTCAGCGCAGAGCCGGCCCGGTCAAGCAGCGGTTTGAACAGATAGTTGAGGAGTGAGCGTTCGCCGGTGCGCACGAACATTTCTGCCGGCATACCGGGCTTGATCACCAGACCGTTAAGTTTCTCCATGGCCTGATCGCTGACGCTGCTGCGCAGGACGTAGTACGGCACGCCGGTTTTCTCGTCGACCATCTGGTCGGCGGAAATCAGACTGACTTCACCCGGGACGCGCGGGGTTTTGCTCTGGTTGAACGCGGTAAACAAGATGTCCACCGGCAAATGCGCGCCGACCTTGTCGATCAGGTTGATCGGCAAGTGCCCTTCCACTTCCAGCCGGGTGCCTTGCGGGACAATTTCCAGCAGCGTTTCACCCTGACGCACCACAGCGCCTTCGGTGTGCACGCCGAGGTTGACTGCCACACCGTCAGCGGTGGCGATGATTTCGCTGTGTTGCAGGTCGAAACCGGCGGAGGTCAGTTGCTCGGACAAGGTCACGCTCTTCAACTGCGCGTCGGCCAGTTGCGTGCGGACTTCCTTCTGGTACTCCTCGCCGTGCTGTTGCAGCTTCAGCCGCGACTCGAGGATGCCCTGCTCGACCCGGCCGCTTTCACCGGTGTTTTCCGCCAGTTGCTGCTGCACTTGCGACAGTTGGCGCTGGTATTCCATCAAGCGGTTGCGCGGGATGTAGCCGTTGTCAGCCAGCGGTTGCAGGTTGCTCAACTGTTGTTGCAGCGAGTCGGCCTGGGCATTCAGATCGGTACGGGCGCGGCGCATGCCGGCCAGTTGCGCGGTGGCGCCTTCGATGCTCGCACGCAGCCCGGCCTGTTCGCGGTAGTACGCCTCGCGACGGCTGCTGAACAGTTGGCGCTGACCTTCCAGCACCAATGCCAGACGCGGATCGGGGTCGCTGCTCAGTTCTGCCGGAAAGGTCACTTGCTTAAGGTTGTCACGCTCGGCCTGCCAACGCGCGAGGCTAGCCCAGGCCATGCGGTATTGCGCTTGCAGCGACTGCACGTCAGCCGCAACCTGGGTCTGATCGAGGCGGAACAGCGGCTGGCCCTGCTTCACGATTTCGCCTTCGCGCACCAGAATCCGGCTGACCACGCCGCTGCTCATCGACTGCACGGCTTTGCGTTTGCCCGAGACCACGACCGTGCCCTGCACCGGAATGCCTTGATCCAGCGGCGCCAAGGCCGCCCAGGTGAAAAAGCTGCCGGCGCCGACGATCGCCAGAATCCAGCCCATGCGCGCGAAGAACTTCGCATCGCGCTCCGGGCGTTCGGTGATGTAAGCGTGCTCCATGCTCGCTTCGTTTTCAGTGTTCATGCTGGCGCTGCTCATACACCCGTATTCCTTGTCGAGGGCTGATACTGTCGGCTCATGCTGAGCCCGCCCGGTGCTTGCGCAGGTTTCTCACGTTGTTGCTCCTGTTGGCCGGAGAGTGCCTTGAGCACGTCCTGACTGGCGCCGAAGGCCTGCAGACGGCCATCGTTGAGGACCAGCAGTTTGTCAGCCTGGGCCAGCACCGAAGAACGATGCGTCACCAGCACCACCGTGGTGCCCTGGGCTTTGAGCGCTGCGATGGCGCTGGCCAGCGCTGCTTCGCCGACGGTGTCGAGGTTGGAGTTCGGTTCATCCAGCACCACCAGGCTCGGCGTTCCGTACATCGACCGGGCCAATGCCACGCGCTGTTTCTGGCCGCCGGACAAACCGCTGCCGTCCTCGCCCAGTTGCGTGTCGTAGCCTTGCGGCAGACGCAGGATCATTTCGTGCACACCGGCCTGTTGCGCGGCGGCAACGACTTTCTGCGGATCGGCCTCGCTGAAACGCGCAATGTTCTCGGCGATGCTGCCGCTGAACAGCTCGATGTCTTGCGGCAGATAACCGATGTACGGGCCGAGCTGGTCGCGGTTCCAGCGATGAATATCCGCGCCATCAAGACGCACGGTGCCGCCAAGGGTCGGCCAGACACCGACAAGCACCCGGGCCAGGGTCGATTTGCCGGAACCGGAAGCACCCAGCACACCGAGCACTTCGCCGGCATTCAGATTGAAATTGACCATTTGCAGGGTTGCCGCACGTTGCCCGGGTGGGCCGGCGCTGACCTGTTCGAAGGTGATCTGGCCTTTAGGCGCCGGCAGCGCCATGGCATCGTCGCTGGGCGGGAATGCTTGCAGCAATGCATCGAGACGGCGATAAGCCAGTTTCGCCCCGCTCCACTGCTTCCACACGGCGATCAACTGGTCGATCGGGCTGAGCACGCGGCCCATCAGGATCGAACCGGCGATCATCATCCCGGCGGTCATGTCACCCTTGATCACCAGCAATGCGCCCAGGCCCAAGACCAACGATTGCAGGCACAGGCGCAAGGTTTTACTCACAGAACTGATCACCGCACCGGTGTCACTCGCCTGGTTTTGCAAGCCGAGGAAGCGCGAGTGCACGTGGAACCAGCGCTTGCGCAGGGAACCGAGCATGCCCATCGCCTGAATGGTTTCGGCGTTGTGCAAATGGCTGGTGGCCAACTGGCTGGACTTTTGCGAATAACCGGCGGCTTCGCCCAGCGGCTTTTTGGTCATGTATTCGTTGAGGCAGGCCAGGCCGATCAGCAACAGTGCGCCTGCGGTGGCGAGTACGCCGAGCCAGACGTTGAACAGGTAGATCACGAACAGATAGACCGGGAACCACGGCGCATCGAAGAACGCAAACAGCGCCGGGCCGGTGACGAACTGGCGAATGTGCGTCAGATCGCCCAGCGACTGTCCGGCGTTGCCCTCGCCCTTGAACAGGTTGCGCTCGAACGCCGCTTGGTAAACCCGCAGGTTGAAGCGGCGCTCCAACTGACTGCCGATGCGGATCACGATAAAGCTGCGCACCACTTCCAGCAGGCCGATAAAAGCAAAGAAACCGACGACCATCAGCGAGAGCATCGCCAGGGTCGTTTCGTTCTGCGACGACAGCACCCGGTCATAGACTTGGAGCATGTAGATGGAGGGCACCAGCATCAGCACGTTAATCAGTGCGGTAAAGCAGCCGACGCTGATCAGAATACTTTTATAGTCAGCCAATGCCTTGAATAAGGGAGCGGTGGCTGGGGCCTTCGCCATCTTCATCGATTCTTCCTGAAATGATGGGTCCCGCCGCACTTGGGCGAGGCTTCAATTAATGTTCCGCTTACCTGCGAAAGATGACTTGCAAGTACCCGCTTACACTTTCATAACAACTTGCGTAATTAATTGCGGTGCAGTTGTCAGTCCGCGCTGCTTATAACCATAGCGTGGCGCTTTATATTAAAACTGTGTCGCGTTCTGGATGATCAAGGTTATTGCGCCACACGCTCAAGGGTAATCACCAGGCCAGACTTCAAAGTAGTCTGATAAAACCCTTCACGTTGTTGACTGAAAAACTGGATTCTTGAACCTTCCTTACCAGTGATCGACAGGCCGTCCGGATCGGGAAACCAGCCGATCGGGGTTGCTTCAAGCCATGCGCCGAGGCAGTCAGCACCTTTGCTCAAGGTTTTGTTTGCCTGCAATTCGACGATGCACGTGTTCGAAGGCTTGTCCTGGTGCTTTTGCGCTTTTGCATCATCACCACGCGCTGACAATGTCGCTTGCCACTTCCCCGCAAACACCGAGGGTTCTTCGAGTCTGAGGCTGCTTGCCATGCTGGTTTCTCCTGAAATCATGATGAGCGCCGCCGAGAGCCACGCCATTGCCTTGTAGGTAAAAGCTTTACAGATCATGGGAATATTCGCTCCGACGTGTAGCCTTGCTTACAGAGCAACATGATGCAAGTGGAGAAAGCGGCGCATCACCCGCCGCTTTCCGTTTCTACATCACGCCACGATGTCGCTGGTGGCTGCCTGGCCAACGGTGCTGACCTGGAAGTCCGCCACGCCGTGCCCGGAGAAGTCCACCGACAACAAGCTGTTGCCGCCCGACGAGGTCAGAATGGCATCGCCGGCGGAACCGGTGAAGCTGCTGACGAAGTGCAGGCCTGCGCCGTTGGTGATCCCGGTCAGATCGATTTTGTCCAGACCGCTGACAAAATCGAGGATCTGATCGATCGCACCTGGCTTGGAGTCAGAGCTGGCAGCGAACACAAAGGTGTCCGAACCGGCACCGCCCCACAGTTTGTCAGCACCACCACCGCCCCAAAGGATGTCGTTGCCGGCACCGCCCTTGAGTTCGTTGGCCACGCTGTTGCCGATCAGCAGATCGTTGCCGGAGCCACCAATGGCGTTCTCGATGATCGCGCCTTTGGCGATGGACACGTTGCCCACCAGGCCGCCAACGTCGGAGAACGAGGCGTCTTTGAGGTTGATCTTCTGGTTCTGGGTGAAGCCCGAGAAGTCCAGAGTGTCCTTGCCGCCCGCGTCCCACACCGAGAACACCACTTTGTCACTCGACGACGAAGCGCTGAGGAAGTCGCGACCGGTGTTGGAGTTGAAACCGTAGGTGGTGTCACCGGTGCGGGTGGTGGTGTTGGCACCGTAGAGCTTTTGGATGGCTGCGATATCGTCCATCAGCGGACCGGACGAATACGCTTCGACACCGCCCTTGCTGAAATTCTGACTGGTGTTGCTTTCGCTCCAGTAGCTCATGACGCTGTAGCCGCGGGTGTCTTGCCCGTAGGACGCGTCGTTGTAGGTCGGGTTGCCGTTGCCGGCGTTGTAGTCGCCAGGGTGAGCGAGACCCAGAGTGTGGCCGATTTCGTGAGTCAGAGTCTGACGACCGTAGTTGTTCAGATCCGGATTCTTGTTCTGCGTGTAGCCACTGTTGATCAGGTACCACGAGGTGCCGTCATAACCGGCGCCAGTGCCTGGCAGATACGCGAACGCTGCAGCGCCATCCTGGCCACCGCTGTAGTTACCGAAGGTCATGTGGCCGTCGCCGCCCGAGGCTTTCTCGGTGAAGGTCACGTTGGCCACGTCAGCCCAGGATTGCATGGCGAGCTTGGCCTGGGCTTGTTGTTGTGCACTGAACTGACTGAACCCGCTGATCCCGTGCTTGTTCATCGTGCTGGACGATGCCGAAGTCAGGAACGTATAGGTGAGTTCGATCTTGCCGCTGCCGTCCTTGTCCTGGTAGGCAGCGCCGTCGCGCAGCAACTGGGTTGCGGCCTGGTCGACGGAGAAGGAGGGTTTGCCATTGACCGTGAGGTTGCCGCCACGATCGTATTGATGGCTGAAGCTATTGATCTGGTTGTACGCCGAGCTGAAGGCTGACAGCTGGAAAGCCTGTTCGGCGGTATCAATAGCATTCGTTTTAACTTTCGACATAAACACACTTCCTTGTTTAGCAATGGAACAGTTTTTGTCCGACAGGACTCTCTCTGGCGAGATCGTCCTATCACTCGCCCAATGAAGGCGTAAGAAACCTGACACAATTTGAAATCTGCCGTAAAGGATTTTTTTGAGATCAAATCGGGCTGTTTCGTAAAACTGCCGTAAACAAAGCGTGCGGGGATGAAAGAATGTTTTAGTTGCGAAGCTTTCGCCTAATTGTCTGACGATTTTCTATTTAAATATTAAATATGGGTAAGTTGTTTTTTGTTAGGCGCGTCTCACTTTTCTGCACTTTGATAGTGCGATGCCAGTGTATTGACATCAACCATTAATCGGCCATCCGGAAACAAATGCGGAAGCGAGCTTCCTCGCGAAGGCGGCAGAGCAGACGATCTATATGTCGGACACCCCACCACCCTAGCGAGCGAGCCTTAGCCATATCGAGGGTCTTACGCAGTCAAAGCAAAAGCCACATCGACCGCGTAATCGTTCCCGTTGTGTTTTTCAGTTGTAAAGTGCAGACGGCCGTTAATCGCATTCTCTGGCTGTCGCTGAAGCACGATGCTGCCAGACAAGGCTTTGAAGTCCTCCCAATACGATGTGTCCATGAATCTGCGTCTATACATGAGGGAACGCACCTTCGAATCCGGCAGCGTGATGGTACCGTTATCCTCCTGACTATCTGTGAGCTGAAGCACTATCTGCTCTCGCTCGTTCATAACCCCATGAAAGTACAGACTGCCTTCTCGCTCATCCCGAAAGATGAAGGTGGCATTGAACGAATGCTCTGTCCCTGTACCCAGATGAGTGATGGTGCCCTTGATGGCTTCAGCAGGCAGTTTTTCTATTCCGTCACCAACATGACTGGTCATGGTCAATCTCCTGGATCGGAAGGTTTGGGGATCCAAACTCCGCGCCCGGTTATTGAACAGGAGTTTATCAATCGTGAAACCTGTCAGATATGACAGGTATAAAAACCGAGTTCGTTATTCCAAAGCCGAGAAAAAAGCAGGCCCGCCAGACATCGTGCCCGGCGGGGCCTCATCAGCTACCGGTACGAATCTTGTTCCACACCCGCGTGCGGATCCGGTCAATGTTCAACGGCATCGCCTCCAGCGCAAACAGCTTGCCCATCATCTCCGGGCTCGGATATACCTTGGTGTCGTTCTTGATCGCCGGATCGATCAGGCCGTCCGCCTGTTCGTTGCCATTGGCGTAATGCACGTAGTTGCTAATGCCGGCCATCACGTCCGGGCGCAGCAGGTAGTTCATGAACGCATAACCGGCCTTCTCGTCCGGGGCGTCGGCGGGCATGGCGACCATGTCGAACCAGATCGCCGCGCCTTCCTTGGGAATCGCGTAACCGATGTCGACGCCGTTTTTAGCTTCCTTGGCGCGGTTCTCGGCTTGCAGGATGTCGCCGGAGAAGCCGACCGCCACACAGATGTCGCCGTTAGCCAGGTCGCTGGTGTATTTCGAGGAGTGGAAGTAGCTGACATACGGCCGGACTTTCATCAGCAGCGCTTCGGCTTTTTTATAGTCCTCGGGATTTTTGCTGTGGTGCGGCAGGCCCAGGTAGTTGAGCGCCGCCGGCAGCAATTCCGGGCCGTTGTCGAGGATCGCTACGCCGCACTTCTGCAGCTTTTCCATGTACTCGGGCTTGAAGATCAGGTCCCAGGAATCCACTGGCGCGTCGTCGCCCAGTACGGCTTTGACCTTGGCGATGTTGTAGCCGATACCGGTGCTGCCCCACAGGTACGGAAAGCCGTGTTCATTGTTCGGGTCGTTGGTCTGCAGCGCTTTGAGCAGCACCGGATTGAGGTTCTTCCAGTTCGGCAGCTGACTCTTGTCGAGTTTCTTCAGCGCCCCGCCCTGAATCTGCCGGGCCATGAAGTGGTTGGACGGAAACACCACGTCGTAACCGGATTTGCCGGTCATCAACTTGCCGTCGAGGGTTTCGTTGCTGTCGTAGACGTCATAAGTGACACCCACACCGGTCTCTTTTTCGAAGTTCTTGGTGGTGTCCGGCGCGATGTAGTCGGACCAGTTGTAAACCTTGACCGTTTCCGCTGCCTGAGCAAGGGAAACGGCGAGCATCAGCGGTGCCAGAGCGAGGGTCTTGCGGATCATGGATCGATTCCTGTGTGGGTTTTCTTTTTTGTTGGCAGGCAATCAAAAGGATCAAACAATCAGAAAATCAGCACGTAGCTCTTGCGCACGGTTTCCTGGATATCCCAGATACCGAGCGTATTGGCCGGCAACATCAGTGCGTCGCCACCTTGTATGTGCAGGGTTTCGCCGCCACCGTCAGGGGTGAACGTGCAGCGCCCGGAAATGAAATGGCAGAACTCTTGCGCGGTGATCTGCCGGCGCCAGCGGCCCGGAGTGCATTCCCAGACGCCGGTTTCGACGCCGTCGTCGCGCTCGACACTGGTGGTCGAGGCGATCGCCACCGGTTCGCCGAGGGGTACGGCTACCGGGTTGGATTCATCGAGTGGCAGGGTTGCGGTGTTTTTGAACTGGGTAATGCTCATGGTCGGACCTGTCTTTGGGCTTGCTTGAATTAAATCGACGCTCAATGCATGAAACCTTCCATGAAGCCGGCGACCG